>Ga0265294_10006960_pt1 | contig 13505 bp, 11 predicted proteins | sample MunlanPumphouse3_FD_192504 | JGI IMG/M metagenome (GOLD analysis project Ga0265294, IMG submission 192504) | Groundwater microbial communities from a municipal landfill in Southern Ontario, Canada - Pumphouse #3 | ecosystem: Environmental > Aquatic > Deep subsurface > Groundwater | place... | reverse complement strand
TGACGCATAGCGCCCCTGCCGCGATTGGTCCTTACTCACAAGCTACTCTTAGAAATGATACCCTCTTTGTTAGTGGTCAGTTGGGGATAGATCCCAATACCGGAAAGATGGCGGAAGGTTTTGAAGCTCAAGCAAATTTGGTGTTCCAACACATTAAAGCTATTCTCGATGCCGCAGGCATGGGGATGTCTCAGGTAATAAAAGTAACTGTGTTTCTAACAGATATGGAAGATTTTGCCAAGCTGAATGAGATTTATTCACGCAACTTTAGTGCTCCATTTCCTGCCCGGGAAGCAATCCAAGTAGCACGCCTACCTAAAGATGGCTTAGTGGAAATCTCCGTTATTGCAATGAGGTAAATCCTTGAGCATCACTACAAAAGGCGGCGATACCGGACAAACTTCCCTTTACACGGGAGGGCGAGTATATAAAAGTGATTTGCGAGTGGAGGCTTACGGTAGCCTAGATGAGCTGGATGCTTTTATTGGAGAGGCAAAGCATCATATAGCAGATGACAATATCAGGAAACTGTTGTTAGAAACGCAAAACCGCCTGTACAGGGTAATGGGAGAATTAGCAACTCCTGACGGAACTTATCCCATGCCCTTATGTGAAGAAGAAGTGGAAACTATCACGCAGACCATTAGACAATACGAAGAGAAATTGGATCTGAAAGGATTTGTAATACCCGGATCTTGCCTTGCCAGTGCCCGTTTGGACATCTGCAGAACCGTTGCTCGGCGCGCTGAACGCCGTGTGATAGCATTAGCGCAGGCAACCCCTCTTTCGCCCAATCTGCTGAAATACATCAACCGCTTGTCGGATTTTTTCTTTATCCTTGCACGGGTGGTTGAAGCACAGGAAGGAGTACTTACCTATAAAACCAAGCCCGACGGCGGCTGCGGTCATAAATAAAAAACACTCAAGTTAATAATACCGGAAACTATCCGGCTGTGTTTGTGTGCGTAGATAAAAACATTAAAGGAGTTCCATAATGTATAAAATAGTATTGATAAGACATGGCGAGAGTGAATGGAATAAAGCAAATCTATTCACCGGATGGACAGATGTAGACCTCTCCGAAAAAGGAGTTCTGGAAGCCAAAGAAGCTGGCAAAAGATTAAAAGAAGCCGGATTTACTTTTGATGAAGCTTACACATCTGTTTTAAAGCGTGCCATTCGCACTCTTTGGTTTGTATTGGACGAGATGGACTTGATGTACACGCCAATTCACCACAACTGGCGCGTGAACGAACGGCATTACGGTGCTCTGCAAGGGCTCAATAAAGCTGAAACTGCCGCCAAGTACGGTGACGAACAAGTGCTAATCTGGCGCAGAAGCTTCGACACACCTCCACCCGCTTTAGAGATAAGTGACAAACGTTATCCTGGTCACGATCCCCGTTACGGCAATCTGGATAAAGAACAAATTCCTCTGTGTGAATCCCTGAAGGATACTGTGGCTCGCACCATGCCCTTCTGGAATGACGTAATAATCCCTCGTCTTGTAGCCGGGCGGAAAATGGTAATCTCTGCTCATGGTAACAGTCTTCGAGCCATCGTAAAAAATCTGGATCACATATCAGATGCCGAGATTGTGGGTCTGAACATCCCTACCGGGATACCTTTAGTATACGAATTTGATAAAGATATAAAGGTTCACAATCGTTATTATCTGGCAGATGATGAAGAGGTGAAAGCCGCAGCCAGCAAAGTTGCAAATCAGGCAAAGGGATAAGCCCCAAACACTATCTTTTCTTACTGCGAGAATTCCACTCTTTTCTACCCCGAGCTCTTAAGGGATGAATAGGGATGGTTTATGCTAGCATCATCCCGTAAATAGGGAGTATCTCAGGAGGAACTATGCATAATCCTCGTGTAAAGAAATGGGTAAAGAATGAAGGGGTTACGATATTTGGTATGCAGAGCTACAAGCAGTACTCATATACAATAAACCTGAACAATGCTATTGGAGTTCATGAGACCAATTAAGTTCCTGCTGATATAGAACTTAATAGGCCTCATGGACTTCAAAAGCAGGCGTGTAATAATGCACGGCCTTGAAGTCCAAGCCGCCCATAAGATATTAAATAAGTGATAGTTAGTTTATGCGCTTTGAACTCCAATGCCTCAATTGGGATAAAATGTGGATTATTAAAAAAGCTTGACTAATATTAATGGCTGCAGATACTGACTAAAAAGAAATAGAAGGAGTCTTATCATGGCAGTTAAGATTGATAAAGAAACTTGCATAGGCTGTGGAGCATGCGTGGACGTATGTCCGGTAAGTGCTCTTAGCATGGTTGACGACAAGGCTGAATGTGATGAAAGCACATGCATTGATTGCGGTGCTTGCATTGCCACATGTCCTGTATCAGCAATCAGCGAGTAAGTTTTTACTCAACAAGTTACGGTGGAGAAGGCATTTATTGATGCCCGCTCCACCTTTTTTATAAGGAGATTTTTATGAAAACCTACGCCATTCTTTTTTTGATATTGTTGATGATTCCCTGTCTTAGTGCAATTGATGTTAGCGGTGTTCAAAGCGGTATTTGGACTGCGGACGATAACCCACATAATCTGGTTGGCGATGTTACTGTTCCTGCGGGATCGGTATTGACTATCCAACCGGGAGTAATTGTAAAAGCAATGGGCAGTTATCGCATAAATGCAGAGGGCAGCATCCAAGCTATCGGAACTGAAGGAGATAGCATTCGCTTCGAAAACGGCCAGATTCCTTCCTCAAATCTTTGGAAAGGCATCCGTCTGGAGAATGAAACCGAACCAAGCAATTTTATGCATTGCGTAGTAGAATATGCCGAGTATGGCATAAACGCTGTGGATTCACCAGTAGAAGTATCGTACAGCCGTTTCAGCTACAATCAACGTGGGCTTCATCTCTATGGTATCGGAAACCTCCATCCCGCCGTGATGGAAGTTCATAATAACATAATTGAACATACACAGCAAAACGGTATCTTAGTACCACAAAACAGCAATGCCTGGATTCATCACAACGAAGTGCGCTATAATGGAACTGTAACCCAGTATTATGGAGCCATCCAACTGTCAAATCAATCTCCTGGGGGACAAAACAACCCCATAATAGAACACAATTATATCCATCACAATTATAAACAAGGTATCACGGCATGGGATATTGTTGGTGCTTCGGCGATAAATCCAATCATTCGCTATAATATAATAGAATCCAATCTTACTGGAATATATCTGTTAAACGCCAGCGGTACTGTGCACAACAATCAAATTATCAACAATTTCATACCTGGTGATGCTAATAGTGGAGCGGGCTTGATGATATCAGGGGCAACATCAGTTCCCTTTATTGCAGAAAACATAATTACTGGAAACTTTACGGGGTTTTATATTACAAACAATGCCCTGCCCTGCCTTGGCGACATGAGTTTGAACCACCCTTGGGCGTATGGGATGAATGTTATTAGGGATAACATCGATGAAAGCAACACTTTGTATTCCATAGTATGCGCTACATATCCTAATAGCAATAATGTGATTATGGCAGAAGGAAACGATTGGGGGGTATATTCTGCCACCGAGATACACGAGGGGATTATAGATCATAACGACAACACAAGTTTGCCCACGGTTGATTTTGAGCCTTGGTATGAAGGGCAAGGAATCATAAATATTACCGGTTCTTTCTCGCGAGATACTGAGGATTACCCTTCATTAGCAGCTCATGAATTGCAATTGCATTTGGTGGATACAGAGAGCGGGCAAATCTTGGAATCGCACTTCCTGCAGAGCAATCCATTCAGCATCGAAAGTGAAGTAAATCAAAGCTTCTATGCCCTCATTACCGGGATGGATCCCTCCCTTCAGATCTTTGCTGCTCCGGGGGGCTTGGTTAATCCCACGGAGTTTGACGCCTCTACCGGAGAATATATAGATTTGGGAAATATATACATCGATGCTTGGCAACATTACATTAAAGAACGGAGAGGCGAGAGCGAGATTATCGCCGGAAGAGAAATTTGGCCGGTGTATAAAAGCGTGTTGTTCCTGGCTCCAGAAACTATCGATTACTTCTATGATGAAGGTGATTATCGCTATATCTTTAAGCATCAGCACTTTGATGGAGCAGATTGGCAAACGGTGGATTTTGGCTTTGATCAGACCTATGAGCAGATCGACAATCTTTCCCATTCTTACACCTGGCAACAGCATTATGTGGAGAATGGCGTGCCCGTTGAATACATTGTTGGGCTTAGCATCGACGATACCGGGAATCGTACTTATGTGACGATGGATCAATCTTGGAACCAACTGTTGCGCCGCAATGTAGGCGAGGATTATGAACGGATATACGTGATTACAGATGGTAGTGTAAGCACTATGTTGGAAGTTGAGGAACCCGAACCCGGAATAAAATACATGTTCTTTAATTTGCCACCGCAAAATCCCGCAGAACTGGGACTGCGCAGCGAGATAGTAGATGAAACATCATACAATTTGGAATTTTGGTGGAATCCTCCAGCAATGACTGAGTATGAATTTGAAGTATATAACCTCTACTGGCAGAGAAATGGGGAAGAGCCGCAGATTTATACCACAATTCCCATTTATCATACATCTTGGACGCTCTGGGGCGTAACAGGGAATGGTACTTATCACTTCTGGCTTACTGCGACAGACGGCGAAAGCGAAACCCAGCCCAGCAACTTCGTGACAATCACTCTTTCTTCCTCAAATGAAGATCTGGTGCAAATGCCCCAAATCAAGATCTATCCTAATCCGATTAGTTTTAAAGGCAATAGCGCCCTGCATCTGAGTGTAAAAGGTATGGAAAAACCAATGCTGAAAATTTATAATCTTCGCGGGCAAAGAGTACTATCCACCAATATTCAGGACGATCAGTATAGCTGGAACGGAAAAGATGCCAATGGCCAAGCTGTGGGTAGCGGAGTGTACTTTATGCGCGTGGAAGATGCGAATAAACAGTGCATCAACAAGAAGATAATCGTTACAAATTAAACTACTTAGACCTCAGGCATTTAAAACTAAATGTCCAAAAAAGCCGATAGAGCGGATCAAGAAGCGAATTGGACAATTAGACTGTCAGGATATATTAGAAATAGATAACATCAATCAAGAACAAAAGCAGGTGGCTCGAGACAAGAACAAACCGGAAGAGGGCTTTCCGGTTTGTGCTTGCTCGGCGTAGAAATTGGCATTGGAAATGCTGCATGAGCTTGACAATTTGTGAATAGTGTTTATCTTGTCTTAATGATTATGTTTCCAAGCCTCAAGAAGGTTTGAACCAAGTGCAATTATCAATGGACAGGAGGAAATAATGTCCGAAATAATATATATCAAAGGACGTGAGATTTTAGATTCCAGAGGAAACCCTACGGTAGAGGCGGATATTCATCTGGAAAGCGGAGTTATAGCTCACGCCGGAGTACCAAGCGGCGCTTCTACGGGAGAACGAGAAGCCATCGAATTACGTGATGGCGATAAGAGCCGTTATTTTGGCAAGGGAGTCTTGAGAGCAGTTCAGAATATCGATGAAATTATAGGACCGGAATTGCTTGGTGTGGACTCGGTATTGCAGGCGAATTTAGACAGGATGATGCTGGAACTGGATGCCACAGAGAACAAAGCCAAGCTTGGGGCTAATGCTATTTTGGCGGTTTCTATGGCTGCTGCCCGCGCTTCTGCTTTAGAGCTGGATATTCCGTTGTATCGCTATTTGGGTGGAGTGAATGCCTTTACTCTACCGGTTCCAATGAGTAACATCATCAACGGAGGCGAACATGCAGATAACAACGTAGATATTCAGGAATTTATGGTGATGCCGCTGGGCGCAAAAAGCTTTCGTGAAGCTCTGCGCATGAATGCCGAGGTGTTTCATACACTCAAATCCATCTTGAAGGGACGTGGTCTTGCCACATCAGTTGGGGATGAAGGCGGTTTTGCACCCAATTTGGCTTCCAACGAAGAGGCTTTGATTGTAATAGTAGAAGCAATTACCAAAGCAGGATATAAGTCTGGGGAGGATATCTATATAGCCCTTGATGCGGCGGCGTCTTCATTTGTTCAAAAAGATGGAAATTACGCCATCGACGGCAAAATACTAAGCAGTGATGAGCTGATAGCCTATTACGAGGGTCTTGTTGCCAAATATCCAATATGCTCTTTGGAAGATGGATTAGCGGAGAACGACTGGACAGGCTGGAAGATATTGAATCAGCGCTTAGGTTCTAAGATCCAATTAGTTGGAGATGATCTATTAGTTACAAATCCCAAGCTAATTCGTAAAGGCATTGCCGAAAATGTGGCAAATTCTGTGTTGATTAAGCTCAATCAGATTGGCAGCGTTACCGAAACTATAGATGCCATCAATACCGCACATAAAGCTGGGTGGACTACTGTGGTTTCACATCGCAGCGGCGAAACGGGAGACACCTTTATTGCCGATTTGGCTGTGGCGATGAATACCGGACAGATCAAGACTGGAAGCATCTCACGTAGCGAACGAGTTGATAAATATAACCAACTGATGCGAATTGAGGAAGAATTGGGCGAGAATGCTTACTTCCCTGGCAAAGCTGTAATCAAACAACTGGGATAATTATAACCCATAACTAATTACAAGTATGCCCCTTTCCTTTGAGAGAGGGGCTTTTAGTTTTATATGGAACCACACTTGACAAATATCCCCTCTTTCTAAAAGTAATTCTAAATCACTTACAAGGAGCCGACATGAAGGAGTTGAAACCAGATCTCTCAAATTTGGGCGAAGTATTTCGGCAATATCTCCCAGAGCATAAAGTTGCCGCAGCTCAAACTGATTTTCTAAAGAAGATATCAAAGCTTATGCATGCTTTCTATAAGGGTAAAATGCAAACTTTGCCCAAGGCAGGTATTTATGGATTTAACTGGTTTAATGTGTGGTATACTCCCGGCGTAAGCAAGGTTTCCACCACCATCAGAGATGATCAAAATGCTTCATTCAGCCTTTCCAATCGGGGCAATCTCGTAGCAGTTGTAAGCGACAGTACGCGGGTTTTAGGAGATGGAGACTGTAGTCCGACAGGAGGTTTGGGCGTGATGGAAGGCAAGGCCATGCTGATGAAGTATCTGGGGGCTTGCGACGCCATAGCTCTATGTGTAAATAATCGAGATGAACAGGGCAATCCGGATGCGCAAAAACTTATAGATTTCGTAAAAATGCTGGAACCATCAGTTGGTGCCGTGAATCTGGAAGATATCTCTCAACCCAATTGTTACCGTGTATTGGATGAATTACGTGAGAGTTGCAAAATTCCCGTTTGGCATGATGATGCTCAAGGCACTGCATGCGTTACTCTGGCAGGCGTAATAAACTCTCTTAAGCTTACAAATAGAAAGATCGATAATTGTTCTTGTGTGTTATTTGGTGCTGGAGCTTCCAATAGCACGATTGCCAGTTTCCTTATACAAGAAGGTTTGGATCCATCCCGGATGGTGATGTTTGACAGCAAGGGAGCTTTGCATAGTGATAGACTGGATATCCGAGACAATCTGGGAAAATATAAACAATGGGCATTGGCGCAACAAACTAATCCACACCATTATAATACAATGGAAGAGGCTATGAAACAAGCGGATTTGCTAATTGCTCTTTCCACTCCCGGACCAGGAACAATCAAGCCGGAGTGGATTAGATTGATGGCTGCGGACTCTATTGTGTTTAGCTGTGCCAATCCAGTACCGGAAATCTATCCTTATGAAGCGCATCAAGCAGGAGCACGAATCGTTGCCACGGGCAGGGGAGATTTTCCCAATCAGGTAAATAACTCTGTAGGCTTCCCCGGCATCCTAAAGGGCGCATTGATGGTGCGATCCAGCAAGATTAGTGACGGCATGGCAATTGCGGCAGCTCATTCATTGGCAGATTTTGCCCGACAGCGTGGCATCAATTTCCAAAACATTGTACCAACTATGAATGAGACCGAAGTATTTGCTCACGTAGCCGCAGATGTGTCAATTCAAGCCATTAGCGAAGGACATGCGGCAATACAGATGAGCAGAGAAGAAGTTTTTAACGAAGTGCTAAAACAAATCAATGCTACCAGAGCCTTGTGTAATCAGATGATGCATGATGGACATATTCAAGCACCACCACCTGAATTGGTGCAGGAGGTTTTCCACTCTTGTTTGCAGGATTGCAAAGCTTAAGGACGAAGCTTCAAGAACCGGGATTCAAGCAGCTTGCATATCTGGCAAGATTGCTGTTTTCGGTAGCGTTGCTATATGTAGTATTTCGGCAAATCAACCTCCAAGCAGCTTTTAAACAAGCTGCAAAACTTCCCTTAGGCTATGCTTTTGCAATATTTGTCCTTACTGTGCTTAGGCATTTTATCCAAATCAACAATTGGCGGTTTGCTCTTCATCTTAATCCGGCATATCAATACCGACCCAAAGAAGTTATAAATTCGTATCTCTTGGCATTGCCACTGCGTTTTGCCTTACCTGGCGGGCATGCCTCTTTTGCCAAGGTCTTTTATCTTAAGAACAGCAGCATCTTAGCATCCTTGATTTCCACTACTACAGAACGTTTATTTATGACGTGGGCAACCTGGACTTTTGCGGCAGTGGCGGCTTTTTTTGTTTTTCCTCAGGTTGAATTAGTTCTGCGAGTTGGAATCTTGATTTTAGTAGCATTTATGCCATTTTGGGCTGCCTTGATTATGGCTTCCAAAGCAAGATGGCGAGAATTCTTACCCGCATTTTTAATGCAAGCACCGCGCATGATGCTTTTACAAATTGCCAATACTTTGATTATGTATGTGCAGTATTATTTGATTCTAAATACCTTAGGATTTATCTCCGGGCTAAACACTTGGCTGGCAATGTCGCTAACAAATGTATCTAATTCCATTCCGATAACCATATCCGGATTGGGCTTAAGAGAGGGTTTTGCCATCCATTTTCTAAATCTATATCAGTTTACTTCAGAACAAGCTGTAGCTGCCACTATTACTCTTTTTTTCTTTCAGGATCTTATCCCAGCATTAGTGGGATTGGTGGTCCTTTTTAAGGTTAAACGCACAAAATAGTACTTTCGGCAGCTATGTAGATATCTATTGTTTGAGTATCTACAAATTTGATAAAATAGCTGGTTTTAGATTAAATTCTATAGCAATTTTATTTTTCTTGTGTAACTTATCTATTAATGTAATAGTTTTTCGTGTTATTTCGCATCTGTAAGCTATGATAATAATATGGAATTCTATTGTCATTAAGATTTTATATTCATTGTAAGGAGCACAAGAAATGAGAACAAAAGCATTTCTATTAGTTTTACTGTTGATCCCGGTAGCCTTAGTTTACGCTGCCATGGAAACTAGTCCGGGTTGGAGCTATGGATACGAATTTGGGATAGCTCGAGGCGATAATGCCGGAAAGGCAGAGAATCTTGCGCCGATGGCGCGTGGGCATATCCAATTAGAAGTATTTCCCTTTTTGTTTACCAGAATTGGATTGGGCTTCACTCCTCTGCATGCCACAAAGAGCTCTCCCAAAGGATATAGTACAAGCACATTAATGGGAGATTACCGCTTCATTTTTAATCCTTGGTACGATAAAAAGTACTCACCATTCATTTATGGCGGAATTGGGGGTTCTTTGGATCTCAGCCAAAGCGATGCAGATATTATTCCGCATATTCCATTGGGTGTGGGTTTGCAAACTCAGCTTAAACCTGGAATGAATCTGGAAGTTACTTTGGGTTACAATTTGGCAAATTCAGACGCTATGGACGGTCGCATTAGAATTGGCGACGACGATATGAACACATTTACCGGCAAAGATCATGATGGTTTCTATAGCCTAAGTGCGGGGCTTTCATTCTACAATCCCGGTACCAAAGTTACCAAGCTGAAACCTTCACCCGTTCCAGTGGCACCCAAACCTGTTGTACAACAAGATCCCCGCACGATGGATAGTGATAGTGATGGTATTAGCGATTACGACGAGATAAACGTGTATGGCACCGATCCTCGCAAGGCAGATACAGATGGTGATGGACTTTCCGATTATGTAGAACTGATGCAATACAGAACCAATCCTCTCAAGATCGATACGGATGCAGACGGTATTAACGATAAAGATGAAGTTATTACCTATCATACAAATCCGGCAAAAGTTGATACAGATGGCGATGGACTTAGCGATTTCGCTGAAATAATGGAGCATAAAACCAATCCATTGCTAACAGATACAGATAAAGGCTCTGTGGGCGATGGCGAAGAAATTCTTGCCAAAACTAATCCTCTTGACCCCAAAGATGATGTATTGGATTTAAAGGAAGGAGCTACTTTCTCTTTGGAGGGCATATTCTTCGAAACCGCACAAGCCAATATCCTTCCGGAATCGATCCCCGTGCTTGAAAAAGCCTATACTGCGCTGGCAGCAAATCCGGAGGTTAATATACTCATTACCGGACATACCGATAACATAGGCAACGACGCCAGCAATATGGTACTTTCTTCAAACAGAGCAAATTCAGTTCGCAATTGGTTTATTGAAAAAGGCATTGCTGCAGAGCGGATCCGTGCCGAAGGCAGAGGAGAAACTCAACCTCGCGCCTCCAATGATACAGAAGATGGGCGCGCCTTAAACCGCAGAATCGAATTTGAAATAGAATAAGTAACAGATAAATTCTTATACGAGGAGTTCTTTGGAACTCCTCTTTTTATTTTAGCAAGGTGAGTGGCAAAAGATCGGGGCATAAACCTGAACAATGCTATTGAAGTCCAAACCGCCCATAAGATATTAAATAAGTGATAGTTAGTTTATGCGCTTTGATCTCCAATGCCTCAATTGGGATAAAGCAGAGTTTCACTTAAAGGGTATGGTGAGCGGGAATACATCTCCAAAAGTGAAATTAAATGCCTCAAATTTGTAGTTTATTGTAAGGATGCACAATGTGTAACGCTCTTAAAAGGCTAATAAGTATTCCGATAAAAGGCGTTGAGCTTTCCTATGCACTTTCCATACCCATTGCTTTAACAGGGGATTAAGCAAGTTTACTCCCGAGATCATGCCTTGTGGCAGGATGATGACAACCTGAATTATGCCTATTTATAGCTTTTTGTCGCGGGAGAAGATGCTGGGTGTTTTGTTATTTAACTAAAGCGGCAAGATGCTTCATATTACAATTAATCAGAGGTTTTATAACGCAAAATCTCTAAACTTGGCTTAGATTGAGTTTAAAACTTGGCAGACATATTCTACATCGGTTTCGCTCATCAGCGGATGCAGGGGTAAGGTAAGCAGATTATCTATCCAAGGAATACTGCTGGTAAAATTTGATCCCGAGAAGGCAGAGAAAGTGGGAATCAGGTCATAGTGTTTGCTGGTTTGTATTCCGTTTTCACGAAGTATATTTTTAGTATTTAGATAGTTATCCTTTAGCATGATGGACATGATGTGCGGAGTTGTATGTTCCAGATTTCTTGTTTGGAAGGGCAGAACAACGTTAGGATTATCTTGCAATAAAGTATAATAGTGCTTAATTAGTTTTCGGCGGGTGGCATTAAGAGCCGGAAGTTTTTTGAGTTGCTCGATCCCAATGGCAGAGTGTAATTCATCAATGCGATAGTTATATCCCAAGCCAATTACGTCATATCCAGAACTGTGTCCTTTATGCCGTTCCAATGTGAGGCTAGTCATGCCGTGAGAACGCATCAGTTTGATTTTTTCGGCAAGATCATCTCGGTTGGTGACAACCATGCCACCTTCACCGGTCATCATGTTCTTATTGCTGAAAAAGCTGAAACAGCCAACATCACCTATGCTGCCCAAGCTATGCAGTTCGCCATGATGAGGTTGTTTTGCCAAAACTGCGTGAGCGCTATCTTCAATAACACTTAAACCGTGTTTTGTGGCAATAGCCATAATCTCTTCCATATTGCAACCAAACCCGCCATAATGTACCGCTGTTATCGCTTTTGTGCGACTATTGATGAGTTTTTCGATGGCTTGAGGATCTATACAAAGGTCTTCGGAAGAAATGGAATCAGCAAAAACAACTTTTGCTCCAGTGTAACGGGAAGCGTTTGCTGAGGCTACAAATGTTAAAGCGGGGCAAATTACTTCGTCGCCGGATTGGATGCCAAGTGCCATATTTGCCAAGTGCAGTGCAGCAGTACCGTTTGTTACCGCAAAACAATGCTTTACTCCAAGTTGTGCCGCAAAATCAGCTTCAAATGCTTGGGTACGTTCACCCATAGTGAACCAGCCACTTTTAACTACATTGATTACGGCTTCCAGTTCTTTATTATCTAGGCAGGGCTCGCAGATTGTTACCTTCCAGTTCATTTCAACCTTCTATCTTCTATATTTTTTAAAACAAACTGATACAATAGCAAAAAGTGTCAAGAAAATCATGATGACTTCTTACTAATTCTGGGAAATATAGACAGGCATCAAAAAAAAGTGGGACAAACAAGGGAGGCTTAAAACAGCGTTACATAATGATAAGCGTAAGAGCCAAGACTTAGAAAAATGATTGCGGGAGATAGAACTTGACAAAATAGTTACACTGGAATTTTCATACATGCAGGTTTAGGGAGCGCTAAAAAGAATAATGGTGCAGGTGAAATGTAGCCTGTAGCCAAAGGAGTTACCATGAAAATAGCGCTTATGCTTATCTGGGCAGGGGCAATCATCTTTGGCCTTTTTGCCTGCTATGTGAGTGTTGATACACAGGGGAAATCGGTAGTAAACAACGTTGTTCTGGAATATGAGAATAGTACTATAGTACAGCAGGGTTACGATCTGGATCAAATGATGATTGATGTGTCTTCGGGTAATGTGGATCTAAAAGGCGTTCCCCAAAAAGATATCACGTTGAAAGTAAGCTTTATGGAATATAAACCAGGAGATGCCAGAATTGTATTCAAAAATGGCGAGCTTACTTATGAAACTAAATCTGGAAAACCAGCCTTGATCACCGGTATAGCCGGCACTATTCCGCAAGACATTGCTCTAACGGTAGATACAGGGAGCGGGAATGTAAGCATTGCAGATATGCGGAGCAATAAGAATTTGGTGCTTGATAGCGGAAGCGGCAGTGTTACCATCAGCGATTGCCAGTTACAGGAATTAGTTGCCGATACCGGCAGTGGAGATGTGGCATTGCGGGAAAGCTCGGTCAGAACCCTTGTTGCCGATACCGGAAGTGGAGACGTTACCGTAAGCAACAGCCGCATAACCAATGCTGAAATTGATACCGGCAGTGGAAATATCAGATTAATTGGTAGTGAGATAATCTCCCGGGAATTCGATACCGGATCGGGCAAAATAATTGAAGAAGGAATGTATAGCAACAGCGATAAAAAAGCCTTATAACATGCACCTTAGCTTTAGTAGCTAAAATCCGAGCAGAAGGTGAGATTTATTGCAGAAATGATCATCAAAGAGGCTAGTACGTTCCAAAACATGGCCAAAATAAGTTGTTAAGGTAGATCTGA
>Ga0265294_10006959_pt1 | contig 13506 bp, 11 predicted proteins | sample MunlanPumphouse3_FD_192504 | JGI IMG/M metagenome (GOLD analysis project Ga0265294, IMG submission 192504) | Groundwater microbial communities from a municipal landfill in Southern Ontario, Canada - Pumphouse #3 | ecosystem: Environmental > Aquatic > Deep subsurface > Groundwater | place... | reverse complement strand
ATACTGAGCAGGAAACGCTTGGGGTGCCACATAAAGTGGCGCCTTTTTGAAATCGATACCCATCGATTCCAGCTGCTCGCGGGTGTTATAGAAAATTTCGAAGATTGCTTCGGGAGTCGCCAATGCCTTGAATTCGACGGTAGTGACATCGCTTTTCTTTGTGTCTCCCCATCCGGTCCCCAGAGATCTGGTAACGGGGGCGTTAGACATCGAGCAATAATTCACTGAATTTGTTGGCATTGCGCTTGCCTTCATTGAACACTGGCCTCCACCTGTGAAATTCCACAATGGAGTGGTGCCTTGCGCAGTGCTGAAATACGGAGTTCGGTAATCGGCGACAGTGATTGATCCTCCACAGTAATATGGAATCGGTTCAATCTTTTCGTCGAATACCGCGACACCGATGACTCCGAGATTGCCTCCTTTGTCTATGCGATGAGCGTATGCCCGATCGGGAGATGAGAAGTAGAACTCGGCGACTTCATTGGTGTTTTTGCGCCAACCATCGATAGTGACGGTTCCGTATCCATCAACGATATATCCGCTGGATTTGTAGCTGGCCAGTTCTCCATCGATGATGGACAGGCCATCGATCGTGGGAATGAACAGTTTCTTGCTCCAGGTGTTGTTGTGGAAACGGAGAGAGAACTTGGTACCTTCGCGGCCTTCAATAAAAATCTTCCCATCATGGGAGTATTCCTTGGCCGGTTTACCGTTGACTAAAACTTCAACTTCATAAGATGATTTTTTCATGTTTTTCGAGTAGGGCCTTCATGCGCTCGCGACGAGCGACTTCAATGCCCAAATTAGCGTCTGGTCCTAATTGTGAGAGAGCTGTTATAATATTATCATAAGTCCTTATACTTGACAAACCGAAAGAAAAGAATATAATGGAAATATGAACGATTCAACCCTCGGACCATCAAAAATAATCCCTCTTGACTACAGTCAGGTCAATGAGTTCTTGCATTGCAAGGACTGTCTTGAAAAATTTATTGGGAGTAAACTATATGATGAGATGTCTCCTCAGGATTATGGAAATTATGAGTTTGGAACTTGTAATTACGTTTATCCGGACGGGGAAGAGGCCGAGATCGTCGCCATTTGGTGTAAGCGCTGTCACAAGTGTGTTTGGGACAGTCGGCACCTGATGACGAGAATGTAGTGGTATTTACAGTTGTGGCGTGGCTGAAAAGCCCCTGTGGTAGGGTGGCAAGGCATGCGTGAAAGGCAATAGGGCCAAGTAGCGTAGTATACGGAATGACTTACATCGAACTATACCAAGAAGTGACACCAAATAAACTGAATGTGTCAGTATCTAAAAAGGGGTTATTTCCAATCTCGAGACTGGCGATAATCCACGATACTTTGAGCAACTATCCCTCTCTGTAGGGGAGCTCCACCGCATCGAGATGGGTCTCGGTGAGTGCAAAAATAAAAGCTGTTACGGGGACGTATGTGCGAGTAAAAAGTAATCTCGCCGCCACAACTGTGAATATCAACTAAAATGCCGAACCAAGCTCCGATAAAGTTACAAAAATTAAAGACAACCGGTGTTTTGGATGAGGAGAGGTTCTACCGATTGCTATCAGAGCAGTGCAATTACATATCCAAGGAGGATGTGAAGTTGTTTTACATGGGTTTAGTTCGTCTTGCAACTCAAGAAATTCGTAAAAACGGGATTGTGATTTTTCCACATCTCGGATATTTTGCATTATTGAAGCAAGCGGACAGAGTTGCCCTCTTTGGAAAGTCTCAGGTGTTTTCAACTGGTAAATATGTGCTGAAATTCTACGCCCAAGAGAAGTGGAGGCGTTATTTCTCTAAATTCGTGGAGAAAAGAACTGGAACTGAACCCATTGACCCTCGAGAACATCTTTTGCACGAGAAACTATAGTTTATTGGGACGATGGTATGCTGTTGGTATGGCTAGTAATACTAATATCCCTGATTTAAACGCACAAATTAAAGAATTTAAGGCTCAAGCCGAAGGGTTTAAGTCTAAATTGCGTTCTTCACCGACCGCAATGGGCGGATCGTCACTTCCGAGTCCTTCAGATGTATCAAATCAACGAGAATTGGAGCGCTTGCAAAAAAGCGTACAGGCGCTGACGGATGAAAAGAAAAAAGCTCAATGGTATCCGGATAACACTACCTCCACTGAGGAAGGCGCTGTCGATCCTGGGCTTATCGGTCGTGGATTGGACTACCTTAGCCGTCCAGTCAGGGGAGTCGTAGGAGCTGTTAAACATTTCACCGGTCAAGGAACCGGTACTTTGGCGCAGGACATGGCAGATAACATGTTGCGTGACAAGGAATACTTTGGAGATGTTCTTGGAAAGACTGGGATTCCTAAAGGGATAGCGGCCCCATTGGGGTTTGTTCTCGACATTGGATTGGACCCGGTTAATTGGATTGGAGTCGGCGAAGCGGCGCTCGTTCCGCGTATTGTCGGAGGCGCTGTTCGTGGAGTTAAGGCGGGTAACGTTGTTAAGGGGGTAGCAACCGCGACCAAGTCTGGAGTTTTGGAAAAAGCAGTTTCAGTGGGAAAATATACTCCTGGATTTGGAACATTTTGGGGAGGAAAAGGAACCAAGGCGTTTCAATCTCTTGGGAAAAAATCTTTAGCTGCAACCGATGAGTATGAGGCGTTTACAGGTAATACCGCGGAGAGATTAGTGCAACAACGTGGTTTTGGCATCGGTGATCATCGGACGACGATATCTTCAGTCCTTGGTAAAGTTGCTGAGGCAATTCCCGGAGGAGAAAAAGTTCTTTCTCATTTTACATACGATCCTGTGGACTGGGTGAGACAGACAGTAAATTTGGATAAAGTTAAGAAGGCATTTGGAACTGCGGGAATCGAGGATGTCCAGGGGGCGCTTAACGCCCATTTGCGGGGAGAATCAATCGAGCCGTTTTTGAAACAGGCGGGAGATCAGGCTAGTGAGATCTTGAAAGCAACCCCGGCCGGAAGTGACGATATTGTCAAAGGAATGACCGAGGAAAGGGGAATGGTTATTGATTTTGATAAACCAATGTCGGCGGCGGCAAAGAAAGACATTACCCTCGCTTTGGACAAATTGCCGGCGGGCATTGCGGAAAGATTGACTCAGGCTGCTCCTGAAGTCGTAAAGCGGGTTGATGATGCTGCAGAGATTATAAAGAATCCTTCTATCGGCGTGACCGGAGACTCTTTAACCAATGGGCTTCGGCTCTTGGGTGAAGGAGAGGTGTCCAATAATCTCTTGCTACAAGAGGTGGCGGACATTATAAACTCGGGCGCAATGGGAGAAACCGGAGTTAAATGGTTTGACGACATGGGCCGTAATTTTAAAAACTTTGGAGCGAAAGTCGGAGAAAATGGAGAACGGATAGCGGGAATTGGAGAAAAAGTAACCAAATATTACGATCAATATATGGGATTATTCCGTGCCTCTAAAGTCGGAGCTTCTCTGACTGGCTGGACTAATTCGATCTTCGGCAATGCGCTCATGAATCATTTGGGCATCGGTGATATCGGTCCTGAGTATTTCGCTCGTTATAAACAGGTGTGGGATGCTTATCATGGAAAATCCGGATCGGCGGCTTTGTTGCAAAGTGTTTTGATGGATGCCGACGTCGCTGATGAGGTGCGCATGGGTCTGTCAGTAATGCCGACTGCGGCGGCTTCAACGTTTGGAGGAGAAATAAACCAGTTTATTTATGCAAAGCAGGTGGCCGATCGTTTGTTGAAAAATGTTGTGAGTGAAGCAGGCCGGGTGAATAAGTTCGACACTACCGGGATGGAGATAGATAAGATGGCGCCCTACATGGATGCGGCCTTGGATGACCTTAAGAACTTCGGTGCTTCGATTCCGAAAGGAGTGAACGCCGGTATTCGTGCCGGTACGACCCGGGTTAAGAAGCTGATTGAAGAGGATAAAAATCTGACCCGCGTGGAGGCTGGAAGTGATATGGTTTCTCAGGATTTGTTCGATCTTCCTGAAACTCGGAAGATGTTTGACCATATCGCGGAGAAGGCCAAGGCAGATCCTAAAAATCCTGCGTGGAAGTTATTGGACATCACCTTCAATAAAATGACGAACCAGTATGCGACTTTCGATCAGGTGTCAAAAATGACTACTTTTGTTCGGTCAGTCGCGGACGGTTATTCGATGCCTCAGTTGATGAAGGCTCGTCATTTGATTGAGATTAATCCGGAAGATATCGTGAGCAAGGTGGCGACTAACGGCCAGTATCGTTATCGTTTGAGCGCCCGCAAGGGAGTAGAACTGGCGAACGCTCTTTATATGAATTATGCGGCGATGCCATCTGCAGTGCGAGTTTTACGGAACATGCCGTTACTCGGTTCGCCTTTTGCAGCATTTATGTACGGCATGGCGTTAAAAACCGGACAAACGGTGGTTTACAATCCGGGCGCCTTCAATGAGGTGAGTTTTGCCATGAGCGAATTTGGGGGAACTAAAACTCCGCTGGAGAAGGAGGCGCTTAACAATAAAAATGGCTTTTATTCTTATTTGAATGCTCCGGGTATGTTTCGGGTTCCATTTTTCGATCAGAATCCGGTATATATTAACCTGGCGAATGCGATTCCATATTATTCAATGAATATGTTTAATCCATCCCAGCAGAAATATAATAGTGATGCCCTCCCGGAAAAATTAATAAGTGCTGTGAATCAATCACCATTTGTTAAAGACCCTCTTGGCGGAATATTATTCAACAATATAATTCAACCTGCAATTTTGAGTGAAGGGATTGCTCCTCAAGGTCAATTTGGACAACCTTTATATCCTTCGGATGCAAACTTCCTGACAAAGATGGGGTATACTGCTCGCGACATTGGAGAGACGGTTGTTCCCGGAGTATTGTCGATGGCGGGTGGTATCGGAGGAGTAGTCGCTCCCGGGGCTACGGAGGCATTTCCGTTGTATCGTTATCGCAATATTGCGAATGCGGTTCAAGGGAAGAACGCTCAAGGCATCACCGGGAAAGAAGGTAAATTGAGTCGGACAGTCAGAGGATATGGCGCCGCTCTTGGTGTGCCGATCCAAACGCCTATAAACACAACCTATAATAACTCTAATCAATAAAAAATATGAACTCAGAAATATTTCCAACACAAAACCAATCTCAGATGGGGGTAGAATCTATGCAGCCAGCTCCTGAATCTATGCAGACAGGACAACCTGCCGGTGCAGAGCAACCGATCACTGAACAGCAAAAGCAAGAACTTATGAAGATGCTCAGCGCCGTTCAGGAAAAGTTAAGCAAATTGAACGCAAATCGTTTTGCCGGAAGTGGAAAATTAGATGAAGCAAAACAAAAATTATTGCAGGAAATATTCCAAAAACTCCAGATGGCAGGGGTTGATCTTACTGATCAACAATCAGTTGCGGACTTTATTGAACGGTTGCGTCAACGGAGTCCTGAACTGGCTCAATTATTTGAAGAAGCTATGAATATGCTTTTAGGGCAAGGAGGTCAGGAAGTGCCTCAATCCCCAACAATCGATAATCCATTTGAAAGTCTCACGGGAGGTGGAGGAACTAGTGGCGGGGGGCAAGTTCAGTCGCCGTCTGATCCTACCACTAGCCCAATGGACCCGACACAAAGCCCCGCAGGGATTCCAGAGCAACCTTTTCCGGGACAGCAATAATAAAAATCTAATTATGAAATCAAAATATGAAGCATTACAAAAAGACGTATGAAGACGTCTATCATGCAGAGGTAGACGATGTCAGGTTGGCTCGCATGGGATCACTGCTGGGCTCTCCGGAAAAACTGGCGGAGAAGTTCCGTGCGTTTTATAAGGACTTTCACGAGTCCTTCTTTGGGTATGTGGTCAAGCAGGTTTGGCTTGAACAGCATTTTTCCTACAACGGGGTGCGTCGTTCGCGTCGGTCCCAAAATGGATATGTGGGGGATTGGGCCTTCAGTTATTTTATGAAAATGATTGTTGGGTATAGTCAGAAGCCGCTTACGGTTAATTTTTTGTTTACCGCGATTGCCACTTACCTTAAGGACTTCTTTCCGGATTTTTTGAACCATGACCCGTTCGCGGAGCCGGAATATTTTAAATTTCCTTACGAGAACATCACCTTAGATCATCTTTTTTTTGTCTACATGGTGGACAATCGGTTAGAGTTATTAGAGGAGGCAGAGAAAAAGAAGATGTCGTTCTTTGATTTCGCGAACTGGGCGACGAATGCGGTTTTTTGCTACAACGATGACGTGAACAAAGACGTCTATGTGTTGACGAATAATCGGTTCTTTTGGGCCCATTTGAAAAAACTCAAGACAAAACGGGGATGGTCTGAGGATAAATTTAACTTTGATTTGTCGCCGACAATTAAAAAATAATATGGAGAGAAAATTAAAACCAGTCGTTTATACGACAAATTATTTCAAGCGTGGGACGCAAAACACAACTCAACAGATGTTTCTTCTGAAGGCTCTTCAGGTTACTCAAGATCCTAAAAAGTTGAAGGAAATGATCGGGGTGAAGACAGTGGCCGAAGTTTATCGAACTCTTGATAAACTTGCGATGCGTCGCGAATACCATGAGTCTTTGGCCCGGTATGGAATATCCTTTGATTTTATTGTTAATGGATTGAAAGACCTGGCGGTCGATTCCATCAAAGATGGAGATAAACTTAAAGCCTACCAAACTTTATTGAAGTCTGTTGGTATGGACACTTATGATGGCGATGCAACCGGTTCCACTGGGACATGGGAGGAGTTGTTATTAAAGAAGATGGAAGAAGAAAAGACGCTTCCTTCGGGTGCCTCAGAACCAGTGGGATTAGAAGAGTATACAGTTAATGCCCCAGTTATCCCCGAATCTGTGAGAAAATCACAGGCAGAGGAAGACGAAGTGCTTTCAACGATTTATGATATCAAACCCGAGGGAGCAGCTAAATAAACTGCTCGATCCCAAGTTTTACTTGGAGAATTTCACCAAAATCAAGGGGAAGACCCCAGGCTTGATTCCTTTTGTGTTGAATGATGCGCAGAAGGATTTGTTTAATTCCCTGAGGGTGAACCCGCGGGTGATGATCTTGAAGGCCCGGCAGATAGGATTTTGCGTTGACAAAAATACAAAAGTATTGTCTAATAAATTAGAATGGATTAGGGCCGAAGATATCGCTATAGGCCAATCTATAGTTTCTGTTGATGAATTTCCTTTAAAAATCGGGAGAGGGTCTTCACGAAAAATGAGGACAGGTATTGTGGAAAAAAAATGGATTGTTCATGAGGATGCCATTCAATTGATGACAGACGACGGAAGAGAATTAATCCTTACTCCGGGACATAGAATGATGTCTCAAAAAAAAGGAGGTGATTCAATAATTTGGAAAAAGGTATCTGATATGAAGATTGGAGATGTTCTTCGTTATGTAGTAAAACCGTGGAAAGAGACGTCATCGGAGGACGCCTGGTTTGGAGGCATTCTGGACGGCGAAGGTTGCTTACGTTTCAAAAATCATACTGGGGCGGAGGTTTGTGCTACCCAACGTCTTGGAGCATTGTTTGATGATATGAAACAGTATGCGGTCTCTACTGGGTTGAATTTTAAACTTGAACATGACAATCGGCCAACTGTTGAAGGGGGGAAGTTCGGTAATAATCCTTGTGCGAAGATAGTTTTTAATAGGATGGATGAAGTCTTTAGGATTATCGGCCAAACTAGACCGAAAAGATTTGTTGGGCAGCATTGGTGGGAGGGGAAAGATCTTCCGGGAAAGAGATCTGGGATTGGATGGTCTAAAATTGTTTCTATAAAGTATCTTGGGAAACGTGAAATGATAGATCTTCAGACTTCGGAAAAAACTTTTATTGCGGAGGGGTACGTTTCCCATAATTCGACCGCGGTTACCGGTTATTTGTACCATAAGACGATCACTAATCCGGGAACAAATACGGCACTTATCGGATACAACTCGGATCTTACCGCGGAACTTTTAGATAAGGTTAAGACAATTTATCGGACTACCCCCAAGTCGATTCAGCCGACAATTCAATATAATTCGAAGTATGAGATTTCGTTCCCGGCGATTGATTCCAAAATTCTGGTTTTGCCTTCGAGCGAGAACGTAGGCCGTGGTTATACCCTGCACAATGTGCTTTGTGTTTCGGGGAACACTCGGGTGATAATGAAAAATTTTTCTACGAGAAAAGTATCAGAGATTTCTCCCGGGGACGAGATAATAAATGGTAATGGTGGTTTTTCGGTTGTCTCTAAGGCGATAAAAAGTCAAAACAATAAAAAACTTCTTCGAATCATATCCTACGGTTCTGATGATTTAGTGGTCACAGAAGATCATAAGATTATGACAAGGGAAAAGTTTACGGGTAGACCTATATGGAAAAAGGCCGGAGAGCTTACAAAAAATGATTATTTAGCTTATCCCTATTTTCAAAATAGAAATAAGCCCGTACCGTGGGTGAATCAAGGTGGTGGCTATTGGTTGAGGGGGAAAAACTATTATTGGTCTAGAATATCATCGGTGCAGGAGGCCCCCAACGAAGAATATGTTTATGACTTATCGTTGAGTGGTGATCCTCATAGTTTCCTGACCCATGCGGGCGTTGTATCAAACTGTACGGAACTAGCATTTTGGGATAAAGCGGAGGAAAAAATGCTTGCGATTGAAAATGCAGTACCGCAGAACGGTTCGATTGTTATTGAATCTACCCCGAACGCTATTGGTAATCTCTATCACCGGATGTGGATGGCCGATAACGGATACGATAAGAAGAAGTATGGTTGGTGGTGGCATTATACGGAAGCCGAGATCGAGATCATCCGCAAGCGTATAAATAACCCAATGCGGTTCGCGCAAGAATATGAACTCGAGTTCCTTTCTACTGGTCGGCCGGTATTTCCTACCGACTTGGTCAAGAAATGCCGGAAGAATATATTGCATGTGGGGGATAAGGTGCACGACGAAAACAAGACCGAATACACAGTTACCAAGGACGAGGACGGGTTCGTCATGTATTTTCCGCCTCGTCCGGGACGGATTTACGCAGTAGGCGCAGATGTGGCCGAAGGTGTGACCGGCGGTGACTTATCAGTTGCTGTCGTTTGGGATCGGGCGACCGGGGAAGAGGTCGGCTTTTGGCGCGGATATCTGCCTCCGGATCGTTTTGGGATGAAACTCAATAAGTGGGGGCGGCTTTACAATAACGCCTTGATGGTGGTGGAAATCAACAACCATGGGCTTACTACTGTAACGGCACTTAAGAATTTGCTTTATCCGCAAATGTACTTCCGGCAGGCAAATTATGACTCGATGGGGACCTCGTGGAGCGATCGGTTGGGTTGGAAGACCACTAAAGTTACCCGGCCGCTGATGATTGATGATTTGCGGGATGCATTACAGGAGGGAAGTATCACAATTCATTCGGAATCGACGCTGGATGAGATGCTAACCTTTGTTTTTGACGATGGCGGCAATATGGTGGCCCAAAATTCGTTCCATGACGACTGTATTTTTGCCTCTGCGATCGGATTTGAAGGGTTTAAGGTTTTGTACGGCGGTAAACTGGAACAAATATCATACGAGGATCATCTCCCGATATCAACACCTTATTAAATATGCCTAAAATATATAAAAGAAATTGTGATAATTGTGGAAATTATTATTGTGGTACGGGAAGAAATTTTTGTTCTCGTTTTTGTGCAACAAATTATCCTGAAAATAAAGAAAGGGCAAGAAAAAGAGTTGATGGTATTTGTCCTAAAATAACAGATGAACAGAGGCGAATGGGAAATTTAAAACGTACCGGGGCGAAAAGAACGATTGAAACAAGAAACAAAATTTCTATTGCTCATCTTGGGAAAAAGGCTTCGGTAGAGACAAGAAAAAAGCAAAGTTTAGCTCATCGGGGTGAGAAAACCTGGTCATGGAGAGGCGGGATATCTCCAATAAATAAAATAATTCGTCATAGTCTTGAATATCGTGTTTGGCGTGAAAGTGTTTTTAAAAGAGATAATTGGACTTGTAGGTTTTGTTTTTCTCGAGGAGTAAGACTTCATGCTGACCATATAAAACCGTTTTCTTTTTTCCCTGAATTACGATTTGATATAGAAAATGGACGGACTCTTTGTGAGGAGTGCCATAAAAAGACTGAAACTTATGGCGCTAGGGTTTATCTATGGAGGAAAGACAGCAGATATCAATTAACTAACACTAGGACTGAGTTAATATAATAGTATTATGCAATCAAGAGCCTATAAAATGTATTCCGCGAGTGATTTCGGGAAGTCTGAGGTAGAACTGCAGCGTCTTTTCCGTCTACAATGCGAAGATGCTAAAAACTTTTTTACGACAATCACTAAACCGCGGCTAGATCGTTCCTATAAACTTTACATCGCCTATGGAGGTGATCGGCAAAAAGAGATAAAAAGTTGGCAATCTAACGTTCAGATTCCTTATGTCCAGGCTGCGGTTGAAACTCTCGTTCCGCGTATTATAGATGCCCGGCCTGATTTTACGGTATTGGGACGTAACGCCGATGATCAGATGAAGGCGGAAAAACAACAGGAGTTGATGAACTATTTCTGGGAAGTCGCAAACATGGACGCCACTAATGAGGATTTTGTCCGTTCGATCTTGATTTATGGTCTTGGATTCCTTCAGGTCTCTTGGAAGAGAGATGTCAGAAAATTGAAATTTTTAAAGACTCAAGATGTTTCGAGTCGAAAATATAAATGGGAAGAGAAGGAAAAGGCGTTTTTTGACGGCCCGATGTGTGAATGGGTTGATAACTATAATTTGTGGTATGACTGGCACAATACCGAACGCCGGAACAAACAATATTGGTTCAAACGCCTAGTTTTAACTGAAGCGCAGATTTTGCGTCGGTATCCGAATGCAGACAAGGAAAGACTTGAGTTAGCGTTAGCGGCTCCGGGAGGAGATCTTACTGATTATGCAGCGATTCGCCAGCAAGTGAGAACAACCAATCTCTATACGACTAAGAGCTCTACAGCACAGAGCCTTTCTTCGATGGGGGCGGTTTATGGTACTGATAAATATTATAATTCTCAGGAGGATTTCATGAAGATGTATGAGGTGTTCGAATGGTGGCGGCCTTTTGATGATGCCTATTCGGTTATTGTCGGTGGAAGTTATGTCCCGATCTTCAAGGGAGGATCGATGCCTAATCCGTTCGATTTTAAAGAGGCGCCTTTCATTGATGCTTCTTATCTAAGAATCCCTGGTGAGTTTGAAGGGTATGGATTGCCATTAATCCTGGAGAGTCCTCAAATCATGTTGAATTTGGTTAAAAACCAACGGCTTGATTCGGCTACACTTTCGATTCATAAGATGTGGGTTGTGAACCCGCTGGCGAATATTAACAAAGATGAACTGGTGACTCGGCCATTCGGTATTATCTACTCAATCGATCCCAACGGGGTACGGGAAATACAATTTAGTGATATCAAGGCATCGGCTTATAAAGAGGAAGAATTGTTAAAAAACGACATGCAGTATGCTTCTGGTGTCGATGATTTCTCCATGGGCGTAAATTCTGGATCAAATTCCGCGACTGAGGTCCGCCATTTACGAGAATCTACCTTGGAACGTGTCCGGATGTTCGTGAACCATTTGGGCGATGCCTATGCCGATGTTTTACGGTATTGGATGGACATGACCCGTCAGTTGTTCACCAAAGATATGACGATCCGGATCATTGGCGAAGATGGCAAGGAAATGTTCCCGTTGATTCAAAGCGATGATCTTCGGGGCATGTATGACTATCGGGCGACGGTTCTTCCTTCATTGGCAGGCCAAGACGAAGTCAAAAAGAAGCAGGACATGGATTTATTCCAATTGCTTATCAATTTGCCTTTTGTTGATCCTCAAAAACTTACTAGCAAGGTTATCACCAGCTGGGGTTGGAATTTGGAAGGTATCTCAAAACTTGAGAGCGATGGCACAGCGACTGATCCTAATGCAGCTCAAGATCCGAACGCCATGATTGCGCAAGCAATGGGCGGCCAGCCGGGAGCTCCGGCAGCACCTGACGCACTCGCGCAAGCGGGAGCGCCACAACCAGCGCCTCAGGCCGGAGGAATTCCCCAAGGAATGGGTGGGCCTGGGTACAGTGGATTGATTCCACGGTCTTCGTTGCATAGTGTTGTGAAACACTTGCGGAGTTCTGGGGAATCCTTCGGAAGCCAGAATCCGTTCAGTGAATTGGCCTCACCGGTTAATTTGCTGAATATGGGGGCGACTCCTCCGACAGCGGCCGGCGTAGCTCCAGATAGTAAGGCAATGGATAAATTTGTAGTTCCTAATATGTCGGGAGCTAATCGGACCCCTGGGAGTGTAGTGAACACCGATGTTCCTTTGAGACAGACAACAAGTACTCAATCCAATATCTTAAATCGTGCATTTTCAATCCAGGGTAGAAAATAATTTTAATAACAAACAATTATGGAACCAAACACACAACAGGACCCTACGGGGCACAAAAAGACTTTGCTTCGCCACTTGATTGGCGTTGCTGTCGGCGGAACCGCCGGGAAGGGATTGCAAGAAGTTATCAGTGGTATCAAGACTGCTTTAAGTGCGTATAAGAACTATTCGAAAGAATGGGACACTTTGCATGGAATCCAGCAGCCGAAACCGGCGCCAAAGAATCCGGCAGGAGCAGGCGGTCTGGGAGTTCAATACCCTCAACAGCAACAACGGCAGTATTAAAAACATAAAAATTATGAAAAAAGAAAATGATACTCCAGCAGCACCTGAAAAAATATCTTCAAATGTGAGGAATTATTTTAATAAAGATATTGAAGACCGTATTGCGGAAATGAATATAAAGCAGATGAGTAATCTGTTGAAGGGAATTGTCGATTCAGAGACATGGATCGCTATTCTAAAATATACAGAAACCAGAATGGCTCCCCTTGATGCGATATTACGGACCTCTGACCCGACTAAAAGCGCTCATCAGATATCATGGGCCCAGGGATGCATGGCTGGATTATGCGATATTGAAAACTACGTTATTGATCTGAACTCTCCGGAAAAGACCGAAGAGCCAGCTCCAAACGCAAATAATAAACCGGAAGGTGTTATTATCGCCGGTAAGTAATTAATACAAATCAATGGCACAATGTTCAACTCCAATAACAACTGCTTCTTCTGCCGCGGATAGTAGGTTGAAGGACAGTGTTCGTTCAAAAAGTATGCGGATCAAAAACAAAAAGTCCGATATGCTCAAAAGCGCTATCGGAAAAGCAAAAGTCGATGGTCGCGGGGGCTCTGGTTTTCTTGGCGATACTCTAAAAAAGATTACTCAAAATTCCATCGGAAGCGCTAAGAGTATGGCACAATCGGTTGGCAATGCAGTTCAAGCTATTGGAAAAGCAGTCCCTGACCCAATTAGTGCTGTTAGAAATAAAATTAAAGAGATCATCGCAAATCAACAAAGGAAGACAAATGCATGGAGGGATAAAAGAAATAAGGACTTACGAGATGCGTG
>Ga0265294_10006957_pt1 | contig 13510 bp, 18 predicted proteins | sample MunlanPumphouse3_FD_192504 | JGI IMG/M metagenome (GOLD analysis project Ga0265294, IMG submission 192504) | Groundwater microbial communities from a municipal landfill in Southern Ontario, Canada - Pumphouse #3 | ecosystem: Environmental > Aquatic > Deep subsurface > Groundwater | place... | reverse complement strand
CCTGTTACCGTCAAACGTCGGCTTTGTTTCGTCTTTCATAATATCAACCCTTGATATACGCGGATTCCTTCCAAAATTAACGATATTCGATTTTCTCATATATTTACAATGTTCTCCTTTCGGAGTGTTCCGCTTTTCGTTATAACTGTCTTCAGAGCATACCGAGGCACTAGCGCAGCCCTGGCAGTCATCAAATGGTATTGCAGGCATTATTTAACCTCCAGACTTACCCGGCTATGGGACGGGGTCATACTTACAAGGGTCTCAAGTATGTTATTAGCCCTTGCCCTGGCGTCTTCTTCCATACGTGCAAATAGCTTTTCTATGGTGTGACCCTCGGACGGGGTATTAATCAGGATGACTTTATCAGTTATGATAATATCATCAAGCACATAATTCTTATTAAAGGTATTAATATAATACTTTCTACCGCGATCTACACCAGAATAACCCATATAAAAATCATGGAATCGGTAATTAACCCGGTCATCAGCTAAACCGATTTCATGAACTAAAAGGGCTTCAAAACCGCTATCAGTTTTTTGTACAGTCAATGTGCTAATATCCGAACCTCCTTAATATTTAAGTAAAAGTAAAAACGGTTTAATAGCATATAAAGGTTTTTACTATAACGTAGATGATTACCTTTAAATAGATATACACCGTTTTATCATTGGTGAGTTATCAATGCAGTATAAAGAAAGGCAAATAACTGTTAAAGACACTCGGATTGACTACACAGCCGGCATGATTATCGGCTGGGTTACTTTGATAGCTGGTTTTTGTGGTCTTATGTGGTTCGCGGTGGTATAATGCCAAGAAACGACACAGTGAGGAACCATGCAGCACAGAACGAACCAAATATCTAACGTATTCGGAGACAACCCAAGAACTAACCTACTGTATGAAATCTTTGAGCTAACCAAAGAACAAAAACCGATATACAGGGAGAAACTGGTAACGCTAACGGGCTACACTGCCCAGACTATATTTACTCATACTAAAGAACTGGAGAAGGACGGTATAATAAGCTTTGAAAAAGGCGAAGGGTCAAACACGAAATATATTAAGTTAAACCCTAAGATCTTTGATAAGTTAGCGGCCTTCCTCTGGGACGAGGAAGAATATGATAGACATAATTGACGCCTCAAAGGTAACAACATCGGCAGGCCTCCAGAAGCTCTTTGATAAATTCGAAGGCTCAGGAGGTCAGTATAATTTTGCTAAAAAGCAAAAAATCACCGTATCCGAACCTATGACCATGTTTTCAGATATGCAGGTCATAGGCCAGGAGGCCGAAGCAGATAAGCCCGTTTTCTACCTGGCAGATAACGTTAATCCCAAGCTGTTTGAAAAGCAGGTCCCTATACTTGCAGCAAACGGCGGGAAAAACGTTAAGCTGTCCGGGGTTTCTTTTTTTGGGAACGATACGAACCAACAGAATACCCCAAATTGGAACGGACACACCGGGGCAGAGTCTCCCAAACAGAGAGGGCAGGGTTATCATAATTTCTTTGGTCCACAGAATATAAAAAACCTGGTGGTAGACAACGTAACAGTTAAAAAATCACTGGGCGACGGTGTGAGGGCAAAAGCAATAGAAGGCGGGGCATTTACCCGGATAAAAGTTATTGAATGCGGCCATGATGGCCTGTTCCTGGAGGAGTCCAATAACTTAACGGTTGAATGGTGTTCCTTCCTTATCCGGGCCAATTGCGGAACCCGCTTCCGAGCGGTACATAATGGGACTTTCCGGAATAACTGGATAGAAAATACCATCTTTAACGGATCAAGCACCGGCCCAGGCTTCCAGGATGAAAACAGTAAAACGACCACGACAGCCACGAAAAACACGGCTTACAATAATTACTTTAAAAATATATGCGGGCCTGGTATCTGGGCAATAGGTACTAAAAATACCTCTCAGTCGGCATGTACGGACCTTCTTATCACCGGTAACACTTTCGAAAACTGCGGATGTGGTGGTAATAATAAAAACATTGCGGCAACTGGTGGGATATGTTGCGACGGTTGGAACGGCGAAATATCGAAAAACATTTTCGTTAATTGCAAAGGGTCAGCCGTGAATATTGGGCCCTGGGTTACGGCGGCAACAGCCGGCAGGGATTACCGGATACTTGTTATTGATAACATCTTAGCCGGTACAGAGAAGGGTAACCGTGTCTTTAAAACGGCAGGGACCGCTCTAAATAAAACGACTGCCAGGCCTACCACAGTTACGCATAGGTCTAACGTCTTTTGGGACAACCCAACTAATGCTTATTGTGTAGTCGCAGACACCGAGAAATTTAATCCTCGCCTGGAGGTAATAAACGGCCTATACGTTGTAGGTGCTAAATCACCTTGCCAGGGTAGGGGTATAGGTGCAAAAGATGTCTGGTCCAACCCGGCACAAAATGACCCAGAGGTAATACTGCAGATGGCAAAAGTAAGGATGTTACAGTATCAAGACCTTTCAAGTGTTATTGAAGGGGTCGAAAGTGTAACCAGGGTATACGCAAGGAGGCCCTAAAATGGCTAAACAGAAATACACATCAGACGAACAGTATATATTTACTACGAAATACGCAGATTACGAAATAGAAGCAAACAGACACCCAGAGGCAACCATAAAGCTACCTGCAAAGGCAGGCTATAAGGTTGTTATGGGTAAGTTCACGGCTACAATGTGCGCCGAACTTGCAGGAAACCGGGCTTACTGTACCGTCCTGTTAATGTCAGGCGGTAAGAGGTTCGACGGTATAAAAGAGATCTCCACCAGCCTTACAACTTACACAGATATCACTTTCGATATCAACCAGACAATAGAAACCCAGGAAGAGGTAATATTTTACCTGCATCTTAAAACGTCGTCGAGCGTATCAAAGGCCAAAGTAAAGAGCTTTACCTTTGAATATGAATACGTGAAAATCGAAACGGGGGAACCACCTATAACCGGCACAACTGATTATATTATTTCATTTGAAGGCACAGAGGACCAGATAAACGCAGCCCTTGCACTTGTAAAACAGAGTCTCGGGGCCAACATAAAAGAAATCGAGGTTTATGCAAAGTTAGGATAAGGAGGTCTGTAAATGGTCAAGGGTCACAAGAAAAGAGACAAGTGTAACATGGCAGGCGGTAAGCTCTCAAAGCTTATTATTACCTGCCCCAGGGGCGGGCCATGTTCGGAACCTGAGCAGTATAAACAAGGCATGTCCTGCAAGTCCTGCCCTAAAATGAGGGGTATGTCATGGTAGTGTCTGCCGACTTATACGACATGATCCCGGCGATCAGGGCGGGGTTTGAAATTGCTATAACGGAAGACTTGCAGAAGAAGCGGGACAAAAAGAAGACCCGCCGGAACAAATCAGGCCTGATAACCAAGACCCCTATAAAACTCATGAAAGCTGAAGATTTCGACAACCTGGTAAACCATAACACACTTTATAAAAATATCTTAATTACATATGTAAAGATAGGCTTTTTCGAAGGTCTCCCGGTCAACGAAAAGTTAAGCCTTTATGATATTCAAAGATTTTATAAACGTTTTACTATTGTTAAAAAAACAGGGTCTAAATTAAGCGTAGTAGCCCGGACAAAAACCGAGGCTATAACGGTCTCTAAAACCCCCAAAAGAGACATAACTCATATTATCCGGGTCAACCGGGACGGTAAAGAGTCTTATTTAAAGGTAGGTGTTCCCAAGTGTTAACTATTCCAGAAACCCCCAATAATCCCGATTATGTCAGGCTGGCAAAAAACCCATCATTCAGAAAGGACATTGTAAAAGAACTGGCTCCAGGTTGCAGCCCATCCGACATACACAACGGCTATTATACAGACGAAGAGGGCCGACTTTTCAGGCTCAAGTTAACTAACGATTGGATTAAACGCAACCCAAGCGAATATAAGCGCGGGTTACTGTTTTTTTACAGGGAAGAACACGAAAAACTGATTAATGAAAGCGGTTACTATCTGATAGTTGTTTTTCTGACCCCCAGCGGTAAAGACGTGTTTAAAGTGGACCCGTTAGACATATCTGTAAGAGAGATACAGGTATCTAGGTCGTGGGTTTCGGTAGCGGCGAAGGCCCTTTAATGGTGGTGTTGAGAGTATGAGACATGGACACCAGGGCCGCGCCAACGTACCGGTTTATAATGGAACACACGCATTATTTAAAAAGGTAGCGACTGATAGCGATTTATACCAAATCGAGCTTATGGAGATGATAATGTGTCATATTTATATTACGGGCTCGGGAAACATGGACGACATTAAACGTAAAGTAAATGGCATGGCGGAGGAGTACCAGGCCAACAAAAAAGTTTATAAAGAATTTTTAAGAAGTGAGGGGTACGACTAACCCCCATTTAGTTTTTAATAAGATGAAAACATTTATATGCAATTAAACCCTTTTAGTTATTGTACTAAATTAGCAGGTGTATGAGACATGGTACAAGATCTAAGACAAGGTTTTTTTGTAAAATACGAAGGCCAGCCTTACAAAGGCTCAGTGTCAACCACTAACGAAAACACAGGGCTCGCCCTGGTAAGCTTTCAGCACCCGGTTAATAAAGCCTGGTGGGATGAGGAGGCAATAGAGAGCAGCCGTTTAAACCTCTGGACAGAGGGCAAAAAACAGCTTCGGGTAACTAATCCCTGTGCGGTCCTCTTTGAGTCGTGGAGAGGGCAGAAATGTAAGGCGTGTCCTTTCAGGTCCTTTTAAATTTAGGGGAAAAATCCCCCTAGGTTTCCCCCTTAATCCCCCTTCCTTACCCCCTACCTGCGGGCTCGCTTCGCGCCCGATTTTCTAATATATGTATAATATAACATAACTAAAGATCATGACAAAAGCAGGAGCTTAAATTCATGAACACACGAGAGTATGAGACCCCCTACGTTACACACATTAATTATACTGGACCGTCGCCCATTAGCGACTATGAAGAACAGCTACGTAATAACGGTTATGCCGTCGTCTACATTCCGGAGGCCTATTAATGAGTCTCCGGGGTCCTGAATGTTCTTACTGTTATACTTGCCTAATCAACGTAAAGCCGATTATGATATATGGACAGTCTGCTTTAGTCTGCCCAGGCTGCGGCAACGTATATACCAGTATACACAGTGAGGTATGTTGCGGGCAAATAATGCCCCAGAGTGAGGCCTTATTACCTAGTCAGCTTACGCCCTTTGCGAAGCTTTACGCTCTCTCTGTACCAAAGCTAAAAGAAGGTCACGCCCTCCTTTTAGACAGGTTTGATGAAGAGGTCAATACCTGGGCCGGCTGTGTTGCGAACAACGACAAAGAGGGGACCTTAGCCCATTGGCGGGCCGCCCTTGAGATATCCGAGCAGGTAAAAACGGTTACCTGGATAATTGGTATAAAAACGAATACAGGAGATTAAGCAGCATGGCAAAAAAAGATACAAGTATACGCGGGTCTTGTAGCGTATACCTCGACGTTGAGAAAAAGCGTTTAGTCGACATAACAGGCCCCCTTTATGATAAAAACCTATCCCAGGTCATAGACGACGCCCTAACAGCGTATTTAAAGCAGTACGCGCCCTTAGAATTACTGGACATGGAAATAAGGGGACTAGAGGAAGAACTAGCCAATTTAAAAGCGGAGCGTGCCACGTTCTCGGATAGTGTCCGGATTACACACGTTATCCAGGCATCTGCCCAGCAACAGGCCCAGGAGGTAAGGCAGCAACAGGACAGCTTAAAAAAGATGCGAGATGATAAATTCGAGAATGTCGAAAACGTAAGGAGTCTATCTTATCAGGTTCAACATAAAACTATAGATTGGAACTTCATAAAAACCCGTTATTGCTACGATAGCGCGATAGATGCCAGGGAAGACGTATTAACTCGCCTCCTTGCTCTAGGGAAGATAAAAGATAAAGACTGTACAGGGGTGTAACCGATGGAGAAGCCTATAAAAGACGTTACTGAAGATATCGAGCTTTCATCTATAAACTGGCTTCCTGACGCCTTCGATTATGCCTTACATTTTGTAACCGAAAAACAGGACGTAAAGTTTAGATGGTCCGATATCGAAGTATCTATAAAAGGAGTATGAGAAATATGTATCAAAATATCGACTTTGAAACATTTGTAAAAAGTGTTAGTGCTACCACTGGATTTACTACCGAACAGGTCAAAACCCTTCTTGCGTATCGAGATGTTAAATACTTAGACGAAACGACAGCAGCAGACCTAACCGCCGAACTCAACAAACTAAGGGACGAAATGATAAAAGCCAACCCTACCGGTTTTGGAATTAAGGGCCCCCAGACCCCTTTATTTCCACTGGAACATATTTCAAAGGTGGCGGGTAGTTTTACCCTTGAAGAACTTCTTTTAATGGTATTTATAGACTGCCCTAATATAAAAATAGGTGGATACTCAAAAATAAGGCCTGCCGTTATGGGTCACAGGATGCAGTTAGCGGCCAGCCTGTACGAAAGGGGCTTAGTATCTTATAGTAGGGCCTTTCAGCTATCCGGGTTTATGTCCTCTCCGGACTTTTACGTATTCCTCAACGGAAGAAAAAGCGAAAGGGCCCGCCAGGCTTTAGGGCATCCTTCGGAAACGGTAACCGGTCCGGAGAGGGTCCGGATATTTCATAAGGGTCCGATCTCAGATTATACGGTAGAGTACCCTAACCTAAAGGCAGGGGAGCTTTTCCCGACAGTATCCGATATAAAGGTATCCGGTGAACTCACAGAGGCAGTTAAACGCCTTAGCAAGACTATAGGGCCCTTAGTTACTGCCGCAATGAGTCCTATGTACTTAGAGAGGTCCCAGGAACTCATTGAACAGGAAGCGAACATCTGCGCTTTTACAAAGCTGTTCTATGGAGAGACTGAAGCCGCGAAGCTGTCAAAGTTCCTTATCCTGGCCTTATCTGAACCTTACTTTGACCCTATACTAGGTCAGAAAGTATGTTCAGGGCATAGAGGCCTTACTCTTCGAGAGATGCAGTTTACTATATTTTTATACTTCAACTACCGGGAACTTGCCCAGGAAGCCTTTGAACCTGGGGAATATCGGGCCCATAGCAGGCTTTTAAACATGATAATAGCCCATGCTTACGAGTGCAATATTCTGAAGGTTGACCAGGTGGAAAAGGTCCACACAAGGACAGCCGAAGGCGAAAGGCTCTATAGTATGTTACAGGCTGAAGAAATCCCGCTTAAAGGGAAGTATAAGGACCTTATAGACTGGAACGCCCTTTCTGACTTCCTGAATTTAGCCCGGAACCTTACAGGAGAAGAACAGGCCCTTTTTATGGCTGTCAAGTTTCCGGCCTTCATAAGGGACCCGCTACACGTCATAAACGGCGATTTCAAAAACGAGATAAATTCTTTTGTATCCCGTCGTATCCTGGCCTGTTCCATGTATGATAAAAGGGCTGTCAGTATGGAGACAGCCGCGAAGCTTGCAGGGGTTAACCTGGAGGACTTCCGATTTATGCAAGGGATGATTAGGGCCGGGAAGGTATCCAGGAAGTCCGGACAAGGAGGTAACTAAGATAACCTACATATACCTATAACACTTTTTTATTATTGTTACTTCAGTACACCTGTGATCCTTGACCGGGCAACCTCCCGGCGGTGCTTTTTTGGACTCCTACGCCGGGAGGAAAACAGGGAATATCTACCATGTCTGACATATAGGCCGAATACTCCCGGCCTAACCTCCTTAACATCTCTTCCTTTTTTCTTTTTTTTTCTCCAAGATAGCAAGATAGCCGAAGGTCTCTTTTAGGCCAGGACTACAAAGATTTATATCTAATAGCAACTATTAGACAGTATGTAAGAAAAGGCGCATGTCAAACCAAGTTTTAAGCATAGTGTCTATAGTGGACACTATATTAATAACTTGTTTTTTGGATAAAAACAAGTTTATAACGGGTTCCCGTTATCGCTTTTAAACCTTTCCCTTTTTTGGATTTCTTGTGTTTCCCTGGGCCCTCCGGAGTTCCGTAACATATCTTTGCTATCAAAGGTTTCTATATTTATATGTCCCTCTGAATAATAGATTAGACTCTATTAGAGTTTTAGGAAGTTATCTTTAAAATCGGTATCAGATGAAGCCCGTTTTAAAGTGTTAAAATAGATGTATTAGACTCTAATATATTCACATTCTTTAAACAGTTATAATCATTATCGGTTCCCTTCTTTTTAAAGTGTTAATATTATTGTATTAGACTCTGTTAGAACATTATCTTATTTTCTTACCTCAGATCAGAAAAACCCTTCCACTGGAAATAATAGGGGGGGTCTTTTTCCAGAAGCAATAATTTACCCCACAGGTCAAGGCATGGCGTTTAATCGTCAAAAATCATTAAATTTATCTTCCAGTAGAAACTAAGGTTAAATTGCATTTTTATTAAATGCAGTCTCTTTAAATAACTTAGTTTCTGATTTATCCTTCTAACTTTACTTATTTCCACTGGAACTTAAAACGTTATCAGTAACTTATCATACCTCCAGTAGAATAAGGGGTTTAGCCATTTTAGCAGTTTAGCCCGAAAGGTAGGTTTCCACTGGAACTTTCATGTATAAGTATATATCAAGATAATTTTAAGTGTATTATATGCCCGAATTCCAACCTAACCACGCTTTAGCTAAGCGAAAATTAGAAGCAGAGGCCCGCAGGGTTAAGGCTGTAGACCTCTATTTACACTCCGATAAAAACCAAAAAATGATAGGCGAAGAACTAGGGGTTTCAAAAACCACGATATCTAAATACATCACATCAACCCGTAAGATCTGGTATGAAAAGTGCAGCCTGAAGCAAGAGGAGCACATAGCAGAAGAACTCCAGAAGCTCAGGGAGCGCGAAGCAGAGGCCCTTAAATGGCTTGCGGGCCTGGGCCCTGTAGAAGGTGACCCAGACACAACCCGCAGGAACTCCAGGGAGGCGGTAAAGTGGGAAGAACTCCTTTTAAAAATCGCTGCCCGGAAAGCTGCCTTATTAGGTCTTGATAAACCCAAACAGCTTGATATCAAGAACGACCAGCCGGTAACAATTAACCTTATAATGGCCGATTGCAGCCAGGACGACAGGGACCTTAGAATAATCGAACATGAGGCCTTACCGGAGGGCGCAGAAGATGAAGAGGAAGGGGACTTCTAAGGATGCCCTACCAGGTCCAGGAGGTCGAGGAGGTCAAAGCCTCCCAGCCTCAATATAAATACGGCGTTTGTAATAGCCGATTTTTTGACAACTTCGCAAAGCCGCAGGCAACAAAGATATTTTATGGCGGTGCAGGGTCCGGGAAAAGTCTATCTATAGCCCAGCATTTCATTATAAAATTATGCTCAGGGGATGGCCAACGCAGGGCGATATTAAGAAAGACGTTTCCCTCTATGATGGTCTCGACCTACTTAGTATTAAAGGACATCCTGGAAGATTGGGGAGTTGGTTATAAAGAGAATAAAACAAAGCACTTCTTTCAGGTCGGTAAAAATCAACTCTATTACCTATCTTTAGACAACCCGGAGAAAATAAAAGGAGGAGAGTTTAAAGAAATCTGGCTCGAAGAGAGTACAGAGTTTACCGAAAACGATTATAGACAGCTACAGATAAGGCTTTCCAGGGACCGCAACAACGAGGACGTAGAGCTCTATATGAGCTTTAACCCTATTGATGTTAACAACTGGTGCGTTAAGCTCCTGGAGCAGGCCAGGAACGAGGATAAGGACTTCCTGGTAATGCACTCGACTTACCACGATAACATAAGGTTCCTTTCCAGGGCGTTTATCCGGAAGCTGGAGAAGCTTATCAAAGAGGACTATAACTTTTATAGGGTCTACTGCTTGGGCGAGCCTGGTGTTCTCAAAAACATTATCTTTACGAATTACGTAGAAGAGAACCCGAAAAGCTGGCCGGAGTTCGGAGAATCCGACTTATTAACATACGGGCTAGATTTCGGCTTCAATCATCCTACGGCACTTATCCAGATCAATTTTGTTGATGCGGTCCCCTATGTTCAAGAGCTTTATTATAAATCGAAAAAGACCACTGAATATTTGTATATCTGGATGAATGAGAAAGGGGTTTCTCATACTGCCGAAATATACGCCGACTCTGCCAGGCCGGACCAAATAGACTATCTTTGCGAAGACCGGGAAATCAACGGGGTATATTATAGGGGCTTCAATGTCCTTCCCGGCAAGAAGGACGTAGCAGCAGGTATAGACGCGGTAAAGTCCAGGCTGTTACATATCTCCTCCGAGGCTGCCAACGTCTTAAAGGAAATCAAGAGTTACAAGTTCAAGGAAAACAAGGACGGGCAAATAATAGACGAGCCTGTGAAGTTTAACGACGATGCAATGGACGCGATAAGATACGCTATATTTAGCAGCGATACCGTAACAGGGGAGCCTATAACCATGTCAAGGCCGGATATCAAGAAGTACGATACCGGGCCCGAAGAAGAAGAAGAAGAAAACGAAATATTCCAGCTAAACGGCGGTGATACTATGCCACAATTCTTATAACTATAACACATTTTACATTTTGGAGGTTTTATAAATGTCTCTGAAAGTCTCGGAAGATAACCTTAAAGAACTCGTAACCATAGCGGGTTTTTTCGTTTGTGTCGCTATCCTGTGTATTAAAGGGCAGGGTGTCGAAGAGTATATTTTACCTATGCTCTTTACTTACATGCTACCTAGCCCGATACACTCCCTCATCAAGTCCCCAACGGTTACAAAGGGGTCAGTAACAACTCAGGCGCAGAGTAACGCCCAGGTAACCACGACCGGGCAGGGGAACGCGGAGACCAGCAACGACGAAAGCAACCAGGTAGATGGTATAACCGAGTTGTGCGAAGGATTTACCGACAGTCTGAAGGCTTAACCCTTCAAACCTCCTCCTTCCTTTTTGATCCCAGAGACATCTATTCAATCCTTTGTTTAATCGGATTTCCCTAAGATGCCAGAGAAATCTTTTGTAACAAAGGTTTGATCCTTTTTCTATAAAATCCCAGAGAAATCTTTACTATCAAAAGATGTAACTGTTTTATGTAAAACCCGAGAGAAATCAGACAGTAAATCTTTATAAAGGGATGACCCCATAAATTACCCTTATGGCTAGTGAATTGGTTAACGTGAAGGTAAAACCGGCGACCCGAGACCTTATAAAAGCGGGTAAATCGGAGGGTCAGACCTACGACGAGGTTTTAACCTCGGTGATGAATAAACAGGGCGGGACGAGTCAGACAAGCGGGACCACAACATCAGAAGGGGTTGTATTCCTGTCGTCGGCTGGTCAAACCTTTATAGCTCCTGAGCTTTCGGTCCAGACCTTAACCGAGATGGTAGAGAACCCATACATCGCCCAGAAGTTAGTAAACGAGTCTCTTCTATATTTCCCCTCGGGCCTGAAGGTCGAAGCAAAGGACCCTAAGGGGCAGGTAGACGAGGACGTGACAAACGACCTTAGAAAAATGTTAGGGGTCCTGGGCTGTGCATTATCGGAGAAGATCAAGCAGGCCAAATATGACTCTAAAGTGTACGGCATGTCTTTTTTTAATCCAATATGGGAATATGAAGACGGAGCAATACAGCTTAAAAATTTAAGGCATCTTCCGGCCTGGTCGTTCTTTAAGTATCCGATGAACGCCGACACGTCCCGGATTTATTCAGTTCTCCTTCAGGGTGTCATTATCTCGGAAACTACGGGAGAAATCGAATACTGGCAGACACAGGACTCAGGGGAAACTATCCGGATAAATAACATAATGACCGTCAAGAACCCCCAAGACGAGGGCCTAGCCGGTGATAGTAAGGTTATTCAGCTATACGACATTATCCAGATGATAAAGTTCGGGTGGAATGTCGAACTTCAGGCAATTGCCAGGGCAGGGGCCCCTATATTCTTCTTGAAGATTACTAAGCCCAAGAAGGCAACAGACCCAGGAACGGGCGGCGTATCAGATATAGCCCTGGGTAACTCCATAATTTCAAAGTGGTCTACTAAAAAGCAGTTCCTCCTCAGGGAAAATATGGAAATCGTACCGTTACCACTTACCCAAAAAATAGACGTGCTGGCCCCTATAGAAGTTCTCGAGAAAATTATAGATAAATATTTCAGTGTTACCGAGCAGGTGAAGAAGGAAGGAAACACAATAGGCGGGAATGCACTTGCCGAGCTAAAGCTCCTTAACCGGGCTATTCGAAGCGTCCATACCTGGCTATTGCCTCCCTTCGAGGACCTGGTAAACCAGTACTTTATAAAGAATATGTTCCCTCCTGGCTGGTCTTGCAGCATAGCTTATGATGTATGGGACACCGACGACAGGGAGCTTAACATAAAGCAGGTAGAGGCCGCTATGAAAGGTAACGCTGTGGACCTGGACGATATCAGGGCTAAATGTGGATTTGATCCAGCAGACGATAAAAAGCGGGCTTCAATCGAAGAGTACAACAAAGCAAAGAACAAGGCAGCCGCCGCCCTCGTTTCTAAACCAGAAGACCAGGACGACGACCAGGAAGACGGCCCACAGGATGACCCGGCAAGCAAGGCCCCGAAGAAAGGTAAAGGTCCATCTAAAGGCGACCCCGAGGAAGAAGAGGACGATAATAAATCAGGGTCCGGGAAGATGCTTAATAAAAGGCAAAACAAGGAAGAAGAGGAAATTTTAGACGACCTGGGCGAAGCCCTCTATAACGATCTAACCGGGCAATTTGATAAGATGCTAGGGTCCCTGTCTAAAGTCATTGTAAACGCGGAAGGTTAAGCATGTCTGAAGAGGCAGCATTAAACGAAGAGGTAGCAACAGAGCTAGACATCCAGGGCGAAGAACTAACCCCCGAAGAAGAGGACTATATCAACGATGTAATAAACGCCTTTATCCTGGCCTACATAGCCAAGCTGACAGCCTCCAGAGCTGCCCGTATATTACACACAGCAGTTAAGGAGCTTCCAGTTATCAAGGACGCGCAGGAAGAAGCGGGCAAGAAGCCGGTAAAGGTCCCTATAGGCGAGATAAAGGCCTGGTCAAAGCAGGAGGTAGAAGAGTATAAAAACACCTTAATTGAGCATGGAGGGACCTACATCGTAAATAATGACGTACTTGAATTTAAGCCCTGGATGAGTGCCCTCAAATCGGATCTAATAGAGGATGCCAGGGAAGTAATAAGGCAGGGTAAAATATACGGCTACCAGCCCGAAAAGCTCAGGAGTGAGCTTAAAAAGGCTATGGGTGAAGCATACAATAACCGGCTTTATGTTGCCTCCTATTGTGAGTCCCGGAGAGGCGAGGACTTAACAAAGCGGGCCCTCTATGCTGATACCAAGATCAATTATGTAGTATGGCATACTAAAAAAGATTCGAAGGTTAGACCAGCACACCGGGCAAGGGAGGGTAAGATATTCCTTTTGGATGAGTGCCCGAGCCTCGGGGAACCGGGTTGCAGATGTTTTATATATCCTTACGTCCCTAAAGGAAGTTTAGCTATTCCCTTATTAGCTAAGGGAGAGCTAG
>Ga0265294_10006956_pt1 | contig 13513 bp, 18 predicted proteins | sample MunlanPumphouse3_FD_192504 | JGI IMG/M metagenome (GOLD analysis project Ga0265294, IMG submission 192504) | Groundwater microbial communities from a municipal landfill in Southern Ontario, Canada - Pumphouse #3 | ecosystem: Environmental > Aquatic > Deep subsurface > Groundwater | place... | reverse complement strand
GTAATGGCTCCCTTTGATGTGGATATAATTGCAATACCCAAACCGTTGAGTACCCTGGGAATATCATCAACCCCCACGTATCTTCTCAGGCCAGGTGAGCTTACCCGGATAAGTTTCTTGATAGCAGCCTTCTTTGTATCGGGATGATACTTGAGTGCTATCTTAATTGTGTTACATGGGCTCCCTTCTACCAGCTTATAGCTGAGTATGTAGCCCTTCTCGTGAAGAATCCTTGTCAATTCCATCTTCATTTTGGAAGCAGGAATCTCCACTACTTTGTGACCCGCAAGAGATGCATTTCTCACTCTTGTCAAAAAGTCTGAAATTGGATCAGTCATTTATTATTGTTTTAATTTTGTACCGACACTTATTAAGTGCCCGATATCCAATGGTTTATATTTTTAATTCTCTTACCAGCTTGCTTTCCTTACCCCGGGGATCAGCCCTTTGCTGGCCATCTCGCGGAACTGTATGCGGCTGATACCGAATATGCGCATATATCCTTTTGGGCGGCCGGTGAGCGAGCAGCGGTTGTGAAGACGCACGGGACTTGCATTCTTAGGGAGCTTGTCCAGAGCGGCATAATCACCTGCAGCCTTGAGGGTCTTGCGTTTTTCGGCATACCTGGCACATAATTTTGCACGTTTCACCTCACGTGCTTTCATTGATTCTTTTGCCATTATATATCTCTCTTTTACAGATTATTTCTTAATATTTTTAAACGGCAGACCAAATTCACGAAGCAGGGCGTAAGCCTCTTCGTCTCTGGAAGCGGTGGTAACAAAAGTTATCTCCATCCCCATGATCTTGGTTATCTTATCTATGTCAATCTCAGGGTAAATTATCTGTTCCTTAACTCCTAAAGTGTAGTTTCCCCTGCCGTCAAACTTTTCTGATATACCTTTGAAATCCCTGATACGTGGTAAAGAAACAGCAATCAGCCTTTCCAAAAACTCGTACATCTTGGTTGAGCGCAGAGTAACCTTTGTCCCGATAGGCATTCCCTTGCGGAGTTTAAAGTTGGAGATGTCTTTTTTAGAATAGGTAAGAATGGCTTTCTGCCCTGTGATGGTGGTAAGCTCCTGCTGTGCAACCTCAACCAGTTTTTTGTCACCGGTTGCAGAACCTACACCCTGGTTAATGGTGATCTTTGTGAGTCTGGGAACCTGCATTACAGATGTGTATCCAAACTCTTTTATGAGTTTTTCACTTATCTGATCTTTATAAAGTTTTTGCAATGTAGGCACATAACCTTTAACTTTTATCTGTACTCCCTCTGTTTTTGCAGCCTTCTCCCTTTTGTCTGCGCCCTTTGGTGATCCCTTAGGTGTCGCATTTGGTTTTGTGTTTGCCATTATTTGATCTCCTCCCCAGATTTTTTCGCATAACGAACTAATTTACCCTTGTCATTCAGACGGCGTCCTATCCTGGTAGGTCCACCTTTTACGGGATCTACAACCTGAAGGTTAGATATATGTATGCCGGTCTCCTGCTTGATTATACCACCCTGCGGGTGTTTTGCACTTGGTTTGGTGTGTTTGCTGACCATGTTGAGTCCCTCAACAATAGCGCGGCTCTCTTTTGTGTCCATCTCAAGGACCTTGCCGGTTTTACCGCGGTCGTTGCCTGAGTTCACATACACCATGTCGCCTTTCTTAATATGTAATTTCTTATTCATATACCTCTATATATTACAACACTTCAGGTGCTAAAGATACAATTTTCATATAGTTGTCGCGTAACTCCCTTGCTACCGGGCCGAATATACGGGTTCCGCGAACCTCCCCCTGATTGTTTAACAATACGCATGCATTGTCGTCAAAACGAATATATGATCCGTCTGCACGGCGAATCTCCTTCTTTGTACGCACAATAACCGCCTTTGAAACAGAGCCTTTTTTTGCGTCCCCGCCCGGAATTGCACTCTTTACGGTTACAACTATTTTATCTCCAACTCCGGCATAGCGACGGCGGGTACCTCCCAGCACACGGATGCAAAGAACCTCTTTTGCACCGCTGTTGTCTGCCACTAATAATCTAGATTCCTGCTGTATCATGGCCTATTTTGCTTTTTCAATTATTTCTACTATTCTCCAGCATTTGGTCTTGCTCAGAGGACGGGTTTCCATTATTCTAACGGTATCACCTTCACTGCACTCATTGCTTTCGTCATGAGCAACGAACCTTGTGGTTTTATTTACGAATTTGCCGTAAATCGGGTGTTTTACTTTTCTCTTAACAGCAACCACAACGGATTTCTCCATCTTATTGCTTACCACTACACCCACTCTTTCTTTACGAAGATTTCTTTCCATGACTATTTTTTGTCCTGCTTATTTTCCATTTCGCTCAGTATGGTGAGCATCCTGGCAATGTTACTCTTTGCCTTTTTGATTTGTGACAGGTCCTCTACAGGGGATATAGCGTGGTTCATCCTGGTGCGCAAGAGGTTTGTCTTTTCAGTTTCTATCCTCTCCCGCAGATCATTTATGGAGAGTTCCCTTATCTCTTTACTTTTCATAATAATCCCGATATTAATTATTCAGTATAGTCCCTGCGAACTACAAATTTTGTGACTACCGGAAGTTTCTGGGCTCCGAGCCTGAGTGCCTCTTTGGCAACCTCCATCGGAACACCTTCTGCTTCAATAAGAATTCTGCCCGGAGTTATGGGGCAAACGAAACCCTCGGGAGCACCTTTTCCTTTACCCATACGAACCTCTGCAGGTTTCTTTGTAAAAGGCTTATCCGGGAAAACGCGGATCCAGATCTGGCCCTCTCTTTTCATATATCTTACTACAGCCTGACGGGCAGCCTCAATTTGATGGCCGGTCAGCCAGCAAGACTCAGTGGTCTTGATCCCGAATGATCCAAAGGAGAGTTGATTTCCCCTCTGAGCCATACCCTTCATACGGCCCTTCTGCTGCCTTCTGAATTTGGTTTTTTTTGGTTGTAACATTGTTTTATTACAGTTTAATTATAACAATAAACTTGTTTTTCTTTGCTTTGGTCTAATTTTTTTACAGGTTAATTTCCTGATGTCCTGCTAAATACCCTATTTCATATGGAGTTCAGCGGGTTGCAAATATACCAAAAAATTTGAAAGTGCAACACAAAACTCCATTTTTTTGTGGTACGAATCTTGTTTTTATCAGTTTGGTTCAATTATTGAAGTATAAAATTTTTGCTATTTTTGCACGATTATGAGGTTCCTCTCCAAAATAATTCTCTTTTCTATTCCGGTGTTCTCACTTCTCTTGTCTCAAAAGGCAACGGCACAGCACCCCGGATATCCGGTAGGATTTAAGATAGAAGGCAAGGACACTGTTTATCAGATCCGGCTGAGGGATCTCTATCTCTTCTCCCGCCCGCAAGGCAGAATGGGGGAGAGAAAATGGAGAGAGTACTACCGGTTGGTGTATAACTTTAAGAGGACCTATCCCTATGCACTCACTGCTAAGGCAAAGATAGTAGAGGCTGACAGCATAATCAACTTCAGCAATTTTTCAAGGAAGGAGAGGGAAAAATTTATCAACAGATTTGAGGATCAGCTTTTCAGGGAGTTTGAAAAACCCTTGAGAAATATGACCTTCTCCCAGGGCAGGCTCTTGCTTAAGCTTATCGACAGGGAGGTCGGTCAGAGCTCCTATTACCTTATAAGAAATTACAAGGGTGGCTTTACTGCAGGTTTCTGGCAGGGTGTGGCAAAAATATTCGGTTCCGATCTCAAAAAACCCTATGACAGATTCGGAGAGGACCGTGCCACAGAGGAGCTGGTTATCATGTATTACAATGGCTCCTTTGACTATCTCTATTACTCCCTTTTCTACAACTAAACAGTTTAATCTCTCAGACCTTCAACATTTTTGCAGATTTAAAGATTTCTGCAACGGTTAACCCTTCTTCCAGCTGATCTCTCCTGAGATCTCGTCAAAACAGAGATATTCGCACCCTCTTAACCAGTCTCCCAGGATATACATCCGGGCTCCCTGAGGAGTTATGACCGAACCAGGGGTGTGCATATGTCCAAAGATGAAATAATCCATCCTTTCTCTCTTCTCAAAGTCGCACGAAAACCCATAAAGCGGATCCTCTTTCCCTCTGAAAGGTATCGGCTCTCCCCTGGAAACCCTGTTGTTCTCAGACCAGCGGTGTGCAAATGAGAATGTGACTGATGGATGGATGGCTGACAACATCTTTTGTAAGAATTTGGAGCGGAAAAGTTTCTGACTCAGGTTATGAAGCGGTTCGGCTGATGTAAGTGTATCACCATGGGCAAGACAGAATTTTTTCCCTCCTATTGCTAAAACAGAAAGCTCCTTCATTATTTTCAAACCGGTCTCCTCCTCAAGGTATCCAAAGGTCCACATATCATGATTGCCTTTAAAAAAGATTACATCAACCCCCTTTTTCCCAAGATTTGAGAGTGCTGCAAGAATCCTTGTGAATCCCCTTGGGACAACAAACCGGTATTCAAACCAAAAGTCGAATATGTCCCCAAGCAAATATAAAGAAGAGGTGTTTCCGGGAAGAGTTTCCAGAAAACTCAGGAATTTCTCCTCTCTCTCACGGGGATCAAATCTTTTTAGTCCGAGGTGAACATCGGAGACAAAAAAATGAAGATTTCTCATTTCTGACATCAGAATAAGAGTTGAGAAATTATACAAAACAGTCCTGCAACTGTACAATAAATGGCAAATCCGGTGAGTTTTGTCTTTTTCACCAGTGATATCATAGCTTTGCAGGCGAAGAGCCCTGTTATAAAAGCGGTTAAGAAACCTGCAGATATCGCCACAACTCCTGCAGACGAGGATTCTCCTCCCATTTCGCCGGAAATCAGCTGCAGAAATGCCTCTCCCAAAACAGGGATCAGAACCATCAGAAAAGAAAACCTGGCTATCTTTTCCCTGCTTATACCAAGCAACAATCCGGTTGATATGGTAGCTCCGGATCTGGAGAGTCCGGGAATCACTGCAACTGCCTGAGTTACACCTATTATAAAAGCACTCCTGAATGTAATATCTCCTGTTCCGGAATTTTTTAACATTTTTCTATCTGATGCTTCCCCGGCTACCGGATTATTCCCGGAGAAAAACAGGAGGAGTGCAGTGCAGAGCAGTGCCACACCCACTACCAGAAGCCCTTCACCAAAGAGCTGCTCCACGTAATCTTTAAGAAACAGCCCCACAAACATTACGGGAATCATAGAGACAAGTATCCTGAATATATATTGTGTTCCGGAATTGTTTCTGAATCTCAGCAGATCCCGTAAAAGCCCCGCTATGTCCTTTCTGAAGACGATCAGAGTGCTGAGTACAGTAGCTGCATGAACAGCAACCTCAAAGCTGAGATCCCTGGTCTCAATTCCGAACATTTCCTTGACAATAATTATGTGTCCGCTGCTACTCACCGGAAGAAACTCGGCAAGTCCCTGAACAACTCCCAGAATCAGGGCCTCCCAGATTGTCATACCTTGCGCGGTTTGTGCATTATTGCAAAAATCTCAACTGCAAAACCTGCCAGTATGAGCAGCGGGGAGATTACTGTCCGTCTGAAGCTGAACATTGCTTCTCCGTCGAACTGGGCGGGATCCTTGCTCCCACCGCCGGTCATCAGAAGGTATCCGGCAATCATAAGAAGAAGTCCTGCCAGAATATATAACAGGTTTTTTGCGGGCATAGCAAATTTTTCGTTTTCTACTTTCTCTTTTTTGCTCATATATTTCTCTCTCTTGTTCATTTATTTATTTGCCAATATTTATGTTATCAATAGTAAATCTTATCAGCCGACACTGCAACCAACTTGTTCACAACAAAATAGGTAGAAACAACACATATCAGCATACCTGTGGCCACAACCCCGGCAAGAACAGACAGGAGCAGTCTTGTGTCGAAGATCTGGTATAGCTCGTGGAGATCCCTTTTTACAAAGTACAGCATCAGCAAAAGCAGAGATGCGGATATCAACCCCGAAACCAGACCCTGAAGGGCTGCTCTTTTTATAAAAGGTTTTCTTATAAAGGATCTCTTAGCGCCAACCAGTTTCATTGTCTTGATTGTAAATCTTTTTGCAAACACATTTAACCTCACTGTATTGTTAATCAGAACAAATGAAATGAACAGCAGCAATCCCAGAAGAACTGCCAGGACCAGGGATATCCTCTCCATATTTTTATTTATTATATCAATAAGAGAACGCTGATATACCACCTCCTTGACACCCGTTTTTTCCATAAGACGGCTCTCGATCAACTCCAGGCTGTCGCTGTTTAAGTAATCCGCTTTCAGGTGTATGTCCACCGACAGAGGTACCGGATTGAAATCAAAGACCTCAAGGAAGTCACTGCCCAGAAGCTCCTGCATCTCTTTTGTTCCCCTTTCTCGGGATATAAACTCGGTTTTTTTAACAAATTCATCTGATGAGAGTTCGTCTGAAAATTTCATTGCCTCCCCTTCTGTTGTGGAGCTCTCAAATATCACAGACAGCTTTATACTCTCCCGGAAGTAATCAGATACAGATTTGGCATTGACCGCCAGAATACCTATAAGGCCTACAATAAGCAGCACCAGGGAAATGCTTATTACCGAGGAGATATAAGACTGGATAAGCCTTCTCAGAATTATGCCTTTTTCTCTTTTCCTCATAATGTACCAACCTTCAAAGATATATAATTCTGTTCAATTAAATTAATTTTATTATCTTTGTAGAGATTTTGCCTAAAAATTTCAAATTCTAAAAATGAGTGAACCTTTAAGAGTACTTTATGTCAGCTCTGAAATATATCCGTATATGCCTGAGTCTGTAATTTCCACTGTGGGCAGATACCTGCCTCAGGGTGTACAGGAGAAGGGTTACGAGATCCGTTCATTCATGCCAAAATACGGTATAATAAACGAAAGAAGGAACCAGCTACACGAGGTTATCCGCCTTTCCGGGATGAATATCATAATAAATGATATTGACAGACCTCTTATTATTAAGGTCTCTTCAATACCCTCCGCCAGAATGCAGGTTTATTTTATCGATAACGAAGACTATTTCTTTAGAAAATATGTTTTTGTAAATGATAAGGGTGAATATTTCAAGGACAACGATGAGAGGGCGATCTTCTTTGCAAGAGGTGTTCTGGAAACTGTTAAAAAGCTCAGATGGAAACCCGATCTGATCCATTGCCAGGGTTGGATCTCTCACTTTTTGCCGCTTTATCTCAGGAAGTCCTACAAGGATGATCCCATTTTCAGCGAAAGCAAGGTTGTTATATCCCTGTATGACGACCAGAAAGATCTGACATTTGGAGAGAGCATCCGGACAAAAGCGGTAATGCACGGAGTAAAGGCAAAAGATCTCGAGCCCCTGACACCCGCCAATGGCACAAATCTTGCTAAACTAGCTGTAATGTATTCAAACGGAATAATAATGGGAAGTGGGGAGATAAACCAGGAGCTTTCTGATCTGATAAGTAAGAACGCCATACCTCTCCTCCCCTATACCGATATATCTCAGAAAGATTCCGCCTATATACAGGAGTATTTAAATTTTTACGATAAAATCCTCGAAAAAAAATGATAATAAGGAATCTCTCCGCCAACTCTCTTCTCTTTCTGTCTGCAATATTAGCCACCCTGATGATAAGTTCATGTATAGATGTGGACAAGTCACTCGGGAGCGATGTAGTACCCGGAGACTTCAACCTCAAGGTTGAGAACATGACTATTCAGGTGCCTGTTCAGATGAAGATGGCAGACTCTTTACAAACCATATTTCCCGATTATCTGATTGTGGGAGCATATAAGGATCAGGAACTGGGAACAGTTACATCTGATGCTCTCTTTCACTTTGCCCCTACCATAATAAAAAACGACTACGGTGATAATCCGGCACCTATATCATTTAAGCTTTATATTACTGTTTCCCAAAAGCTTGTACTTGACGCAAGTGAGGAAAGCATACCTCAGAACATATATCTTTACAAACTCAAAAAAGGTGTAGACTCAACCACAGTTTACAGTAATTCGCTTTCTGTTAACGACATAGAATCAACACCCATCAACCTGGGGACAGCTACCTATTACGGAGCAGACACTCTCAATATGAACCTCTCTCTTGATTTTGCACAGGAGATTCTCTCCTCTACCCAACAGGAGCGTGACAGTACAAAACTTTTTGCACAGAGGTTTAAAGGATTTGTAATCACCACAGAACCACTGCCCGGATCTCTCAGTGGCGGGCGATTCAATATAATTGATCCTTCAAAAGTATATCTGGAACTTAAATACCGGCATGTTGAAGTTGATTCACTAATAGACAAAGACAGCCTGCTCTATTTCTATGTTCCTTCCGATATTCCTTATATGAACAGGTACTCGCACAGCTCTTCAGGTCTGGAAAGTGCAACCCCGCAGGGCAAGATAATGCTGGAGGGGCTGGCAGGGATAAAACCATACATTGATTTTGAGGAGGTAAGGAGGGATATGACCCTTTGGGCAGAAGACAAGGGCATCTCTCCTGACAGGATTGTAGTAGCAAAAGCTGAGTTGCGGCTCCCATACGAGTTTCCGGAGGAGTACACCTTAATGGGCCAGTACCCCACACAGCTTTTCCTGTCAACAAGAAATAACAACAGCCTGTTCAACAATCAGCCTTTTTACCAGCCTGTAAGCGATATAAATATTCTTACCACAGGTACTAACAACAGGTCAAAGCAATATTACTCACTAAACATCAGCTCCTATATCCAGAAAATACTCACAGGCAAAAAAACCGGAAAGGAGCTTAAGACCTGGATCACCCCGATCACACAGTTAAGTAATTCCTATACCGGGGAGGTATCATACCTGGTTGACAATGTTGTTTATTTTAAAGCTAAGCTTAACGGAAACAACGACCAGAGAAAGCCTCATCTGGTTATGACCTATTCCGTGCTTCCCTGACAGATTCACAGACCTGTTTTTCCCCTTTCCCACCCTTGCGGCGGCTCCTATCCACTTTTCAGGAGCCAATGTTTTTCTTAGCTGATACCAGACGCAAAGTTAGTTTAATAAAAAAGAGCCCGGTGCAATACCGGCCTCTTTCACTGTAAATATTTCACTGTAAATACTATAAACAACCTATCCCGGATTTTCAGGATTAGGTTATCTCTTTTCCTGGATTTTTCTAAGGACAAGAGAGGAGTTGTGTCCTCCGAATCCAAAAGTGTTGTTGAGGGCTGCTCTCACCTCCCGCTTCTGGGCTTTGTTCAGGGTAAGGTTGAGATTGTAATCTATCTCAGGATCCTCTACCTTGAAATTAATTGTCGGGGGAATAATACTATCCACTATTGCGTGCAAACAAGCAAGAGCCTCTATAGCACCGGTTGCACCCAGAAGATGACCGGTCATGGATTTTGTAGCACTTATATTGAGCTTGTAAGCATATTCTCCGAACAGATTTTTAACAGCTTTGAGTTCAGCAGTATCTCCCAGAGGAGTCGATGTTCCGTGAACATTGATATAATCAATATCCTCAATTGACATTCCTGCATCTTTAAGAGCAAGTTTCATGACATTCACCGCTCCAAGTCCGTCCGGATGGGGAGCTGTGATGTGATATGCATCGGCAGTCATTCCGCCTCCGGCAACTTCACAATATATTTTTGCCCCTCTGGCTTTTGCGTGCTCATACTCTTCAAATATAAGTATACCGGATCCCTCTCCCATAACAAATCCGTCTCTGGTCTTGTCAAAGGGACGGGATGCTGTCATGTACTCCTCGTTATTTGTAGAGATAGCCTGAGCAGAGTTGAATCCCCCTATGCTCGGGACAGATATGCCCGCTTCAGATCCTCCGGTAACGATAATATCAGCTCTGCCAAGTTTGAGGTGTGTCAATGCATCAATCATTGCATGAGTGGATGAAGCACAGGCAGATACGGTAGCATAATTAGGTCCTCTGAATCCATATTTCATGGATATGATACCGGGAGCAATGTCAGGAATCATCTTGGGAATAATAAAAGGGCTAAACCTCGGGATTTTACCTCCCTCGAAATAGCCCTCTACTTCATTAAACAAAGTGGTTATTCCACCAATTCCCGATCCAAGTATCACGCCGACTCTTTCCGGATTTGCCGTTTCAGGGGTAAGTCCGCTGTCCTTTATTGCCTGTTCCGCCGCTATTAGGGCAAACTGGGTATAGAAATCCAGCTTTCTCTCCTCCTTTCTGTCAATGCCATATTTACCCGGATTGTAATTTTTGATCTCACAGGCAAACTTTGTTTTAAAGAGAGATGTGTCAAAGCGGGTGATCATTCCGGCTCCGCTGAGACCCTTGTCCAGATTCTCGAAATAATCCCTGATATTGTCACCTAAAGGATTTATAGTGCCAATTCCTGTTATTACAACTCTTTTTAATTCCATAGCCTGCCAGGGTAAGTTATTTTGCGTTCTTTTCAATATAGGCGATAGCGTCACCCACTGTGGAGATCTTTTCAGCTGCCTCATCAGGAATAGTCATACCGAATGCTTTTTCAAACTCCATAATAAGTTCAACGGTATCAAGTGAATCTGCTCCCAAATCGTTAGTAAAACTTGCATTAGGAGTTACCTCCGACTCTTCAACGCCCAACTTGTCAACGATGATGGCTTTAACCTTTGCATTAATGTCTGCCATGATTAATAAAATTAGTTAATAATTAATAATGTTCAAAATTAGTTTGCAAAGAAAGCTAAAAAAATCAAAAAAAGAAAATTTCCGTAAAGTGAAATTATATTATGCTGATTCTCTGCAATAGTAAAAACATAGTATAAATATAAAAAAATGACCGTTTTAAGTAATATTTAATATCTTTGCCGACAAAATAACTTATTCAATGAATGTTGCAAGATTAGCCCTCTTTGCATCCGGGTCAGGCACCAATGTGGAAAACATTATTAAATACTTTGGTACAAACGAAGCTTTATCGGTTTCACTGGTTCTATCCAACAAAAAGGATGCCTTTGTGATCGAAAGAGCAAAAAAGTTTGGGGTAGCAAGTGTAGTATTTAACCGGAACGATTTATCCAACAGCTTGATTATTGACAACATACTTGCACGAAAAAATATTGACATTATTATTCTTGCGGGATTCCTTCTCAAAATGCCCGAAAGAATTCTCAGAAAATTCCCTTCCAGGGTGATTAACATCCATCCCGCCCTTCTTCCGAAATATGGCGGATTGGGGATGTACGGTATGAATGTTCACAAAGCTGTTATTGAAGGAGGAGAGAGAGAGTCAGGCATAACAATCCATCTTGTTGATGAAGAGTATGACCGGGGAAAGACTCTCTTCCAGGCTCTCTGCACCATTGATAAGAATGATACTCCGGATACCCTTGCAGAAAAGATCCACAGGCTGGAACAACTCTACTTCCCTCTTGTCATTGAGGGTTATATCCGGTCTTTATAACTCTGATACAGGATTCACTCTTTTCCTGACCATCAATATGCATTTACCAACGGTTAATATGCAGTTTGGACTCTTTCCATTTATCCTTGGGTTGCTGAGGCCCTTTTGGATAACCTATTGGTATAAGGCATAGCGGACGATATGGCAGGGGAATTGCGAGAGCATCAGCAATCTGATTCATTCTCTGCTCAATAGGATAACCTGCGGTCCAGACTGCACCAAGTCCCATAGATTCTGCGGCAAGCAGGATATTCTGGGTTGCAGCCGAACAGTCTTCATACCAGAACTGCGAAAGTTCAGGATTACCTGCCACGACAATAGCTGCCTGAGCCTCTTTAAGCATTTTGATCCCGGGAATCTTCTCCGCCAGTCTCTTCATCTCCTCTTTCCCGTATATCACAACGAATTCCCAGGGTTGTCTGTTCATACCTGTGGGGGCTGCCATTCCGGCTTTTACCAGAATTTTTAGTGTGTCCAGAGAGATTGCCCTCTCTGTGTAGCTTCTTACGCTTTTCCTCTGAAAAATTGTCTCCAGTGTGGGATTCTGTGCAACCAGTACAGAGGGGAAAATAATCATAAAAACAATCAATGATTTAATCTTCATAAATTAATCTGTTTTGTGCTTTCCAAATTTATCACTTTTTTTGATGCTGAATTAAAAAATGACAATTTTGTGGGCTGATTTTCATTAGTACACTTAGAAAAGAGAATGGCGAATGTTTATTATAAGATTTAATTTATTTTTCCTGAACTGCCTTAAAGAAAATTCCCTGGCACTGTTGTTTCTAATATTTATATCCTGTCCCGGATACGGACAGGAGAATTCATTTGAGGGTAAAGATTCTTTGAGAATTCTGGATGAGTTGGTTATAACCGCCGGAAGAACAAACACATTCAGACCCCTTGCAAAGGTGATATCAGCAATAGACAAGGTTGAAATTGAGAAAATTTCTGTCCAGAACCTTGCTGATCTGCTCCGGTATCTGCAGGGTGTCGATCTGAGAAGCCGCGGACAGGAAGGGGTTCAGGCCGATGTTAACATTTCCGGAGGAACTTTTGATCAGACAATTATCCTGATAAACGGCATAAACTTTACTGATCCGCAGACAGGGCATCATTCTCTTAATATACCAGTAGATATAACGCAAATAGAGAGAATTGAGGTCCTGCAGGGGCCGGCTGCCTGGGCAGGAGGCTCTGCAGCTTTTGCCGGAGCGGTAAACATTGTTACAAAAAGCCCTTCTTCTGACGAATTGTCCCTCTCTTTGTCAGCAGGCGACTTTAAATATCTTAGAGGTAGTGCAAATCTCTCATTCTCATCTTCATCAGGAAAACTTTCGGGAGTGGCCGGCGGAGGATATACCAGATCCGGCGGGTATTCCCAAAACAGGGACTTTAAAACCGGAAGCTTTTATACAAATGTATCATACCGGCCGGCCAGGGGACACACTATCTCCTTTTCAGGAGGTTATCAGGCAAAGGATTTTGGGGCTTATAGCTTCTACACACCTGCCTATCCCTTTCAATATGAACAAACAAGGCTCTTTTTATCTTCATTGGAATATTTGCTTAGAAAGCAACGGTTGGAGGTGAGAATAGCTCTGAGTACAAGAATACATTACGACCGGTTTGAACTATTCAGGTATGAATCTCCGGAGTGGTACACCGGCCACAACTACCACAGGAACAATGTTACAGGAGTTAATCTGGAAGCTGCTTACAGTTGGGGTGGAAATGCGGGAGTAACAATAGCAGGATCAGAATTACGGATGGAAAGTATCTCAAGTACAGTGCTCGGAAGATCTCTGGAAAAGGAGAAAAGAGCTTTGTTTGAAAAGAATATTTTTTATACCAGGGGGTTGTCAAGATATATTCCCGGAATCTATCTCAAACATAATCTGATAGTTGATAAATGGAGGTTTTCTGCCGGGATCCTATCCTCGAACACATATACAGCTCCTGCTGCAGGTGAAGAGGAGTTTCTAAGCTATGGAAACGGCATTTATGCCGGTTTTACTGCAACATATAAAATCACAGGGCATTGGGAGGTAAATTGGTGGATAAACAACTCTTTCAGGAATCCCACTTTTAC
>Ga0265294_10006954_pt1 | contig 13513 bp, 19 predicted proteins | sample MunlanPumphouse3_FD_192504 | JGI IMG/M metagenome (GOLD analysis project Ga0265294, IMG submission 192504) | Groundwater microbial communities from a municipal landfill in Southern Ontario, Canada - Pumphouse #3 | ecosystem: Environmental > Aquatic > Deep subsurface > Groundwater | place... | reverse complement strand
CCTGCTCACCCGGGTGGATGTGGAGGCAGCGGTCTTTGAGCCCGGGAACATGCCCTACCTGAACGGGGAGTACGAGGCGTTCATCTACGGCGGCGACGAGGTGGGGGAGACTATCCTCCGGGTGAGTATGGAGTGCCCCGACCCCGCCCGGGTCGACCCGGCGGCCGTCGAGGAGACGTTTCTCTCCGCTCTCTTCAGGTCCGCCCCGGGTCTTCTGGCGGCGTACGAGGACGGGTCCCTCCGTATCCTCTGCAACATCACGCCGCCGGGTGGGCTCGAACTTCACCGGGTACCCGGTCGCCCGAAGCGGATCGTGGACCGGCGGTAGGGTACGGGAAGTATGAAGGGGTACTGTTATGGTGGGGGATCGAGGTAGCGAAATGAATAATAGGGTGGATGAGAGAGACTCATGCGAGAGCGATGGCTAAGAAAAGGATCTATAACCCTGTCACGGGGAAGTACTACGAGTTAAGACAACGATCGTCTGTCAACGGGGAGGCAGGGCAGATCAAGGGATTATGGAGCTCCAAAAGGAAGGCGGAAAAGAGAGCCTGAGGGGGAGTCGTAATCGCCCAACACACCTGGTGTATCGACACGAATATCCTTGCCCCCTGGGTGATGCACAAGAGCGGTATTTTAACTCTCTTTTGTGATCGCTACGGGTTATCCGAAGAGTTCAGAGAGGTCTATCTGACCAGGTACTCGCCGTCAATCTCACTTATCGATGAGATTGTCTCACAACGGCATGGAAATCCGGCATGCGCCTATTATATCTCCTATCTGGCTCTGAACGAGCTTTTTTCTGCAATAAGGGATGAACTGCGAACAATAATCCTTTTCAAAAACGGCCTGCCCATCTCCCGCTGGCGTGACGGGAGAAACTTTCCTGATATCCCTGAAGAGTGTATGGAAGTCATCTATGCGAGGATCCAGAGTACGTTTGATCTGTTATTTGAGAACGGGGCAATTGTACCACTCTCTGATGAGCCTGAAGAGAATGGGGATAACTTCTCTGAGATATTTGCGTGGCTGATCTTGAGCAATAAGGGGATTGAAACCCAGGATGCAATACTGTTAACAACTGCAATTCTCGTCAAAGCAGAGTATTTCGTCACCAAAGATGACAAACTGCGCAGAGAGGTAAGAGATACCCTTAAGCAGAGGTATAATGTCGAGTTGATTCAGCCAGGATATGCGCTGAGCAAATTAAAAAGTATGAGAAAGAGAGGGAGCTTCTATACAAAACATCTTCCTTGCCGTTGACTGGTGCATCGATTCTCAATTACCGGCACTCTCAACGGAGGAGATCATCGATCGTGTTTCGCACCGCCCGGGAGTTTGCATCCCCGGGCACGGCTTTTCCCGGGTATCTCCACGCACCGTCCTTCCCCCGGAGGGAGGGGGGAGGAGCGCTCTGGGTGGGAGGGGACGAAGGCCAGATATGGTCCGTTCGTTTGGAATCACTGCACCAGTATCCTGGGCCGCTACCATAATCCCCCGTGAATCCCTCATGAGTAGTGTTCGTGTCCCTACCGCCGCCGCGCCAGCCATCCGGCCACACCGGCCGCGAGGGTCGCCGTCATCGGAACCAGCGGTCCCGCGGTGGTCGGCGTGGGGCTCGTCGCCGGCACCGTCGTCGGCGCTGTGGTGACAGACGTCGTCGCCGTCTCCGCCGGGGTGGCCACCGCCGCCTCTGTGACCGTGAAGGCGGTGCTTGCTGCGGCGTCGCCTTCGACCCACTCCACGGTCACGGTATACTCGCCGGGTTGAAGCCCGGTGGTATCCGCCGCAAATGACCATGTGTTCGTGGTGGTGTCCCCCTCCTGCACGATGGCCGTCCCCGATGCGCCTGCCGCTCCGGCCGGTGCGGACTTGTTCGTCGGCCCGAACCCGACCGGCGTCGCCGTGACAGTCAGGTGGTTGCCGGGTGCAATATTCGTCGTCCCGCTGATGGTGACTGTCTTCCCGGCCGGGACGCTCCCGATATCATCGATGGTCATCTCCTCTGCGGCCGCGGTGCCGCAGATCCATGCCGCAAGCACGAGTGCGGCCGCAACTCCGGCAAACTTCCTGGCGTTCATCTCCCCCTGCCCTGCACCCCTTCTCCCCGCCCGAGAGGATAAAAATATCCGTCCCGACTCTTCCCCCCTTCCGGGGAGAAACTACTTACCTTCGGCCTCCATGACAGGGACGATCGTGACGGAGGAAGTTTCTTGACGGAGATGCAGCATGTCCCTGGAGTTGACCGCGGCAGGGTGATCCTCTACGCCCTGAGCACCTGCGGCTGGTGTGCCAGGACAAAAGACCTCCTTGCCGACCTCGGCGTCGGGTTCTCGTACGTCTACGTGGACCTGCTCGCGGGTGAGGAGCGGGACCACATAGTCCGGGAGGTCGAGCGCTGGAACCCGCGGCTCTCGTTCCCGACCGTCGTCATCGACGACGCAAAGGTGATCGTGGGGTTCCAGGAAGGCGAGATCCGGGAGGCGGTCGGTGCCTGACAGAGTGAGCGACGGAGAGATCGACCGCATCATGCGCGACCTCGAACGGGAGGCGGAGGCCGGCGGCTACCATCTCAACCCGGACCAGGAGTTCACCCGGGGCCTTGTCCGTGGTCTGCTCGCGAACCGGGAGCGCTACGGCTACATATCCTGCCCCTGCCGGCTCGCCTCCGGGGACCGGGCCGACGATCTCGACATCATCTGCCCCTGTGACTACCGGGACCCCGATCTCGCCGAGTACGGGGCCTGCTACTGCGCCCTCTACGTCACCGCCGACGTGGAGGCCGGGGCCCGCACCCCCGTTCCCGTCCCGGAACGGCGGCCGCCACCGGGAGAGCGGGAGCGGCAGAAGGAGGAGCGCAGCAGGGCCGTCCAGGCCCCGGGAGGCCTGAAGTACCCGGTCTGGCGGTGCCGGGTCTGCGGTTACCTCTGCGCGCGGGGTGAGCCGCCCGAGACCTGCCCGATCTGCCGGGTGCCCCGCGACCGGTTCGAGCGGTTCATGTGAGCCGGCGGGGATAGCGTGTGCCCGTTTTCGCCGGAGGGGTCCCGGAGGTCCGGCAGGCCGATCCAGAGGTGTCATATAGCGGGCCGGCAATTCTCCTGTATGCCGCGAGTGAGGATCAACGAGGGAGACCTGGTCTCCGGGACCGGCGTGGAGGGAGGCCGGAAGAAGAAGCGCGACGAGGACCCGACGCCCGCCCCGGAGAAGCCCGCGGAGAAGGAACCGGCGCCCGCGAAGGGGGAGGCGAACACAAAGAAGCCCCGGCAGGGGCGGCCCCTCTTCGGGGATGCTGACGGCGCCGATATATTTTACACAAGGAAGTAGTTGTCACTCCAGCACCCGTATATCCGCGGCGGAGGCAACCACCACCTCCCGCTTCCCGCGGTAGGTCTGCACGACCCCGTAGAGCGTTACGCTCTCGTTCTCGCCGATCTCGAGCGCGGCAGCCACGTTCTGCGGCAGGAAGACGGTGGTCCCGTTGACGGTGAGGATCCGGTGCCCGCCGGTCGATGTCTTTCTGACCTCCTCGACACTCCCCTCGAGGAGGACCAGCGCCCCGTCCGGGACCTCTTCGGAGTAGGGAGTCGCCGCGAACGGCCGGGCGACGGCGTCGAAGAGGAGGTGGGCCCCAAGCACGATCCCGACGACACATACGAGCACGACGAGGGCCGTTTTCTCCTGCCGCTCCAGCATAGATATCCTATAGGCTACCGGGGTTATAACTTCCGTCACTTTGATATGTTAACGGCGTTAACATATTCCTATGGATGATGTGAACCTTCCCCCGTCCTCCCGAAAGATCCTCTTGCTGCTCGAGGACGGGGGCGCCCTGACCCACAAGGAGCTCGTCCGTCTCAGCAGCCTGGCCCCCCGCACCGTCCGCTACGCCTTGAAAAGGCTCAAAGACAACGATATGATCGTGGAGAAGTTCAACTTCCGCGACGCCCGGCAGATCCTCTACGAGTACAAAGACTCCCCGATGGTGTCGGCGCCATGACTGAACTCCCTCCCTGCGACATCATGCGCTGCGACACCCTCGCGCGGAGGCTGCTCCCCCAGATGCGGGCCGAGATGGTCTACCGCCTGGTGAACGAGCGCGGCATCAGCCAGAGCGAGGCCTCCAAACGCCTCGGTATCAGCCGGGCCGCAATCTCCCAGTACATGAGCCGGAAACGCGGATTTACCCGGAAGGACTTCCCCGGTGACCTCGAGGTGGTCATCGAGCGGTGGGTCTCCGCCATCGTCTCGGGCGAAGGAACGATCACCATCTGCGACGTCTGTCACTCGGCCGATCTTGCCGGAAGACGGTGAGGTCTCAGGTGCGCCCCCTCCGGTAGACGTAGAGCCCCGCGAGCCCGGCGAGTATGCACGCCGCCGCCACGATTTTGAGCCTATCCGGCCCGCCCGAGCTTCCCGCTCCGCCCGCACCCGAGGCATCCCAGTCGTCCTCGAAGACCCGCGTGTAGTAGGCGGCGATATCCGGGTGCTCGATGATAACGCCCGCTTCCCGGTTGAACGCCGGTGAGTTGGCGTTCCAGTTGATGCTGCTGACGAGGACCGCCCGGCCGTCGACGATGACGCCCTTGTTGTGCACTTTCGCGAGGTTGTTCGCGTCCAGGTCGACGAGCCGCGCCTCGAGCGGCAGCCCTTCGGCTGCAGCGATCCGGTTGATGACCCCGACCATCTCGTCGTTGTCCGCGTCGCCCTCGGTGTTGAACCAGAAGGCGTCGAGGAGCACCCGCACCACGACACCCCGCCGGGAGGCGTTTATCGCGGTCACGAGGAAGGGATTGAGGTCGCACCCGGTCTCGTTCGTTATGTAGGCCTGCTCGATCGCGATGCTCTCCTGTGCCCCCTCGAGCAGCCGGATGATGAGAGCGCTCGTGTCGGGGGATACAACCGGGGTCACCCGTGCCCCCTCCGCGCGGCAGGGGGCGAACTCCACCGTGTAGGAGGGCGCGTAGGGCACGTGGACATCGGCCGCCGTCCCTTCGAGCGGGACGATATCCCCGCCCCGGGCATCGAAGAGGAAGACCTCCTGGAAGTAGGCCGCGAGCCCCGGGTCTTCGAGACATGCTCCCCACCCGCGGTTGCCCTGCAGCCCCGGGGCCGGGTAGCCGCCGGGCTTGAAGTTCTCGCTCCCGATGAGGACCGTCTCCCCGTCGATGACGATATACTTCGCATGGTCGTAGCGGTACTTTGCGTGGGCTGCATCGGTTGTCGTCATCGAGAGAACCACGATACCGCTCCGGTTGAGGACGCCCGCTATCGCCCGCTCCTCCGGCGGTATGCCGCCCACCGGTCCGCCCTCGAGGAGGACGGTCACGGCCGCGCCGCGCTCGCGTGCGCAGATGAGGTCGGCCGCCATAGCGGGGTCGGTGAACTCGTAGACGTTTACGAGGATTTCGCGCTCTGCGGACGCGACGGCCGCCGAAAAGACACTATACGAGCAGTCCGGGGCGGCGAACGCGGTCACCGCGACACCCTCGAAGGTCGCGGGGGAGAAGCGCGACTGGCCGATGAAGAGCGGGCGCGGGTCCCAGGCGCCCTCCTCGAAGTAGTGGACCTGCCCTTCCCGGGGGTGGACGTCGGCGGGCCAGGCAACCTGCTGGACGAGGGTCGTCCCCCGGTAGAGGAGGAGTTTGTCGGCCCGGTTCGCCATCAGGAGGTTCCCGCTCGGTATAACGTCCGGCACGGCCGGCGTCCGCCCCTCGATCTCGAAGTCGGGCGGGTAGCCGTGGGTCTCTTCGAACGCGGGGCCGTTCCGGGCGACCACCAGCCGCCCGTCGATCCACGTCCCCGGCGGGAACCGGAACCCGCCTTTGCCGTCCGAGAGGACGAACCCGTCGAGCAGCCCCTCCCCTTCGAGCACCAGGTACTCGTCGGGGTCGCCGGGCCGGTAGGGGTCCGGGCAGAACTCGGTGATCATGATACCGCCGGCCGTGCCGGCAATGAGGCAGAGGAGCAGGGCGACCGCGGCGATCCGGCGCATACGCAGGATTATGTATCCTCCGGTTAAAGAGCAAACGATATGACTTCGCTCCTACCCCCGCTCGTCGTCAAGGTGGGCGGAAGCCTCTTTGACCGGGTCGTCCCCATGCTCGGCATATTCCGGGAAGTCGACCGCCCGGTGCTGATCGTTCCGGGCGGCGGGAAGTTCGCCGACCTCGTCCGGCGTCTCGCCGTCTCCGATACCGCCGCCCACTGGATGGCGGTCGCCGGCATGGAGCAGTTCGGGTGGTACATCGCCTCGCACGGCATCCCGGCAGTCTCCGGGCTCACGCTTCCGGAGGAGGTGACGGTCCTCCTCCCCTACTGTGCCATGCGGGAGAGCGATCCCCTCCCCCACTCCTGGAACGTCACCTCCGACACCATCGCCGCCTGGGTCGCAGACAGGCTCTCGACCGATCTCCTCCTCCTCAAATCGGTCGACGGCATCCACCACCACAGGAAACTCCTGTCGCAGGTCGAGGATCCCTCCCTCATCGCCGACGAGGTCGATCCTGCGTTCATCCGATTCGCCTTCGAACACGGCATCCGTGCCCGGGTGGTCAACGGCAGGCACGATGACCGGGTCCGCCGGGCTCTCCGGGACGAGGCCGTCACCGGGACTCTCGTCGACCCGAGATTTTAATTGTTGTAGAGGCGATATGATAAGCTAACTTTCGAGGAAACTACGATGACAGCGAGAGATCGATGTACCTCCTGCAACGCCACGCTGGCCGAGACCGGCTCTACCGGGTTCCCGTGCCCGGCGTGCGCGCACGAGATCAACAGGTGCTACCGGTGCAGGGAGCAGAGCATAGCCTATACATGTCCGAAGTGCGGGTTCCGGGGGCCATAACCGATGGGAAACGTAGCCATTATCATGAAGATAATGCCCGAGTCCCCTGACGTCAACCTTGAAGCGCTTAAATCCGCAATCAAAGCGGCCGTTCCGGTGAGCGATATCAGAGAAGAGCCGATAGGCTTTGGCCTCGTGGCACTGAAAGCCGCCATCGTCGTCCCCGACAAAGCCGGGGCTCCCGATGAGGTTGAAGCAGCGCTCCAGAATCTTGAAGGTGTCGGCAGCGCCGAGATCACTGAATCCACACTCGTATAAGTGGATTCCCATACCCACTTTTTCGCTCTAACGGGCTTCTTCCAGCCGTTCCATCACTTCGGCGGTGACCCTGCGGATCTTTTTGACCGACTCCGCAAACCCGGTGACCTCGTCCTCTTTGAGGCTGATCGGAACCGGGAAGACGCCGTTCCGGTTGAGGCGGGCGGGCACGCCGATGCAGACGTCGCCGATCCCATGGACCTCGCTTGTTATGTAACTTGAGACGGTGAGGATCCGGTTCTCGTCCCCGAGGATAGTCCGGACGAGGGTTGCAATTGCTTCTCCTGGCCCGTAGACGGTAGAGCCTTTATCCCTGATGATCGCCTCGCCGCTCGTTCTGACCGTATCGATCATCTCCTGCGCGGGCAGTCCTGAGAAGGTAGGCAGGTTGTGGATCTGGATGCCGCCAATCGTCGTCGCCGACCAGAGCGGGACCATGCTCTCGCCGTGCTCGCCGATGATGCGGGTATGCACCTCACTGACGTGGACCCGGAAGTACCGGGCGATCAGTGACTTTAAGCGCATCGAGTCGAGGTGCGTCCCGAGGCCGAAGACCTGCTGCGGCTGGAACCCCGAATACTTCAGGGCAACAGCGGTCATGACGTCGACGGGGTTTGTCACCAGAAAGAGGATGGCGTCGGGCGAAGACCGGCTGACGGTCTCGGCGGTCTCGGCGATGATCTTCGCGTTCTCGAAGGCAAGGTCATTTCGGTCCTGACCGGGCCGACGAGGCACTCCCGCTGTGCATATGATGATATCTGAGCCTTCTGCGTCGGCAAGACGGGTGCTGTACGAGAGCCTGACGTGGGTTCCTCGCGCGGCAAACGAATCGGAAAGGTCACGGCAGCAGCCCGCAAGAAAATCTTCGCGTCCGGGCCTCCCGACGAGCAGCATTTCGCTGACGTACGGGATCTCGGATATGGTGTGGGCCGCAAATGTGCCGACGTTCCCTGTAGCCCCAAGAATCGTTACTTTTGCCATGGAGATCGCCGTTGGGAACACGTCCTCGGTCGACCGTGCGCACAAGCATTCACCGCTGCATCCCTCCTCCACCCCGCAACCCCATGGGCGCCGAACGTCCACGGTAAGTCTGCTCCCTTCCGGGCCTGAACCGGTACCCGTGGCAAAAGGCCGCCGCCCCCTCCGGGACTTTGGTACCTTTCCGCCGACCTCATGGGACGAGGCTTCTCCGTCGGGACGCAGCAGATCCTGCAGGCCGCTGCGGCCTTCCTCAGACTTCGCCCCCCGCTGACGGCGGTTTCGGGTGACAGGTGACGCCGAGCCACCCAGGCTAGTCCCCGTATATACTGTGGTCTATGGGATAAAAAGAGCTCCGCCCACCCGGGCATGCCAGGCCCCGGTGATCCGGCCGACCTTCCCGGTGTCCGCCTTCTCGAAGAGGTCGAGGGCGGCAAGGTCGACCTCCGGCGGGAGGACGGCCGGGAGCAGCCGGAAGTCGCCCTGGTAGACCTCGATCTCCTGCGCGCCGGCGGCGGTGGCGACCGGAAGCGGGTCTCGCGCGACCTCTCGCCGCCGGAGGTCGTCGTAGGACCGGTGCATCGTTACCTCCCCGATATCGAGGAACTCCCGGTTCACCTGGAGGTTGTAGGCTGTCCAGTAGGCGGCCGCGTACCAGGCGTCGTTACAGATCACGCGGGGGACGCCCGCCCGGGCTGCGGCGAGCCCGAGGGTGCCGGCGCCCGAGCAGGCGTCGACGAATGTCCGGGGCCGGCGCCGCCCGAGTTCCCGTTCGAGGGAGAGGATCTTTTGATCGCGGTCCCGGGGGAACTCGACGTGCAGTGCTGACTGCTGCTTGTAGACGACGACCGGCCCTCTGCGGGTGGAGAAGACGTCGGCCCGGACGTCGCACCCGGCAAGCAGGGTATGGGTCATTGGTTCCGCGTCGGTATCCCTGACTCCCGGTGTCCCGGCGCCTGCCCGGACGACCCCCCGGACCTCCGGAACCTCGGCGACCAGGCGCGCCGCCGCCCGCTCCCCGACCGACCGGGAGAGGAGAAGGAGCGATCCGGGCGGGAGGTAGGGGGCCCTCCGCAGAGCAGACCCGGGATGGACGAGCGGCGTCCCGGCGGCGGCGAGGGGCTCAGTTCCCGCGAGGTCGCCTTCGTCGGCCATCACCCGGTAGATCTCGGCAAAGACCTCGTCGATGAACCGTTTCCCGCAGGAGGGGCAGGGCTCTGCTGTATCGATATCGGGCGGCGGGCTCTGTTTGTCGTAGACGAGCCCCATGCAGTCGGGACAGGGGGCGAAGCGCCCGGGGAGTTCCGTGAGAAGTGCGCGGGCTTCCGTGACGCAGTCGTCCCCGCAGACCGGACAGTGCATATCGATGGGTTGGGGGCCGGGGTATATAGGCGTTTCATGCCGCCTGCGGCGGGACTAAAAGCCCTTCCCGGAGCCAGCCCCAGGCGTCACGGAGACGGCTCTCCGGGAAGTAGCGCACATCGATCGCGAAGAACCCGACAAAGAGCCCCGGCAGGTGGTTCATCCACTCCCGCCACCGCTCGCCGCCGACGACGGCGATCCGGTCGACCCTCTCGATCCCGGGCCACCGCTTGAAGGCGTCCCAGGGTTCCCCCGGCCTCCAGCTCCGGAAGTTCTCGATCTTTAAGAGGATCCGGACGTTCTTGTGGTCTTTCATTGCTCGTTCGAGCTCTGGGAGCAGAATGGTGGCATAATCGCTCTCGCTCAGTTTTCCATCGAACCGGAAACCGACGATACTCCCTGTACTCTCCTTCATCCGGTCAAGCATGGGTGCCCCTTTAACTCCTGGGGAGAAAAGGCTATGGCTGTTTGGCCGGGTCCTTGGTTGAGGTCAACCTTCGCACGAATTGAATTGGACCGATGCACTGCCCGGCGCGACGCGCAAGCAGTCCTGGAACAAGCCAGTTTTCTCGATATAGGTGGACTTTCTCCTCAGACCGTTCTGGGACGGATTCATCGGGGTGGGGTTCATCTCGCCGTCGGCGTGAAGTGGGGTGAGATGGTGTCTGCACACCAGGGCCTGAGTGATTTCTCCCGCCCGCCTTTCATCCCGGCATCCGGAGCGCAAAGATGATTGCTGCAACTCCTCCGATGATGGCGAGGACCGCGAGGACCACGACCAGGGCGAGGGCGGCGATGAACGGGTTTGCGATCGGGATGAGCCCGAAGATGATGCTCACGATACCGAGGATCCCGGCTCCCCAGCCGGCGCCCCCGAGGCCCCTTGCCAGCTGGACGGCCCCGATGATCAGCCCCTCCACACCGATGATGATGGCGAGGAGTGTCGGGAGGAAGATGGTGCTGTAGAGGGGGTAGGCCAGAAACAGGATACCGAGGGCAAGGGCGACGATACCCTGGAGCAGCACGAGCCACCGGGGCAGGGAAGCCGGTTTAGTGAGCCCGGGCGTGCCGGCCTCAAATGTTGCGTTTACCATAACGCCACCACGGGGAGGGGCCCTGTTCTGGTATATGCGTATGTCTCCCCGGTGGCAGGCCCCCTTATAGCGATGGCCGGGCAGACGGGTGCGGGGGTGCTCTTCGATCCTAAACCCGGGGCGTTCCGGTGCACGTATGCCGAGCCGCCCGGCACAGGTAGTTATATATGCGCGCCTGCTCTTCCTGCGCCCTGCAAGGGCGAGGCACATGTTCCTCTCGGCGATGCTCATCCGGCTTCGCCACGCCATAAGGGCGGTGTTGTTTCTCTTCGCTACGCTCCTTCCCGTCGTTCTTGGCCCGGTCCCCGGTATCCCAGGGTGCAGGTGCTCGGACCGATCTCGTCCACCATTATTCTCCCGGCAATGCCGGTCGTCGGCCTCTACTCAAGTGCCGTGATCGGCTGGATCCTGCGGTGGGACAGGGCTCTGTCCCTCCTCTTCATCACCATCGGGTGGGTCGCCGTCACGGTCTTCCTCATACTCGTCGCGCTCGGGTTCGTGCGGGTGCTCGCCTGACGGACCCCGACAGGTAAACGAATATACTCCCGTAGGGAGATAGGATGGCTATGCCCGGTTCCGGCAGGGAGGCAACGCAGTGAATCTGGAATTTCTGCCCGCGATCATCCTGATCCTCAACAGCATATTCGCCGTCACCGTCGTCTTCTTCGAGCGGAGAAATCCGACGGCGGCTCTGGCCTGGCTGGTGGTCCTCTTCTCCTTGCCGTCGGTCGGCTTTGTGCTCTACCTGCTCTTCGGGCAGAACTACACCCGGCAGAGGATGTTCGTCATCAAGGAGAAGGAGGACCAACGTTTCCTCCGGGAGGCTTTTGAGGAGCAGCACCGCGAGTTCACCGGCCGCCGCTACCGGTTCACCACCCCGGAGGCGGCAGAGTTTCGCGATACGATCGTTCTCCTCCTCCAGAACAACCGGGCGTTCCTGACCGAGAAGAACCGGGTCGATATCTCTACCCGGGGTGACGAGAAGTTCGACGCGCTCTTTGCCGCGATCCGGGGGGCACGCGACCACGTCCACCTGGAGTACTTCATCCTCAACAACGACGAACTCGGGCGGGCGGTCATCCACGCCCTCACCGAGAAGGCACGGGAAGGCGTCCGCGTCCGCCTCCTCTTCGACGCGATGGGGACCCGGGCCGGGGGCGGGTCGCGGAAGGCCTTCTCGGAACTGACCGACGCCGGCGGGAAGATCGGTGTCTTCTTCCCCTCGGTCTACCGGGTCAACTACCGTAACCACCGAAAGATCGCCGTCGTCGACGGGGTGACCGGGTTCATCGGCGGGTTCAACATCGGGGACGACTACCTGGGGAAAGGGCCGCTCGGCCCGTGGCGCGACACGGCCTTCCAGGTCACCGGAAAGGCCGTCCAGCTCCTCCAGCTCCGGTTCTTCCTCGACTGGCATTACGTGACCGACGAGTACCCGGGGCTCGCGCCCCGCTACTTCCCCGACCCGGGGGCTCCCGGCACGACGCCGATCCAGATCGTCTCCGGCGGCCCGGACACCCGGTGGAACGCCATCAAGGAAGGCTACATCAAACTGATCAACTCGGCCCGGGAATCGGTCTCCATCCAGACGCCCTACTTCATACCGGACGAGAGCGTCACCGACGCCCTCCGGCTTGCGGCGCTCTCCGGTGTCGACGTCCGGATCATGATACCCTGCAAGCCCGACCACCCGTTCGTTTACTGGGCGACGCTCTCCTTCATCGGCGACCTCCTCGACGCCGGGGTGCGGGCCTACACCTACGATGCCGGGTTTCTCCACGCAAAGACGATCGTCGTCGATGGGAAGGCGGGGTCGGTCGGGAGTGCGAACTGGGACGTCCGGAGTTTCCGGCTGAACTTCGAGGCGAACGCCTTCTTCTACGATGCGGCGGTCGGGGCCGAGCTGGCACGGCGTTTTGAGGAGGATCTGGATGTCTGCACCGAGATCACACCGGAGCGCTACCGGGCGCGATCCCGCTGGATCCGGGTCAAGGAATCAATCTCCCGTCTCTTCTCGCCCCTCGGGTGAGGGGTCTCACCCGTTCAGCCGGGCCCGGACGAACCTCTTGATCCGGGGGAGGTCCTGCTCCCACCGCGCCTGGAGGATAGGGACGGCGTAGGGGAGATGGTGCGGGAGGACTGCGGTTCCCATCACCGCCTTCTCGACGAGCGGCCGCTCGCGGCCGATGACGACTGTTTTTCTCTTACGGATGGCGTCCAGGAGCTCTTCCACGGTATCGGCCTCAGCGCAGGTGACGACCCCACCGAGCTCGTGGAGGAGGTGACCGTCGGTCCCGCCGGTCCGCCCGAGGCTGTGGGCGACCGCGAGTCCGGCCGCCTTCAGGTTGTGGGACCGGGCCATACCGCCGCAGATCACCTCGAGGGCGTCGAGGCGGGAGAAGACCTCTTCATCGATGCACTTGCCGGCGATGCATCGCTGGACTCCCCGGTTCAGGAAGGCGTAACCGCAGGGGTGGGCTTCGGCGGCGATGCAGGAGTAGTCCTCCCGGCGATCGAGGATATCCGCGGTGTCAAGGTGTATCGCGGTGAACGGCCCGTTCCTCCGGTTCTTCTCGATGTGGCGCCGGTAGAAGTCCTGGAGGTCTGCGGCCGAGTAGAAGTAGAAGAGAACGTGCGGACCGTCGTTGGCACTGACCTCGATCCCGGGGATGAGGGGGACGCGGATCTTCTGCCGCTCTGCCTCGGCTACGCCGCTTGTCTGGTTGTGGTCGGTGATCGCAAGCCCGATTCCCCGCCGGGCCGCGAGTTTCAGCGCGTCCCGCACACGGGTGGCGGAGTCGGAGTGCCGGGTATGGAAGTGCAGGTCAGCCGGGAGCAGTCCACAGCGCTGGATCTCTGCTGGCAGGGGTCTTTCGAATATGATATCTTTATAATAGTGCATGTGCGGTATGTCTGATCACCTTTGGATCGCCCGGGATGAAAAAGGGTTGCCCACCCCATCATCCCGGTGCAATCT
>Ga0265294_10006953_pt1 | contig 13513 bp, 11 predicted proteins | sample MunlanPumphouse3_FD_192504 | JGI IMG/M metagenome (GOLD analysis project Ga0265294, IMG submission 192504) | Groundwater microbial communities from a municipal landfill in Southern Ontario, Canada - Pumphouse #3 | ecosystem: Environmental > Aquatic > Deep subsurface > Groundwater | place... | reverse complement strand
AATTCTGAATGACATAAATATATCGCTAAAAGTTACTCTCGATACAGATAACCGCAATTACATTATTAAAAGCACCAACGAGAACGCTACACTTACAATTAGAGACATAAGTGAAGGAGAAAAAAATCTTTTAGCATTGTTGTTTTTCTATTACGAACTTTTTGCAGACAACAAACAACAGAACGTAAAACCTGAAATTGAACTAATCATAGTTGACGACCCAATTTCAAGTATGGATGATTCAAATAAGTTTTACATTTTGGAACTTATTAAAAATCTTTTGGAACTCTCAAATCAACAAATTTTTGTATTGACTCATTCTTGGGATGACTATTGTAATCTTTCATACAATTTAGAAAACAAACAAGATGTTGCAACTTTTGAATTAAGGAAAACCAATGGTATAAGCAATTTGGTGAAATTAAGTAGTAAAGAAAAGCCATACAACTATTTATTCAAAGAGATTTATGATTTTTCAGAGAAAAGTGAAGAGGATATAAAAAATGAGTGTCAGATATATCACTATCCAAATGTAATGAGGCGAATTTTTGAAGAATGGTACAGTTTTAAAGTTGGGAAAAATGTAAAATTTACAAGTAACATTCAAAATCAAATTGCGAGTGTTTTTAATATTACAAGCAACAGCGAAAAAGCAAAACTTGGTGTATTGATTAAGGTTTGTAATATTCTCTCTCATTCAATAAATGGCTCAATGAATCCACAGGAAATTCATAAATCAGCAAAATATCTAATGAGACTTATTCAAGACAAAGACAAACTACATTTTGACAATATGAAGAATTAATCTGAAATGAAAGGACAAGCCAACGCATACAGCCACACACATTGCCAAAGCTGCTCAAGCCAACGCTAAGACCAAAACCAGTCAAAGAGCTTGCCTACCCCATTCCATCTCCATTAAGTTTTTTTAATAAATAACTCGAGGCAGCTCAAAAAAGATAGGCCGAAAAATCGTATTTTTGCCAAAAATTTAGAATAGATGGAATTTAAAATTTCTCAAATTGCCGAACTATTGTCAGCCGAAGTGGTCGGAAACCCAAACGGAATCATCACAACAGTTTGCAAAATTGAAGAAGGCATCTCGGGTGGACTGACCTTTTTAGCTAATCCCAAATACACCCATCATATTTATGACACGAAGGCTACTGCGGCTATTGTCAATGCAGACTTTGTGCCCGAAAAGCCGGTACAATGCACTTTAATAAAGGTTAAAGATGCATACATTGCTTTTGCGACATTATTGGATTTTTATAACCGCTCCAAGAAGGTTAAAAAAGGAATTTCTTCGCACGCCTGTATTGCCGAAACTGCCAAAATTGGCGAAAATGTATATATCGCAGAGTTTGTCAGCGTTGGCGAGAATGCTGTAGTTGGAGATAATACGCAGCTCTTTCCGCACGTCTGTATCGGCGATGATGTAAAAATAGGGTCCGATACGATTCTTCATTCCGGTGTTAAGGTTTATGCAGAGTGCATTATTGGCAATCATTGCATTATTCATGCAGGTTCTGTCATCGGTGCCGATGGTTTTGGATTTGCGCCCAAAGACGGTGATTTTATTAAAGTCCCGCAAATCGGCAATGTTGTGATAGAGGATAGTGTGGAAATTGGTGCCAATACATGTATCGACCGCGCTACCATGGGTTCAACGCTGATTCATAAGAATGTAAAATTAGACAACTTAATACAAATCGCTCATAATGTTGAAATTGGCGAAGGTTCTGCATTTGCGGCACAAGCTGCTGTTGCGGGTTCAGCCAAAATCGGCAGCCATTGCATCTTCGGCGGAAAAGCCGCTGCCATTGGTCATATTAAAGTAGGCGATAACGTCATGGTCGGCGGTCAATCAGCTGTTAGTCATACCGTTGAGGGGAACCAGATTTTGCTGGGCTCGCCCGCCATTCCGTTAAACGAAGAAAAACGTCTGATTATTTACCGCAAAAAACTTCCTGAATTATTTAAAAAAGTTGCCGAATTAGAAAAGAAAATACAGAAAAATGAATAACCAAGCCACGATTTCTCGACCCATTTCTCTTTCCGGGAAAGGATTGCACACCGGAAAAAATGTAACCATCACTTTTATCCCCGCCCCCGAAAATCACGGAATTATTTTTAAACGAGTGGATCTGCCTCAACAGCCTTCTGTTAAAGCATTGATAGAAAATATTTTCGACACATCGCGCGGTACTTCTATCAAAGAAAATGGAGCAGAGGTCAGAACTATCGAACATCTGATGGCTGCATTGGCAGGAATGCAAATTGACAACCTGCTTATCGAAATTGATGCAGAAGAAACTCCTATATTAGACGGTAGTTCAAGACTTTACGTAGAAGCATTGCATAAAGTAGAACGCGTAGAGCAAAATGCCGAACGAGAATACTACACCGTTCAAAACCCTACCACTTTTGCCATGGCAGAAAACGGTGTCGAAATAAAAATTGTGCCGGCAGACGATTTTCAAGTTTTTGTAGATGTGGACTACGGAACCAAAATCTTAGCTGAACAAAAAGCTCAACTTACAAATATAAAACAATTTACAAGTGATTTTTATAACTGCCGGACGTTTGTTTTCCTGCATGAATTAGAGTTTTTGATTCAACATAACTTGGTGCGCGGCGGCGACGTGGATAATGCCATCGTCTTTGTGGCTCAAAAACCATCCCCCGACGTCATGCAAAAATTGGCAGATTTCTTCCACAAAACAGACTTGCAAGTTACCGAAAACGGCATTTTGAATAATATCGAACTCCGCCACGAAAACGAACCGGCACGCCATAAACTTTTGGATATTATCGGCGACCTTTATCTGTTAGGGAAACCCATTCGCGGACACGTCTTCGCTACAAAACCCGGGCACTTTGCCAATACGGAATTGGTAAAATTGCTTCGATAGAACGCTATACGTAATTTTGCCTTAATATGGACACCATCTTTCAAGCGCAAAAAACATTTTTTGCAACCCACCAAACCAAAGAGATTCGATTTCGGATTCAAAATCTGCAGAAACTCCAATCTGCCATTCTAAAATACGAACCTCAACTTTTAGATGCTCTTTGGACAGATTTACATAAGTCTGACCGTGAGGCATATATTACGGAAATAGCTGTTGTATTGGCAGAGATTACAAACCATTTGCGGCATCTGAAACGCTGGGCAAAACCGCAACGTGTTTTCACGCCCTTCTTTCTTTATCCTGGCAAAAGTCGCATATTGCCGGAACCACTGGGCGTTGCACTGATCATCGCGCCATGGAATTACCCTGTCAATTTGCTTCTCAATCCGCTGGTGGGTGCCATTTCGTCGGGCTGCTGTGCCATCTTAAAACCGTCTCCCTATACTCCTACCGTTTCGCAAGTGCTTCAACAAATGATAGATGAGACTTTTCCGCCCCAATATATGGCATTAGTACAAGGGGGACGGGCAGTCAATACGGAACTGTTACAACTTCCTTTCGATTTTATTTTTTACACCGGTAGTCCCGCCGTTGGCAAAGTAGTGATGAAGGCTGCTGCCGAGCATCTTACACCGGTGATTTTGGAATTAGGGGGAAAAAGCCCGTGCATTGTGGACCACGATGCCGATATCCAAATAGCAGCGCGGCGGATTGCGTGGGGAAAAATTGTGAATGCCGGACAAACCTGCATTGCGCCGGATTATGCCTTTGTTCACAAAAGCGTGAAAGCCGATTTTATCAATCAATTCAAAATCGAAATCGAAAATATGCTGGGACCCGACATTCGGGAGAGCCGGTATTTTGCACGAATTGTTAACGATAAAGCATTCCATCGTATAACGGAACTCATGAAACAGGGCACGATTTGCTATGGCGGTGAAACGGACGCTTCACAAAGGTACATCGCCCCAACCATTATTGAAGACGTCAAGCCCGATTTTCCGATCATGCAAGAGGAAATATTCGGTCCTATTTTACCCGTCATGGAGTTTGAAACCCTTGATGAACCGCTGAATTACGTAGCCGCACACGAAAAACCATTAGCATTTTACTTTTTTGGAAATAATCAGGCAGCACAAAGAGCGTTGCAAGAAAGCACTTCCGGAGGCGCGTGCATTAATGATACCATCATGCACATCGCCAATGCGAAATTACCTTTCGGCGGAGTCGGAAATAGCGGTACAGGAAAATATCATGGAATACATAGTTTCTTAATTTTCAGTAACTTGCGTTCAGTGTTATGGAACAAAACTTCCCCCGATTTTAAAATGAGATACCCGCCGTATCATCCTTTTAACTTCATTAAAAAATCATTGAAATGAAAAAAATATTGACGATGTTGTTTGCAGTAGCATGTTTCGTGTCTTCATTTGCACAAAACAGGGTTTCTGCCAAAATTGATGAAAGAACAGAATTATTATCGGTCATCTTTCGACTTGCAGGAAATACAGAATACAATCGATGCATGATGCCCTCATTTGCCCGTGCTACCGATATTTATTTTGCTGATTATAAAGAACATAAAGCTGTTCTCTTTGCACAAAAATTAGCTCTCGAAGAAGGAATCGGTTTCGATGCCCCGATGTCTTTTGCGTTACACTTGAAATGGGATCAGGACACCTTGACGCTCAATCCCGACATAGCTGAAAATGAGGAATATCGCGATCGCTGGAAGCAGAAATCTGAAGAGCAATTTTTGCGGTTGATTAATCAATTTTATCGGGAAACCCGTTTTCATGATTTTTTTCTTGCTCAACAAGAGACCTATCTTCAAGCAGAAAATGCCATGCAGGAAATCTTGAATAAAATTGATTTTAAATGGTTTGAGACTTTTTTTGTACCCACCGATATAGAGAAGAATAACAATTCTTACAATTTGGTAATCAGCATATTAAATGGTCCATGCAATTATGGTGCGCAACTGCCTTTCAACGATGGAACCCGTACCATGTTTTCAATTATGGGTTGCTGTGATGCCGACGAAAACGGATTACCTTCCTACACAATCGAATCTGTATTGCCTACCATCATTCATGAGTTCTGTCATTCGTATTGCAATCCTCTCAATATGAAGTATTGGGACATGATGCGGCCGGGAGCAGAGCGGGTATTCAAAAAAGTTCGAGAAGAGATGTCAAGGCAAGCCTACGGTCATCCGCTGATTATGTTGAATGAGACTTTTGTGCGTTCTTCCGTCATTTGTTATATGATGGCTCATTATCCGGAAATCAGCCTTAAATCACTAATTCAAGATGAAGAAACAAATTATTTTGTTTTGACGCAAGATTACGTTGAAGCACTGCAAACAATGGAAAAAAGCCGCGAACAGTACCCCGATATGCACTCTTTTATGCCGAAATTAGCCGAGATTATCAAATATTTTAGCTTCCGCGAGTTTCATAAAAAACAAAGAAACGAGTTAAAAAATTGTGCCAAGATCACCTGTAATATTCACGACGGGCAAAAAAATGTTCCTGCCGGCGAAACCGAAATCATCATCTCTTTTTCTAAACCTATGCGTCCCGGAATTGCACTGGGTTACGGAAAAATGGGTGCCAAATTTTATCCTGAATTGATTAAAAAAGAGGACTCAAATTATCAATGGAGTGAAAACCGTCAGGAGCTTCACATCTTTGTTAAACTGAAACCCCATACCCAATACTCTTTCTCCATATTGGGCATTTTATATTATACAGAAGACGGATATAAAGGAATTGGGATTCATTACATAGATTTCACAACCGGAAACTAACAGTGTCGGTGTCAAGGTGCTGATTTCTGCAAAATACGGCAACCGATATCACACTCCAAACATCGTCTTTTCAGGCAATAATGTTGATGAAGTTCCAAAATTGCTTGTGAATAGAGTGCGTTGCCTGACGGAAAACCCGCTTTCACATACTCCTCGGTAATGCTGTTTTTTTCAAAATCTGCTTTTTCTAAAATATTTAAAGATTTTTCGTTCAATTCGGCACTTCCAATAAAAGTGGCATAAGCAAATTGAATAGGAACGATAATATTGATTATCAATGAATTAATAGCAGATTTTCCTATTCTACAAGAGTGTTGCGGACTTGTCTGCCCGAAATGTCGGTGCGTTTTCCAATAATCGTGCGGTTCGCAGGCAGCCACACTGCGGAGTACGGATTCTGTTTCATAGTTCAGTATTGAATGAATCAGGTCGGGGATTTTATAAAGCATTTCGCTTATTTGCGCTAAGCGAATGCACGGAAAATTTTGCGGACGCAATCGCAATAAATTCCATATTTTAAAGGGAATAGGAATTAATTGATACTTGTATCGAAGATATTGATATTCATTTTTTAAGGATTGATAGTAGTCGTCATAAAAAACTTCGTCTTCCAACATTCCTGCTTGTCCAAAAATGAGGGCGTAAATCTGCAAGCGCGAATCGGAATGTTTGATAATATATTTATATGAGATACTTTTCGCCAACAACGAAAAAGCCGGTACATTGGTACGGAATCCGAAACTTGTTGTAATAGTTTGAAATGCTGTTGTATGCCAATTTTCTTGGCAGTGATGCAAGGTTTCAAAAATTTCTTTTTGTTTTCTCAATAATCTTTCCGCAGCCACGCGCGAATACCACGCCGTAAATTGCAATGCGCTGACCTCCGGTAAAGAAAATTTGCAGGGCAAAGGCTCATAACTGAGCGACAGTTTCCGATACTCTTCTATCAGTAGCGGCGAGATGTAATTCTTTAATTCCAATGTGGGAAATTGGTCAACTCGATTAGTATCGTGTTCATACACAACATGTAAGATGATACTTTGATATTTATCGTCACACTGGTGTTTGTGGTGGAACCAATCGGAAGTGTGCACATGGATTTCCACATCGCCGACCCACGTAATATCATCAATTTTGATAATCGCTTGTTTAAAATCCGGTCCCGCATCTTGGTGTGGAAATCCGGTATGCACCAATTGCAATGATTGGTTGTTAATGGTTTTTAAATTGATGATGGAAAAAATCTTGTTTTTCCAGAAATAGTGCAAAAGCGACTCGTTCATAATGCTTCGTATTAGTAAAATGAGTAAATGAGAGACTGCAAATATACAGTCAAAACGGAAGAATCAGTTTCTTTTTTTTAAAAAATTATCTAACTGATTAACAAGTTATTGCTTGTTATATTGCATAATATCGGTAGAGAAGAATTCCAAAGTGACACCGGCTTTTTGAAACATTTCCTCGGATTCAGCACCGGCGTGATACTTTTTTTCGCAAACAACGCGGGTTATTCCGCAATTGATGATAAGCATGGCACAGACCCGACACGGGGTCATGCGACAATATAACGTACTGTCTTGCAATGCAATACCTAATTTTGCAGCTTGACAAATGGCATTTTGTTCCGCGTGAACGGTTCTTACGCAGTGTTCGGTGGTGGTACCGTCTTCGTGGACGGTTTTTTTCAATTGATGTCCGACTTCATCGCAATGAGGCAACCCCTTGGGGGAGCCAACGTATCCGGTCACTAAAATTTGACGGTCACGTACAATCACGCACCCACTTTTCCCGCGGTCGCAAGTAGCGCGGCTGCTGACTGCATTGGCAATTTCCATGAAATACTCGTCCCACGAAGGACGACCATGCTTAATAATTGAATCTGACATATTATTGTTATTGATTATAAATCATTAAAACACTGATACATATTCTCATCTACAAACCTATTTTTGCTCCAAATCCAATCTTTTTTCCGACCCATCAGCTGAAATCCTGCTTTTTGGAACAGACAAATACTTATTCTATTATCTGCCATAATATTACAAAAGATTTGATGAACATTCAGGACTTCAAACAGATATTTCTTTGTAAGCAGGATACTTTCCATGGCATAGCCCTTGCCTCGAGAATCTTTCTCAATAAAAATTCCCAGACCGGCACGGCGATGTTCGGGCGCAAAATCAAAAATGTCCAATGTTCCGACTGTTTGATGCGTGTTTACCTCATCAATCATCAGGCGTAACTGTTTGTTAACGAAAATGTCGGCAGCTGAAGTTTCGATAAATCGTTCCAAAACGGCTTTTGAAAAAGGAGCAAGCGTGTTACTCAAAGTCCATAATTCTGTATCATTTTCCCATTGATACAGCAAAGATAAATCCTCCGGTTCCAAGGCTCTCAAATGAACAAGTTTTCCGGTCATAGCGATAGAATTCGTTTGATAATTCGCAAAAAATGGGAATACGTTTTGGTTTCGTGGTTAAAAATTCCGGTTGTATCAATGGTATCAATTCTCACACAGCCGCTGGCATGAATGATTTTGTTCTTACCGCAGATGATTCCGACATGAATAATTTTTCCTTCCTCATTTTGGAAGAAAGCCAAGTCACCGATTTGCGTTTCTTCTACAAAATCAATAGTTTTGCCCATTTGAACTTGTTGTGAGGCATCGCGCGGAAGAGCCAAACCGATGCGTTTGTAAACGATTTGGGAAAAGCCGGAGCAGTCAATTCCTGCCGGTGAGCGACCGCCCCACAGATAGGGAGCGTTGAGGTATTGTGCCGCAAATTGGATGATTGTTACCTGCGATTCGGTTAGCTCGGGAACTGTTTGCACCTGCTTCTCCTCCGGAAGGTGTACCATAAAAATGGAATTTCCTAATATCAAAATATTGTCCTTCGGAAATGGAAACGATGAACCGGCAAAAACAGGGAACAATATATCTTGTTCAAACGTCTTGATGAAAAGTAGATAATCTTTCACAAAATACTTATCGGCAGACAAATAGGCTTCGACATCCAATTCATGAATTGGGTTAAAAAGTTTCTTGTCCATCCAGCCTTCGTATTGACAGTCACAGGTTTGGATTTTAAATCTACCATTTTGTTCTTCCAAAACGATATAGGCGTCGCCGAACAAGAGTTGGGAAACCATTTCCGATTTTTCGGAAGGTTCGCTCCGCAAAGGAATGATGGACAAGTGGGCTACTCCGTAAGTCATTTTTGATGATTAAAAGGGAAGTCCGTCATTGTCGGGGGCTCCTAAAGAGGTATCGTCATTGCCATATTGTGGGGCGGGTAGTGGATCAGGGGTAGGTTGTGGCGCAGGAGGTTGCTGTTGAGCGCTGTTAGGTAGTTGTTGAGGCGTACCAGAAACGGGCGGTTGCGTAACTTTTTCTATTCTCCAAGCGCGTACGTCGGTGTACCATTTGCCGTTAAATTCGCGAGATTCGAGGTTAAAATAGACAGCAATTTTTTCATCAATCGCAATAGGATCCAGCTGAGAAATTCTGTCTGACCAAAGGTTAGCACATATTTTCTTCGGGAAAGCGTCATCGGTTTCAATCACAAATTCTTGTTTTCTCCATTCTCCATTTTTACCGTTACCGGTTTGAAGCGCTAATTTTTGGATTAGTCTTCCTTCAATTTTAAGGTCCATTGTATTATTTATTTTTTTGATTTTTGTCTTTATCTTTTTTTCCAAACAGTGAGAAATGAACGTAGCGTTTGGGGTGTGCTTTCAAATCTGTAACTAAGTCATTGACACTGTTAATGGTTTGTTCTAATTTAGTAGCGAGGGCATCGTCGTTAAATAGTTCGCCAACAGTTCCTTCGCCTTGGTTTACTTTCTTCACAACGGCTTCCAATTCGGTAATGGTACGATTGGCATTTTGTATGATAGCGGCAATATCGGCTTTGGCGATGGTGTCGCTGATTTGGTCAAAATTTTCCAAAATGGAGGTCAGTTGTGGTGACGCACTCTCCAATGTTTGACTGAATTTTTCGAGATTGGTGACCAATTTGCCTACTTTGACTTTATTATTGCCCAGAATTTCGTTTAGATTTTCGGTAGTGGATTCAATATTTTGGAGGGTAGCCTGTAAACTTTTGCCGCCGCCGTTTGTGTGTAGCACATCTTTTATCGACAAGCCGATGGTATCAATCGAAGTCAAGACACTGCTAATCTGACCTTTAATTTCGTCGATACCGTCGAGCATACCAGGTTTTATGGAGCATTGTAGGGTATCACCGCTTTGCAATTTTCCGGTTCCATTGCCCATAATCAGGTTGAGTAGTTGTCCGCCCAATAAATCTTTAGATTGTATCATAAAGCGGGAAGAGGTCGGAATGTCGATAGGTTCGGTCAATAGTATCTTCGCGCATACTTTGGGAGGGTTAGAACTAATTAATGAAACCTCATCTACCAATCCTATTTTATAGCCGCTTAACATAACAGGGGTACTTTGCTGAATGCCGGTAGCATCATCCATCACACAGTAATAGTATGCCTTTTCATTAAAAACATTAATCCCTTTCAAAAAATTAGCTCCGACATAAAAGATAATAACTGCTGAAATACACATGACAGCAACTTTAATTCTCTTTTTGTTATATTGCGATGACTGCGGACTTTTAGAAGTTTTTGTCATAATAAATATCTTTAAATCAATACTAACATAAAAAATATTTCAAGCTGCAAAGTTACACAAAATTTAAACGATACAGATTCCTGCCATCATATTTTTGTCACATTTTTGTTTAAATGTCATATTGCTTCATTTATCCTGCGTGAATCGAATGATTATTCAACAATTATTTGTATCAGGTTCAAAATATGTCAAATACAACGAAATATATTCATTTTTTTATTGTAATATTGCATCGTAATTTTAAACATATAATATCATGAAAAAATTAATAAAAATTTCAAGCCTGTTTTTGCTTATGATTTTCTCTTTATCGCTGCAGGCGGGAGAGATTAAGGGCAATCAACAAATTGCGAAAGAAACGAGACAATTAACTCCATTTGAGCAGGTTATCATTTCGTCGGAAAATATTTCTGCGAATATGAATGTCATCATCAGTTATGCTATTCAGTCCGGTTTGGAAATAGAGGGGGAATCCAATTTATTGGAGTATCTTATCACGGAAGTAAAAGGCACTGCCTTAACGGTTAAGGTCGCCAAAAAGACCAAATTGGACAATAATATTCCAATAATTCTTCATATTACCATGCCGCTGATAAAAAAAATCAGCTACGATGGAAGTGGAGATGTAAATATGGAGGGAGTAATGAGTGAAAAAATGGAAGTCGTATTGTCCGGTAGCGGGAATTTTAATCTCAAAAACATCTCTGTTCCCTCTTTAAAAATGAATATTTCGGGCAATTTTCAACTCAATTGTGGCGAAATTATTGCTGAAAATGCCATTTTTAATCTTAGCGGAAATGTAAACGGAAGTTGTATGAATCTGTCGGCTCCCAAATTTAAATTGATGACTTCTTCTACCGGCAAGATTGTTTTTCATGGATTAAAATCGGAATCTTCTGCTGAATTAACTGCTTCCGGAACCGGTCAGATTGAATGGACTAATTTTACCGGCAAAGTTTTAAAAGCTGTTCTGAGCGGCAGTAGCGAAATCAATATTACGGGTTCTGTAAAAGATGTAGATCTCACTGCATCAGGAGCTTGCGTGTTTAACGCAACCTCACTGATCGCCAAGAAATGCAAAGTTGTAAGTAGTGGCACCGGTTCGGTTTATGTTGCCCCCACCGATAATTTAGATATTACCCTGAGCGGTAGTGGGAATCTTTATTATAAAGGAAATCCGAAAATCAAAATTCAAAACACCGGTACAGGTCAGTTAATCAATAAAAATTAATCAAAAGTTAATCGGATTCCTCCCATAAAGTTGATGCCGGCTTGTGGATAATACCCATCAAGGCGGCATTCTTCGTTGTTATAATAATATTTGTACAACCACGCATTGCTTTCATATTTTGCGTTGAACAAATTATTAATCTGAAAAAACAGATTAATTTCTGAAACAGGTTGAGTGTGAATCGTATAACTTAATTGTAAATTATTGATACAATAGGGTTTAAGAATATAATTCTCATTACTTGAATTATCTAAATATTGTTTGCCTACGAACTTGGTAACGAAGGAAATATTAAAATCTCGAACCGGTTCAACGATCAATTCATTTCCCAAAACAATATTGGGAGAGAACGAAATATCGGTGGTTCCCAGCTCTTTCACGCGTTGTATGCCGGTGTCCCAATCATCAACATATTCTGTAAAATTGATAATCTTATTGGCACTCCACGTCGCATTGATTTTCCACTCGAAGTAGCGGACGGGTTGGTAGGTGGCAATCAATTCAATACCGGTGCGATAGCTCTTTTCGGCGTTGGTCATGACGGCTGCTCCCACGCTGTTAATTTCGCCGGTCAGGATAAGCTGGTCTTTATAGTACATATAATATCCGGTGGCGGCCACAGAGAATTTTTTCCCACGGATTTTGTAGCCTACCTCCAAGTCGTAAAGGGTTTCCGCTCGAGGGCGTTTGGCAAGGTCGGCATCCGTCAAATCCGAGCGTGTGGGCTCGCGGTTGGCAATTGCAAATGTAAAATAGGCAGATTGCTCTATCTTTTTTTGATTTTTTAAGAGTGATTCCCACGAATAATTCAGTCCTATTTTGGGATTAAAGAAGTGCCATAAATGATTTTGCGAAATATCCGTCAAATTATCGTCAATGCCGGAAATTCGGTAATCGATGCACCGATATTGCAAATCTACGTAAGTATAGATTTTGTCGGACATCGTAAAGGCAACTGTGCCAAACAGATTATATTGTCTTTTGTCGCCGATACCGTCATACCAATGCGCATTGATTCCCGTATGGTCGGCATATTGCATCCAAATAATGGTACCGTAATGTTTTCCGTCGTAGCGATTGGCGGCACCGCCCAGCGACCAAGTTATTCTATTTTCGGGATGATGGAAGAAGAGGGTGTGTGAAAAATGGAAAGTCCCACCATAGAAATAGTTATCCAAGTATTTTCTAGTTATCAGGTCACTCAACAAGATGGTATCGGCGGAAAGGATAAAGGGCGAGAGTCCGTAGTCGTAAAAATCTTTATCATCTTGATATTCTTCATAATAGCCAATCCCGCGCGTGAGGTGAGCCGCCATATCAAAGTTCAAAATGTGTCTGTATTGAGAGCCGTTGATTGATTTTCTATAGTCATAAATTAATTGAAAATGAGTTTGTTGATAATTATCGGTTTCATTTTCATAATAACGTTTTTGACCATTTTCAAAATACTCTCCGCAGCTGTTGTAGGTTCTGTTATTTGCCAACGAATCGGATGGGACACCGTTCCAAGCGAGACCTGTTTTTTCGTTTCCGTATATTAAGTTGAACTTGATTTTGCCATAATTTTTGTTTATTGCTGAACCCAAAAAGCGATATTCTGTGGTAAAAAACAACGAATGAAGCAAGGCGGAGGCGCGGTCTATATAGCCGTTACTCAATATGTTGGAGTAAGAGACGGCAGCCGAGAGTCTTTCTTTCATCAAACCAGTAGAAGCGGACACGGTATTTCTGAAAGAATAGAAAGAGCCGGCAGAGCTGCTGACAGATAAATACGGTTTCAGCGAAGGGGTAAGTGTAGAGAAATTCATTGTTGCACCAAAAGCGGCAGAACCGTTGTTGGAAGTTCCCACGCCGCGCTGCACTTCCAAATGTTGGACATTGGCACCAAAATCCGGCAAATTGGTAAACCA
>Ga0265294_10006951_pt1 | contig 13515 bp, 14 predicted proteins | sample MunlanPumphouse3_FD_192504 | JGI IMG/M metagenome (GOLD analysis project Ga0265294, IMG submission 192504) | Groundwater microbial communities from a municipal landfill in Southern Ontario, Canada - Pumphouse #3 | ecosystem: Environmental > Aquatic > Deep subsurface > Groundwater | place... | reverse complement strand
CTTTATATTTTTTCTAGCTTTGTTTTCTAAATCTCATTTAGAATTGTTTTTTTGTTTGTTCGTATAATTTATTCATCATTATTCAGTTTTCAAAGACCTAATCTGCGCTTTTAGGCGCTTTTATATATTAACATTATAAAAGCATCTTGTCAACAAGAATATATCAAGATTTATAGTAATAAACTTCATATAATTATTAGCTTGTCTAAAGCGACCTTTCTTATTCTATCTTAATTAAAAACTAAAGTCAACTAAAAAAACACTTTTTTTGAATTTTTTTATTTTCATCGCGCGTACGCGTATCATTATATAAAAATAAGATAAATTCTTTTTCTTTTACCAACTCCGATTCGTTGACTAAAATCCTAATCTGGCTTAAAATGATTATGGGAGAGATACTATGAGGAAAATAGATTTAAAAATAATTAAAGAGGCCGTCAAACTACTATTTGTTGATGCCGCTGAAAATATTAATGATGATTTGTTAGAATCCTTAAATAAAGCGTTTAACGATGAGTCATCCGAATTAGGTAAAAGTGTCCTACAACAAATCATTGATAATGACCTTCTCGCAAAAGAAAAACATGTTCCTATGTGTCAAGACACAGGTGTTTCAGTTGTTTTCATTGAAATGGGCAGTGAGGTATGGTTCGTCGGTGATCTTGAAGAAGCTGTTAATGAAGGGGTTAAAGAAGCCTATGTCAACCACTATTTAAGAAAATCAATGGTTAAACACCCTTTCAATCGAGTCAATACCAACGATAACACACCGGCCATCTTACACACCAAGATTGTTCCAGGAAACAAAATTAAAATATCTGTTGCACCTAAAGGTGCTGGTAGTGAAAATATGAGTTTAGTTAAAATGTTGACACCTTCAGATGGGGTTGAAGGTGTTAAAAATCTTGTTTTAAAGACTATTTTTGAAAGTGGTGGAAAACCTTGTCCACCTTTAGTTGTCGGGATCGGGATTGGCGGTAACTTGGAAAAGTCTGCCCTACTCGCCAAAGAAGCTGTCATGCGTGATATATCTGATGAATCTGTAGATCCTATTAACCGCGGATTAGAAAAAGAATGGCTTGATGAAATTAATAAACTTGGGGTTGGCCCAATGGGCTTTGGTGGAACAGTAACCGCTTTGGCGGTTAAAATAAACACTTATCCTTGTCATGTTGCTAGTTTACCTGTCGCCATTAATATTCAGTGTCATGCCGCTAGGCATAAATCAATCGTTTTATAGGAGGCTATTATGGAAATTTATACACCTATTACCCAAGAAGTGATTCAAAATCTTCATATTGGTGATACCATTTACATTACTGGTATTATCTATACTGGTAGAGATCAAGCCCATAAAAAAGTCACAGAAATGCTAGAAAACGGTGAACCTTTACCTTTTACTCTTGAAACAAATGTTATCTATTACACAGGCCCGAGTCCGACTAAACCTGGTGATGTGGTTGGATCATCTGGTCCTACTTCTGGTTATCGTATGGATGCTTATGCAGAGGCATTTATTGATTTGGGGTTTAATGTCATGATTGGTAAAGGCCCAAGGAGTGATTCATTTAAATCTTTACTGCCTATTAAGCGTGCCATATACTTATCAGCAATTGGTGGGGCAGCTGCACTAATTAGTCAAACCATTAAAAAAAGTGAAATCATTGCTTTTCCTGAACTGGGTAGTGAAGCTATTTATCGTTATGAAGTTGAACGTTTTCCGGTGGTTGTTACTTATGATGTTCATGGTAAAGATTTACTCACTGAAGGTATTAATAAGTATAAAAGATAGTTGGTTTAATCAAAACACTTCATTTAAAGAAGTGTTTTATTTATTTATACTCCTTTTTAGATTAATTATGATTTAAGTTGATTAACTTGACACAATCACTTACTATAAACAATGTAGGCGGGGATGGTATGTTATTGTCTGATTTAAAAATTAATAACTGTATAAAAGTATCAAAAATAGCATCGGATGATTTAATTGTTAAGCATCGTTTAAATGATCTTGGTATAACTAAAGGGGTTGAAATAACCATTATTGGTTATGCACCACTTGGTGATCCAGTTAATATTCGTTTAAGAGGGTATAATCTTGCGATTGAAAAAAAATATCTAAATCTAATCCAAGGTGATCTAATATGAATATCGTATTAGTCGGTAATCAAAACAGTGGTAAAACAACTCTTTTTAATCGATTAACCGGTAATAATCAAAAGGTCGCAAACTTTCCTGGAGCGACAATAGACTTTAAAGAGGGTTCCATTTTAAATACTGATATGACCCTAGTTGATCTTCCAGGAATTACCTCACTAAGTCCTCATTCACCTGAACAAGAAATTACATTATCCTATATTCTAAATGAAGAGGTTGATCTAATCGTAAATGTGGTTGATATCACTTCCTTAGAAAGAAATCTTTATTTAACAACACAATTACTAGGTCTAGATATTCCAATCCTTGTTGCCCTTAATATGTCTGATAAATTAAGGCATCAATCTACTCAAATACATACGAAAACGCTTGAAAAACGTTTTGGTGTTTCTTTTTTAAATATTAGCGCAACTAAAAATATGGGAATCACAGAATTAATCTGTAAAATCCAGACAAATGATTATTTAACAGGCAAAAGACCACCCATTTATCTTCCCCCTGTGGAACAAGAAATCAATCTTATTTCATCTTCATTGGATGTACCACATAAAAGATATTATGCTCTAAAGCTATTAGAGGATGCTAATCCGTTAACAGATGAAATAATTTCTTCCCAAAATAAACTTAAATCTTTATACGCTGAAGATTTGTATGAAGTGTTTGCTGAACAACGTTATAATTTAATATCAAAACTAATAACTTATGCTTCAAGTAGTATTTCCAAATATGAATTACGGACAGAAAAAATCGATAAAATACTCTTAAATAAATATTTATCGATTCCAATCTTTTTAATTATTATGCTAGTCATTTATAGTGTATCGGTTGGCTTTATTGGGACACTCAGTATTGATTTAATCTCAGAATGGATTCAATCATTCTCTAACTTTTTAAACAATATCCTTATAGATTTAGGGGCTAGTGCTTGGAGTAGAAGTTTATTAATCGATGGCGTCATTGCCGGCGCTGGCGTAATGATGAGTTTTGTCCCACAACTGGTGGTTTTGTTTTTATTCATTAACATTTTAGAATCTAGTGGTTACATGACGAGAATCGCTTTTCTATTTGATAAACTTTTCCGGAAATTCGGACTGTCTGGAAGAGCTTTGATTCCGTTTATCCTAGGAAGCGGTTGTTCAGTACCAGCCATATATTCCACAAAAACCATCGAGAATAAACAAGAACGTGATTTAACAATCATGTTAACACCAATGGTACCTTGTAGTGCTAAATTACCCATTATCACATTATTTGCATCCATGTTCTTTAGAACCAGTAGTGGATTTATCGTTTTTAGTTTATACTTGTTAGCGATTTTAGTGATCATTCTTTCAGCTGTGATTATCAAGTATTTCTTCAAAATTAAACCCTCAACTGGATTTTTATCAGAACTTCCAACCTATAAATTACCTAACACAAATTATTTATTTAAAGATGTGGCTGGGCAAACGTGGGATTTTATTAAAAATGCGACGACTATCATTGTCTTATCAAGTGTTATTGTCTGGGTTTTAATTTCCTTCAATTTTAATTTTGTTTATGGTGTCCCTATTGAAGAAAGCATATTAGCCTCTATTGGAAAGATACTTGCCTATCCATTTTACCCAATGTTAGGTGAACTATCATGGGCAAGCAGTGTCTCTGCTCTTCAAGGTCTAATTGCTAAAGAACAGGTTGTTAGTTCGATGCAAGTCATCGCTGGCGTATCCGGATCAGGTGATATTTTCACATCACCAATGTTCTCCTTCTTTACTACCGCTAGTGCCATCAGTTTCATGGCTTTCAACTTATTCAGTGCACCTTGTATCGCTGCAATCACAGCCATGCGAGGTGAATTAGGTAGTTTTAAAAAAGTAGCATTCGCCGTTCTGTTTCAAACTTTATTTGCCTATGTGTTAGCGGTTGTTATCTTTAATGTTTTAAGTTTAGGAGGGTTATGATGATTTTAATTGATATGATTATTTTACTGGTGGTATTGCTCATCATTGGATTTATTATTTATTTTAAATTCATAAAAAAACAACCCCAAAAATCAAGTTGTCATTGTTATAAAGCAAAAAGTTGTTCAATCAAATTGGATGAACTTAAAAATATTATTAAAACTTCATCAGAGATCAAAAAATAAAAGTAGGGTTTCCTACTTTTTTTATGCTAAATGATCAACAATCAAATCTAAAAATAGAGCTGCAATAAAGATATCTGCAGAACCGCCAAAACTCATGTTTTCTTTAACGCAAATATTGGTTACTTGACTAATTTGATCGATATTGAATGTTTTAATTGAACTAATTAAATCAACCATTTGTTCGTACTTAGTGATTGATCCAGCTCTTTTTAAAGCAACCGTATCATTTTTTAGTGAAATTATATGAATTAGAGTCATCATTAAAGCTTCTTGATCTCTATTTTTATATCGATTTAAGAAACTTAACGCTTCTAATACGGAAGGTATACCATAATACACTTCATGTCTAGCGGTATAAAATTTATATTCTTGAAAAGCTTTTATCCCAAAAGTATCCGCTTGTCCTTCTAATTCTTGTAGTATATTTGAAGTCATTTTTTGAATAATATTTATTAAATCTTGTGAGAACTTACTTTGGTGAAAAGCCCCTAAACTTGTCATAATAACCCCTAATAAAAAGATTGCCCCTTTATAGGTATTTATACCCTTGGTGTTTTTTAACATTGCTTCTTCAGCTTGTTTACCAATGTGTCTGACTCTATCAAAAGCAACCTTTAAATCATCTATCGAATAACCTACTTCATACATTTCAATTAAATAAGGGACAATCGTGAAAACAGATGACCTCATCATCTCATAATTCATATCTTGATGTGATCCACTTGAAGATTTAGTGACTAATCCAAATTTAGGTTCTAAATCTAATTCAAGAAGAAAAGATTTAACCAATACTTCTTCTAAAACTTGTTTCACATAATAATGAACGTTATCCTTAACGATCATCGTTAAATCAGCCGGATTGTGGGTTTGTTCTTTAATACAAACCCATGCCTCTTTTTCACAAATTAAACATTTTCTATTTGTTAATCCAAAATCACTTCTAGAAAGACTTTTATCCGAACAATGTATGTCAAAGTCAACAAATCTACCCAAAGGATGCGTCTCTTCGATTTCGATAAATGCTCTTTTTAAGCTATGTGGATCTTCATTAATATGGGCATACAAACAATAAGGGCCATCAGGTGAATTAAAAACATTTAATCTTGCCTCAGGATATTTATTCAGTAAAATACTACTAAATATATGTAGTAAAATATACGCTTCATGAATCTCTTTTTCTTTTCCTGGAATATTCGCTTTTAAAGAAACTACAACCCGTTCTACTTTTAATAATGATTGAATTTGTTTTGCTTTTTTCTCTTTAGTATTTAAAACTGCTTCCAAGAAATCACCTGCTTATTTTTTGTAAAGATAATCGATAATAGAGCCATCTCTATATTCTATTATACCAATTACTTTATCCCCATGCTCTATTTTTACAGGTCTGCCAGTAATCCGATAACAAGTTTCTTGTAATTCTTGGATAGTCGACAATTTAATTTTATCCTTTAATTGGTTAATTAAATCAACCCGCTTCGGATTAATGGAAATACCTCTTTCCGTAACTAATATATCCACCGAATCTCCTGGGGTTGTTATCGTAGTAACTCTGTCTTTGATAATAGGCATTCTTGATTTCATCAGTTGGGTAGTTATGATCGTTACTTTTGCCCCATAAGCTGAGTCAGCATGTCCACCAGACCCCCCAAGAATGTAACCAAATGAATCAGTAGTCACATTAACATTATAGTCAACATCAATTTCAGTCGCTCCTAAAATAGTAAAATCCAAGTTATTTACCACTGGACTATCAAATGGATTAGCATACTTAGATGCAGACATCCCAATATGATTTTTATTTTCTCGGTAAGATCTAACTGCCTCTAAATCAAAACATTGTACATCATATAGTTGATCCATTTTATCTTCTTCTAACATTTTAACAAAATAGCCTGTGATCCCACCCGAAATAAAAGAACCTTTTATGTTTCTTTCTTTCATTATTTGGTAAACCTCACTAGCAACCGCTAAACTGACACCACCTGCGCCTGTTTGCATTGAAAAACCTGGTTTTATTAAACCCAGTAAGTCTAATATCTTTGTGGTATTTTTGGCAATTTTAATGCCTATTGGATCTTTTGTAATTTGAGTTGTTCCTGAAACAATGGCTGCTTGATCACCGATTGAATCTACTTTTAAAACATAATCAACATATTTTGCTTCTATTTCCGGATAAAAAACATCATCCACTAGATGATCCGTAACCACAACAACTTGCTTTGCATACATCATATCAGCAATCGAATAACCAACTGGTCCAAAAGCATTATTACCGTATTTACCGTTTCCATTTCCGTTTTTATCTGCACATGATAACGCAATGAAAGCAACATCAATAACCATTTCTCCAGTTTCAATACTTCTAGCTCTTCCCCCGTGCGTCTGCATGATAATTTGATCTTTTAACATGCCTTGGCTGACTGCTTTGGCAACGGGTCCATTTAAATAAGAGGTAACTATCTTTGATATAGTCCCTTTTTTAATAGCCTTAATGATGGGCTCATGAACAGGAAATAGTGAAGACGCTGCTAAGGTGATATTAATAAGATTACGATTATCAAGATGCTCGATGATTTTGTTTAAAACAGCATCCCCGTTTCTTAAGTGGTGATGGAAAGAAATTGTCATATTATCTTTTAGTTTTAACTGATCTAAAACTTGATTGATGTTGAAAACTAGTTTATCTTGTATCACCGAATAAACAGGTTCAATTTTATGGTAGGTCTCTACCTTATAGGCTTCAGTTGTGGTAAAGTGTTTTTTAATCATTTGGCTCACCTAGTAAACCATACAATTTAGCTTGAATAATAATCTTTTGAGCTCTTGTAATAATCGGCGTATCGATCATTTTACCGTCAATACTAAAAGCCCCTTTAGTCTCTTTTTTTGCTTGTTTAAGTATTCTTTGCGCGAATAAAATATCTTCTTGTGAAGGCGAAAATAGTTCATTAATCATATCTATTTGCCTTGGGTGAATTGCCGCTTTACCGCTAAATCCCAGTTGTTTAGCTAATTTAACATCTTCTTTTAAGCCGTCTATGTCATTGACATCGGTAAAGGGGGTATCATAAGCTTCTTTGTTATAGGCTTTAGCGGCAATAGAAATCATATTTCTCGCAAACAAAATTTCTTCGCCTTGTTTTGTCCTCTTAATGGACATATTCGTTGTATAATCTTCGGCGCCAAATAGTACCCCAATAACTCTATCCATTTTCACTATTTCTTTGACTTGTAATAAAGCATAGGGTGTTTCAATAATAGGAATTAATTGTATTTCTTTTTTAAGCTGTCGTGTTTGTTCTAATTCTTTAATTTGATTGGTAATATATTCAATTGCTCCGTGTGTCGCGTTTGGAATCATAAAAGCGTCAACATAATCATAACTTAAGGCTTCTAAGTCCATCTTTAAAAACGGTGTTTTCATCCCGTTAATTCTTACAATCACTTGACAATTTAAAAGGTTTAACTGTTCTAAATAGGTTTTAACCAAATCTCTTGCTGCGTCTTTATGTTCCATTAGAACCGAATCTTCTAAATCAAAAATAACCGCATCTGCACCATATAAATCACTGTTTTGAATCATAGACGGGTTATTGCCTGGAATGAACAGTAAACTTCTACTCATCGCTATTTTCCAAACGTTTAAGTGCGGTAACTAAACGAGAAACTATCACAAAATCAACAGCCCCTTTATCTTCACATAAAACGTAGATATCTTTGATGTTTTGTCGTTCTAAAGTGTCTAATATTAAATTTTTAATATGATCACCATATAGTTCATAAACAATACTTTTTACTTCTACCGTGTTGCCTTGTTGTTTACGAACCGTTATCCTACAATCACAACTTTCAACTGATCCAGCTTGGCTTTCTTTCATACTTTCACTCCTTTTACATTTATTTTATTCTATTGGCTAACTTAATAGTTCGAACCATTTCGTTATAACAAATCATATAGCCTTCATCTACACCCATTCCAGGTTTAGCTAATATTTGTTTGGCTTCACATGCGACCGCAATTTGGGTTGTCACTTGAGTTGAGATATTGGTTTCATTACAAGTGCCTCCACAATATGCCCCAATGCCTTTTTCCTTACAATATAATAAGGCTTCGACTGTATTACTAACACTTCCTAAATCCGGTGTTTTAACTTGAATCATATGACCTGCCCTAACATCAGCAAATAGCTTAATATCTTCTAAGGTATTGCACCATTCATCAGCCACTAATTCTAAAGTAGAGCCTGATTCATCCAAACCTTTGGTTAGTTTTGCTAACATATTTAAGGTGTCTTCTTGATTCCCTAAATCGACTGGTCCTTCTATTCTTAATTGATAAGGTTTTGCTGTTTCTTCAAGTTTAAGTAAATATTTTAACATATTATCATAATCATTATTAAAAATAGTATCTAATGAACCATAGACATCTAAATGAAGAATTGGGGTATAAGACCCATTATGAAATTGCATAATTCGATGTTTTAACCAAATAATATAATCGACTAATTTTTCACCATTTTGGCCTACTTTTGTTTCAGCATTATTGAATAAACCATGAGAGATAACAGGCACACGTTTCATAATCATTTTATCGGTGTTGTTATATCTATCATCGCCTGATTGAGAGAATATATCTACTGGTTGATAATTAGGTACACGAATATCATATTCTTTTCTAATCACTTCTGCCATGGTTGTTTGATTTTTTAAAGCGGTCGCATGTAAAAAAGCTTGACTCAACCCGTAACGAATCGCTGTATGTAATCTTTTGTTCTGAATTAATAGATGGTCAAAATGTTCTGCGTTTCTTTTAAAACTATCAACATTTAAACCAATTAATAGGGGTCTTATTTCTTTTTCTAGAAAAGGAATATATTTGTCAGCTAAAAACAATTCATCTCTTCCGCCAACACCACTGTATTGAACTGCAGCACAGTCACCGATTGCGACTTGACCACTACTTAATATGAATTGAATAGAAACCGATTCACCTGCTTGTCTTATATTGGTAAATCCTTTTGTAACAGGCTTTCCAAATATAAAGTTCCCATCAACTTCTGCCAATCCTGATTTAATGGCCTTCTGGTCATCAAAGTAAAATCCCGTAAACCCTTTTGTAAAAACAACATCAACTATTTTCATGCTTATTTCTCCTTTATCCCTCTACCAACCAGTGATCCATTGGATACTGCGTAAATGTCATCAATCGTCATTTGAAAAGATATCTCTCTATTTTCAAATTGTGCCCGTTGTTCTAATTTCTTTTTATGAAACATTTTGATCGTATCATTCAAACCTAAATTTCCAAAATCTAAGATCCGAATACAGCCTTCATTATCTCTTGCTGGCATAATTTTACCTTGATTAAATTTTGAGGGGGCAAATGGGATATCTAAGATGCCCATTTCAAATGCCTTAACTGTACCAATCGCTAAGTCACCATCACCTAACCGGTAAACATGATACAAGATACTATCGACTTCTTTTTTAATTTGATTAATTTCATCGGTTAACGTATCATTATCTTCGTATTTTTGATCTTTTAACATTTTGGTGATATATTTAGAGATTCTAATCCCAGTAGCATTGGCTTCTTTTGTTGGAACCCCCACCGATTCTAAAGGTGTTTTTGTTATCATCTTAGTCGCTTTCGCAAGTGCGGCAACGGTTGAACTAAAAGCGATTAATCCGGTTGCTTCTAATTCATCAGTAGGAAATCCACCCATCCACTGGTGAAAGACAGTCGTTACTAAAACATCTTGATAGCCGTATTTTCTTAAGTAGTAATTGGTTTGTTCTTCTAAAGCTCTCATTGCGGCCACATCTTGAATAATGTTGCCCCCCATTCCATAGCCAACTGTAATATTTTTTACCCCTTGTTCAGCCGCTAATAACGCTTCAATAATGGCCACTGAATTTGAGATACAAGGGGGTACTAATGTGCCTGTTAAAGGTCCATAGGGTTCTCTATTAATTGAGACACCATTTTCTTCATAAAAACCGACTAATCTATCACAATATTGCCAATAATAAATCGTATCTTCTAAACTAACATTTTTAGCATAAGGTAAGTTATAAGAAATACCCCCACCTTCATTTGAAGTCCATCCTGCTGCATGGATTATTTCCGATAACAATCTTGCATCAGGTGTTCCATGCCTTGCTTGAAGTGGGACATTAACACTATCTAATACCTCCATACAACCACCAACACCATAATTAATCGCCGGAAATCCGTTTAACATTGAACGGTTTTGAGCCTTACTTTCCTCTATTCCGTGTTCAACTTCTTCATATCGGTTTTGTCTCGTATAGGAATCAATTGTTGAAGGAAGAAAATCAGCACCGGCCGCTTCTAAAAACTGAAGTAATTCGATATGTTTATCTAAAAGCGCAACCCCTGCTCTTGGTTGAATCAGTGTCCTTCCATAGGTTTTTGCATCAGCTAATTTTTTCGCAAAATTCTTATGATCGGGAATACTTTTTAAGCGTTTAATTGCTTGATCTAAATTAAGTTTTTCATCAAAGCCTGTTTTCCAACCACTTAAGACTTCTTTTCTTACAGCTAAGAATTGTTCTAGTGGCCATTTTTTATTTTGTATCATCTGTTATCAGTTTGATCCTTTTCTTCATAATTTTTAAAGCCAACAGCGGATTGATGGTTGAAAGTAACCCCATGGCATATAATATATAGTCTGAATCAATATAATAAGAAGCATTCTTTGGCCTTAAATCAAAGATATCTTGGTATGTTGAAGATGCTTTCATTAAAATTTCTTTTTGATAGGATGAGTTAATAATTGGGCCACCTGTCCCAATAATAGAGGTCACACGCAATAAACTTTTACCAGTTTGATAATACACCATGCCTAAAGAGGTGTAGTAAGGTTCTAATTTTCCAGCATGTCTTTTAACACTTGCTTCGACACAACTTTCCGACAGTGCTTTATCAACCAAATAATCTAGTTCAGTCTTAGGAACAAACTCCGGGTTCAAGAATCTTTTTCTTGCCTCTGTTTTTAAATTAATTCCTTTTTGCTTTAAGGCAAGAAGGGTTTCCTCATCAACTTGTTTAAATGCGCCTTCTGCTGAATATCTAACCCCTAAATCACCTTCAACTGTCCGTTTTTGATAGGGTTCAGTTAAACCTTTCATCATGACATCAATTCTTGTCGGATAACCAAAAGTCATGGAATAAACATCTGTCGTTGCCCCACCAACATCCACTAAAATAAGTTCACCTATTCCGGGCTCATCTAATAACCCGTGTGACAATAAATCACAAGCTCTTAAAACGGCTTCCGGTGTTGGTAAGATGACCTTACCCATTTTACGCTCAATCTTATTAATCCCTTTAGCAGAAACAATGCGCTTTAAAAAAATCTGATGGATTGTTTCTTTAGCGCCTTTCATATTTAGTATATTTAATTTACTCATTACATTTTCTGTAATGTAATACTCTATTCCGTTTTTGGAAAATATCTCTTCTGCATAACTATCTAAGGCTTTATTACCAGCATAAATAATCGGAATGGTTAGTTTAGCGTTGCCAAGTACTTCAATGTTATGTTGAACCATCTCCGTGTTACCGCCATCGGTTCCTCCAGACAATAAAATAATATCAATATTATTATTTTTAATAATATTAATATCTTCTTGGGTTAGTTTATATGAAAATACTAAGTCTACTTTTGCACCAGCTCCCATACAAGTTCTTTTGCTTGCCTCTACGGTTAGTTCTGGTACTAATCCGATGGCTGCCATCTTCAATCCACCAGCTGCACTAGAACAAGCTATCATTTGATCAAAAGTAATTTTCTTTCCTAATTTAATATAAAGTTCATCTAGGGCATTTTCAAATCCGTCTCTTATGTCTTGCTCAACCGTTGAAAAGCTTTTAGATGTTCCTATAATGTCTTGTTTTTCTAGATCAACAGCACATAACTTTGTAAATGTTGAACCAAAATCAACCAGCAAGATATTCTGCATAGTTACGCTCCTATATCCGCTTTGATTTGAGGAATGACTGTTTCAATCGGGGTTGAAGGTGGAAAAACACGATTGAATCCCATTTGTTTAAACCGTGCTTCAACTTCAGTAAAATCTTGTTTCCCCACAACAATATTTCCCCCTACATATAAAATTATATTATCTAAGCCCGATTCAATACATTTTTCACGCATTCCACGACAGTCTAATTCACCATGGCCATAGAGTGAAGAAATAAGAATCATACTAGCGCCTGATTCAATTGCGGCATTGATAAAGTCTTCTTGAGTGGATAAAACGCCTACATTAACCACATTAAAACCTTCTTTTGTTAATGTATAATCAATGATTTTGTTACCAACAGCGTGGACATCTGCCCCAATAACGCCAATCACAATTGTTTTCAAATAATCCCTCCTAAGAATGAAAGCCCTTACAAAATTATTATAGTCCTAAAGCGGATATTTTACAACCATTAAAAGGGATTTAAATTCAATTATTGAAAGTTTTTTTAAAGAAAAAAAAGCACAACTCAAATTATAGATATAATCTGAATGTGCTTTAAATTTATTTGCGAATTATTTCTTTAAATCCTGCCTTAAAGTTTAAATATCTTCCTAAGACGAAAAAGTAATCTGATAACCTGTTCATGTATTTTATGACATGCAGGTTTATCTCAGCGCTGACCAATAAACGTTCTACTTTTCTGACTTGTGTTTTAATTAAATGGGCTTTTATACTAGAGGGTATTCCATCATAAGTAATAAAGTGCTTTAACTTTGGTAATTCTTCTTCCATTTGGTTAATTTTACTTTCTAAAAAAAGTACATCACTATCTAAAACGTCCAATTTTAAACTATTGTTAATATCGATAACAATCGTGGCAATTTTAAATAAAACTGAATCAATCTGTTTTAAATCACTGATTAATGCTTCTGGAATATTGGATTGATTCAACTCAGCCATTCTTACTGCTAGTTCATCTAACTCACCAACAATTTGAATTAATAAATCATTCTTTAATACTCTTTTTCCAATCAGATCAGTTTCGCCTTGATCCCCTTTTTTAGTGTAAATTTTCATCAGAATAACCTCAACACATCATTAAATGTTATATAAACGAATAGCACCATCAATAAGATGAAAAATATGTTATTTACAATATTATCAACGTTTCTAGGGATTCTCTTTTTTGAGATTGCTTCAATTGAAATAAATAAGATTCTCCCACCATCTAAAGCAGG
>Ga0265294_10006950_pt1 | contig 13518 bp, 9 predicted proteins | sample MunlanPumphouse3_FD_192504 | JGI IMG/M metagenome (GOLD analysis project Ga0265294, IMG submission 192504) | Groundwater microbial communities from a municipal landfill in Southern Ontario, Canada - Pumphouse #3 | ecosystem: Environmental > Aquatic > Deep subsurface > Groundwater | place... | reverse complement strand
TGTGCCACAGCCATTGCAGATGCCAGGCTCGCGGATTGGCTTTCTGATACCAGTGATCCCGATCTCATTGAGCAGTTCACCTGAGCACGCATTTGGGCAGGCCGAGATTCCAATCCTGACTTTAACAGGAAGTTCTTTTCCAAAGAGCCTCCTGTCAAGTTCACGGGCAAGACCAATTGTCTCGATATTGGCGAATTTACAGCGGTCTGTGCCGGGACAGGCGACTATATTCACCACCTCCTCCCTTTCGGCACCAACAGGGGTGCCATTTTTCTCAAGTGCTGCCTCCAGCGCCTTAAGTGAGACAGGATCCACGTGTGGTATCTCCATGGTCTGTCTGGTAGTGAGGTGCACATCCCCACATCCATGTTCCTCAGCGATCCTGGCGATGCCCCGCATCTGCTCAGCAGTTATGCAACCGGCAGGCATTCTGATACGTACAGTGCAGTAATCTGCATCACTCTGGGTTATAACCCCACCACGAGTATAGATGCCGGGATTTGTGATCATCTATCTCTTACTCTACTGCAAATGCTTTTAGGGTTTTTGAAGCTGACACTTTTTTGAAATTCCAAACAAAGGATAATAATACGGTCATGTTCAATAAAAATCATTTATTTTTGGTACTTGTTCATCCCAACATATTGTCTGGGACTCCCCTCCCAGCCACCAGACTCCTGAAAGGCCCCATCTGTTTATTGTGCGCCCCACCCTCACCGCAGGATACATGAAGACGATCTGTCAAAGACAGAATGTTGACATGAAGGAAGAGTTATCCAGATATCAAATTAGGGAAAATGCCTGACCCACCCCCCATCCACCATTATTCACCATGTTTAGGGCTAAAAAACACGAGAGTTAAATATATTGAAAAAAGAAGGTTCTGTGTTCGAGGTTAGACCATGGATCTTAAATATGTACAGACAACCTGCCCGTACTGCGGGACAGGGTGTACCTTCAATCTCGTCGTCAAGGACGGAAAGGTAGTAGGCACTGCCCCCTACCACCGTTCACCTGTCAACGAGGGGAAGGTCTGCCCAAAGGGCACATATGCCCATGAGTTTGTCAACAGAGAGGATCGCCTTAAAGTGCCGCTCATCAAGAAAGACGGCAAATTTGTTGAGGCATCCTGGGATGAGGCATATAAACTCATTGCAGAAAAATTTAAGGGATACAAACCAAGTGAGATCGCCTGCCTTTCATCTGCACGTACCTCAAATGAGGACAACTACGCGCTGATGAAACTGGCACGCGGGGCATTCAAGACATGCCACATTGACCATTGCGCACGTCTCTGCCACGCTTCAACTGTGGCCGGCCTTGCAGCCTCATTCGGCTCAGGTGCAATGACCAACTCCATTCTGGATATCGCAGAGTCCAAGTGTGTCTTCGTCATCGGTTCCAACACTTTTGAACAGCACCCACTCATAGGCCGCAAGATTGTGCAGGCCAAGATGGCAGGGGCCAAGGTCATCTATGCAGACCCGCGTTACACCGCAACTGCAAAGCAGGCCGACCTCTACATACAGTTCAGGTCAGGTTCAGATGTCGCAATTCTCAACTGCCTGATGGGAGAGATCATCAGGAACGGCTGGGAAGATAAGGACTGGGTTCAGAACCGTGCAAAGGGTTATGAAGAACTCAAGGCAACTGTCCTGAAGGACGACTATCTGCCTGAGAATGTCGAGAAAATCTCCGGAGCTCCCGCAGACAAGCTCAGAACTGCGGCAAAGTGGATCGGAACATCAGAGTCATCTGCACTCCTTTACTCAATGGGTATCACACAGCACACCGTCGGTGTCGACAATGTGAAGTCCACCGCAAACCTCCAGATGCTTACCGGCAACATCGGCAGGCGTGGTGGCGGTGTGAACGCACTCCGTGGCCAGAACAATGTGCAGGGTGCCTGTGATATGGGTGCACTGCCTGTTGTATTCTCTGCGTACCAGAAGGTCACAGACGCTGGTGTACACAAGAAGTTTGAGGATGCATGGGCATTCCCTGACGGCATTTGTGCGGCAGCGAATGGTTATGAGGTCACTGTCATGATGGATGTCCTTACAGACAATCCAGGTGAACTCAAGGCCATGTACATCATGGGTGAGAACCCCATGCTCTCAGACCCTGATATAACTCACGTCAAGCACGCATTCGACAATGTTGAGTTCCTGGTCGTGCAGGATATCTTCCTGACAGAGACTGCAGAGCTCGCAGATGTTGTTCTGCCTGCAACCTGCTATGCAGAGAAGGACGGCACACAGACCTCCACAGAACGTCGTGTTCAGATGTGGAGGAAGGCACAGGATCCACCTGGCGAGGCAAAACTCGACTGGCAGATCATCGCAGAGGTCGGAGCCGCAATGGGCTACGCAGACCAGTTCACCTGGAAGACCTCAGAGGATGTCTTCAATGAGATGCGCTCACTCACCCCTTCATACGCTGGTATGACCTACGAGCGTCTGCAGAAGCCTGAAGCACTTCACTGGCCATGCCCAACTGAAGACCACCCAGGTACGCCTATCCTTCACATCGGCAAGTGCTCGCACCCCGACGGTATGGGTGTCATGCATGCAATCGAATGGAAGCCACCGGCAGAGGTTCCTGATGAGGAATACCCACTTATCCTCACCACAGGAAGGTGCCTGTTCCACTGGCATACCGGTTCAATGACCCGCAGGTCTTCGACTCTCGCTCACGAGGTTCCGACCGGCTGGATCGAGATCAACACCGAGGATGCAAAGGCTCTTGGCATCAAGAACAAAGAGATGGTCAAGGCTATCACCCGCCGTGGAGAGGTCAGGGTAGGTGCAAGGGTTACTGACGAGATCATGAAGGGTGTTACTTTCATGCCATTCCACTTTGCAGAGTGCGCAGCCAACATGCTGACCAACAATGCACTTGATCCAATCGCCAAGATCCCTGAATACAAGGCATGTGCCATAAAAATTGAGAAGATCGAGGAGGTGGCCTGAAAATGTCTGCTAAAGGCGATATGTTCTACACCCAGGCCAGCGAGGCTGCGATCCTGGAGAAGGGGGAGTGCGGAGGAGCTGTCACCGCTCTCCTGAAGTATGCACTTGAGAGCAAGACAGTCGATGCTGTTCTGACAGTCCAGAAGGGCTACGATATCTACGATGCCACTCCTGTCCTGATCACCGACCCAGAGGAACTCTCAAAGTGTGCAGGTTCACTCCACTGCGGAACACTTCTTATCCCAAAGCTGATCAAGAAGTGGCTCAATGGCGCAAATGACATGAAGATCGCAGTCACCCTAAAGGGCTGCGATGCAAAGGCCATGTATGAACTGGCCAAGCGCCAGCAGATCAACCTTGACAATGTCTACATGATTGGTCTGAACTGTGGTGGCTCAGTGAGTCCAATCACAGCCAGGACAATGATCCAGGAGAAGTTCGGGATCAACCCTGATGATGTAGTCAAGGAAGAGATCGACAAGGGTAAGTTCATTGTCTTCACCAAGGACGGCGAAGAGAAGGGCATCTCCATGGACGAGCTCGAAGAGGAAGGCTACGGTCGCCGTAAAAACTGCCAGCGCTGCAAGACAAAGATCCCACGTCAGACAGACCTTGCCTGCGGTAACTGGGGTGTCATCGGACCACTGGCTGGAAAGGCCACCTTCGTTGAGGTCTGCAGTGATAAGGGTGCAGCTCTTCTGGATGCTGCAGTCAAGGCAGGTGCAATCTCCACAGAGGCTCCAATCCCCAAGGGTATTGAGATCCGCGGAAAGATCGAGAAGACAATGCACAAGCTCGCTGACAAGCAGCGCGAGGCACAGTTTGCCAAGATGGGCGAAGGGACCGAGCGTCTCAAGTTCATCATGGACGAGACCTCACGCTGTATCAAGTGCTACCAGTGCATTGAGAACTGTCCGATCTGTTACTGTGTTGAGTGCAGTACAAAGAAGCCGTATCTTGTCGAGCCAGGCCGCGTGCCTCCGCCCTTCATGTTCCACCTGATCAGGTTCTCTCACATCTCTGACTCCTGTGTCAACTGTGGGCAGTGCGAAGAACTCTGTGCAATGGATATTCCAAATGCACTCTTCATGCACTCTCTGCAGGTCGAGATGGAGAAGATGTTCGGATTCACACCTGGTGTCAACATGGATCTGCCAATCCTCGCACTTGTCGAGGAGCCAACAGAGCGCGATCGTCTCGCATCCACTGGCAGCGACCAGATCTACGACATCTTCAAGACTGAGGAATAATCCTCAGAAATTCTACTTTTTTTTGATAACATTAACAATACAACAGCCATGGCTGTGTACCGTTTTCAGAACGGAATTAAGGCGAAGGCATGCACTCCGCAGACATTCTTTGGATGGTCACAGGACAAGAGTCTGGAAAGAACAGGTAGATAATTTTTGATTCAGGGACATGCACCCTGAAAGGGGGAGAATCCCAAGCTCAGGGGGCTGGCGGGGGGGCGGTTTAGCCCCACATGCCTATATCAGAAAATAGATGATATTTTTCACACATCCTTTAATCGGATATGTATAGGCAGGGGGTTGCACCCCCGCCAGCCCCTACTCGTGATTGTCCCCCTCACATGTGTCAGGATCCTGAGTACAGGCTTCAGAAACATACACCCTGAAAGAGGGAGAATCCTGATCCAGGGGCTGGTGTGGGGACGGCCAAGTCCCCCCTGCCTACTCAAGCCAGCTTAAATATCTGATTTGACTCAGCACCCCATCTTCAGAGGCGGGGGTTGCACCCCCGCCAGCCCCCTCGTGATTCTCCCCCTCACAGGTATCAGGATCCTGAGTACAGGCTTCAAAACACTCACAGTCCTGGATTAAAAAACATGCACCCCGAAAAGGGGAGGATCCTGAGTACAGGCTTCAGAACACTCACAGTCCTGGATTAAGAAACATGCACCCTAAAAGGGGGACTATCCCGAGGCCAAGGGCTGGCGGGGGGCGGCCTGAGCCCCCCTGCCTATATCAGAATAGGTATGAGATTTCACACATACTTTTTTCAGACATGTATAGGCAGGGGGTTGCACCCCACACCCTCTGGGCGTGAGTTCCGGTTAAATCTTCGATATAACCAGTATTTAGTGTAGGCATGGGGGACTTGGCCGTCCCCCTGCCAGCCCCCTGAGTTTGGGAATCATATACTTACTCATTCAGGATTTCATCCTTCGCCGGGAGTGAATGGAGCTAATTTTAGAAGACAGAATATCAAAGATTCTCCCCTGTCCACGAATTAATCCACTATCACAGGTTTGAAAATATTCTCCTGATCCAGGCAGAGGATACCCTCCACATAACAGACATCACCAGACAAAAACCCCGGCCAATAACCTCAGAGCCCAGGGGCAGAACAAAAAAAAAGGGGTTAGTATTTCATATAGAGTTTGCCGAAGGTGGTAACGCCTTTCCTTGTAGGGTGGCGTTCACCCATATCGCCCTCAAAGAGTGCGAATGAGCCGGACTCGCCGTCCACCTCGATCTCGACATCCTCACGCTGCTGGAAACCGGGCATCATGACCTCGATATCGCCGAAGACATAGATCTCCCCCTTGACCATCTGTCCGCCGACGCGGGTCTTTGCATCGCCCTTTACGATGATCGTACCGCCTTCCTGGTGCGTTCCAACGTGAACATCCACATTGCCGCCGACGATGATCGTACCGCCGCGCATGAATGTCCCGATGTCGCTGCCTGCATCACCGGAGACACGAATAGTGCCGCCCTGCATACCGCGCCAGTCGCCACGATAGGCAGCACCAAGGTAGTCCCCTGCATTGCCATTTATGGTGAGTTCGCCGCCTGTCATACCCAGGCCTGCGAATGCATCGACATCCCCGTTGACAGTCATTTTTCCGCCCAGCATCCATGCACCCATGTACATGTCTGCCGGACTCTCGACTATGACCTCACCGGCACTCATCTTCATCCCGATATACTTCACGCGGGAGACATCGCCCTTTACGACGATCTTTGTCTCCTCTGCAGTCTCTGCGGCTTCACCCTCGACGTCAAAGTAGTCGCCGAGTTTGTATGTGGCATTACCCATGTATACATTCAGAGCCGCGATCTCCTCTGCAGACTTTCCTGCAAAGTGATCAGGAGTGATGTTGTCAGCCTCGAGGTACAGTTCAGGCACCTGTGTTGGTGTAAGAGTTACTGTTGACATCTCTTTTTCACCTCACTGTGTTGCGTCCACCTCGATCCTGTGCGGATTGGGTAAGAAGGTCTTCTCATTGACATCATAGTTGTTCAGACCGACAGTGTAGTATCTCTTGAACTTTTCTTCGATGTCATGCTGGACCTGTGCGTTCTCATTGACCTTGCAGTCAACCCAGAAGGTACGCTTGTTACCATTGGAGACAATCTCACCGTCATTGATGATCATCTCTCCACCCTTGATGAAGTACTTCGCATTGCCAAAGGCATACTCAATATCCTCAGGGTTCTCAGACTCAGGACTGTATGGGTAGACAACAACGTCACCCTCCATACCTGGCCTGAGTGAACCGAACATGTTGCCAAGACCAAGGGCCTTTGCAGTACCTGCACGGGTCATTGCAGCGAGCTCGTAGAGAGAGATCTCACGGTCGAGTTCACCGATGTAACAGCGGTCACGAACCTTCTCGCCGTACTTGGCATCGTCCAGAACCTCATTACGTGCCTGCTCGCTCATCAGCCACTTGATGACACGCGGGTACCTCCAGAGAGGACCTGCATTTGGTGCGTCTGTGGTGAGGAAGCACTTCATGGGGTCTTTCGCGTACAGAGCAAGCTCAAGACCGACAGCCCACTGGGCCACAGCAATGAAAGTGTTCTTTCTGTACTGGAAAGGCACGACACCGGCAGCAGTCTCAAGTTCCACATCAGTGTTTGCCCACTTGAGGTGGTTCATGTGTGAGAGATGCTGCTCAAACGGACCATCAGCCGTCATGGTTGTGGTGTCATCAAGTGTCACGACACCCAGGTCAAAGGTGATGTTATCCTGCTTGTTGATGTAATCAGCAACCTCCTTCGACTTGGACTCAAAGCTCTTGGACGAGTAACTGTCACCGCCATAACTGTGGAACTGCAGATGTGTTTGGTGCAGAACCTGGTCACGGCCAAACTTGCTGTTGGGCTTGTAGCCCTTTGCAAGTGCGAGAGTCTCGAGAGTCGTCTTGTAGTTGCCAGGCTCACCAAGCTGGTTGCCATGTACATGCATACTGTGAGGCAGGCCGAGGTACTCATTTGCCTCGATCAGGCCAGTGACGATCTCCGCAGGGGTGATATCAAAGTACGGAACATTGTCATGGATAGACGAACAGTTCATTCCCCAGGCCCAGGCTTCTGTGCCACCAGGGTTTACATTCTTGATACCAAAGCCCTTGGTCGCACGGAGGATCCATGCGATATATGCTGCGGTGTTCTCGATCTCGTGGTTCTTGAGGTACTCAAGAACGAACCAGTTGTTACCAAAGACAGGCAGAGCAGCCTCGTCGATGATAGGTGTATCACGGATCTCTTCATGGGTGTGGCGTGCGTACAGAGGAGGCATAGCCGCCTCCATTGCAAAGCCATAGCCCATGTTTGCATAGATGTATCCGAACTTAAAGGTAGTCGGAACTGAGTGACCAGCCACCATATGCTTAATGCCCTGTCCGGGCTTCGCATTGAAGAGCTTGTCCTCAGGCCTGAAGTTACGACCTATGTTGAGCTTGGGTCCGGCGATATGGGCGTGTATATCCACACCCCCTGCCATGACAGTCATGCCATTGGCATCGATGACCTTTGCATTCTTGACAGCAGAGGCATCAACCATCTTGCCGTCTTTTATTGCAACGTCATGCTTGTCGCCATTGATCCCAAGAATGGGGTCGTAGACATACCCGTTCTTAATCAGATATTCTGCCATTGCTTATACCCCCTTGAGCTCCTTTACGCGGTCACTGACACGGCTGAGGAACTCCTCATCTGTGAGCACACCCTCAGGTGGATCAATCACTTTGCGTGTCTCAATCGGCACATTGTCCATGCGGTATGCACAGCCACCGACTTCTATGCCAACAAAGGCCACAGGAACATGCAGCTTGCAGACCGCACTCGTGGGTGTGATATGCGGATCAATGCAGACTGAAGGTAACTTCGCGATCTTCTTTACAGAGCTGATCGGGAAGTGTGCACCTGGGTCGCTGCCAAGCACGAATACTGCATCAACCTCATCTCTTCTGAGCAGATCATTTGAGCTGGTCTCACCAGGGTTGTAACGTGCAAACCCACGTGAGAGATCAAGACAGAACGGGAAACCGAACTGCCAGCCCCAGACCTGGCCTGAGCCTGTCACATTGTAGTGACCACGCATTGGCATGATAGCAGCCTTTGTGTAGTCATTGAGGTCACGGGTAACCGCGATTGCCTCATCGATGTTGTGGTTCTTACCAAGACTGTGGGTCACACCCATACCGAAGAAGATCACTGAAAAACGGCCGGACTTCAGAGTCTCAGCAGCCTCATAGATCTTCTCCTTTGGAATACCTGCGACCACGTCAGGGAGTTCCTTGCCCTTGAAGGCAACACGGAGGGCATCAAGAAGTTCATAGTCATGACCCTGCTGGATCTGAAGATGCACATCTGCCATCTTCGAGGAATCCGTGCAGCGTGGGTCAACTACAATGACTTTTCTGCTCTTCGAACCCTTGCCTGTGAAGAAACCACGTGGGAAGATAGAATACCGTGACATGTGACGTGGATGGGCATGAACTGGGTTACATCCCCAGAATAGCACACGGTCTGCACGGTTCTTGATCTCACCAAGTGTACAGCTTGGCATACCAACATCCTGCAGAGCAATCAGGGACGGCCCGTGGCAGACGGTTGCGGTGTTGTCCATGACAGCACCAACCATCTCACCAATACCTGCACCGACTTCCTGTGCTTCACAACTGGTAGAACTCCAGCCATACATCAGGGGTTTCTTTGCGTCTGCAAGAATCCTGGCAGTATACTCAACAGCCTCGTCGTAGGAGACCTCCTTCCAGGTTCCGTCATCCTGCTGCATACGGGGCCTGAGAAGGCGATCTGACGCCTGGGAGTGGAGGAACTTGGTTGCACCAATGGCGCAGGCATTGTAGACCTCCAGTATCTCCTTTCCGTCGTCACTGAGTTTGACCTCAAGGTCATCACAGAGAGTGCCACAGAACGGGCATACGACATCTGTTACGATCTTTCCCATAATTTACTCACTCCGGCATGCTAAGGTTACCAGTTCAATAGAACCGAGTACCTGTTCATCGTTGGCTACTTCTACTGTTACTGGAGTGCCTTTGAAGGTTGGCATACCGGTAGAATACGTCTTGGGACAGATGATCTGGTTTGCCCAGGGACCCATTGGAATCCACCCAAGACCCGGATGGGGGCCCTGGGTTGCTTCAATCGCCTTGACAATAACACTACCAAACTCACTTGTAACCCGGACGTTCGTATTTCGCCAGACACCCAGTTTCTTAATGTCCTCAGGGTCAAGCTCAATAATTCCGCATGCCTCGGTGTAGGCGGGTTTTTCCTTCCCGCTTTCCATCGAAACTCCCTGCTGGATCGTACGTCCAGTTATCAGGTTCAACTGTATTGCTGGCACAAACTCATCCCCACATTATTTGTTGAACTCCTTAAGTGGGCATGGTCCAAGATCTCTGACTGTCTTTACGACATCATTCATAACCATTCCCCACTTCGCACCTTCAGATGCCGAGACAAAGGTCATTCTGAGCCTGCGGTCATCAATGCCAATGTTCTTGAGGATGTTCTTGATCATAAACATGCGCTTTGCGCACTTGAAATTCCCTTCAATGTAGTGGCAGTCACCAAAGTGGCATCCTGATACAAGAACACCATCTGCACCGTCCTGGAATGCTCTCATGATGAAGAGCGGATCAACACGCCCTGTACACATTACGCGGATGGAACGGATATCTGGCGGATACTGAATACGTGCACCACCTGCAAGGTCTGCTCCTGCATAGGAACACCAGTTACAGAGGATTGCGATGATTTTTGGATTCCATTCTTCTTCAGCCATTTACTGTTCACCTCCAAGAAGGAAGGTATCAATCTGGGCACAGATCTGCGGAGACGTAAAGTGCTGCATTCTGATTGCACCACCTGGACAGAATCCACCACAGGTACCACAACCCTTACACTTTGCTTCAGTCACATGCATGACCTTTCCATTGCCCTTGCCATCTTCCCTGTCAACCAGAGAGAGAGCACCATATGGACAGAGGTTCGTGCACATTCCACAACCTGCACAGAGATCCTCGACACACTGGGCAAAGTAAGGCTCAAGCTCGACCTTGCCAACGTGAATCGGGATACTTGCCGCAGATGCAGCACCTTCAGCCTGTGCGACAGTGTCAGGAATATCCTTTGGACCCTGACAGACACCTGCAAGGAATATACCTGCTGTAGTGGTGCCACACGGGTTGAGTTTTGGGTGTGCTTCAAGCAGCCAGCCGTCCTGAGATCTGGATACACCAAACATCTGACGGAGGTGCTCGATATCTGCACCTGGCTGGATTGCCGCGGCGAGAACGACGAGGTCGACCTCAAGATCAACTGGTCTGCCAAGGAGTGTGTCCTCTGCAAAGACATGGAGGTTCTTGGTCTTCTCATCCTCAAGGATGTTGGCCACACGTCCTCTGATGAACTTGGCTCCCTCGTTCTGGATACGGTAGTAGAACTCCTCGTACATCTTTCCAAATGAACGGATATCCATGTAGAAGATGTAAGGCTGCGCACCAGGGATCTTCTCCATGATCTGATGAGCATGCTTGAGAGAATACATGCAGCAGAACCTTGAACAGTAAGGCTTGCCTGTGCTTGTGTTATCCCTTGAACCTGCACAGAGAACGAAGGCGATCTTCATTGGGGTCTGTCCGTCAGACGGGCGGATCAGGTGGCCGGTTGTAGGTCCTGATGCACAGATCAGACGCTCAAACTCAAGTCCGGTAATGACATTATCAAACTGCTTGTAACCCCATTCTCTCTTCTGCTCAATTGGGATGAGTTCGTAGCCAGTTGCGAGAATAACAGTACCTACCTTGACTTTGACGAACTCGTCAACCATATCAAGATCGATTGCTTTCTTCTCACCACAGGCCTCAACACAGAGACCACAGCCGACACATGCGTCGAAATCAATGGTGTACTGGAGAGGCACTACCTGCGGGTGGTTGATGTAGATAGCCTTTCTTGGGGCCATTCCCATCTCAAAGATGTTTGGCTTGATTACAGGACAGACTGAGGAACAGTCACCACAGCCATTACATCCACCACCGATGATGCCCTTTGCAGTGGCTTCGTCCTGGGTCAGGACACCACGAGCCTTCTTGCGGAGTGTGATATCAAAGTTGCCGATATAACCCTCTACCTGCTCTACCTCTGAATAGGTCATGAGCTCGATATTGGGGTGACGACCCACATCTACCATCTTTGGGGTAAGGATACACTGTGAACAGTCGAGTGTCGGGAAAGTCTTGTCCAGCTGGGACATACGACCACCGACTGATGGTTCTTTCTCAACGAGGTAGGTCTTGATGCCTGCGTTTGCAAGATCCAGGGATGCCTGGATACCACCGACGCCTGCACCGACGACCATTGCACTGTGTTCAACAGGCACGCTCTTTGGGAAGAGATCTTCAAGAAGTGCTGCCTTTGCGACTGCAATTCTTACCTGATCCTTCGCCTTGTCTGTGGCGCCTTCCCAGTCATGCATGTGAACCCAGGAGTTCTGGTCACGGATGTTTGCCATCTCAAACCTGAATGGGTTGATGCCACCCTCCTCAGTAGCCCGCCTGAATGTGGGCTCGTGGAGACGTGGTGTACATGCTGCTACCACAACACCAGTCAGGTTGTACTCCTTAGCTGATTCAATAATCTTGGCCTGCCCTGGAGTCGAACACATGTACTGATAGTGATCAGCGTGAACGACCTCAGGAAGAGTCTTTGCGTATTCAACCACTGCCTCAACATCGAGTGATCCTGCAATGTTGGTACCACAGTGGCACACGAATACACCAATTCTTGTTTCTTTTGGTTCATTTCCTGCCATATTACGCACCTCTTACAGGATCTTGTCCAGGAATGGTTTACAGTCAACAGCGTGCAGGTCAAGTGCAAGTTCCTGTGGACTCATACCCTGTGCAAGTCCAAGCAGCTCATTGTAGTGGAGAACAGGCAGGTTGTATGTCTGACCGAACTTCTCCTGAATCTCAACCTGACCACGGTCATACTGAAGCTGGCAGAAAGGACAGAACTCTGTCAGAGCGTCTGCACCGACTTCCTGAATGTTGATCAGTTTCTCGTTGGTGATGTCGAGGGCCTGTGTCAGATCATATCCACGCACACCGCCGCCGGCACCACAGCACTGCATTTTGTTCTTGTACTGAATGGACTCTGCACCCAGAGCATCGATAAGCTCCTCAAACCACATTGGGTTCTCGGTATCACCAAAGTGACGTTCCTTCTCAGGTTTGAGCAGGTGGCAGCCATAGTGAGGTGCGATCCTTGTGCCTGTGAGTGGTCTGGTCACACTTGCGCGTACCTTCTCAACACCGCAGATCTTTGGATCATAGTAGAGCTCAATCAGATGCCAGACATCGATTGATCCCTTGAACTCCATATCGATCTCTGCGAGGGCCTCGTTGGCTCCGTCGCGGAGTTCATCGTTCTTCTTGAGTTTCTCGTTTACCTCATAGAGGGACTTGTAACAGCCGTTGCAGATGAGTGCAATGTCCTTGCCCATCTCTTCTGCAAGACAGATGTTACGTGCTGCCATCGCATACCAGACCCTGAGGTCGATTGCGCCAAATGCACCTGGTGCCGGGCAGCAGCTTGCTCCCTTCAGAGGCAGCAGTTTGATTCCCAGTTTTTCACTTGTTCTGATTGCAGATGCCTCACACCCGGGATAACGGTTGGGTGCGATGCATCCAAGGAAAAATGCGTACTCGTGCATTACTTCTCCTCCTCCGCGAGGACTTTGTCTGCTTTATCTTTCATGCCATAGAAATCCAGAATACTCCTGATACCATCCATATATTCAGGATATGCATGGACTGTAGGGGGGTTCTCAGGAAGACCGAGCTTCTTGCGTGCAGCCTTGTTGGTATCATTGTTTGGCACAACATGACCAAATTTATACATCGCCTGCACTGACTTCAGGAAGTTCCTTGGTGCAATTCCGTATTTCAGGAATGCAATATTTCTCATACCCATGATGACGTCTGTAGGCGCGATACCACGCGGACAGCGGTCAGTACATGAGTAGCAGGTTGTACAGAGCCAGAGATCTGGGTCCATAATTGCCTCTTCCTCAAGACCAAGCACACATCTCCGCATGAAAAGGCGGATACGATATGAGCTGCGTGGTGCAGACGGGCAGGAGCCTGTACAGGTTCCGCACTGGAAACACATCTGCGGGATTGTAAGACCGAGTCTCGCGACCTCTTTCAGAAAATCAGGGCTTGACTCTGTTCCATGGAATCCTGTGTCCCTGAGTT
>Ga0265294_10006945_pt1 | contig 13525 bp, 9 predicted proteins | sample MunlanPumphouse3_FD_192504 | JGI IMG/M metagenome (GOLD analysis project Ga0265294, IMG submission 192504) | Groundwater microbial communities from a municipal landfill in Southern Ontario, Canada - Pumphouse #3 | ecosystem: Environmental > Aquatic > Deep subsurface > Groundwater | place... | reverse complement strand
AAGCCTGTCCCTTGAGTAGGTTGTTAAATCATATTGATTATTAAGGTATTGAAGCTGTTGATCGTTCTGGTTTTTTTGAGCGGTTTCGATTTCATCCAAAATATCGTCAGGTATATTAAAATATATGTTCCCTGATGTTGCCTCGATAAGGCTCAAAATGGTTTTCCCGAGTGTAGTTTTGCCACACCCGGATTCACCAACCATCCCAAGCCATTGTCCGGGTACAATCCTTAAATCGACATCATCTACCGCTTTCACAAACCCTACAGGTCTTCTTATCACTCCCTGAAGGATAGGGAAATAGGTTTTTAGATTTCTAGCTTCAATTAGAGCTGGCAATATCTCCTCCTGAAACCATGTGGCAGCTAACCATGTGTCCGGGTGATACTTCCCTCAAGACCGGGTTTTGCGCGGAACATATTTCCCTGGCCAGCTCGCATCTGGGATGAAAAGGACAGCCCGATGGTGGGCTTAACGGGTCAGGGATAAAACCAGGTATCGGTCTGGGTTCTTCCCCGGGTCGAGGTACAGCCGCAAGCAGCGCTCTCGTATAGGGATGCAGTGGGCGGTCAAAAATCTCTTCAGTTCCGGCAAGTTCGACAATGTTTCCTCCGTACATCACACCGATTCGATCACATATAGCGGCAGCAACCCCGAGATCATGGGTAATATAGAGCACGGAAGATTTGAACTCATCCTTTAAACGCTGTAGTAAATCAAGAATTTGTGCCTGTATAGTAACGTCCAAAGCGGTTGTTGGCTCATCAGCGATCAGAAAACCAGGAGAACAGGCAAGAGCCATGGCAATAACAGCTCTTTGTTTCATTCCTCCGCTTAGCTGATGAGGATAATAATTAACTATACGCTCTGCATCCGGTATTTCTACTTCTTTGAGCATAGAAACAGACTTTTTCTTCGCTTCGTCATTTATACGCCACAGAAAACGCCTAAGAAATGGCAATTTGCTGACAGCATTGGGCAGTAATGCCTGAGGATTTGAATTAAGTTGAGAAAGAAGATAAGCCTGAACGTTCCAGAATATTTTAAATAACGGCGCGTACCACTCATTATTGGTACCTGCCAGATCTGATACGGTGCTTAAGGCGCGTGATACCATTTCATGGTTCTTGTGAAGTAAAATCACTTCTGAAATTTGATCGCCTATGGTGAAAACCGGGTTCAATGCAGATCCAGGTTCCTGAAATACCATGGATATTTTACTGCCTCTTATTGCCCGGATTGCATTTTCATCAATCGCGAGCAAATCAACCGGTTCACTGCCTTTCGGGCTGAATAAAATGGCTCCATTTTCTATTTTGCCGGGAGGCATAATAAGTCGAAGGATAGACAGGGCGGTCATTGTTTTCCCGCAACCTGTTTCACCAACCAGGCCAAGAGTTTCTCCACGGAATATATCAAGGCTTAAACGATTAAGAGCCTTAACCGTCCCTTCATAAGTATAGAAATTCACCGATACTTCTTTTATTTCAACAAGCTTTTCCACAAGCTATCTCCTGGCCAGCCGCGGGTCAAGGATATCACGCAGGGAGTCACCCAGCAGATTCCATCCCATTACGAAGAAAAAGATAAAAAGACCCGGGATAGTTACCGTAAACCAGTAAGCAAATGTGTTGGTTGGAGTACCAACAATCCAGTTGCGCGCGAAGTTAATCATCTGCCCCCAATCCGCATAACCTTCCGGTACTCCCAGCCCAAGGAAGCTGAGAGCCGCTGCTGTGAGAACTACAGCTCCAATGTCGAGCGATGCCATGATGAATATCGGATATATGGAATTGGGTATAACATGTTTGAGAATTACCCACAGATGGCTTGCGCCGACCCCTCTTGAAGCTTCGATATAATCCTCTTCCCTCACGGCAAGAATATCTCCGCGAATAACCCGTGCATAACTTGGCCATGTAACTACTATTATGGCAATCATTACACTTTCAATGCTTGCTCCAAGGGCAATGGTTACAGCCATAGCCAGAATAAGCGGCGGGAACGCGAGGAATATATCAGTTATCCGCATAATAATTTCATCAATAATTCCGCCAAAATAACCGGCTACAGAACCAAGAACCAGGCCAATTACAAGCGTGGCCGCAATAACTAACAAACCTATCTGAAAGGCAGTGCGGGTTCCCCATATTACTCCGTAGAATATGTCATACTGCCCCTGTGTGGTTCCAAAAATATGATCAGAACTGGGAGGCTGAGGTGTTGATACGTAGCCATCACGGGGAATCATATACGGGTCATGGTGCCCATCAGGCGTTGGCGCAATGATTGGTGCAAAGATGGCGATGAGTGCAAATACAACAACAATAACAAGCCCCGCAATTGAAAGGGGGTTCTTTTTAAAATGATAGAGCAGGAATTTAAAGCGCTTCATTTTATACTGCCACCGAGTCTGACTCTGGGATCGAATTTGGCGTAAAGTAAATCTACAACCAGGTTGGTCAGCACAAACAGTACTCCGCTAAATAGAGCAAATCCGAGTATGGAAGAAACATCCAGATTTATCGCTGTTCGCCATGCCCACCAGCCTAAACCTTTATAATTAAAAATGCTTTCTGTAATTACAACACCGTTCACGATAGCGGCAAACAAATAGCCGGAAACAGTAAGCACCGGAATCATGGCGTTGCGGCGTGCGTGCTTGTTAATAACCGTTTTTTCCGGCAAACCCTTGGCCCTTGCGGTAAGAATATATCCCCTGCCAAGCGACTCCAGCATGCTTGAACGCATAAGACGCATAATAAAGGCAATGTTTACAACTGAAAGAGTAATTACTGGCAGGACAATATGCCTTAATGCATCAAATACAACACTCCATTCCCAGTTCAAAATACCGTCCAGGAAATTGAGTTTTGTATACCTGGTAAATTCCCCGGAATGTACAATGACCGATATATCTGTGCTAAGTCTTTCAGGGGGGAACAACCCGGTAAAGTATCCATAAAATATCATGAGTAAAACCAGGCCAAACCAGAAAGTAGGCAATGACCACCCTACGATGGCTCCAGCGCGGCTTATGTGGTCAACAGGTCCATCTTTGTGAGCGGCTGATTTGGTGCCTAGCCAGATGCCCCCAATTATGATTATGGGGGTAGCAAATATTGCCAGTTCAAGCGTAGCGGGGAGGAAGTTAAATATGGCATCGGTAACCGACATCCCAACGACTTTAGACCATCCCAGATTGCCAGAAAAGACCTGCCCCAGCCAGGTAAAATACTGTTTCCATAGCGGTTCGTTGAGACCGTACATCTGGATAATTTCGTCGATATTGTTGAGCTGGCGGGGGTCAGTAACGTAAAGCATTGCCCGCTGGTAAGCCGGAAATAACTGGAGTAACCCAAATATAAGAATAGTGACACCAAATAATACTGGTATCAGCAGAAGCAATCTTCTAATAAGATAAGAGCGAAATTCCAAGTTAAAATCATTCTCCGCTATACATTGATGCTCAGACAGGGCTCTGATGATTGAAGGAGCCGGAGCCCTGTCTGATTTCTACAGGCAATTTTTTCAAGCCTGAATTTTAACCGGTGTTTAGTACTCTTTGCTCATCTTATAAAGCTGACCATAGTTGGCAGAGTCTGCCGGGTTAAAGAAATACCCCTTAACCCAATCCTTGAAAAACCTGTTTCCGGTAGGCTGAACAAGTAAAATACCCGGACAATCATCGTAGTGTATTTGAGCAAGTTCATCGTACAGAGCTTGCCTTTCATCAGGGTCGATGGAGGCGATAGCCTGTTCGACCTTGTCAGTAGCTTCCTGGTTATTGTAACTCTGGTAGTAAGCCCAATACCCGCCTTCATGCATCCAAGTATATATGAAGTTGTGAGCATCGAAGAAATCGGGGATCCAGCCAATCTGGAAACACGGCAGAATGCGCGCATACATCTGTGCGCCATAACTGGTCCATTCCTGGGGGGCAGCGGTAACATTGAATTTCGGGTTCAGCGAATTAATGTTATCAGCAAGTATTTCGCACGCCACTTTACGAGTATCGTTGCCGCTGTTATATGCAAGGGTTAAAGTAAAGCCTTTATCCCAAACCTCTCCGCCGAAAGCAGCTTTAAAGTGCTGCTCGGCTTTAGCCATATCGTTTTCATAATATGTATCAAGATCGGGATTATAGTAGGCAAGACCCTTAACAACGGGCGATGCGGGCTGAATGCCGTAACCCATCATTGCATCATCGATGTAGGCTTCCCAGTCAAAACAGTAAGTAAAGCCTTTCCTGACATCAATATCAGCGAAGAAATCGAGGGGAATTCCGTTGCCATCAAGCTGGCCACTGCCTACAAACTGAGAGTCAGGGCTTATATCGAAGTTAAAGAAAAAGCCTTCGCACTGAACGAGAGGAAGATCTTCGTAGACTTTAATGCCTTCAGCGCCTTCCATTTCCAGATAGTTCAGGGTCGGTACATATGCCCAGTCACAATCGCCATTTTGCAGCATAAGTTTACGGGTCGTCCATTCGGGGACATCTTTTATAAGCACCCGTTCAAAGCTTGCAGGTTCACGCCAGTAGTTATCGTTCCTGACCAGCGATACTTCAACCGCTTTGTCCCAGTAATCAAGTTTAAAAGGACCGGTGCCATTGGTTAAAAGATCGAGCGGCCAGGCATTGGCCGCCGGGTTATTCAAAGCTTCGTATGACTGCTGGGTTCCGTCCCAGTCGCCATTTTCGATACACCATTCCTTGTCCATAATGCCTCCCCAGAAACCGGCAATTATCTGGATGAACGGTTCGTAGGGAGAAGCAAGATAAAACTCTACCCAGCCATCTTCAACAACTTCAACTGTGCTGGTAAGATCACTGAGCGGTCTCAGGTCATCACCTACATGAGAATTGGTTCCAATGCCGAGCAATGGCTCGTAAAGCATCCAGGTCGGTGCGCCGACATAGTCCTGAACCAGAGCCCTTTCAAAGGTATACTCCACATCTTCCGGCGTTAGTTCATTTCCGTTGTGGAAAGTAACTCCCTCCCTGATGTGGAACCGGTAAGTCATACCATCTCTTGATACTTCCCACTCGTCGGCAAGAATGCCCTCGTATTCATCAGTTTTTTCACCTTTGTAATATACAAGGGGCTCATAAACGAGCTGGAGAACCTCGCCGCTTGCCGAGTCGTAAGCAGCAGCCGGATCAAGTGTTTCCGGGCCTCCGATTGAGGCTGCGATGAAAGTGTCGGGGTTTTTGATTGGTGGCTTGTCGGTTTGGCATCCTGGCAAAATGAGCGCAGTTATCACGATAACTACAGCAATAATGCCGAGGATGCGCCAAGGTTTAAGTTTCATGTCGTACTCCTTTTTCAGTTTTTTTATTTGATAAATGTTAAATATATTCAAATAAAACGAAGGAGAGACAAGTAAAAGGTAAATAAAGTATGTAGCAGCAATACAGGCTAAAGTCAATAGTTTTTTACAAATTATGCCTGTATTTTTTATAAATTTTTTGTAATCTAACAATTCATTGTTAACTTGCAGGTTTAAAACCCCGAAAAGGCAGTTGTAATAACTTCACTTAAAGCGGGGTGTATATGGATTCCCTGATGTATTGATGACGCGGTGCCATCTGCCGCCATGGAATTAACAACCTCCTGTATCAGCACCGGAGCCTGCGGGCCGGCTATATGGCAACCCAGGATTTGCCCGTTTTCGCTGTTTGCCACAACTTTCACGAAACCCTCCTTTTCCTGCATTGCCTCGCCCTTGGGAGTTTCGTAAAAGTATGCTATTTGAGAAGTAGTCTGGTATGCCTTCTTTGCTTCAGCTTCGGTAACACCGACGGCTGCAACCTGAGGACGGGTAAAAACTGCCCGAGGCATAGCCTTGTAACTAACCGCCACGCGCCGGGTGTTTTTCTGATTTGAGTGCGCAATGTTATGCCATGCAATTTCTGCTTCATAATTGGCAGCATGTCTGAACATCTGGACTCCATTAATATCACCGATTGCATATATTCCTTCGATATTGGTTGATAAGTACTGGTCAACTGGTATAAAACCTTTGGAGTCTGTTTTTATATCAGTGTTTTCCAGTTCAAGCAGGTCAGCATTGGAACGCCTGCCCATGGCAAACAAAACATGGCTTGCCAGATACTCCTGTTTTTTTTCTTCTTCACCGGATACGGCGGTTAATTTCCATCCTGAACCGGTTTTTTCAACTTCATCGAATTTCGTGTTTAAATGAATATCGATGTTTTTGCTTAATGTCTTCAAGACCAATTCACCAATTTCAGGCTCTTCTGAAGAAAGCAATCTATCTGCCATTTCTATCATAACCACTTTTGAACCCATGGAAGTAAAGAAGTGTGCATATTCACAGGCCACATATCCACCTCCTACTATAATTAACTCCCGTGGGATTTCTTTAAGATCAAGTAGATTATCGTTGGTTAAAATCCCTTCCTGATGAAGTAATTGTTCATCTGGCAGAATCGGCCGAGTGCCAGCAGATATAATAATTTTTGGCGATGAAATTAATTCTCCATCAACTTCAATCACATGATCACTCTTGAATTTTGCCCTTTTCTCGTAAAGGTCTACTCCATTCATGCGATGCAATTGCCGGTGAAGTTTGTTTCGATAACCACTGATTGTAAAAACAGTTCGTTCAATAATGCTATTAAAATTAAGTGAATCTACCGAAGCTTTTATCCCCAGCCTTCCCGCCCGTTCTATTTCATAAATAACGTCGGCCGGGTAGATAAGCATCTTGGAAGGGATGCATCCAACATTCAGACATGTGCCGCCCATGCGCCCCTTTTCTATCAGGGCTGTTTTCCATCCTTTTTCAGCTGCTGCTTCAACAACAAGCAATCCACAGCCAGACCCTATGACTATTAAATCGTAATTTTTCATTTCTACTCCTATAGATTGCGAGTTCGTTTACTGAAATCGACCTTTCATTTTAAGCATAACGCGTCTTCTTAAACAAGATGTCATCAGCTCAAATATTTACAATAAGCCCTGATTATGGTTTGATTTACATGTATTCCTGTTATAGAATTAGCGCGCCCGTGAGCACAGGTTAAAATCCCATGCGCTATAAGTTATTCACATGGAGAGCAGAATGGAAAAAGAAACAGAAGCACTTAGAAAAGAGATTCTGGAAACACGCGCAATGGCTGATGCAGCCAAAGAAGAAGCCGCTGAAGCTATAAGGGTAAGCAAGGAAGCCCTTTCCAATGCAAAAAACCTGATTAAACAGGCGCAGAAAGACAGCTCAGAATCTAAAAAAGCGTCTGAAAACGCAGTAAGGAAAGCTGAAGAGGCAATTTCAAAAGCCGAGAACGCTACTGAAAAAGCCCAGACAGATTTTTTACGAGCCACAAAAGGCGCAGAAGAGGCCGAAGGCATATACAAAGAAGCTATTACCAGAGCAGAAGAAACGATCGAAAAATCCAAAAAAGAATCCAGAGAACTGGCCAAATCGTACGAAGAATCTGTCCAGCGCATGGAAAAAATGATAAAAGACACCCTGTCAGAAGTAAAAACAACGGTGCGAGATTCCCAGGAGACTCTGAGAAATACTGAGAAAATAGCAGATGAAGCCAAAACAGAAATCGACAACGCTGTAAGTCTTGGACACCAGGCAATAAGTAAAGTTGATGAAATGGACAGGGTAACCAGAGAGGCCGCTGCTGAATCTAACCGTATTTCCAATGATGCCATCGCCAGGGCAGAAGAAGTAAGTCGAGCCTCCAGAAAGGTGGCTGACGCTGCTGCACGCATGAGCGAAGATGCGGTCAAGAGAGCCGAAAGAGCTGCAGCGATAGCTCAGGAATCAGCTGCGGCTTATTCCAAGAATTTTGAAAAGGCATTGAAGCTGGCCAACGACAGCGGAGTCTGGGCTAAAAACACTGCCGAAGAAGCGATACGGCTTTCAAAGGATACTATTGAACGCATCGAAGAAAATAGCCTGCAAGCCAGCCATAAATCAACTGAGGCTGTTAACACTATCAAAGAAACATCTTTAAAAGTTGAAAAAAGGATCCAGGAAGCTCAGGAAACAGTTGAAAAAGCAAAGTACGAATCGCTTGAAGCATCCAGCAGGGCTATGGAAATTGCCAACGAGGCAAAACAAACTGCTGACCAGGCCATGGCAACTTCCCAGGAGGCGATTGACAAGGCTAAAACCATCAGCGAAGACGCAGTGCAAAGTATCAGCGGCTGGATGAAATCTTCTGAAATACCGATTTCTCAGATTAGGGACACTGCTGAGAAAGCCAGGCGTGAAGCCACCTCCGCTCTTGAACAATCACAACAGTCTCTCGATTATGCCATAAGCGTGTCAGGAGAAGCAGAAAAAACAGCTCAGGAGGCGATGGAAGCCGCGGAAAAAGCTATCAATGCGGCAAAAATTGCGCTTCAACAAGCTGTAAACATTTCCCTCCCCGTTATAGAAAAAATGATTTCAGGAACTGGAGAAATTAACAAGGTAGCAGGGCAGGTTTCACAGGATCTGAAGAAAATATTGAAAAATGCAGAAAAGAAAACACCCAAAAAAGAGTCCATCAAATCGCGCATACAAGCCGAACCACCAGTAGTGGTTAGTAAGCCTGCACCGGTTGAAGAAGATATCCTCGAAGTTGAACGACCCATCAAGCCGGAAGACATAAAAATAGCCGGTGCTCCAAAGACAGACGATGTTGAGACGGAAGAGATGAAAAAAGCCCGGCTTGAAGAACTAGCTCAAATGTTTAACGAAATAGAGCAAAAAGGTTCCTCAAAACATGGGGGTTGGGAAGAAGACGAATAGCAACCGATGTTGCCATAAAATAAAAAGGGGGCTGAAAAGCCCCCTTTTTATTTACCGTACTTATGAAAGCAGAGACGGGATATCTTGGAAAGCGTTTGCCAGACCTCTCTCCTGCTCTTCCACGAATCCTCTTTCGGTTCTGATCTGAGACATGTAGTTAATTGTTTTAGAAAAGTAGCTCATGACTTTGCGTGAGTTTACAAGTTCGGAAAGAACGATGGTAACATCAACAGAACCTTTCCCTCTGGGATAGTCGCCACTGCGTATAATTGCCTGAGGCGCCATTTCCCTGAGAGCAGCTGATAAATCTTTAATAAGATCCATACTCATAACATCCGGCGGGGCATTGATGATATACAATGCTTTTCGGGCATCAGTTGGTTCGCATTTCAGTGATGTTTCCCCAAGGGCCTCATTCATAGCCTGAGTTCCAGGCATCGATTCAGTATTTTTGCTGCGAAAATCAACCTTTTTACCGAACGGGTTTTTAAGGACGGTTGTTCGGGTTCTGCCATATCCGATAACCGACCAACCAGAAAGGGTTTGAATTATATCGCCTCCATCAACAACCTTGGAGCCAATGTACTTGACATCCGTCTCCTCGCCAGCACAAAGAAGATTGTAAAATGGTTTAACGATCATATGGTTAATTTTGGCAAGGTTTTGACGCAACGATTCATTTTTACTGATGTAGCGCTGGTTGTCCACCAGGAATATAGCATCAGCTACCAGATAGGCGGATTTCAGGCAGGTGCCGACATTGTATACAGACCGTTCTTCGGTAACCTCTTCGTATTTGAAAGGTAACGCGATAAGGTTGTAAACCGGTTTTTCCGGGAAGTGTTCTTTTATAAGCTGGGTGATAACCGGCAGGGAGCCGGAGCCGGTACCGCCTGCTGCACTTCCAACCACCATAAAAGCATCGGTCTCCGGAAGATTTTTGGTATCCCGGATTTTATCCAGGACCTTATCACCATCTTCCCTGGCGATAGCAGCACCGATCTCGTTCATTTTACCAACGCCGTGTCCATGGGTTCTCTGACTGCCAATGAGGATCCGATGATTGTAATCTGCCTTAATATGATTTAACCCGCTTAAATCAGCAACATCGGTATTTACAGCTAAAACATTTGTCATAATGTCAAAACCGCGTTCAACCTTGGCCTTTTTATTTAAGAGAGCAAACTCATCACTAATACGGCCACCGGCCTGGCCGCAGCCTACGACTAATAATTTCACTTTCTGCCTCCAGTATTCGGGGTAGAATAAATTGCTTTAAGATGGTATCTTTTCTATTAAGAAAATCTCTAAAAGTTTACCGGCTTACACTCACTAAGTCAACTTAGCCGATGAAGGATTTGACTGTAATAAGCCTTTTAAGATTGAATAAATTAAACGAAAACGAGTTTATACAAAGTGGAACTTTCCGAACTTAGAATTAATTCCTTCGGGATTATAGGCTGTATTGAGTGGCAACCAGGACCAGGGCTTAACATAATAACAGGCGAAACTGGTGCCGGGAAGTCTTTAATCGTTGATGCGCTGGACATTTTGTTTTTTTCCAAAGCTGATGAAACCGTGATCCGTCACGGATCAACGCAAGCAACCATCGAAGCAGATTGTTCTTTTGGATGCCAGCTGCCAGCAAAAATACGCGAACTTCTTACTGAACGGGGTATAGAATACGATCAAGATAGCCTTATCTTTGAGGCGCAGATCAAAAAACAGGGCAGAAGTAATTTCAGGGTTAATTCCACTCCGATTCCAAAATCATTAATGAGTCGGTTTGGAGAAATTATTATAGACATGCATACCCAGGCACAGCATTTAACCCTTTTCAACCCTATAAATCACCTGGAAATACTGGATGCATTCGGAAATGTTAACGAATCCAAAAAACATTTTGAAGACAAACTTGCTGCTTTACATAAACTGCTTGCTACAAAGAGCTTTGTGGAAAAAGAGGTTGAGGAAACAGAGAGAAAGCGCGACTTCCTTAATTACCAGGTTAAGGAGCTAACTGATGCAGAGCTTAAAACTGGTGAAGAAGCTGACTTGGAAGCCGAACTGCAAACGCTAGCAAGCGCAGAAAGAATACACGAGTTAGGCCAAAGGCTGAACCTGGTGCTAAACGGAGGCGCGGATTCGTATGCTGCATCAGCGCTGGATGCCTGCGGACAGGGAATCGAACTAAGCCGACAACTTACCCGTCTGGATGCCAGTTTTTCTCAAATTGCAGACGAGCTGGAAAAAATAACCACCAACCTTCAGGACTTGAGCCACGAAATCGTACGATATGTTGAAAATATTGACGTTAGCGGTGCACGCCTGGAAGAAGTCGAAATCAGACTCGGGTTATTAAAAACACTAAAGAAGAAATACAATCGAAACATCGAGGGCTTGATTGCCTTCCGCGATGAAACATTAGCCCAACTCCAGAACCTGGAAAATATCCCGATCAACCTGAAAAGACTGGAGCATGAAATCGAACAAACAAAGGCAGAAATGGCTGAACTTGCAACAGAAATGCACCGTCTAAGAAAGGAAGCTGCCAAAAACCTGGAAAGCAGTGTTAACAGGGAGTTGCTTGAGCTTGATATGAACAGTGTTGTATTTTCCGTGCTGTTTGAAGACACTCAGGAAGACCCTGAAGGCCTTCCGGATGGCAATGGCCGGTTTGTTGCCTATAATAAAAATGGCACAGACAAAATAATTTTTACTGCTTCCACAAACCCGGGCGAACCACAAAAACCTCTGCACAGCATTGCTTCAACTGGCGAAGCTTCACGTTTCACTCTGGCGATAAAAAATGCCCTTGCTCAAACCGATTCAGTTCCTGTTTTAATTTTTGATGAAATCGATATAGGGGTTGGAGGACGCAGCGGTGAAATAATCGGAAAGAAGCTCTGGGCACTCGCACGCCATCATCAGGTAATATGCATCACTCATCTACCACAAATTGCAGCTTTTGCTGACAATCACTACCGGGTAACCAAGGAAGGCGATGGCGATAGAAACACCAGTAATATAATGCTACTTGGTGATGATGAAAAGTTAAAAGAACTGGCAGAGATGCTCTCCAGTAAAAATTATTCCTCCGAAGCCGTTCAGGCCGCCAGGGAGCTTTATCGCATGGCAACTGACTGGAAAAACAAACAGCCTGCATAATTATTTCATTCTACCACTTCAACCAAACACCGGCCATTAAATAAGCAGTCGGCCTATGTAGAAAGCTACAACTGCAACCACTGTTGAAATGGTCACACCCCAAATCATATCCACCACAGTTACAATCAGCGGCCAGTCTTTGATGGTGGCCATATTGGAAAGGTCATAAGTTGCGTAGCAAATAAGGCCGAAAACACCAGCCATAAGCACAGTTTTCCCCAGTGAATCTGCGTCCACCCCCGGAAGAACTGCAAAAAAAAGAATGCCAGCGATAAAGAGCAGGTAAAATACTATTGCTGGAGCCCAGTTTACTTTAGGAGCAAGTAAATGCCCTAACTGGGCGTTGTAAAAATTTTTGGAGATAATGCCAAGCCATAACAAATCGATTGCGAAGAACACCGCCAGTGAAGATAAATACAGAATAACTATTTTTATAAAATCCATGCCTGGCCCCCTTTAATTTCAGGATGATGTTTGATATGCAGTATATGCCCAGTTATCACATTATTCAATACACAAAAAAGCACGAAAGAGGCAAAACCCTTTCGTGCTTATATTCGATTGTAACGTCAAGTAAGGTCTATGTCACCAAGAAACGAACATTGGCATCACTACGTGGAGGTAATTATCTGCAGTGACCGGACGAAATACTCCCGGGCTGGAAGGATTGGTAACCTCAAGGGCAACCTGCGCCTCTCCAATGGCATCAAGCACATCCGCCAGGTATCTGTTATTGAAAGCTATCTTGGCTTCATCACCCTGGACAGTCACATCTATATCACCGGTGTCTTCCCCAAGTTCCTCTGCCCTGGCAGAAACAGTCATTTTTCCCGGAACAACATCACTGGCACCGGGAGTGATAACCAGGCGCACTATTCCACTGCCATCCCTGGCAAAAATTGAGGCGGTCTTATTGGCCTGAGCAAACTGTTTGACATCCGCAACTACCCTGGTACCAAAACTTTGCGGTATAAGCTGGTTGTACTGGGGAAAGGTACCCTGTATAAGCTGTGAAACGAGCTCAATGTCTTTAAGACGAAAGATTATCTGACTCTTGGAAGGGGAAAGCACTATAGTTACAGGGTCTTCCTGTTCTCCCGAAAGCTTCAATAATTCAGCCAGCGTTCTGGAGGGAATGATAGCCGTTACTTTCTGCGACATTTTAGATTCAAGCGGCATTTTGTACACAGCCAGCCTGAACCCATCAGCAGCGGCAAGGGTCAGGGTTTCGTTATCAAATTCTGCATTCACTCCGGTGAGTACCGGCCTGGAATCATCGGTAGCTGCTGCAAAAACAACCTTCTTAATGCCTTTTTTCAGCAAATCGGCATTAACCTGGGTGCTGATCCCATCTTCAATATGAGGGATCGGAGGAAAATCTTTAGCATCGACACCGCTTATTTTGGCTTCAAATCGTGCGCATTTCATTTCCAGTATTTTAGAATGGGGAGAAAGAGTCATATCGACTTTATCGTTGGGAAGAGAAGCTACAAATTCGCTAATGGTTCGAGCGGGAACGGTAATCGCCCCTTCTTCTTCAACTTTGGCGCCGATCCAGCAGGATATAGCCATTTCAAGG
>Ga0265294_10006944_pt1 | contig 13525 bp, 16 predicted proteins | sample MunlanPumphouse3_FD_192504 | JGI IMG/M metagenome (GOLD analysis project Ga0265294, IMG submission 192504) | Groundwater microbial communities from a municipal landfill in Southern Ontario, Canada - Pumphouse #3 | ecosystem: Environmental > Aquatic > Deep subsurface > Groundwater | place... | reverse complement strand
TACCGGATATAAATTTACAGGGTTCTTGTTCGTTGCTCATGGCTCTGATTGTGCCGGTATGGTCAAGGATTATTTGCACAGGTATCCCACGGGGAAATTGTGGTAAAGAGATAAGTTTACCGGAATGAAGACCCCTTAAAGCAAAAAGGGCTTCTGAGGAAAAAGGGTACTCGCTTAATTGATCATGAATTTTTATTTGAATTCGATTAGGTGTAAAGCCTAAATAAAGACCTTGTAGTGAATGTTCATTTTTTTTAACTGTCCAAAGATCTTGCGTTTCGGCTAAACTATTAGCTGGTACAGCTAAAAATAATAAAAGTAAAGTTAAAGAAAAGAGTTTTTTTATTTTTGGGCAGTGCATATACCACAATCCCCTTCCCCAAGATAAAGCTATAATGGTAATATTTTACATTTAATTTAAAAATCCTTTTTTTAAAAGAAGAATCTTAAAATAAAATATGAGGAAGCAGCTTTTTTTATGTAAAAAAAATAACCCTTAGACTAAGGGTTAAAGTTTAAAAAGATTAGGTGCATCCCTTCAGGATGCAGTTCCTAGAGAGAAAGGTGGGATTCGAACCCACGTAATTCAGGTGCCACGTACCTGAGTGCAACCACTACACCACAATCCCTCTTCACGAACTTGTCATCATTATAACAAGGCTTGTCACTATTTGCAAATGGTTCTTTTTGGGCTTTGTTTTTATTTCTTTATTTGACAATTATTAAAGATCATTTTATAATAAGGGCATTGGGATTATTGAAGTTAAGGGGCGGTTAGCTCAGCTGGTTAGAGTGCTGCGTTGACATCGCAGAGGTCACTGGTTCAATTCCAGTACCGCCCACCATTAATAAGAATATAAAAACAAAGGCTAAAGGAACTGTTTTTGAAGTTCCTTTTTCTGCTTTTTTCTCCAAAATACATCTTGTATATTTATGTTTAAGTCTCATATAATATTTTTACAAATGAATTGACAAAAGGATGCTGCGAAAGGAGTGAGATGCTTGCTTGAACCAATCTCGATCGGTTCGTATACTAATTCAAGACTAGTTTTTGAACGATTGAATAATGAGTTGGCAGTTTTACAAAGTGAAGGATTCCCTTTTGATATTGATATAGATATGGTAGGGGAAATCACTTTTATGGATTGTCTTCTTTACCATAAGGAAGGTTTTAGTGTTGAGGACACTTTTAATACGATTAAATTTTCTATAGCTAATTGTTTAGCGGAAATAATCGTAGAAGAATGGGAGACTTTGTTAATTAGGAAAATTGTGCGGGACAATTTTTATTACTATAATGATGAAGAAAAACAGGCAATCTTAAATAAAGCTAAAAGCATCTTGAATCCGACAGGGTTAAACCCATATCATCAACATCAGCGCAAAGAAAAGGTGAAAAATAAGATTTTAGATTATTTAGAGCCCCAGAAACATTTAGTTGTGGAAGGTTTTATTAGTTTTCGCTTAAAGGATTATCAAAAGGAGCTGGAAAATATTGTAAACTCTGCTGTTGATGAATTATTGATGGAAAAAGAATATCTGGAATTTATCCGTCTTTTGAAATATTTTGTAGAAATACAAGAACCACGTATCCGCAAGGTTCAGGTTATCTTTAAGCAAAGTGGGAAGTTTTCTCTTTTGGATGAGGAGAATAAAGTTATAAAGCATGAATGTCTTGAGGGACTAATGGTGGACATGTTAGAAAGTGAGACAAATTATGAAGATCTTTTAATTAGTGCTTTGATTACTTTGGCTCCTCAGGAGTTGGTATTACACAAGGAATTAGATGTGGAGACGGGTGATGCGATTAAGACAATCCAAAATGTTTTTGGAAACAGGGTCGTTAATTGTTCCGGTTGTAAAAAATGCCGCGGTAAGAATTAAAAAGTGGTGAATGAGGAAAAGAAAAATGGGTGTGAGAAGAGATGCATAATTTTTTATTTGTTGTTTTGATGGGATTTATTGGTGCTGGTATTGGTTGGATTACTAATGTATTAGCAATTAGACTTCTTTTCAAGCCTTATCAAGAGTATAAAGTACCAGTTTTGGGCTGGAGAATACAAGGTCTTATCCCCAAAAGACAAAAAGATATTGCTGTTGCTTTGGGAGAGATTGTTAGTACAGAATTGATTACGGGAAATGATGTCCTAGAGAGTTTAAGCCGTAAGGATATTCAAGAACGTCTTCAGGAGAAATTCGAGAAATATGTACGAGAACAGGTTTTTTTGCGAATGCCTTTTGTCATTCCAGAAAGTATCTTAGTGTCATTGGCCGAGTTTGTGGCTAAAAGATTGGGACAAGAAGTGAATAAGTTTCTTAATAATCCGGGCGAGTTTTTTCGGGAACAAGAACTAAATGAAATCAAGCGGGAAATTAAAAGAATTGTGGAAGAGAAAGTAGTTTCCTTAGAAATGGCTAGTTTAGAAGAAATCGTTTATGCCTTGGCCCGCTCTGAATTAAAACATATTGAAATAATCGGGGGAGTTCTGGGTTTTTTTATTGGGCTTGCCCAAGGGATAATTTCGATTTTTTGGCAAGGCTTGAGATGATTTTTGATGTTTTAAGGTGAAAGAAAATTTGTATTAGAAATAATTAAGTCAAATTTACCATCAATTAAATAAATAGGGGTGATATATGTTTCCTCATTGTTTTCTATTTTTGCTTGCTGATAAAGGATTTGGGGATCCATTTGCAGTTCAACATTCCGGTTAGACATGTTAACTAAAAAAATACCATTATGAACGCTTAGAAATTCAGCTACAGAAGATTTGACCATCTCATCGATAACGGTAAATTTCTGCCCGGCAAATTTAGAGGCTAGTGTTAAAAATGTTTCTTTATCAGCAGCTATACCCGTAAATAGATTGTATTCTCCATATATTTTCTGATAGACGAGCCATTCTGCCGTATAGTTATCTCGCGAGGGGTTTTTTTCTACGCGAGGTGTGGCATTAAGTAATCTAATGATACTTTTTAACATCAGAGCAGTGTAATTACTGTAAATTTTGCTATGAATGGAGTTTTCGAATTTCAAAAAAACGTCAATTATTTTATCTATATCGCCTTGTTGAAGATTTTCTATTTGTTCATTTGTTAATTGACAATCTTGTTTATAGTTTTCCAACTCCTTTTGCAGTTGGTCAAAAGTAAAGTGCTTCTTATCTATTAAGGCTTGGCTTAATTGCAGATGACCTAATTTTTGTGTAGATAAAAGGTCTTGAAGTTGCTGTTCATTGAGATAGCCTAATTGTAAAGCAATTTCCCCGAACTTTTTATCTATTTTCATTTGCAGTTGGTGAACTTCTTGGACCTGTGTACTGTTCATATAGCCAAAATTAATCGCTAAAACTCCCAGTTTAACATGAATCGATTTTTGATATTCTAAGACCTCTTTTAATTCTTCAGTGGTGACCGCTTTTTTATTTAAAAGATAATTGCCAAAATATTGACTAAACATCATTAAACCTCCTCTTCATCTTTTAATTTATCAAGAATAGAAAGGATTTGCATTTCTTTCCAAGGCTTTTGAATAAAATCATAAGCACCTTCTTCTAAGGCGGTTTTTAAATGAGTTTGTGTACCTGAAGAGGTAAGCATAATTACTTTTATTTTGGAATTAAATTTTCGTAGTTCTTTAAGCGTATCAATTCCGTTCATAACGGGCATAACAATATCTAAAAAAATAGCTTGCGGATTGTATTCTTTAATCAAGGATAAGGCTTCTTTTCCGTTTGAGGCTTCTAAAATTGTTTTAATACCTGCATCAGTTAGTATTTCTAAGAGTTGTTTTCTGACTAACATGGAGTCATCACAGAGGACAATTTTAAGTTTTTGAGAACCCATCTAATAATTCTCCTTTCATTTTAACATTTTCAACATTTTTCTTCTTATAAATTCCAAATTAATAATACTATTACAATTCTGTATATTCTACTGTTCTTGAAAAATACCTGCCCGAAAAAGTATATAATAGTATAATTTCACAATTACCAATATTGTCCGGGACGTATTCAATCTTGACATTTGTTTTAAAACATGGTACTCTTTTTCTGTTGTGGGCGTAATGTGCCTGCCAAACCGCTCAACTCGGGTTTTTAAAGTGGTCATTGCTTCTCGCAATTATTGCTGCCTAGAGATGGCGAGTCTAGGTTAGGGAGGTGTAGTTAAGATGTATGCGATTATAGAAACTGGCGGAAAGCAGTATAAAGTTCAAACAGGTGATGTTTTGCATGTGGAAAAAGTTGAAGCTAAGGAAGGCGAAACATTTGCAGTAGCACAGGTGTTGGCTGTTATCGATGGAGAAAAGGTTTCTGTGGGCAGACCTTTTGTGGAAGGTGCCAGTGTTGCTTTAAAAGTTTTAGAACATGGTAAAGACGATAAAATTCTTATCTTTAAGTATAAGGCGAAGAAACATTATCGGAAAACTCGTGGACATCGGCAGCCCTATACTAAAGTTGTCGTAGAAAATATTGCTGTCAATGGTTAGTGCAGAGATTTATTATGAGGGTAAGCAGGTCAAGGGTTTTGTGGTTAAGGGGCATGCTGAGGCCGGTCCTCCAGGAGAAGATTTAGTATGTGCGAGTATTTCGGCACTTACTCAGACAGCTCTTTTAGGGTTAGACACTTTTTTACCGGTAAAACCTCTTTGGCAAATGGAAGATGACGGATATTTAGAGTGTTGGATACCGGAAAATTTATCGTCAGCCGATCTCCAGAAGGCTGTAGTGATTATCGGTACTTTAGAACTAGGACTCAAGTCGATCGAAGAAGGTTATGGACAGTATCTTCAAGTTAGTAAGAGGAGGTGGACTAGATGTTGTTCAAAATCAATTTGCAATTATTTGCACAGAAAAAAGGGGTAGGTAGTTCTCGTAATGGACGGGATAGTGAAGCTCAACGCCTTGGTATAAAACGTTTTGATGGTCAATTAGTGAGTGCGGGAAGCATCTTGGTAAGACAAAGAGGGACAAAAATTCATCCTGGTAATAATGTCGGTTTAGGTAAAGATGACACCTTATTTGCGCTCACCGATGGATATGTAAAATTCGAAAGAAGAAGTAAAGATAAAAAACAGGTTAGTGTTTATTCCGCAGCAGTTATGTAATAAGGCATCAAAGTCCCGGGCAAAGCATCCGGGGCTTTTCTTTTCTATAATTTCAGGTGTTAAAGGGTGTGGAGAATTTGTCTGAAGATTTATTAAAAAAGATGTTGGAAGTACATAGAATGCAGCGGCATGACTTTATGAATTATTTACAAATTATTTATGGTTATTTACAATTAGGGAATCCGGAAAAAGCTAAAGAGTATTTGTTAAATGCGGTAGAAAGTGTGCAGAGTTGTGGGCAGCTTAGTAAAATTTCGCTACCTTTTTTACAAAGCTTTTTAATTTGGTGTGTTACGCAATTTAATAACTCTCATCATGTTTTTGAAGTTGTTTTAAATGGCATTGGGAGTGAGTGGCAAGACGTTGATGAGGAATTAACGCTAATTTTAAGGGAATTGTTATCTTCTGTTCAGGATAGTCTAAGCAATAATGATTTAAAGTGTAAGTTGAGTTTTCTGGATAATTCCTCAGGTTTTAGTTTGCTTTTTTTAGGGAGAGATGATTGTCTTCATCATTTAAAGAAGCAAAAGTGTACCTCGCACTTGCTTTCTGTAGTTTGTGAAGAAATAACACAAGGGGAATTAGTCGTGACAATTAAGCGTAGGTGAAAACATCTGAGTGAGGTTGGGTGAGTTGATTTATGTTTTATGATTATGCAAAAATCTATGTAAAAGGCGGGGACGGCGGTAATGGGATGATTTCTTTCCGTCGTGAAAAATATGTTCCTGAAGGTGGTCCCTCCGGCGGGGATGGCGGTAAAGGCGGAAGTGTAATTTTAGAGGCAGAGGAAGGATTGCGCACACTGGTAGATTTTCGTTTTAAGAAGCATTTTAAGGCGGAACGAGGCGAAAACGGCAAATCTAAAAATATGTATGGGGCTAATGCTTCTGATTTAATTGTTAAAGTACCGGTAGGGACAGTAGTTAGATTGGCTGACACTAAGCAAATCATTGCTGATTTAGTAAATGTTGGGGAGCAGTTTGTCGCGGCGCGAGGCGGACGTGGGGGAAAAGGCAATGCTCGTTTTGTTTCTTCCGTAAATAGGGTCCCGAGAATTGCCGAAAATGGTGATCTAGGGGAAGAAAAGTGGTTAGCACTAGAATTAAAACTTTTAGCCGATGTTGGTTTGATCGGTTTCCCTAATGTCGGAAAGTCCACGATTATTGCGCATGTATCTGCGGCTAAACCTAAAATCGCTAATTATCACTTTACAACAATTGATCCTAATTTGGGTATGGTTAAGCTAGAAGAAGGAAACAGTTTTGTTCTGGTAGATATTCCCGGGTTGGTAGAAGGAGCTAGTGAAGGTATCGGCTTAGGGCATCGTTTTCTACGTCATGTGGAACGGACACGCCTTTTACTGCATGTTTTAGATATAGCCGGTTCCGAGGGCAGGGATCCTTTGCGGGATTTGGAAGTAATTAATAAGGAGCTGGAGAAATATAATCCTTATTTAAAAACTCGACCCCAGATAATTGTAGCTAATAAAATGGATCTACCCACAGCAGAAGAAAATCTAATCAGGTTAAAAAAAGAAGTGGGAACAAAATATGAAATCTATCCTGTTTCTGCGGTTACCGGTACAGGCTTAAAGGAATTAATATTTCGAACAGGGGCATTATTAGCCATGCTTCCTGTAACACCTCTTGATGTCGCTGCAGAGACGTTACGGGTGGTTAAGGTAGAAGAGGAACTGCCTTATCAAGTAGAGTTACAAGGGGATATTTGGCAGGTTTATGGACCGGAAGTTGATCGTTTGTTGAATAAAATTAATATCGCTTATGAAGATAATATGGAGCGTTTTCTTTTAATTTTGCGTAAAATAGGAGTAGAAGATACTTTGCGGGAAAAAGGGGCTAAAGATGGGGATACAGTAAGTATTAACGGCTGGGAATTTGAGTTTATGGATTAGTGGGAAAGGAATGGTTTGAAAAATAACTTTTCGGTTAAACTGGTCTTAAGGGGTTGTCTAGGAACAGTTTGAGCGGAGGGTTATTCTATGAGATATCAACAAAGGATAATTCAAAAAATAGGCGAGAAGATAAAATACAGATGGAGCAAATGGCAAAATAAACGTTTATTAAAGGGTTATTATCGTAGCCAGAATTTAATAGAGCTGCGAGCCCCTCGCTTCTTACAGAATGTTTTTGTTTTTTTTGTGATTTTGCTGCTTCTTTTTTGGTATGCACCTACGTTGAACATAGCTTTCTGGGGAATTATTGTTTTTTTTGTGGTTATGGTTTGGGGGCGGATTTCTAAAGAACAAAGAGAGAATCGGCAGTTAAAAAAAGCATGTTTTCAAAAGATTGCCGTAAGAGAGTATCAAAAACGTTTAGAAAGAACGCCTCATGAGGTGCTTATGAAAATATTGCAAGAGGAAATAAGCAAAAAGTTTGAGGTAAGTGGTTTGAAAATAAACAATGGTTTTCTTGAAGGAAGATTGTTTGGTGAAAAATTAGTTGTGGCGTATCTGGACGTAAACAGGGAAGAAGTTATCGCTATGCGGGAAGTTCAGTCGGTAGTCAAGAAATGTTTTCAGAGGGGAATCTCACAAGTAAGGATTTTTACCAATGGTGATTTCCCCCCGGCTGTATCTAATCTAGGGCAGTGTTATGAGCTTAATTTGAGGCTGTATAATGCTGAAAAGCTGCAATATTTGCTAAAAAATACGCTCTTGTTTCCTTCTGTTTCGGAAATAACGGAGATTATCAATTGTGAAAAATTAAAGCGACAGAAAAAGATGTCGGTAATAAAAGGAGAGATCCTGAAAAAAAAGAAGGTTAGCGGCTATCTTCTTTATAGTTTATTGCTTTTTCTTATGGCTTGGTTACGTTTAGGCGTCGTTTATTTAAATATTGCAGCGAGCTTGATTTTGTTGGGATTTGCGCTCATGATTATCATAAAAAATTTTCAGCTGCGGGAAAAGGAAGTCACGAGTGCCGCTTATTTTCAAAAAGAAGGGCTTTAGATGAAAAGGGACACCCTTGCTGAAGCAGTAGGGAACGACGCCCTCGTCGTTCCGTCTTGCATGACAGGAATGTCCCCTTTTTGTCGTATCTAATTTTGGATTTCGGTTGTGTTCATTTTTTCTTGTTGGTTTTCTTGCTGAATCCCTTGTTGGATGGCATTGTCAAAAACTTTATACTGAGGTTCTTGTTGTTCAATATAATTACATCTAGCTTTAACACCTTGGCAAATAGAATCAAGTTGTTGTGAATACTCGGCGAACATTTTTTTGACTGTTTTGTCCTCAGTTTCAAGAGCAAAAGTTTTTAGACTAGCTTGGGCTGATTCCAGAGAGGCTAAAGTTTGATGCATTTGAGTCCCTACCGTCATCTCGTGACCTCCTTGTTTTTTAATTAGTTTTTGGGTTACTTTTTATATCCGTAGTTTATTGTGTGTAAGCGGAGAGATATTATTCACATTTTATTAATTCCCAAGAAAATTAAAGATACTCCACATAAAATAGTGAGCATTTTTTCTAAGGAGACGCTGCCGGCAATTCCCACCAGTCCTAAAGCTGTTACGATAATCATGACCATAGGTCCGATTAAAGTGAGGAAAGCATTGATTTTCAAAGCAGTTTCTACGTTGTCAAAATAAATCATCATTGTTCCTGCTGTTATTTCCATAAAGCCGGAAAAAAATCTTAACAATCCCATTACTAAAGCGATAGACCAAATTTTAGGCACAATTTTCACCTCCAGAGAAAATCTATGCGCGGGAAAAGGTTTTAGGACTATGATTTGGCGCATAGATTTTTATTAGACTCTTCCCTGGAGGTATTTAGTAATGTGGGGAGAAACTGTGCTCATCATTTTGATTATTATCGGGATCATCGGGAAGGTTCCTCTAATTGCTACCTCGGCTTGTATACTTATGGTGATAAAATTATCTCATTTGACCCATTATTTCCCGCTTATTGAACGCCGAGGTTTAGAATTAGGGTTGCTCTTTTTGATGCTTTCTGTTTTAACGCCTTTGGCTAAAGGGAAGCTTTCTTTAGGTGAATTAAAAGGAGGGCTTTTTTCTTGGCCGGGCTTTTTTGCTCTTTTGGGCGGTGTTTTGGCTACATATTTGAATGATGATGGGTTGAATTTGTTAAAAAATCAGCCTGAATTGCTTTTCGCATTAATTCTTGGATCGATTATTGGTATTGTCTTTTTTGACGGAATCCCTGTAGGTCCTTTGATGGCAGCTGGCTTAGCTGCTTTTTTTTTAAAGATATTAACTTTTTTTCGCTAAACGTATTCTTTTCGGAAGAGGGTGGGGTTTTAGGCGAATTTTATCTTTTAATATTTGTTTTAAACCTGTTATAATAATTATGAATTATGAATTATGAAGGACGAGAGATATGGAACAACAGAACAAGAAGCATAATTTTAAAATATATACACTTAGTGTACCGCCCACTCCGGAAGAACCCTACCTTTATTTAACAAGGCACAGGGAAATTATTGAGAATTTCAAGCGAAAAGGTGATACTTATTTTACCATGAATTCTCAAGGTCAAGTGGATTTTTACATTTTAATAAAATCAGAGGATTCATTTGAAGATTTGGCTGATCTTTGGGAGCAGTTTGAAGTACGTGTTGAGAAAAAGGGAAGCCTTGAGATGAGGATCCTTTATCCTGAAGAAGCTTGTTATACGTTCCAATTTAATTTAGTTAATCTAATGGATAAACAGATCCTTGATTGGTTGGTAAAGGAGGAAAGAATTAACCTTTACTATATTAAGTATTTTGCCGGTGAATACGTTTGTCTCGGCTTGAAAACATCGGTACTTCCTAAAGGATTTACTTATGATTTAGCACGTTTCTCGATGGGGAAACGTCCTTTAATGTTACCGGTTTTTTCTGAACATTTTAGTAGTGATTGTGAGCTTACTAAAACACAGCTTTTGAGGAAAGCGTGGGGCTTTTATTTAGATTATACCGCGCTGTTGAAAAGAATCGGCAATGTTCAAGATACTGAGGAGATCGTGGCTAGATATATTTTTGATATAATGGCTCGTTTGCAGCGCAGTAAATGTAGTCAGGTGCAAGAGGATGAGTTGATTTTGTGGGTAGGAAGAAAAATTAGGGTTATAGGGAAAGAACAACCAATAGAGTATTATAATCTTTATCTTTCGGGTAATTTGGTTAAAAATACGAAGACAAATAGTGCTAAGTTAATTGTAGAAAAATCTTTAGGAGAATTGCCGGAATTACGACAAGTTTTGTGGGTATCTCCTTTAGCCGAAGAGGGAATCCCACTGGCTGTCATCTCTGCTCATTCTGTTTCTCGTTTTAATCTTACGAGTAATTTTTTTAGTTTAAGTGATCAGCTTTTTAAAGAAAATTATCTTCCTCATCGTGATTATCTTAATTATTATCATCAAATCAATAATAATCGTAAGTTAATAGTCGCGGAGAATAAAGTATGTTCTTTGCTTAAAAAGCGTAAGGAAAAAGGTATGGTTTTAGGGGAAAACCTTACAGCACCTGAGGTCATGCATTTAGTAGAATGGGGTAATGAAGAAGATTTGCCTGTTATTTTTCAAAACTTAAATTTACTTAAAGGGGAATTCCTTGATGAAGTTATGTATATTTTAAGTCAAAAGTACAAACTTCTTTTAGAGCCTTTCCTTTTTTCTTTATTAGAAGCATCATCTAAAAAAGCAAGAGAGGCGGCAATATTTGGTTTAGACTTGATTGGAAGTAAGCGGGCTCTTGAAATTTTAAAACACGAATAACGCTAAAAAAACATTTACTTTTCAATAGTGAAAATTTTTTTGATATCTTGTAGGAGTTTCTTGACTATAAGTCGAAGAATATAATATATAGAAGTATAAACAATTAATATAAAATTAGAAAAGCCTGAAGTTATTTTGTTGCGGTTTTGTTTTAATTTAAGGAGGGCTTTAAGCTGAAAAAAGTATTTAAAATTAAATCGTATAACCAAAAATTTAAGACAATTCTTCCTAATTTAGAAAAAAAAGATTCTTTATTAAAAAAGCAAGGAAGTATTTTGGGAAAACGGCCTGAAGAAGATCTGCAAGGAGCTCTTATGAAAAATAAAAAGATGGCCGCTCTTTATACTGTGATGTCTTCTGTTCAGAATACATATGAACTCTTTGATGTTTTAAATCAGATTTTTAATGAGATTATCAAATTGTTCGAAGTGGATTTCGTCACAATTTATCTTGTACCGACAGACGATTATGAACATGAATATTTCCATACAGTTGGAAAGAAAAATTATCCCCCCTCGGAAAAAAAGAGTTATACAAAATGTATTAGCAATTACAATAAGTTGGCTGTAAAACAAGAAAAAAGAATCGTTATTGATGACTTGCAAAAAAGTGAGGATGTTCCTTTGACTTTACGGCGAAGCAATTTTAAATCTTTGGTCAGTATACCGATTGATTATCAAAATACGATTTTAGGTGCCTTAACTTTAACAAGTTGTTGTCCCGGACGTTTTGGTGAGCAGGAATTAGCTGTTTTGCAGACTGTTTGCAATCAAATGGGAGTGATTATCACTAATTTTGTTCTGTTAAATGTCATTAGTGAAAAACATCAGATTTTGTTGGCAATTATTAATAGTATGCATGAAGGGCTAATTCTGTTAGATGGTAAGGGGAAAATAATTTATGGTAACTCTTTGTTTTTCCAGATGTTTCATCTGGAAAAGGTGGATGGGCAAAAAGAACTGTTTGTCTTTGATTTAAAGCAAGAAAAGAATTCTGAAGTTGAAGTCGTTTTACCTTATAAGGAATTGAAAGAGCGGTTTGTTAAGCGAGAAGTGTTTGAATATGGGCAAATTTCTGTAACTTATCACGAGAAGACTAAGTATTACTTAATTCAAGGCTTCCCAGTGAACACGAGTAAAACTTTTATTGGTTATGGGTATGTAGTGCGGGATATTACCAGAGAAAAGGAAGTAGACAATCTAAAAAACTCGCTTCTTTCTACGGTATCCCATGAGCTTCGTTCTCCGCTGACCACGATTTATGGTAATGCTGAGTCGCTTTTGAGAAAGGATGTGGTGTGGACTAAGGAGGAACAAGGTGAGTTTATCGAAGCGATTGTCGAGGAAAGTAAACGTTTGCGTAAGTTGATTGATGAGCTTATGGACATGTCTAAGATTGAAGCGGGTGTTTTTAAATTAGATATACATACTGTTGATATGGAGAAGGTCATCGCACGGGTTGTCAAAAGGTTTAGAAATAAGTTTTCTGAAAATAGCTTTATAGTAAAAATCCCCCCCAAAAGACCATATGTGCTTATTGACGAACAGAGGATAGAACAAGTTTTAAATAATCTTTTAGAAAATGCCGTAAAGTACTCCCCTCATAAGAAGAATATTCAGATTAAGGTGGATTGTTTAAAAAAAGATAATTTACTTAAAGTAGGGGTAATTGACCAAGGCATAGGGATAGCTTCTCAAGACCAGCGGGCTATTTTTAAAAGGTTTTATCGTCTCGAAAATCCCCATTATATACAGATTAAAGGTAGTGGGGTTGGTCTTTTTATCGCCAAGGGAATTATCGAAAATCATGGAGGGACGTTATGGGTGGAGAGTAAATTAGGGCAAGGCAGTGAATTTTATTTTACAGTACCTTGTCAAGAAGTTTTAAAAAGTGAGGAGGAGAGAAAATGAAAAAACCAATTGCTCTTGTTGTGGAGGATGAATCTAATATTTTACGTTTTGTCAGGGCCAATTTGAGAGCAAGCGGCTTTGAGGTTGTTTCAGCGATGACAGGTGCGGAGGCTCTAGTTCAATTTGCAGCAGCTGATCCGAATATTATTGTTTTGGATATTATGCTGCCGGATTTTGATGGGTTTGATGTGTGTCGGCATATTCGGCAGGTATCCGATGTACCTATCATTATGATTACCGCCAAAGGAGAGATGCAGGATATTGTGGAAGGGTTAAATGTCGGGGCGGATGATTATCTTCGTAAGCCTTTTGCTGTAGAGGAATTATTGGCACGTGTTAATGCCGTCATGCGTAGAATTGAAAATGATTTTTATCAGCCTTCGCCGGATCAGATCAAGCTGGGTAGCTTAGTCATCGACCTTGCTCAAAGGCGGGTATTTATTAATGGGCAGACAACTCATCTTACTCCGACAGAGTTTAAATTATTAACTTATTTGGCTAATCATGTCGATAAAGTAGTTCCTCATAATCAAATATTGGAAGCAATTTGGGGGGATGAGTATCGGGAATGTACTCATTATCTTAGGGTAAGTATTGGTCGTCTGAGACAAAAAATAGAAGCAGATCCCGGGAATCCTGAATATATTGTCACCTGTAGTGGTGTGGGCTATATGATTAGAAATCTTCAGGTGAGTTAAAACATAGATATAATTTGTAAACTTTAGACCAGGTATTATATAATGAAAGGGTAAGATAAAAAATAGTTTAAGCTGTCCG
>Ga0265294_10006943_pt1 | contig 13526 bp, 10 predicted proteins | sample MunlanPumphouse3_FD_192504 | JGI IMG/M metagenome (GOLD analysis project Ga0265294, IMG submission 192504) | Groundwater microbial communities from a municipal landfill in Southern Ontario, Canada - Pumphouse #3 | ecosystem: Environmental > Aquatic > Deep subsurface > Groundwater | place... | reverse complement strand
AATGAATCGAAAAATAAGAAGTAAATAATAATCACTTGACTGCTCAATGAGCGATAGAATTAAAAATAAGCAGGATCTTTTATGCTGATCCTGCTCATCGAAAAAAACATTTCGGTTTAAAACATACCACCGGTATAATAAAAAAACAAACAAATGGTCTATTTTACCTGAGCTTTGCAATGTTACTATGCACTTTATCCACTGCATTCACGATGTCATCCATATCAGATTTGGAACCAAGCATGAGTCCACCATTCCAAATCCAAAGGGATGAGTTATAGGTCTTAATCAAAGAGGGGCAGTGATTCCTCTGCTTGTATTGTTCAAAATCCAACTCATCAGAGGTATAAAACTTCTGGTAAATCTCAGATTTGAACACCTCGTTCATCATTGGTTGACCGTAGAGCGGATCGTTCGGATAGCCGGTCGCGACCGGCACACCCTCCGCTTTGAGCGCATCAATGAAGCGTTGACGGGGCAAGCCATCAAGTTTCTCTTCATTGTAGACCATCGCATATATGTAGTATGAGGCAGCTGTTGCACCCTTGTGCAATTTAACCGGAGTCACACCGGGGTAGGCTGCGAGTTTTTCGTTCAGGTATGCACCGTTCTCGTTTCGCACCTTGTGTTGTTCTTCCAGTTTCTCCAATTGACACAATCCAATTACCGCCTGGTACTCAGCCATTCGTATCTTATTAGCCAGAATGAGTGCTGAGATAGAACTGATTTGCCCCGACACGGAACCGGAAGCGTAACCAAAATTGTGATACGAATAGAGACGATCGTAATATTCGGTGTCATTCGTCAGAATCCCCCCACCTTCACCAATGGGAAGGTTTTTCGATGCCTGGAAGCTAAAGCATCCGGCATTGCCGAAGGTCCCCACTTTTTTACCGCCGATTTCAGCCAAGTGAGCCTGACAGGCATCTTCCACCACAAAGAGATTGTGTTCTTTGGCGATTTTCATGATGGAAGGCATATCAGAGGGATACCCACAAATGTGAACAGGGAGGATGCCCTTGGTTCGCGGTGTAATTTTCTTCTTGATCTGTTCGGGATCGATTTGGAAAGTCTCCGGATTAATATCTGCGAACACCGGCATAGCACCCTTATAGAGAATTCCAAAAATCGAAGCGCTGAACGTATAAGGAGAACAAATCACCTCATCACCCGGACCGATACCCGACTGCATCCATGCGGCACTCAAAGCATTGGTGCCGTTGACCGTCGTCAGGCAATGTTTGGAGCCATGCATCTCCGCCCATCTATTTTCAAATTCGGTCACTTTGCGGCTGCGAGACCAAACACGATTACCCATTACCTCGTTCATTTTGGGATTGAACTTTTCCGCATCCCACTGGGGCCATGGCTGCCATTTCTTATTGCCACGAACAGGCGTACCACCCAAAAGAGCTAATTTATCAGCTGTATGCTGTGAACTAGCAAAAACGGGGGTAATACCTGAGACTGCGACCCCTGTGGTAGCAGCTGCCAAGGTCCCTATAAAGTTGCGTCGACTGATTTCATTCTTTTTCATGATGATATCATTTAAATAGTTATTGTTTACATTTTTGTGTTTAGCATCTCATTGTCAAAACATTCACTTTCACTTGTGAACCAATCTTTTGCATATAAAGAATTAACCCGGATTACACTAAACAAAATTGATCATTTAGAAATATATTCTCCCTCCCATGTCACAACAAAAGTAAAACAGATCTGACAATATCTGTTCTCTAATAACGAAATCCATCCCTCAAAATACGCAAAACTTCCCGATCGAAGTAGATAAGAGGTCAAAATAACATCGTCCCACTCCTACCCAAGTCAATCACCTCAATGCGCTAGGTACATACAATTAATTACTTCTCCATAAACGAAACATCTAAATCTTTTACAATCTCATCAATTCTTTCTACCGTAGCACCTGTAACTTTGTCTGAAGCATTTCGATTCATCATGCTGGCATAATTTTTATCGATCACAATTTCTCTTCCAGAGTATTTCGGCATATTTAGTTTGCGTTGACTTACCTCTTGTGCTTCAAAATACCCCTTTTCCATGTAAGAAATGTTCCGGATAATCATGGTTCAATCTCCGTCCTTATATATCAAGTGCAGGTTATAGGTAATATACATACCGAAAATATTTATAGGATTAGACGAGATTTCAAGATAATCAGTTATAAGACAAACCGTCGAGTCTTTGTTATTTATAAGAAACGCCCCGGAATAGGGATTCAACTTATCATTCAAATAAGAAAATGCTCTCCTAAAGAACGCTCCCTTATCAAGTTCATATTCAAATTTAACCCTAAAAGCAACTTCTCCATCAATCACAGGGATTGAATCTTTTGAAAATTGAACAGACTGAGCAAAACCCATAGAAAAGGGTAAAAAGATGAATAAAAGACAAAGCTTAGTGATAAATCCTTTTCCAGAAAAAGCTTTATATTTCTCTTTTCACTTCCCCTAAAAGGCCGCTGATCACAGCCTTTCCATCTTTACAAGCATTGTGAAGTCATACTGCTTCACCTTTTTTTGGAACTCTTTTCCGAATCAGAAAAGATGAGTATCAGCTACAAATATATCATTTAAATGATTCGCTAAATCCATATTTACGTTGAATTCTCCTCAAAAAACGACAAGTTCACATTGATCATTTTTCCATACTATTTCCCCAATACGCTGGAATTGTAGTATTTGCAAAAATTGTTTTCACATTTTGCTCCAATCTTCAACGATGCAATTATATTCGGGATATACAAGATGATACTTTGTGCATAATAAGTATGTGGCTGCCACAAAAGGGCAGAAAATACCGTTTATTCCAGATCTTTTTGTGAAAAAATAATCGTTGCTGTTCCATAGCAATACAAAAAAACTGCTCTTTGATTTTATTGCATTTGCTTAATTGTAGGCAATTTACGATTGACTGGATTTGAACTATGCTTCCTTAAGAAACGTTTTGCAAAAAAAAGAATGCCGCGGACAAGGAAAATGAAGCAATACACCACAAGAGTAATGGCAAGTACATATCCAATTTGTGTGATTATTTCAATCCAAGGGGTTCTGTAGGTAATCACAGCAATCACGTTCAGCAGAAAAGCAAATAGAAAACAAGTCAGCAAAAACAACAATTCCTTGTGGATTCTTTGCACAGAAATGACTATCTCTTTCATACTTAAAATTTCATATAGGGTATTTTATACTCCTCGGGAAAGTCTACAACACGCTTCTCATCCATAGCCTGGTTGCCGAGCAGACACAACATTGTGGCACAATAAGCTTCTTCAACTATATCCTTCCCTTTTTCTCCCGTGATGCAGGCCTGGCAGAAGGCGGACAGTATTTCATCAGATCCATCCTTCACCGCTCCGATCATGGAAAGACCATCGTTGATATTGTAATCACCCTCGATGACATAGTGAGGTTTGTATTCCTTTTTGGTTTCGGGGCGCCAGCTGGAGCCGGCAGCCGGCACTGAAGCGAATACCTTGCTGCCAATTTGATTCAGCAATTGCTCAATGCCACTGTTCCCAACATTGTCATCTTCTTCCAGGAAATATATTCCTGTGGCCAAATTCATCGTTCCCTTGTGACCCAAAATCTGATCTTCCATCCCGTTGAATTTGTTTGCGATCAACGATTCATAGGTGATCTTTACGCCGTTATTGTAGCGATATGTGAGACTCACGCTATCATAAACCTCCCGTCCATCCTTCCAGCGAACAATATCGCCCATCCCTACAACCGACTGGGGGATATGTTTAGCCGCCCAATTGCACACCTCTAGTTGATGGGTGGCAAGCTCGGTCATCAATCCGCCGGAAGAGTCGCGGTAGAGACGCCAGTTGATCTGACGTTCAAGTTTGGAAGAAGGTACCGGACGACGCCAATCATGGTTCCTGAACCAGTGACAACGTGCACCTATCAGGTCACCAATCAATCCGGAATGAATCATCTGCATTCCTTTTAAGTACTTCTCATCAAACATGCGCTGCATACAAAAATACAACACCTTGTCTGTGTACCGGTAAGCATCGTAAATCGCTTTGCACTGATTCATGGTGAGCGCCATCGACTTTTCACAGAAGACATGCTTTCCTGCAGAGAGCGCATCGAGCACCATCGGTGCATGCCAGTTCAGGGGGGTGGAAATAACTACCCCATCAATGTCGGGTGATTCCAACATCTTCCGATAATCGTTGTATTGCTTTGCTTGCGGACAAAGCTTTCCAGCCTCTTCCAGGTTTGGAGAATAGATGTCACAGAGTGCCACTACCTCTGCATGATTCATTGGCAGGAGATTATGGATATGGTATTGCCCGCGCGAGCCAGTACCGATTAAGGCGATTCGTGCTTTTTCTCCCTTTATTTCGCTGATCTTCTCCGGTGTAAATGACTGAAGCCAGGGCATAGCTCCTAACATGGCGGCTCCACCTGTAACATATCCCAGATCCTTGATAAACTGCCGCAATCCGAGATCAACCTTTTTTACCTTTTTCTTTGACATCTCTGTTACATATCAAATTTCCCCACTGTTGTCAAAAAAATAAAATTTCTTCTCTCATATGAGATTGACCGGTCGCAATTGCATTATCATAGGGGTTCATTCCCTTTGCAACGAAACACCATCGCCAAAGCTCAGCATTTATTCAGATTGAATAGAACTATGTGCAAATAAATACAATATCAACCAGTCTCTACATTCTTAGGAGTAATGCTTGTAATGTTGAAGAATATACCACTATTACCTACTAACCATCAAATAGTTACACATAATACGTTTATTGATTCTGAAAGCTTCACTTTGGGGATCAATTCGATTCAACATGAAATAAGATTTCAGCAATTCCTTTAACATACATACCCATAGTGCCACAGAATCTACTTTGCTTTTACTCTTTAGAATGACACCTATCAGAGAACCACGAGACATGGAGTACTCATCAAAATAGGCGGGGTTATTCAGAACTCGCGTTCACAATCTCCACAGCTTTCGTTGTGACATAATACTTTGCCAGGGTATTGGATACCTCCCATTCTGGCATTTTACCTTCCTGCAAGAAACTAAAAAAACGTTGAGCTACATATTTGAAATGAGCCTCATGGTCTTCGCGCATTTCTTCAGGAATGTTAATCAGAAAGGAACCGTCAGTACTTTTCCTGAATGATATAAAGGGATACTCCTTCTGGATCATTTTAACGCAACGGTTCAGATGATGGGTAAATTCGTCATTATCAACATCTTTACCTTTACGGATATAAAGTTGTTTCACAAAATGATGCTCTCTGTCCTGAAGCATTGTGAGAGTTGCTTTTGTGCCTCTGATAATGGAAGAGAAGGTGTCACCGCCTCCTTCAGGCGCCATATAATTCCATAATACCTTTATCCGTATATGTGTGTCTTTCACCTTATAACTGATAATTCCGTTTGCATAAACATGTAGCATTTCTTGATCCAGATAACGTCGAAGATATTCGGGGAATGTATCCAACTTCGTCGATTTCGCAAAATCAGATTGTGACAGGGAAGTAGCCCAATGATTTACAGAGAGCAGCCGGATATCCTTCCTGTAATCTATCGCTATTTCGGGAAAACAGCTCCAGAAGATAAGATCAATCAAATGTGTTGTCACATCTGCAATCCCTTCACCTTGCTGTTCCACATCATAATACCAAGCAGGACGAATGAGAGGAGCTCCGGAAACCTCCTTGTAGAAGTGGTGTACGCTCTCCATAGAAATTGCAGGATCCTCTTCCGTACCCTGTTGCAGGATTCCAAAAAGCAACTCGTCATTAATCAACTGTTTGGCAATAATATTCAACACGTCGTACCGCTCTGTCATCATGTCATAAAGGAAAATACCCTTCTCTTTAGAGAAGGTAAAAGTATTTTCCAGACTTCGGAATTGATCTGGGTTTATCGCCATGGGTTTATCAGATAGTACATGCAAACCCGCATTGATGGCATATTGAATCTTTTCTGTCTTATCCCTATTATTACCAGCTAAAATGACGACATTTCCACTGTTATCATTTACCATTCGATCCAAATAATCTGCACCAACATAACAGGTGGTGAACCACGATGTAGGATCCACCTCCCTGTTATTGTAGTTATCAATAGCTGACAGATAAGAAATCAGTCCAGTACTATCAAGAGCATACACAAATACCGAATCATTTAATACGGGTAATCGGTTTTTTTGAAGTAAACTTGCATGAAAATGGCCAGGATCTACCACAATTAATTTCACCTCTCCATTCTTACCAGTAAAAACATGGGTGTCCTTTTTCATTCCATCCTGTTGAATATTACAGGAAACCAATATTAGTGTACAGATAATGAAAAGATTCTTCCTCATTTTATCAAAAAATATTACAACCTTTTAAGCAACTTATTTGCTTCTTTCATCCCCTTGTTATAGGTTTCCTTCATCGAGATTATCCTCCCTCCCTTCTTAACGCTCTGATTGGACGCTTCCATAAAGGTGAAAATCTCAATTGTCTCTTCATCGGGTATTGGAGAGATGCCAGTATCAAAGAAATTCAAGATCTCATCAAGCAATCCCTCATAACCTTCGTATGAGCCTACTGGTACGGCTCCTCGTTCGGTGATTGCAGTACCCCCATATATGGAACGTCCCTGCTGTATTGCTCTGAAAGTTCCAATCCGTCCATCTCCCCATTTTCCAACAACCAGATCTGTACTGTCAGCAGACATTCGACTTACGGAAACACAGCCTTTACCCATAACAGTAAAGAGCATCTCTACTCCGTGAATTCCATACCACCCAAAATCAGGATGGGACGGCTCCGGTTTGTGAGGCGAATAACAATCTACCCCCCACACCTTTCCAAACTCTCCATTTCGAAGTTTGAGAGTCTGACCTACAAACCGCAATGATGAGGCGGAGAAAATTGGCATATCATACTGTTTGGAAAGTTCAAAAATTGCCAGAGACTGGGCTAAAGAGGCTCCCAAAGGTTTGTCGATAAACATCCGTTTCCCAGACTTGAACACTTCATTCGCCTGTTCGAGATGCATATTCCCATCATTTGTTTCAAGCATCACACAATCGACTTTATTGAGAAGTTCATCAATAGATGAAACCACTTCAACACCCAATGCCTCAACCTGTTCAATATAACCAGGAATTCGATCATAACTGGATTTGATGGTCCTTGACCCGTGTGGGTAAGCTGCCACAATCTTGTATTTCTTATATTTTTCCTTCTGTTCTTTCCCATTCAAAAACTTTGTAAAAGCTATGGAATGAGAGGTATCTAAGCCAATAATCCCAATTTTCACCGTTTCCTGAGCAGGTAGCAGAAATCCCACACAAAGAAAAAAAGACAAAACAAAAAACTTTAAACCTCTGTTATTCATATCAAAAAATTTTATTCCATTCAACATAGTGAGTATATGATTATCCTAATTTACTAATTCCATGAATAGGAGTGATAAGCCAATTACTCCAACCTGGAAGCACTTTCAACGTCTAAATAAAGTACCGCATCTTTTTTCGTTCGTAATATGGTTGCCGGACATTCTTCTGAAATAGGAGCATGTATGGTATTTCGAACCGCTTCAGCTTTCAAACGAGTTGGAACAATACAGAACATGTGGTTCGCTTTCATCAGTGCAGGAATGGTAAGGGTATACGCCATCAATGGAACCTGCCCAATTTCTGCAAAGCAATTGTCGTTAACCTGTTGCTGTCTGCATGACTGTTCCAGTTCCACCACTTTCACCAGCTTGGGATCATTGAAATCAGCAACCGGGGGATCGTTGAAAGCGATGTGACCGTTTTCTCCGATTCCCAGGCAAACGATGTCAACCGGGTATTTCCTCAACAGATCGGCATACCGTTCACATTCGGCAGCCGGATCATCAGCCAGTCCGTTGATGTAATGTACACTTTTGAAAGGTACTTTAGCAAAAATCCGGTCTCTCAGGAAATTACCAAACCCCTGGGGTGCCTCCTTTTCAAGACCGATGTACTCATCCATGTGAAAGGCGTTGATCTCTTCCCATTTAATCCGCTCATCTCCGACCAGTTCCTTCATGAAATCACTTTGTGATGGTGCAGCGGCAAAAATCATGTTGATTTCACCCTTCTCTTTCTGCAACTGTTGGATGGTTTCAGAAACATTACTGGCTGCCTCTTTGCCCATCTCTTCCCTGGTTGTGAAAATTTTCACCACCAACTTCCCTTTCGTGAATGTAGTTACATCCGTCTTAATTTCCGTAAATGACATTTCCTTCTATGATTGTGTGTGAAACATTAATATTCTCATCAAATAACACCAAATCCGCGTCTTTTCCTCTTGAGACGGAGCCTTTGCTCTGATCCAACTTCATGATACGGGCCGGGGTCAGTGTCATCATGCGCACCGCTTCCACCAGAGGCACCCCGGCAACCTGCACCATGGTCCGGACCAGACGATCTGTGGTGGCAACACTTCCGGCGAAGGCTGTTCGATCGGGCAACTTGGCAACACCATCTTCGATGATCACTTTCTGTCCCTTCTCCAGGCTTCCCAGTATCGACTCCCCGTCAGGCATTCCTGCTCCCCGCATGGAATCGGTGCAAAGAGCCGTCCTGTCGGGCCCCTTGAACTTGTAGACAAACTGCAACAACGATTTGGGCAGGTGTACTCCATCGGCAATGATCTCCACATCCATCCCATCAATCAGATAGGCTGCCTCAACCACACCGGCAAAGCGGAAGGCATTCCTCCGGGTAATGGTAGACATGCCGGAGTAAAGGTGCGTGGCAAGTGTGAAACCGGCATCGTAGGCATCCAACACCTCTTCGTAAATGGCATCGGAATGTGCCACCGCAGTAAGGATGTTACGCTCCCTGAGCACTTTTGCGAACTCCAATGCTCCCGGCAACTCGGGCGCAAGGCTCCAGCGCACGATATCGTCGGATGCTGCCATAATGGCGTTGTACTCCTCCGGTTCCGGATTCCTCAGATATTTGGGGTCTTGTGCTCCCCGCTGATTGTAAGCGAAGTAGGGCCCTTCCAGATGCAATCCCAGGAACCTGGCTCCTTTGCTGTTGCGCTTCACCGCTTCCTTGTAGATGGTAAAGGTCTTGAAGAGCTCATCGGTTGTACTGGTGAGGGTAGTGGGCAGCAATGCCGTTGTCCCGAACCTTGCATGCGTTTCCGCAGCACCCAGGTAAGCCTCTACCGTACCATCCATGAAATCATGGCCACCACCTCCATGGGTGTGGATGTCAATGAATCCGGAAGATACATACCTGTTACGGGCATCTATCACCACATCATTGTCCGCAAGAACAAACTCGTTCTTGTTGACAATATCGGTAATCTTGCCGTTTTCTACCACTACTGTCTGGTTTTCTACTATCTTGTCCGGAAAAATCACTTTTCCGTTTTGGATGATCAATCGATTCTTCATAAATTCTAATCTATTTCAGCATCTGAAACAAACTTCTATGGCAATCTGTCACAGACACAATTGTTGGTAAATATTATATGGTAGCAGCTCTCTTCCAGGATTTAATCCTGTAACCCCAGGTGGCATACCATACAATGTATGCGAAGCAGGGTATCAGCACAGCATATGCAAATTTCATTGCCTCAAAAGAAGAGAGGGATCCATTCAGCTCAACAAATGAGTTGTAGATGATTGGCATGATGGCACTTCCACAGAGGGCCATCACAAGAAATGCGGATCCCAGATTGGTATGTTTTCCCAGGCCGTTGATTGCCAAAGGCCAGATCCCGGCATAGAGCAGGGCATTGGGAAGTCCCATCATGACGAGATACCAGAGCGAGATATCAGTTGTCATACCAAAGATCTGGACGGTGCCGGAAGTAGTGATAATCAAAACGGAAAGGATCAGGTTGATTGAAGAACAAACCAACAGGGCATTCCTCTGTTTGATGTATTTCGGGATCAATGCAATACCCAGGAAATAACCGAAGAAGGTCAACAACATCGTGTAGGAGGGGATGTTCTGCGCCGGTCCTGCAAGACTCTCGCCCATCGTCCCGGCATACTGGATGCTGGTTCCCAGTGCGATCATCTGCGTACCAATGTGAAAGAACATCGCCAATACACCCAACAATAGCGCAGGATATTGCAAGATATGCTTCTGGGAACTCTCATCCTCAACGGATCGCTTGTTCACAACAGAAGGATCCAGCTCCGGAAGAGGTGAATACCGAACAATTATACCAAATAAAAAGAGGGCAATTGCTAAAATAAGATAGGGAGTCATCACACCCTTTATCAGCGTATCGAGAACAACGTCAAGTGACTCACCGGTATAGACCCCAGCCTCTATTTCCTTCATGAGAACCCTGTCGGACTCCCTGATAACCACTGCGGCAAAGATCAGGTTGGCAATCACACCGGCCAGCTTGTTGCCGGTACCCACCATACTCATTCTTTTTGCCGCGCTCTCGATAGGTCCCACGATGGTTACATAAGGATTGGCAGCAGACTGCAGGACAGCCAGACCAACGCCGAGCAGGAAAAGCCCCATCAGAAAGATCTGATATATCCTCCAATAGGCTGCCGGCACGAAAAGCAATGCGCCCAGTGCCATGCACCACAGCCCAAACATCATACCCCGTTTGTAACCTACCTTGTTCAACAGGAAGGAAGAGGGTATCGCCATGATCAGGTAAGCAATATAGAAGGCAAAAGTAACCAGATAAGACTGAAAATTAGACAACTGAAGTGTCAATTGGAAATAGGGTATCAGGATCGTATTGACCCATGAAACCAATCCAAAAATAAAAAAAAGCAATGCCAGTATGATCATGGATTTGATCGTGGTGGTTTTATCCTGCACGTGAGGAATCGGGGTACTCGTGTTCATCTTAGAGTTGTTTAATCAGTATAAATCTATTGTCCCAAAGAATTATCCCGACAAAAATAGGATTTAAATAATTGAAAGATGCTTTAAAAACGTAATCCTGTTTTCAAAAAACGTACAGATTAAGCCTGCCTGGCATTTTTCTTACGATATTCGGCAGGAGTGGCACCTTTGATTTTTTTGAAAATACGGGATATATTTTTGCAATCATTGAATCCCGACTCCAATGCCAAATCAAAAAGTGTCCGGTCTGTAGTCAACAGTAAATGGGCAAAATAATCGATTCTGCAATTCAAGATAAACTGATAAATCGAAGTACCCATCTCTCCCTTGAACTTCACTTCCAGATTCCGCCTCGAAAAGGGCACCATTTCTGAAAATTCTTCTATGTTGATATCCGTAGTGAAATTGTCTTCGATATAGTTGACTACTTTTGAGATATGCTCGTTGGAAATGTTATACTTCTCGGTTGATTTTCTCAATTCAAATCCTTTGGGTTCAATTACAACGTTGAATGGTTCAATCCGATCTTTACCCAACAAACGGTCTATCAACCGTCCCACTTCATACCCGCCCTTTTCCACATCAAGCACGATGGAAGAGATAGGCGGGTCGGAGAGGTTGCAGATCAGCTCATCGTTGTCAACTCCCAATAGAGAAATTTCTTCCGGAATGTTGATGTTATTGATCTTGCAGATTTCTGAAACCTGCAAGGCAAAACTGTCGTCACAGGCAAAAAGGCCAACCGGTTTGGGAAGCGAGAAGAGCCATTCGTCGAGCTGCAGGTGTGCAGTGCTCCATTGTTCCCCGTTCAGATTTTCACTCTCAAAATAGTAAAAATTGCCTCCCACCTTCTCCACTTCATGCATGAATCCCTCTGCTCTTTCACGCGACCATACCACATCCTTGTTGCCGTAGAAGGCAAAATTCCTGAAACGTCTCTTGATAAAAAACCTGGCGGCCATCCCCCCGGTACCGATATAGTCACCCGTCAGATTGGAGAAGTAGGGACTCCGCTCCCGGTAATTTTGCAGCACAATGGGTATCCCCAGGCTCTCAAGCAAATTGGTACCCTCGTGATCCCAGCGGGCCACAATAGCATCTGCCTTCCACTCCTTAGCCCATTGAATGATCCCCTCTTCTCCGTAAAGTGTTTTGTAATAGGAGGGTAATCGGTAAAATATCCAGGGTCCATGATCCTTGGAGTACTGGATCAATCCTTTGAGAATGCGACGACTAAACTCACTCGAATAATCAATTAAAAGCAGAATTCTGTTCATGGATAATACTCACTTAACGTATCAAGAAGATAATTCTCCTCAAATATACAACAATAATTGGAAATTCGATCGAATGATATCGCTTTCTAAGAACCACAATTTGGGAAGAAAGTAAGACCTCCATCCAGGAGAAGTCGCTGCATTGCATGAAAAAAGCGGGTTTTCACCCGCTTCTCGTATTTCCGTCTGCTCCTTTTCGGTTGTCAATCCGCAAAGGCGTGCCTGAATCCCTCAATCTTATTCCAATTGCCTCGGGTGAAGTCGGGCACCTCGACCGGTGCGCTACCATTCTCTATGGAGATGCGGCTCAGCTCAGCCAGAGAGCACCACTCTGCCAGGTCATACACATCCATGTCGAGTGGCAATCCGTTTCGCAGGCAGTAAACCAGACGGTAATCCATGATAAAATCCATACCACCATGGCCGCCAACCTCCTTGGCCTTCTCTTCCAGCTCACGGTGAATGCGATGCTTGTACTTTGCCATCAATGCATCCCGCACCTCTGCTGAGACATAAGAGTGGGAAGTGAGATTCTCGTGGTCGGGTGTAATGCTCCCGTCTAGCATCTCTGCCTCGAGCGCATAGCCTGGATTCGGATACTTGTTGGCAAACCCCTTGGTACCACTCACCTGGTACATGCGACTGTAGGGGCGTGGAGAAGCCACATCATGCTGGATTTGGATTGTCTTCCCTTTCCCGGTACGAATCATGGTCATGGTATGCTGTCCGTTGGCGAACTGATAGGCACTGTCGGGATTCATCCCCCGTTCTTCGATCAGGTATTCGGGGATATTGACCGGCTTGGTGTCCATCGCCACCAGCGTGCTCATCTTGTCGCCACGGTGGAGATCCATCACCTGCGCTGCCGGACCCATACCATGCGTGGCATAGATATCGCCGCGATACTTCCTGTTGTACTGCATACGCCAGTCACCTTCGTATCTCTCCCATATTTCCTTCAGGTTGTGAATGTATGCCCCCTCGGCATGAAGTACCTCGCCGAAGAGTCCCTGTTGCGCCATGTTGAGGGTTGTCAGTTCAAAGAAGTCATAGACACAATTCTCCAACTGCATGGCATGCTTCTGTGTCTTCTCTGCGGTATTGATGATCGCCCAGATCTCTTCGAGCGTCATGGCAGAGGGCACCTCACAGGCCACATGCTTGCCCTGCTCCATGGCGTAGATCATCATCTCGGCATGTTTTTCCCAGTCGGACGCAATATAGACCAGGTCAATATCATCGCGTCTCACCAGCTCTTTCCATGCCTCCTCGCTTCCGCTATAGGCCTCAGCGCGCGGCAGACCGGCTTTTTCCAGGATCGCTTGGGTCTTCTCCACCTTCTCAGCGTACAGGTCACATAATGCCACGATCCTGGTACC
>Ga0265294_10006941_pt1 | contig 13527 bp, 13 predicted proteins | sample MunlanPumphouse3_FD_192504 | JGI IMG/M metagenome (GOLD analysis project Ga0265294, IMG submission 192504) | Groundwater microbial communities from a municipal landfill in Southern Ontario, Canada - Pumphouse #3 | ecosystem: Environmental > Aquatic > Deep subsurface > Groundwater | place... | reverse complement strand
GATGTCCTGATTAATTTTGGCTAAATCAAAACCGGAATATTCCGCAAATTTCTTTGACATACATCACATTTTTTCAAGGTGCAAAGGTAGCAAAAAATAAATTCCGAAATACTTATTTGATGTGATGATTTTAGAAGAAGTCGTGTTGGAAGAATCATTTATCCATGTAGAAATCGGCCGTCATGGTAGCATAAGCCACAGAAGGTTTATGAGCAAAGGTCTGGAGAATCAGTGACGAGCGTTCGATAAGACCTCTGTTTTTTGAAAATTCAAGAAGCACTCGTTTTGGAGTCAAACCTTCTACCGACACCACCTCACAACGTCTTAAAAGGTACAGCTTGTTTTGCCAGCAGATATCCTCAAAATCATCTGCTGCATCAGCAGGGATAATCACGGAAAAACGGCCGTGAGATGTCAGCATTTGAGCCGATCTTCGGATCAACATTTCGTAGGAAAGGGTATCTGTATGTCTAGCCTGATTTCTTTCTTTCAACAGTGCTTTCAGAGATCTTCTGAAAAATGGGGGGTTGGAAACAATCAAATCATAGTATCCGTTGGAATAGTCGCCGAAATCAGACACAAAGATATGAACCCTGTCAGGCCATGGGCCGGCTGCGACATTTTCAGCTGCTTGTCCGGCTGCTTCCGCATCAATTTCAACGCCATCCACTTGTGCATTGGAACGCTGAGCCAGCATCAGGGCAATCAAACCACTTCCCGTCCCCACGTCAAGCATTCGTTCCGCTTTTCCAGGTTCCGTCCAGACTCCGAGCAAAACACCATCGGTTCCCACTTTCATGGCACAGCGGTCATGAAAGACTTCAAACTGTTTGAAGCGAAAAGAAGGATTGCCCATTCGAGAAAATGATTATCTGTCTATTCTTCAGCAGAGTGCTGTGAAGAGGGGCCTTCAACACCAAAGCCCTCCGAATCTTTCTTTTTTTCAGCTTCGGCTATTGATTTTTCATACATGCCGACACGCAGACTAATATAGAATTCGAGGATGGCCACAATCAAAAGCAAGACAATCCATCCACCATTTTCCCTAAACTGAAGACAGGAAGTCACCACTAAAGCCAGTGATGAAAAAAAATAAAGACGGTTTAAACGTTTAAGGCGAAAATCGTTTCCAGAATATGCCATTTTAAGCCTGCTGAAAAAGAAAAGAGCCACACCTGATGCAAAAGCATATTTACCCCAGACAACATTTTCCATGACTAAAATGGAGGAAATTAGGACCAATATCGCCCCAACCGTAAAAACGATATTCAATAATTTTTTATTCATACGAAAACAATTTTTAATTAAAGGCCGTCGGAACTCACTTATCGGATTCTCATAATCTTTCGTTTATTCTAAACAGTCGTCTTACGTGAATAGCTAGTCAAACAAGTTTACTTCTGTAATCGCTACTTGAAACACTGAGAGAAAAGCCTTGTTCCATGGTTCAATCTTTTTTAGAAGATTCAACGACAAAGAGCTCTTCGTTGGTTTTTTTCATCAGATACTCTTCCCTCGCAATCCGCTCCAACTCAGCGTTACTTGAATGGAGTTTTTCTAGCTTATCTGCACTCTGGTCACGGTATAGTTCATAATGTTTGATTTCCTGACGCAGTGCATTGATCTTGATTTCATATTGCACCCTCCTGATGACATTGTTGTCATCAATGAAAACAATAAAGACCACAAACACGACAATCGTAATGATGTACTTGTTCAGATATGGTTTTAAGCGGGCATAAAGAATCTTGAGCTTATCCATTTTCAGATAAATGTTTGTAACAAAAGTAGTGGTTTTTTTGCATACTTTTCCAGAAAATTCCGAAAGGATTTTGTTACATTTGCACTGCACACGAAAAAACAATCTTTTTCTATGGAAAATTACTTGGTTTCTGCCCGTAAATACCGTCCTGATACATTTCAATCAGTTGTCGGACAATCAGCATTGACCACTACACTGAAAAATGCCATCAAAAACAAGCAACTTGCGCATGCCTATTTGTTTTGTGGCCCCAGAGGCGTAGGGAAAACGACTTGTGCACGTATTTTCGCCAAGACCATCAATTGTTCCAATCCCAAAGAAGACGGAGAAGCCTGTAACGAATGTGAATCCTGCCAAAGTTTCAACGAACAACGATCCCTAAACATCTTCGAACTGGATGCCGCATCCAACAATTCTGTGGATGACATCCGCAGTCTTGTCGATCAGGTCAGGATTCCACCGCAACTGGGACATTACAAAGTATACATCATTGATGAAGTTCATATGCTTTCGGCCAGTGCCTTCAACGCTTTCCTAAAAACGCTGGAAGAGCCGCCCCGCCACGCCATCTTCATCTTGGCCACCACCGAGAAGCATAAGATCATACCCACCATCCTTTCACGTTGCCAGATCTACGATTTTAACCGAATCAGCGTCAACGACATCGTCGGGCAATTGCAACTTGTAGCCAAGTCCGAGCGTGTGGAAGCTGAGGAAGAAGCCCTTAACATTATTGCCATGAAGGCCGATGGTGGAATGCGCGATGCCTTGTCCATCTTCGACCAGGTCTCCAGTTTTGGGAATGGAACAATCACTTATCAGAATGTTATTGATAATCTGAATGTTCTGGATTATGATTATTACTTCAAACTGACCGATGCCTTTTTATCCGTAGACCTCAGCAAAGCCTTACTCTTGTTTAATGACATCCTCAACAACGGATTTGAAGGCCAGCACTTCATCACAGGGCTAAGTACCCATTTCCGTGACCTGCTGGTTTGCAAAGACCCAGACACCCTCACCCTTTTGGAAGTTGGAGCCGGTATCAGGGCCAGATATCAAGAGCAGGCTGCACAATGTCCGTTGGAGTTTCTATTCACGGCCATCAAAATCAGCAATGATTGTGACCTGAACTATAAGGAAAGCCGAAACAAACGTTTACTCATCGAACTTACATTGATCCGGATTACTCAGCTTTCGGATTCAAAAAAAAAAATCCATGAACTGATATCTGACGAAGAACAGATTTCTATTCAGCCTCTGCCTACACTTTCTACACCGGTGACTCAACCGACTGGGCAGCCTCAACCTGATGCATCACTTCAGGCAGAGCACATCCAAAGCACTTTTTCCTCGACGGCTGCTACTATTCTGCATAAGGAAGTAATCGCTTCTGAAGTCAAAAAAGAGAATATTGCTTCACGCTCCATCAAGACCATCAAAACCAGTTCCATCAGGAAACAGACTGAAAAGGCAGAAGCATCGATCCATAGACAAGATGAAGAGCCTGTTCTCAACAAATCATTCAATGTTGAAGACCTCCGACGTTCCTGGAATAGTTTTACCGATATCATCAAAAATGACATACATCTTAAAAACGCCATGAAGGCTTGTCAACCTGTTCTGCAATCTGAAAATCAGTTTGAGGTTGTTGTTCAGAACCCGGTCCAGGAAATTAAGCTAAAGGAAATCACTTTCAAGATTGAATCACATCTGCATCGGGAACTTCAAAATAACAATGTAAAAATGCATATCAGACTTACTGAGAGTGGAGAAAATGTCCGTCCATTTACAGCAAGGGATCGTATGGAAGCTATGGTGAAAAAAAATCCGAATCTCGATTTGTTATATCGAACATTCGGATTGGACCTGAACTAATCGGATAGACATACCCGGATTCATTTGATCAACTATTTATCAGAAAGATTCTTATTGAGCGCAATCATCTTGATAGCTGTAATAGCTGCTTCGTCTCCCTTGTTGCCAAGAACACCACCAGCCCTGTCAATAGACTGTTGCATGGTATTGTTCGTCAGCAGTCCAAAAATGATAGGAATTTTAGACTGAAGATTAAGGGTCGTGATGCCCTGAGTAATACCATCGCAGATATAATCAAAATGAGGAGTCTCCCCACGAATGACGCAACCCAACACAATCACGGCATCTACTTCTGATTTCTGTACCAATAGTTTTGCACCATAAACCAATTCAAAACTTCCTGGTACCCAACGAATAAGAATATTGTCAGGGGAAACACCATTTTTGATCAAAGTTGAACGAGCCCCTTCCATCAGTTTTGAAGTGATGTCATAGTTCCAATCTGCAACAACAATCCCGACCTTCATTGCTGAAGTATCGGGTATCGTTGTCGGATCGTAATCCGATAAATTGTGGTATTGGGTTGCCAATTTATTTCTTGGTTTTAGCGCGTTCAATATATTTCTCTATGTCAGAACCTTCCTGAGATAGCGGATATTCTTTCTTGATGCATTCATAGATTTTCAAAGCCTTGCTGTATTTTCCAAGACTTTCATAAACAGTGGCAGCTTTCATCAGATAGATCGGAGATAAAAGTTCATTGTCCTGATCCGCGGCTTTTTCAAAAAATGAAACGGCCTTTTCGGGTTTACCCAGTTCAACATAACAATCGCCAATGGCTCCGACCAAAGCCGGTGAAACCATGATGTCACTCGCTTTGCTGTCCTTCAGATAATCAATGGCTTTTTCATAATTACCCATGTTCTTATAGCATAAGCCAGCATAAGCTGCAGCTAAATCTGATGTTTTTGTAGCACCATATTCGTCGATGACACCTTCAAAACCAATATATTCAGCACCATCACCCTGCAAAGCGACTTTAAAGGAGTCTATGGCAAAATATTTTTCGCCTATATAAATCATTTCCTGAGCAGCCTTTTCTCTCGGAGCCAAATAGCCGTGGCGAAAATAGAGGATACCTGCTACAACTACAATGATTGCAACCAATGCAATGATTATCTTCTGTTGATTTTTTTCAATGAATTGTTCCGAGCGACCTAATGCTTCATTCACTTGTTGCAATTCTTCATTTCCTTCTGCTTTGTTGGACATATCAATTAGTCTTAGATGTAAATGGTACTTAAAATTTGGCTTACAAAAGTACATTAATTGATTTGATTCCGAAAATTTATCCTTGTTTTTTTATACATTTGTATGCATTAACAACGGCATCAGGCTTCCAATATATGTATTTAAACAATCTGTCCATCATTAACTTCAAAAACATTCGGGAAGTTGATTTGTCCTTCTCCCCTGGTGTCAATTGTTTTTTCGGAAAAAACGGAGTTGGAAAAACCAACCTATTGGATGCCATCTATTATCTTTCTTTCTGCAAAAGCCCTTCCAATCCCATCGACTCGCAGAACATCGCCCACGATGCTGACTTCTTTGTCTTGCAGGCACTCTATAAAGAAGGAAACCTTCAGGAAGAAATTTACTGTGGCATGATCCGCAAGCAAAGAAAGGTTTTCAAACGAAATAAAAAAGAATACGACAGACTGTCTGAGCATATCGGACGCATACCTCTTGTCCTGATTTCTCCGTCTGACGAAGACCTTATCCGTGAAGGGAGCGACGAAAGAAGACGTTTCATGGACATGGTTATCTCGCAGTACGACCATGCCTATATGGAATCGCTCATGAGTTACAACAAAGCACTCCAGCAACGCAACGCACTGTTGAAGGGCGGAACTTTCAAGGATGAATCGCTATGGAGTGTGTATGAAGAGATGATGGAAACCCACGCTGAGGTGGTCTTTCGTAAAAGAGCGGCTTTCATCGAAGAATTCACTCCTGTTTTCGAAACATTTTACCAAAAAATTTCCGGAGGCAAGGAGCATATTCATTTAAAATACCATTCTCATCTTTCTGATGGATCTCTGGGTGACAAACTTCGCGAAAGTAGAATGCGGGATGATTTGTTGGGATTTACGACGGTCGGTATACACAAAGATGACCTCATGATGGATTTGGATGGTCATCCCATCAAACGGGTAGGTTCTCAGGGACAAAACAAAAGTTATCTGATTGCTCTTAAACTGGCTCAGTTCGATTTTCTGAAAAAAGCGGGGAACACCACTCCTATCTTGCTTTTGGACGATTTGTTCGATAAGTTGGATGCAAGCCGGGTGGAACGCATTGTCAACCTGGTATCCGGAGATGAGTTCGGACAGATTTTCATTACCGACACAAACAGGGAGAATCCGGACCATTTGTTACAACGTACCGGTGAACAGTTCCGCATTTTCTACGTCGAAGATGGACATGTTGAATCCAATGAATTATGAGAAGAAGAAGCACTCAAAGCATACACGAGATTCTCGATGAGGCACTGAAAAGCCTGCAAATTGATGGAAAGCTTTTTGAGACCAGGCTCATCAATGCTTATCCTGAGATTGTCGGTTCCGGTATTGCGGCTCATACCAAGAGTCTCTATATCCAAAGATGCGTTTTATACGTCAAGATTGATTCTGCTGTGATTCGCAACGAGTTGCAGATGATGCGACAAAGTCTGATAGAGCACCTCAACAGACAAGTGGGACATGAGACAATCAAAGATATTGTTTTTCGGTGATTGACGTTCACAAATTCGGAAGAGAGGAACCCGAGGTTATGCCGCCTAACGACGGAAGTGCAATAGAACAATAAAGGCTTTTAGAAATGATCGTCAAGCACAGTTGCATTATTCGATTTTGTGATGACTTCCACCGCTTTTGTCAGCGTTAAGTCTTCCTCTTGCAAAATTTCCCAAAAAGCATCTTCATTCAATATATTCCTTGCAATATACGCCTTGATTTGCGTCAGAATAATCGGAAAAGACTTCTCGATAAATTCCAGCCGACCTTTGTAATTCTTGCTTTCTGCATATTCAAGAAATTTTGGAATCAAATTCTGATCATCAAGGTAAAAAGATAACTTATTTGGTGTATTATAGATTTTCATGGAATCTCTATGGACATCTGTATAGGAATAAGCAAAACTGTAAATTAGCCCGGCATTGCTTACCTTGTTGTACCAGGATGTCATCCCTGTCGTATCCAAAGGAATGAAAAAGTCAGGAATAATTCCACCGCCACCATAGACGACCCTACCACCTGCTGTTTTAAAACGCAGACTATCGTTTACAGGAATGTTATCTTTAGAATTAAATTCACCTTTCATATAGCGGTTGACGATATCCATCTGATAATTTTTATCCTCTCCATCTTTATAAGGTTTTTGAAGGCATCTTCCTGAAGGAATATAAAATCTGGCTATGGTGAGACGTACAGCAGACCCGTCACGAAAAGGAATTTCATTCTGAACAAGCCCCTTTCCAAAAGAACGGCGACCAATTACATAACCACGGTCATTGTCCTGAATGGCACCAGCCAAAATTTCACTGGAAGAGGCAGACCATTCATCAACCAAAATGGATACAGGAACATTTTGGAAAGAGCCTTTACCGGTTGAATAGACATCCTCTCTCGAATAAGCCTTACCCTGAGTGTACAAAATCAAACGATTGGCAGGCAAAAATTCGTTGGCAATATTCAAAGCCGGTTCCATCAATCCACCTGGATTTCCGCGTAAGTCTACAATAAATTTGGTACACTTATGTTTCTGAAGGTAGACCATTGCCTGCAAAAATTCCGAATGTGCCAGACGTCCAAAATTACCAATCTTGATATAGCCGATATCATTACCAATCTTATATTTGGCATCTACGCTATATAAAGGAATATCATCCCTGGTGATGGTGTAGGTATATATTTTTCTTTTGTGAGACCTCAGGACAGTGACTTTTACCTTTGTGCCTTTTACACCACGTAAAATTTTCATGATCATATCTGAAGTAATAGATTTCCCGACAAACGATTTTCCGTTAATCTTGATGATTCTATCCCCGGCCAATAATCCCACCTTTGCTGACGGACCTCCGTTTATAACAGAGACAACTCTGATCGTGTCATCATAAATGTTGAATTGAACGCCTATCCCGCTGAAACTGCCTTCTATCTGTTCATTGGCCGCTGCACGATCTTCGGCAGAAATATAAACTGAATGAGGATCCAGTTCACCAAGGATCTTAGGCAACAAATCTTCAACCATTTGCTTCTGGTTGATACTGTCAACATATTTTGCATCAATCAGAGACATCAAGGCATTGACCTTATTCATGTAAAGGCCATTACCACTTCCAATCAGGGAACGTTGAGATATTAGATTACCAACAATAAGTCCGACTACAATACATCCCGCCATTGCAACAGGTATCCAGACTTTCCCTTTATTATTCACTTCCATCATAAATTATTTTTATCGCAAAAAACCGTATTAATTTTAGCACGTCTAAGCAAATCCAATCCATCTTCCAAATGATAAAGTTCGCCGTAAACTACTCTGATAATGCCAGCTTGGATAATCAATTTGGCACACTCAATACATGGAGAAGCAGTCACATAAAGGGTTGCACCTTCACTACTATTGTTTGATCTGGCAACTTTAGTAATGGCATTTGCCTCAGCGTGTAACACATAGGGCTTGGTCTTGTTGTATTCATCTTCACAAATATTTTCAAAACCGGAAGGGGTACCATTGTAACCATCTGAAATAATCATTTTGTCCTTCACCAACAACGCACCTACTTGCCTACGTAGGCAGTAAGAATTTTCTGCCCAGATTTGAGCCATTCGCATATAACGCTTGTCCAGATTGGCTTGTTTCTCAGAAATTGTATTCATCATCTATATCTTAAAATTACTCTGCGAAGTCAGACACCTTAATCTTTATTTAATAATTCCGTTTCTTTTCAGCAAAGCGTCAATGCCAGGTTCCTGACCTCTGAAACGTTTATAAAGTTGCATGGGGGGTTCCGTTCCTCCCCTGGAAAGAACGTTCTCACGAAAAGAAGCAGCAGCTTCGGTATCAAAAATCTTATTGCGAGTCAAGTATGCATAAGCATCTGCATCCAAAACTTCAGCCCATTTATAGCTGTAATAACCGGCGGCATAGCCACCTGAGAAAATATGGCTGAAGGTGGTACTCACCAGACAATCTTTAGGCTGCGGCAAAACAGTGGATTTTGTCCAGCTTTTGCGCTCAAATTCAAACAGGTCGCCATTGAAATCCATTGTCAAGGTATGCCATCCCATATCGAGATATCCAAAACTGAGCTGACGCATACAAGCATAGGCAATATTGAAATTCTCGGCCGCCTTATTTTTTTGAACCAATTCGTAAGGAATTTTTTCGCTTGTTTGATAATGGATGGCAAATCCATCAAGAAATTCTTTTTCATAGGCCCAATTTTCCATCACTTGAGAAGGCAATTCCACAAAATCCCTATAGACGTTGGTTCCTGCCTGACTGCGATAATTGACATCTGAAAAGATGCCATGTAAAGAGTGTCCGAATTCATGCAAAAAAGTGGTCACTTCATCAAATGTCAATAAAGAAGGTTTGGATTCGGTGGCCTTGGTAAAATTCATCGTGATGCCTATATGCGGACGATGATCTTTTCCATTGAGACGATATTGTTCATTGATGTCGCTCATCCATGCACCGGCGCGTTTTCCCTGACGGGGATGGAAATCGGTATACAGCACAGCAAGGTAGCTTCCGTCCTTGTCAAAGACTTCCCAGGCTTCCACGTCCTTGTTCCAGGTAGGAATTTTCGGGTTCTTTTTGAAGGTGATGCCATACAATTTGGTTGCCAAACCGAATACACCCTTTTGCACATTCTCCAACTTGAAATAAGGACGAAGCATTTCGTCGTTGATGTCAAACTGGATACTTTTCAGTTTTTCTGAATAATAGGACCAATCCCAAGGTTCCAACGTGATTTTTTTTCCTTCAAAACCGATGGCAAAACCCTGTACAGCTGCCACTTCAGTTTTGGCAACCGGCATATAGGCATCAGCAAGCTTATCCAACAATCCATAAACAGCTTCAGGATTTTCAGCCATTCTGAGACGTAAAGCAAAATCAGCATAGGTCGATTTTCCCATTAGGGAAGCTATCTGACGTCTTATATTGGCAATATCACGCACTATTTCGCAGTTGTTGAACTCACCAGAGGAGGCCAATGTGTTTTTAGCCCGGTAAAGTTCTTCACGTAAAGCGCGGTTTTCTGCATATTTCAAAAACGGAAAATAACTTGGTGCTGACAAATCAAATGCCCAGCCTTCTTTTCCCTTTTCTTTTGCCTTTTCGCCGGCTGCAGTCAAAAGATCTTCGGGGAGACCTTTCAACAAAGATTTATCTGTGATATATTTCACATACTGATCGGTAGCTTTGAGTGAATTCTGGAAAAAAGTCTCTTCGAGACTGCTTAATTTGACACTCAATTCACGATATTTCTCACGTGCTGCACCCTGAAGTGCCGCACCACTCAACATAAAACTTTCGTAAGTATCTTCCACCAGCTTTTTTTGGTCTTGAGCCAACGAATAAGTCTCACGGTTATCATAAATGGTCTTGATGCGCGTAAAAAGGGCTTCATTCAGACTGATCTTGTTGGCATGCTCGGTCTGCATGGTAGCGACCTTCGAACTAAGAGCCATCAGCTCATCATTGTTTTCGCTTCCACTGAGCGTATAGAAAACAGCCGATACATCATGAAGCAAACTGCCCGAATGCTCCATGGCAAGAATGGTGTTTTCAAAAGTAGGAGCCTCTTTATTTTCAGCGATCTTATTTATTTCCGCATCTTCCAAAGCAAATGCTTTTTCGAAGGCAGGCATAAAATGTTCAATCTTGATCTTATCAAACGGAAACGTCTGATGAGGCGTTTTATAACTTGAGAAAAAAGGATTTGCAGCCTCCATGCTCATTCCGGACATTAAAATTGTCATCATATATAAACCTATAAATTTCATCCGATAATCATTTTTAGTCAGGGGTCGAATGGGATGATGCATGCAACCTTTTTTCAACGTTTTTATATTTGTCATACTTTTACAAACCATATCTCTAGAATTCAATTTCTCTTTCAATGGATAATTTCTCTATGGTATTAGAGAGCAAATCCAGATAATTCATCAAAAACACCGGACAATGACGAAAAAGAAACAGTAAAGATTTTGTTTCGATATTTAGAATACTGCTTTTTTCCACGGCTGTCACATCCATAGAATAATGTCTGTTTGACCCAAAAAGACCGGTATAAGACAACAAATCCGGACTGGATATTTTCCGTTCCCCATTCATAAAATGGGCCTCAACCTTGCCATTCAACAAATAAACCAGTCCATGGGAATGCATCTGTCGATCAAAAATGACATCTCCAGGCTGATAATTTTCAAAGTCCAGATTGATTTTTGGAATCAAGGAAAATAATTCATCCTTATCAACGCCCTTAAACAAAGGTAATTGCGTAAATATTTCAAAAATTGGCATTTGTTTTTTTATCTTTTAATACCCAGAATAATAAGTCAAATAATTATTGCGAAATTACATAATTTATAGACAAACTCCTTACATTTGTAAAAAAAAGAAATGGGTTTTGACTTAAAGGAAATATTAAGTGCTTTTGTCGTTTTATTTGCCATCATTGACATCACAGGGTCAATTCCAATCATCATCGACCTGAAACAACGCAAAGGTGAAATCAAGGCAGAAAGAGTAAGCTTAGTCTCCTTTCTGACTTTGACAGCTTTTCTTTTTGCTGGGGAAGGAATATTGAATCTGTACGGTGTGAATGTTTCATCATTTGCAGTTGCCGGTTCCATCGTCATTTTCGTTTTGGCGGCTGAAATGACTTTTGACGTTCGTATTTTCAGGGATGAAAGTCCGTCAGAAACTTCCTATATCGTTCCTCTGGTTTTTCCGTTGATTGCCGGAGCAGGAGCTTTCACGACGCTTCTTTCCTTACGGGCTGAATATGAAATCATCAATATCGTCACAGCCATCGCCTTAAATATGGTCGTTGTCTTCATCGTTCTTAAATCTACTGAAAAAATTGAAAAGCTACTGGGTAAAGGAACCCTGTATATCCTGCGGAAATTCTTTGGAATCATCTTGTTGGCCATAGCCATCAAGCTGTTCACCAGCAACCTTGATCCTCTTTTAAACCAGTTGTCCATAGCAAAAAATACGGAAGCCATCAAACAATTACTGGAATCAGGTTTGACTCAATAAACATACTGTTCATAGACTTAAACATTGTTCAAAAAAATATGAATAAATTGTTTCATATTTTCATTTAGATTACTTACTTTCGTTAGACTAAAAAAAACAGTTAACCATGAGCTACCTGAAATTTGACAAAGCCCTCATGATCAATTTGGAGCAATCTCTTTCAAAAGAAATGCTTCGAACAAACAAATCGGGAGCCTATAGTTACTCTACCATCGTTGATTGCAACACCAGGAAATACCACGGTCTGTTTGTTATCCCGTTACCGGAACTTGACGGTGAAAACCATGTTATGATGTCATCCCTCGATGCAACTGTCATCCAGCATGGAGCAGCATTCAACCTTGGGCTTCATAAATATCCGGGAGACAATTATAGTCCGAAAGGTCATAAATATATCCGCGAATATGAATGTGACTCCATCCCTTCAACGACTTATCGTGTCGGTGGCGTCATACTCTCGCGTGAACTGATATTTGTTTCGTTCGAAAACAGAATGCTGATCAAATACACCCTACTCGAAGCACATTCACCAACTCGCCTGCGCTTCAAACCTTTTCTGGCATTCCGAAACGCATCTTCCCTTTGTCATGAGAACGATGCCATCAACAAGAATTACGAATTAATTGAAAATGGGGTGAAGATGTGCCTATACCCGGGGTATCCGGTATTACACATGCAAACGTCCCATAAAAGCGATTTCGTATATATACCAGATTGGTACAGGGACATCGAATACCTTAAGGAACAAGAACGCGGCTACGAATACAAAGAAGACCTGTTTGTTCCAGGTTACTTTGAATTACCCATCAAAAAGGGGGAAAGTATCATTTTTTCCGTCGGTACGACGCAACTTTCTCCACGTAGCATGAAGCATTTGTTTGAGAAAGAAGCAGTCACCCGTACCCCCAGAAACAGTTTTACAAACTGTCTGAAAAATTCAGCATACCAATTGTACTACAAACGGGACGGACAACGCTACATCATCTCCGGGTATCCCTGGTTTAAATGCAGGGCGAGAGATTTATTCATTGCTCTTCCCGGTTGCACCATCGCAGCAAAAGACCCCGATCTCTTCGATGCCATCATGGAAACCGGGGAAAAAGCTATTTGCAATTATATGGAGCATCGGCCAATCGATTGCGATATCACCGAAATAGATGCTCCGGATGTTTTACTATGGTATATCTGGTCCATTCAAGAATACGCCAAATATCACGGAATTGATTTCTGTTGCAAAAGATACGGGAAAATAGTTTTTGAGGTTATTGATTATATCAGGAACCAACATCATGAAAACCTTCTTCTTCACGATAACGGACTTCTGTCCACCAACGGAAAAGACAAACCGGTCAGCTGGATGAATTCTGTGCAATACGGAAAGCCTGTGGTCCCGAGAACAGGATATTTGGTTGAATTCAACGCATTGTGGTATAATGCCCTTTGTTTTGGAAGAGAACTGGCAATAAACGCAGATAAAGAACAATTGGCAGGCATCTATAACTTTGAGGCCGAAAAGACAGCCGGTTCCTTTGTACGTGTTTTTTTGAATCAATATGGCTATTTATATGATTTTGTAAACGGGAATCAACCGGACTGGAGCGTACGGC
>Ga0265294_10006939_pt1 | contig 13528 bp, 16 predicted proteins | sample MunlanPumphouse3_FD_192504 | JGI IMG/M metagenome (GOLD analysis project Ga0265294, IMG submission 192504) | Groundwater microbial communities from a municipal landfill in Southern Ontario, Canada - Pumphouse #3 | ecosystem: Environmental > Aquatic > Deep subsurface > Groundwater | place... | reverse complement strand
TTTAACACGGGGAGTTAATTCAACCTGCTCGCCTATTACTTCAATAAAATCAGAGTTGTCGCCAAAAATCGCTTCCAGACTTTCGGTTGTGACATTATATTCGGACAAAATTTGACAAGACGCACAATCTTCAACACAAGTCAGACCATACAAAATATGTTCAGTTCCGACCTGCAAATTGCCAAACTTTACAGCCACATCACTTGCTTTTTTTAATACTTTTTCAACATTATCAGAAAAAGAATTAAGATTGCTCATAAATTCTCCTTTCATTTAGTATTTTAATAATAATACAATTTTTTGTCAATCAAATTTAAGAATAATTTGTAAATATTAAATTTGATAACATTTAGATTATTATAAATTATAATATCTCAATAAAATTGTAAAGTTTGCTTCTGGTTATTTTTAACTCAATATTCTTTTCTTAATTTTTTGGCAGTGAGCAAAAATGTCTTTTGGTTTTTCATAAATATCAAATATGCCTTTTTCATAAATTATTTTTCCGTTTATCATTGTTAAATATACATCACTTGATTTCGCTGAATAAACAAGGTTAGATATTAAATTATGATGCGGAGCGTGATGCGGTTTGTTGATATCTAAAATAATTAAGTCAGCCAAATAACCCGCTTTGATTTCCCCGAGATTTTCAAAGCCAAGTGCTTTTGCGCCATTTTTTGTTGCCATATTAACCACTTCTTCCGCTTTTAAAATTTCTGCATTATAAAGAAGCGCCTTATTCAGTGTTGCCGTTAAAAACATTTCTTTGAACATATCATAACTGTTGTTGCTATATGCGCCGTCAGTGCCGAGTGCAATATTTAAGCCTGCATTTTGCATTGCATAAATTGGGGCAATTCCGCTGGCAAGTTTTAAGTTGCTGGACGGGCAAGAAACAACATTTACATTATAATCTGCCAAAATTTTCAAATCATCTTTATCCGAATGCACGCAGTGATAAACCGTGCATTCTCTATCCAAAAACCCCAAATATTCCAAATATTCAACTGGCGTTTTATTGTGTTTAACAGTGCAATCGCCAACCTCTTTCAATGTTTCAGATAAGTGCGTGCTAACTGGCAAATTCTTTTGCCGTGAAAAACTAATCAAGTCGTCGAAATTGTTTTGGTGCGTTCCATAAATTGAGTGAGCAAAACAAACAGCTTTGAACCCATTTTTTGTAATATCACTAAATTGTTCATCTAAATTTTCAACTTTTTGCTGGTTTACATTCGGATATCCAAATGAAATTCTTGCTCTCAATCCTGCGTTTTTATAAGCAGACATTATCGGCTTATAATGTGCATAATTTTCTTCTATTGCTGTGATGCCTGCCTGTGCATATTCCATAACGCCGAGCATTGTCGTCCAATATATATCATCGGGAGTTAATTTTCTCTCAAGCGGAATAATTTTTTCAAGCCAGTTATGAAGTGGCAGGTCATCTGCAAAACCACGCAAAATTGTTGAGGGAGTGTGTGCGTGTGCGTTCACGAAACCACTCATTAAGAGATTTCCTTTGACATTAATTTTTCGATCTGCATTAATCTCAGGTGGATTTTTGCCGACATAAAAAATCTTGTCATTATTAATTAAAACATCACCCTTTATAATTTCACCATTTTGCAAAATCTGTGCGTTATAAAACCAAATTTTCATAATTTTTTCCTTTTAATATTATTTTATTTATATTTAATAATTTTTTTTATTTTATTAATTAATTTAATATTTTTATTAAGTTTTTTAATTTATCTGTATTTTTTTATTAATTTTCTATATTTATTTTTATATTTTTGATTTTCTGTGTATTTATTCTTTAATAATTTTAGGTTTTATCAATAAATAATTGCCACAGCCGTTGCAACGCTTTTTATGTGGGAAATGCTTATTTCAATGTTTTTCTCATTCAACTTAGCAAAAATTTTTTCAGCATTGCCAGATAAACTGACAAATGCTTTGCCTGTTTTCAAATGCAGAACTTCAATGTTCAGCGGATTAATTTCATAAATGCCAACGCCCAATGCTTTCATAACTGCTTCTTTTGTGCAAAAAATCCCAGCAAATCGCTCAGCATAACTTTTATATTTTTTTGAATATAAAATTTCTTTTTTTGTGAAGATTTTTTGATAAAATGTAATACTTTTATTCTCAAACCTTTCCACTTCAACAATGTCCGTTCCGACTCTCATTTACTCTCCATCTAAGAAACAACTTTTTTGAAAAAAAAATTTTTCCCGTTTTCATTTCATTTTAAATTTTTTGTTTTTTTGTTCATTAGGTTAAACTTGTTATGGCGCTCTTTTCCATTAATATTTACAATTTCATTTTTTAAGCACTTCATTTATAGCAAAATTAATTTCATCATAATCAAAACCTTTGCTAGCAAGATGACGAAATAACTTTTCTTTAAGTTTCAAATCTTTATCTTTATTTTTTATAAACTTTCTTGCGAGGTTCAAAACATCATCTTGTTGATTTTCAATCATTTCTGATAAGGTTTTTTTTATGGTTTCATCACTTACGCCTTTTAATTTCAATTCATATTCAATTGCTTTTTTGCCCTTTGTTTTTTTCTTTGCGTTTATATAATTTTTTGCATAAAATTCATCATTTAAATAATTGAATTCTTTTAGTTTTTGCAAGCAATAATCAATCGTTTCTTTCGAATAGGTTTTGCTTTTTAAATAATCCGCAAGTTCTTTTTCAGTTTTTGAAAACAAACTTAATAGTTTTAGTGCGCCGTTTAATGCTAGTTTTTTCTCCCCTTCCATCAAAACAGCATTTAAAAATTCCTGTTCATATTCCTCTTGCTTATTTAATTTATAGGCAATAATTGTTTCATCATAAAGAATTGCCCAAAATTCATCATCAATAAAAACTTTATATTTTGGTGATTTTCCGATTTTTTTAAACTCAGTTATTCGCATTTTTTTACCTTTGAGAAATTATATTTAAATTATATTTTATAAAATTTATTACCTTAACAATTTGCTAATATTTAATTAGTTTTTTTAAATTTTTATATTTTTACTTTTTTTGTAATTTTTTTATTATTTAAAGTTTTTGCCATTTTAATTATTTGCATCTTTGAAATTAAGCAGTGCTCCGCTTGTGCATTTGGAATACATTCGAGTTAAATTTCCAGCGCCTAATTTCACGCCCCCGAAATATCTTACAACAAAAGCCACGATGTTCGATTTATTTTGTTTGTGCAAAACATTTAAAATTGGATTTCCTGCTGTTCCGCTAGGTTCTTTGTCATCAAAGCACTTTTCAAGATTTGGCGAACTTAATATGTAAGCATAACATATATGCGTTGCTTTTTTGTGTTCAATTTTCAACTGCTCCAAATAATTTTTTATTTGGCTGACACTTTCAACCTTAAACACAAATCCTAAAAACCTTGATTTTTTATTCTCAATTTCACAATTTATTTGCATTAAATTCCATTTCTTTTAATTTTTTAATTAATTTTTATTATTTTTCACTTTTCTAATTAATTATTTTATATTTTTTTCGATTTATTTTTAATTTTTTTATAATATATTTTAAATTTTTCCCCTTTTAAATAATTGCCATATCTTATTCTAACTTATAACAGTTATAAAAATCAAGCGAAAATCATTTGATTTATATTTTAATTTTTGGTAGAATGAATATATGCAAATTGTTTATAGGAGTTTAATTAATGAAATGTAAAAATTGCCGAACTTTCGGAGCATCACCAATCCCCGAAGAAGGAAAATATATTCAGGCAAAGCAAATTGAAGACATAAGTGGGTTTTCGCACGGTTGCGGGGCATGTGCCCCTTATCAAGGAACATGCAAATTAACGCTTAATGTTAAAAACGGAATTATAAAAGAAGCCTTAATTGAAACAATCGGTTGCAGTGCGATGACGCATTCGGCGGCAATGGCAAGTGAAACAATAATCGGTAAAACATTACTTGAAGCAATGAATACTGATTTGGTTTGCGATGCAATTAATGTTGCAATGCGAGAAATTTTTTTACAACTTGTTTATGGAAGAAGCCAAAGTGCATTTTCAGAAGGTGGGCTTGAAATTGGAAGCGCACTTGAAGATTTAGGCAAGCATAGATCTAGCAGTGTCGCAACAGTTTATGGGAGCGAGAACGGACCCAGATATTTAAACTTAACAGAAGGATATATAACCAAACAGGCGCTTGATGAAAACGGCGAAATAATTGGTTATGAATATGTTGATGTTAATGCTTTGATTAAATATTTAAACAGTGGTGAAAATATAAACAAAAATGAAAACACTTTGAAAAAATTTTCCAAAATTTATGGAAGATTTAATGAAGGCAAGTCATTTATAAACCCTAGAGTTGAATAATTGAGAAATTAGATTTATTAGATATTTAAACAAAAAGAAAATAAAAGGAAATAATATGAAAGGCGATATTGAAAAAATCAATTTGGCACTTAAAAAGTTAAAATTTAAAAGTTTAGAAGAAGTTAAGCAATTTTGTTTAAAGAATAAAATTGATGTTGAAAAAATTGTAAAAAGCATTCAGCCCATTGTTTTTGATAATGCGGTTATGGCGTTTGAACTTGGGGTCGCAATGGCACTAAAAAATAATGATGCTAATCCAATGATTTGCGCTGAAAAGATTGGTGAAGCCTTGCAATCATTTTGCAAAGAGGGTTCTGTTGCGGAACAGCGAAAAGTTGGACTCGGGCACGGCAATTTGGCTTCGCGCCTATTGAGTGAAGACACAAAATGCTTTTGTTTTCTTGCGGGGCACGAAAGTTTTGCTGCGTCTGAGGGTGCAATCGGGATTGTCAAATTCGCAAATAAAGTTAGAAAGTCGCCACTTAGAGTTGTGCTTAACGGGTTAGGCAAAGATGCGGCATATATTATTGCTAGAATGAACGGTTTTACATTTGTTGAAACAACATTTGACCAGAAAACTCAGAAATTGAACTTAATAAAAGAAGTTAAATTTAGCAGTGGCGAAAAATCGGCTATTCGAGTTTACGGCTCTTATGATGTCAACGAAGGTGTTGCAGTTATGTTTAACGAAGATGTTGATATTTCAATAACAGGAAATTCAACGAACATCGTGCGGTTTACCCACCCCGTTGCAGGAGAATATAAAAAATTATGCAATTTAAACGGCAAAAAATATTTTTCCGTGGCGTCAGGAGGCGGAACAGGACGAACAATGCACCCCGATAATGTGCTTGCTGGACCAGCAAGTTACGGATTAACCGACACTATGGGCAGAATGCATTGTGATGTACAATTTGCCGGCAGTTCATCAGTTCCCGCTCACGTTGCAATGATGGGCTTTATTGGAATGGGCAATAACACAATTGTTGGGGCAACCGTTGCCCTTGCTGTTGAAGCAAGCCAGCATATTGCTAAAATATAAATTTCCCAAACTTCAATATTGACAAAAAGTTTTATGATGTTATAATAATAATATGGAAAATATGGCGAAATTTGTAACACCAAAACAATATGTAATACCAGAACATTTAGTTCCCGAAAATGAAAATTTGTGTAATTTCTTAATTCTCAAAGAAATAAATGCGAATAATAAATTTAAAAAAATTATGTTTGACATTTTTAAAGGTGAAAAAATCTCGGATTCTGATGTGTATATGAATTCTTTTCCTCCTTCCTTTCTTCGACCTAAATATGTCATTATTGACCCTTATGAATCTTATGAATCTCTTTTTGGTGACATTGATCCTCTAAGAAAAATTAATAAAAAATTTTGTGTTGTGGGCAGTTACAAAAATATTAAATTTGCAATAACAACTACGAACTATTTTGAAATTGAATTTTCTTTTCCGCTTGATAGTGTAAATTTGCAAAGCGAATTAGTTTCAATGCTAACTGGGCTATGGTCTGAAAAGCCAGTTGGATATTATGATGCTGAATGCAAAACAAATCCGAGAAAAAATCTTCGCTCAATTTTGTGGGACCTTACTTCTGAACCAGATGACACAAGAATTAAAATTGCCAAAAACTTAATTGATATTAGGCAAAATGTGTTTACTGATGATTATGAAGAATATAAAATCATTAAAACTGGATTATGCGATGGTTATAAAAAATCGGCATATGTCCAAAGTCAAACTGTTCTAGACTTAGGTTTAGAGCGATAACTTTAAGTTATTTTAGATATTGACATAATTATTTTTTGTGTTTATAATAAACACTAAGGAGAAACTTATGATTAAACAAATTGATCTTAAAAGAATTCAATCAGAAGTTGCATTCAGAATAGCATTAGAAGAAGTTTTCAAATATGGTTATGTAAAAACCTCGAACTTGGTTTCAAGCGAAAAGAAAAAGTATATGGGAGGCGGTCTTTGCTTTGAAATTCGTGGCAATTATAAAAGTGAAAAATTTGCAATCAAAATTGACAACTTTTATAATGCACAATTTTTATTTTCAAATCGTACTAAACCTTTGCAAAAAGAATTAATTCCAATTCTAAGCAGATTTATGAAAACAAAACCCGTTGGATATTATGATGTTGAGTGCAAAAATAATCCAATAAGGAATTATCGCTCAGTTTTATGGGATAATGAATATCCAGATGAAACTTGTGATAAAATTGTTAATCAGAGAGTTGCTTTTGGGTCTGCTGATGCGGATATTGTTAATGAAAAAATCGTTTCAGATGACAATGAAGAAGAATTTAGAATTACAAAAACCGGATTATGCGGAGGCTGTAAAAAAACACCTTTCCAAATTTGCGGACAAACCAATTTAGTGCAAGAACTTACAAGATGATTTAATTATTTTATAAATTAAGGGAACACGAAATTAAATTCTTAATAATTAATTAAGTGATTTGATTGTTTAATTAATTATAAGTTAATTCATTATCAGTTTGAAATTATACTAGTTTTTTTAAATAAGGATTTTATTCTAATTTTTAAGCAACCATCAAAAATTTTTTGAATAATATAATTAAACAACACTAGTTCAAACAAATAAATTTAAAAGAAAAGCAAAAAATCTCCAGATAATTATCTAGGAGATTTTTTGCTTTTTTTATTATTTGTTATTAGAAAAATTTTATGCATTTGTGATATTAATTCCATTTTAAATATTAGCATTACAAACTTTTTTAACAAATAATTAATTAAATCTGGGCAAGTGTGCCCAAACGCAAAAACGAAAATTAAAAAAATCATAAGGGCACACGTATTTAAGCATTCATTGTTGAATTGCTTACTCTTAAAATGCGAAATTAATATTATGCCTTAAATCAAAAAAATCTGCGAGACTTTCACAGATTATTATTTTTATTTAACTATGATATTAAAATTTAGACAATATCAACTTAGGTCATTTTTTCAATCATATCCTTAAATTAAATTTATAAAACTAATTTATTTAAAAACTAATTTTTACCGAAACTGATTGAACATTTAATTAATAATCAAACCACTAAACAAGTTCAATTATAACATTTTGTGCGCCGTCGCCTCTGCGTTGGTCAATTTTATAAATTCTTGTATATCCGCCACTACTACCTGTTTCTTTATTTCTTTCGGCATACTTTGGTGCATAAACATTGAATATTTTTTCTATTAAAGGGTGATTAATGCCTTCTGTTCTTTTCTTAAAATTAACATTACTTTCTTTTGGTAGTTTTTGTTCTTGAACATTATATAAAAAACTCATTAACGCACGCCTTGCTGTCAATTTTTTAGGACCGTCATTTATAACTTCCCTTTCAGCCTTAATGCCTTTTTCATCTTTTATTGTTTTTGTTACTTTAACAGAATCTTCATATGAATTTATTGCCAACGTTAAAAGTTTTTCCGCTTTTGCTTGCACAGATTTGGCTCTCGCTTCCGTTGTTTTTATTTTTCCATGCCAAAGCAAGTATGTTACTTGATTTCTTATAAGTGCCATTCTTTCTTTGGTTGGCAATCCTAATTTACTGTTACCCATAATTTCTCCCTTTTATTCTTCTTCTTCTCTCAGTCCAAGACCGAATACTTCAAGTTTTTGGACAACTTCTTCGATAGACTTTAACCCCAAATTACGAACTTTCAACATGTCAGTTCTTGATTTGTTAACTAAATCTTCAACTGTGTTTATATTTGCACGTTTCAAGCAATTGTATGACCTAACTGAAAAGTCCATTTCTTCAATCGGCATTTCCATTACTTTTGACTGCAAGTCATCTTCCTTCGGTTTAAGTACATTAACTTCTGATAAAGTTCCATTCAATTCGGTAAACATTGAAATATGTTCGTTAATTATTTTTCCAGCCAATGCAACAACATCTTTTGCCGACATTGAACCGTTGGTTTTAACTTCCAAAATCAACTTGTCATAATTAATATTTTGCCCAACACGCGTGCTTTCAACATTATAATTAACTCGTAAAACCGGTGAATAAAGCGAATCTATTGCAATATATTCAATGCTGTCAATTCTTTCTTTGTTGATAACATTAGGAACATATCCCCTGCCTTTGCCAACTAAAATTTCCATATCAATGCTAGATTTTTGATCTAATGTGCAAATATGCAAGTCCGGATTTAATATTTCAACTAAATCGTTCTGTTCAAAATCTCCCGCTTTGATTTCACCCGGTGCATTTCTTTTAAGCCTAAGTGTTGTGGTAAATTCCTTATTTAAGTCTGATGTTTTGAGCACCATTTGCTTAACATTTAAAACAATGTCAACCACATCTTCACTAACACCCGGTATTGTTGAAAACTCGTGTTGCACTCCCGCAATTTTAATGCCAATCGGAGCAATTCCCGGCATTGCAGAAAGCAATGTTCTTCTAAGGCAGTTGCCAATTGTTATGCCGTAACCTTTTTCAAGCGGTTCCACAATAAATTTTGCAAAACATGCATTTTCAGATTCTTCACAAGTTAACTTTGGTTTTTCAATTTCAATCATCGTAATTTTAAATCTCCTTTTTATTATCTTGAATACAATTCGATAATTAAGTGTTCACTGATATTCATATCAATATCTTCGCGTTTTGGTAATGCTAAAACTTTTCCTGTTAAGGTTTCGGCATTAAATTCAACCCATTTCGGCATAACCATTTTCATACCTTTCAATGACTTAAACATTTCTAGGTCTTGTTTGTTTTCCTTAATCTTTATTATATCGCCAACTTTAACACTGTAAGACGGAATGTTGACATTTTTGCTATTAACAGTTATATGTCCGTGACTTACGATTTGACGGCATTCTGCGCGTGAAGCACCAATACCCATTCTATAAACCACATTGTCAAGTCTTCTTTCAATCAAAGAAAGCATATTTTCGCCGACAATGCCTTTCATTTTTTCAGCTTTTTCATAATATTCTCTAAACTGTTTTTCTAATATTCCGTATGCTCTTTTCATCTTTTGTTTTTCACGAAGTTGAGTTCCGTACTGAGTAACTTTTTTTCTACCTTCACCATGTTGACCAGGTACTGCTGGACGACGTTCAACTGAACATTTTTTAGTGGTGCAACGTTCCCCTTTCAAAAACAATTTACAGCCTTCTCGCCTGCATTGACGACATTTTGCATCAAGTAATCTTGCCATATTTTCTCCTTTTATAACCTTCTTGCTTTCGGTGCACGGCAACCATTATGTGCAACCGGCGACACGTCTCGAATCATTGTAACATTAAAATCCAGCGAAGACAAAGCCCTGATTGCTGCTTCTCTTCCATTGCCCGGACCTTTAACATAAACTTCAACCGATCTTAGACCCTGCTCTTTTGCGGATTTCCCTGCTTCTTCAACACATTGCTGTGAGGCAAAAGGTGTTCTTTTTTTAGAACCTTTAAACCCAAATTTTCCTGTGCTTGCCCAAGACAAAGTATTCCCAGCCATATCTGTAAATGTAACGATTGTATTTTTAAATGATGCCTGAATATGAACCTGACCCTTGTCGATTGACTTTGTTACTCTTTTCTTTTTTGTTGTTTTTTTCACAACTGCCATTTTTATCTCCTATTACTTTTTATTACCTTTGATTGCGCTTCCGCCCACTGCTTTTTTCGGACCTTTATGTGTTCGAGCATTATTTTTTGTGTTTTGCCCACGAACAGGAAGTCCTTTTCTGTGGCGAATGCCCCTGTAAGAACCAATTTCAGATAATCGCTTAATATTCATTGAAATTTCTTTTCTAAGTTCGCCTTCAACGTGATAATTCTTATCAATGTATTGTCTTAATTTAGCAATATCATTTTCGTCCAAATCCTTCACTCTGATATCCGGACTGATACCTGTCTCTGCAAGTATTTTATTTGAGGCAACTCTGCCAATTCCATAAATACTCGTTAATCCGATTTCAATGCGTTTTTCTCTTGGCAAATCCACGCCACCAATTCTTGCCATTTAATTTTCCTCCAAAATTTTTTTTGTTTTTATGTTAGTTAATTCTTAATTTTTAAATTTTATATAGTTCAAACAGAAGTTACCTAAATTTTACTCTTCTGATACGATAAGTAATATAAAATTAACCCTGTGTTTGTTTATGCTTTTTGTTGGGGCATATAACCATAACTTTTCCTTCTCTTTTTATAACCTTGCATTTATTGCAAATTGGTTTTACTGATGCTCTAACTTTCACGATATTTCTCCTTTCGGTTGTTTCTTTGATTTTTTATAAATTCTCATTTGTGATTTTTTGTTTTGTTATTTAAGTGCAAATTTATTTAGTGTCATGTCTCCAAGTTATTCGCCCTTGTGTTAAGTCGTAAGGACTCATCTCCACGGTTACACGGTCGCCTTCAAGCAATCGAATGTATTTTGCCATTCTAATTCTGCCTGAAATATGTGCTCTTATCACGTGCCCGTTGGATAATTTGACCATAAAAATTGTGTTGGGTAAAACTTGTTCGATTACACCTTCAAGAATGATTACATCATCTTTAGACATTTATTTGCTCCTTTTTAAAGTGTGAGAATTTCTACGCCGAGTTTTGTAACAAAAACTGTGTTTTCATAATGCGTTGAGGGCAAGCCGTCTTTTGTTTTTATTGTCCAGCCATCTCGTTCCATATATATTTCCTTTTGCCCCATATTTATCATTGGTTCGATTGCTAAGAAAATGTTTTCAGGAATGATTATACCGTCAGTTACTTTTCCATAGTTTGGGATATCAGGCACTTCGTGCAGTTTTTTGCCTATGCCGTGTCCAATTAATTCCCTAACCACACTGTAACCATTTCTTTCGGCGTGTTTTTGTATTGCCTCTGAAACGCAACCCAATCTTTCACCAATTTTGAGTGCTTCAATTCCTTTAAAAAAACATTGCTCAGTTACATCAATCAGTTTTTGTTTTTCTTCCGAGATGTTGCCAACTGGAAACGTTCTTGCGGCATCACCGTGATAACCTTTAAAGTTTGCACCTACATCGAAGCCTACAATGTCGCCCTCTTTTAAAATTATTTTATCAGATGGAATGCCGTGAACAACACTTTCATTCAGCGAGATGCAAGCACTTCCGGGAAAGCCGTTATAATTTAAAAATGACGGTTTTGCGCCACTGTCTATTATAAACATTTTTATCTGTTTGTCAAGAAACATCGTGGAAATGCCCGGTTTTATCAGATTTTTAGCGAAATTCAAAGCATTTTTTGTAATCTCGCCGGCTTTTCTCATCATTGCAATGTCATAATCAGTTTTTGCTATCAAATTTCTTTGCTTCCTTTAACAAAAATTCCTTTATTGGTTGATAAGTCGTTTCTGGTGAATCCTTCCCTGAGAAAGACTTTAATATGCTTTTGTAATGACTTATTATCGGCACGGTTTCTTTTTCATAAGCATAATATCTTTTTCTTATTGTATCTATATTGTCGTCGTTTCTTACGAACAATTTTCCACCGCATTCACAAGTGTCAGATTTATAAAATCTTGTGTTGTAAATTCTTCCGCAAACTGAACAGTTTTTTCTTCCTAGAATTCTATCTTCGATTTCTTTCAAACCCACATCTAAGTGAACTGCAACATCGGCTTTAACAATTTTGTCAAACAATTTTGCCTGCTGGGTGTTGCGAGGGAAACCGTCAAGGATATAACCGTTTACACAGTCTTTTTCAGCAATTCTTTTCTTTACAACGTCCATTGTAATTTCATCAGGCACAAGCACCGCACTATCCAGATAAGATTTAACTTTTTTTCCAAGTTCGGTGTTGTTTTTAATATTCTCTCTAAAAATTTCACCGGTTGAGATATGAGGCAATTTGAAATCTTGACTTAAAAACTTTGCTAGTGTTCCTTTTCCGCTTGCGGGAGGTCCTACTAAAATTATCTTCATTTTAACTCCTTAAAGTTTAACTATTTTGTGTCCAGTTTTGTTTATTTAATTACTTTCTTATAACTTCGCTACTGCTTTGTATCTTTAATTTATTGTTTAATAATTTTGCTTTCTTGTTTTTTTAATTAACCTTTGTCGAGCATTTTATTTTAAAAACCCTTTGTATGTTCTCATCATCATTTGTGCATCAAGTCGTTTTTCAAATTCAAGTGCTACCGACACAACAATCATAAGTCCGGTTGCACTGAATGCAGTGATTAACGAACCTGTTGAACTTATGTCAATAAACTTGAAAGCGAAACTTGGAACAAGTGCTATGAACGCTAAGAAAATTGCACCGAACAAGGTAATCCTATGAGATATTCTGGTTAAATATTCTGTTGTTGGTTTTCCTGCCCTTATACCCGGAATGAAACCGCCCTTTTGCTGTATTGTCTTTGAAATATCTTCCGGATTGAATGTCATTTGCGCTGTAAAATAAGCAAAGAACAAAATTAATAATGCAGTTAAGAAGATATACGCCCAAGAACCAGTCCCAAGTACATTTGAATACCAATTTGATTCAGGCCAAAAAATTGTTGAAAGCATTTGCGGGAATGTTACGAGTGAAGTTGCAAAAATTATCGGCAATACGCCTGAGCCGTTAACGCGAACTGGTATATAAGTGCTTTGCCCGCCGTACATTTTTCTGCCTTTAATTTGCTTTGCATACTGAACGGGCACACGCCTTTCGGCTATGTCAACCAATACAATCAATGTAAAGATTAAAATTAATGCACCAACAAAAATTAAGATGTTCCACAAATAATCAATGTCTGTTCCGATATGTGCTATTGAAGTTAACATAGTTGAACTTGCTGATGCTAAAATTCCGACAAAAATTAAGAGTGACATTCCGTTTCCAATTCCAAGGTCGGTTATTCTTTCACCGAGCCAAACTGTGAACATTCCGCCTGCGGTTAATAATAGCACTAAGCCAGCGCCCATCATCCAAGCAGGTGCCCCTACCCACAACAAGTCTGGTGTGAGCGACCCGCCGAAGCCGACAACAATGCCGATTGCCTGTGCCAGTGAAAGCACCAAAGCAACCATACGAGTATAAAAATTAATTCGTTTGCGTCCTTCTTCTCCGCCTTCTTTTGAAAGTTTTTGAAGAGAAGGAATTGCAAATGTCATAAGTTGCATTATGATTGACGATGTGATATAAGGCGTAACACCAAGTGCTAAGATTGCACCGTTAGAT
>Ga0265294_10006938_pt1 | contig 13529 bp, 11 predicted proteins | sample MunlanPumphouse3_FD_192504 | JGI IMG/M metagenome (GOLD analysis project Ga0265294, IMG submission 192504) | Groundwater microbial communities from a municipal landfill in Southern Ontario, Canada - Pumphouse #3 | ecosystem: Environmental > Aquatic > Deep subsurface > Groundwater | place... | reverse complement strand
TTTTGAGTTTGAGTAAGCTATTTAAGCAATCTCTATTCTCATATTTTTGGTGATAATCTATATCATTGCTTTCGACTATTTTTAATGAAGATATATTTCTCATATTATATCGCCCGTAGGAAACATTAATTATACCTTTGAAATTGTATACAAATCTATATTTAACTTTACCTATAAGTAACTTTGACTCTTTGATTTCTATCTTAAAATCTATATCATGACCTATAGCTCGAATGATTCTTTTGTGATGATATTCTAAATTAATGGCATTACCATTGACTACTTTTATGGTTTCAATAAAATTCATTGTATTTGTTTAAATTTTTAGTAAGCTTTTATTCTTAGTTGTTGTTTGCAATTGATAGGGCTTTATTGTTTTATATTTTGCTATTTACATCTTATTTCTAGTTCGTGTATTTTCCTTCTATTTTGTACATCTTAGAAGAAGAAAACGTGATTTTATTCTAGTTGATATTCATCAGTACTTTTTAGCAGTTATTTGGTTTATTTATTGTCGAAAGGTAGATAAATTTTTTCAATAACTTCATTATATTCATCTTTGCAATCGCTATTGATTGTAATACCACCTCCACTTCTAAAAAATAGTTTATTATTTTCTTTTTCTATATATCTTATCATAACGGCAGTATCAAGTGATTCTCCATCGAAATATCCAAAAACTCCTGAATAAAATCCTCTAGGTATTATTTCAGCTTCTTTAATACTAGATAGAGTTGCGGGTTTTGGGGCACCTGAAATAGAACCCGCAGGAAGAAGTTTAAAAATAGCGTCACCTAGTTTTTGATTGTTATAATCTCCACTAATTAATGAGCTGATTTGTAATATATCACCTCTTGAAGTATGTAATTTGTCACAATATCTAAGTTTATCAACTTTGACATTTCTTGAAACAATATTCAAATCATTTCTAATTAAGTCAACAACGGTATAATGTTCGGAAGTTTCTTTATAATCAGCCATAATAATATCTTTCGCATTCGGAATTTTGGCATCAATAGTACCTTTCATAGGGTTTGAACTGATTTTCCCATTTTTTATTTTAACAAATATTTCAGGAGAGAAGCATACCAATTTATTGGGAATTAATAGGGCATAGGGAGAGTTGCTTCTTTCAAATATTTCTCTAAAACTATAATCTGTTTCAATTTCAGTTTTGACTGTTAAATTTGTGAGAAATGAATCGCCTCTTTTGAGATGATATTGAATGATATTAAACTTCTTTTTATATTCTTCAAAAGTGATATTAAGGCTAATAAATTTTCTTGTTTTAGATTTTTTTTGCAATTTTTGATTATTCTCTTTATCATCTTTAAATTTAAGAAGTCTATTTTTAGAATCTTCTAAGTTTGAAAATTTATTTTCAACTTTTTTAAAATTTATAGTTTTATCTTGGACATCGTAATTACTGGCTCCTGGAACCCTCCATAGTATTTCTTTTTGTTCTAAAGGTTCTTCTATAAAAAAACCTTGCGACATCTCATAATCTATACCAAATAAAAATGGTTCTTTTTTAGAGGCATAAATATTTAATTTATTTTTTAATTCATCTGCTGATATCATATCACAAAATTAGTTAATTTTGTCAAGAAAATTGTAGGAAACTAAAATAATTTTAAAAGATAAAATGTTGTAAAATGGAGAAAGTGTTAATAATAAATAATAGAGATTCCTTTGTTTACAATTTAGTTGGTATGCTCGAAAACAAGTGTAATCCAAAAATTGTAAATGAAAATGATATATATGAGGGAATAGAAGATGGTTTTGATAAGATTATTTTATCCCCAGGAGCTGGTTTACCATCTGAGTATCCTAAAATGATGAGCCTAATAAGACATTGTTCAAATAGTAAATCTATATTAGGAGTATGTTTAGGGCATCAAGCTATAATTGAATATTTTGGAGGAGAGTTAATGCAGATGAATTTTCCTAAACATGGACATAAAAGTATATTAAATGTGTTAGACAAAAATGATAGATTGCTACATGGATTAAATGAAAAAAGTTACATAGGTAGATATCATTCCTGGGTTGCTTGCCCTAATAAAATTCCTTTATGTTTTAATGTTACTGCTTTGGATGAGGATAATAATATTATGGCAATCTCTCATAACTCGTTGAGATTATTTGGTCTTCAATTTCATCCCGAATCAATCATTTCTAATTGTGGTGGGAGTATTATAGATAATTGGTTGAAAATATAGATAATTGCTTTAAATATGAGGGTATTGCTTGAAAATAGAAATAATTTCGAATATATATTTGTTCAATAAATACCTTATTCGTAGAAAATATTGATTATTTTTGAATATATATATGCTTTTATTTACCAGATACACAAGAATGATAAAGTACTTGTTTTCGTGGAAAGTATGGATTATCACTAGTAATTATTGTAAAAAGTATCTCCTATAAAATTTTATAGGAAATACTTTTTCCCGTTTTTATAATTGGCAAAGTTCTGATTTATATTACTAAGTTGTGGAACTTTAAGACGGTTATCGGGACTTTAATATTATTAAGTTGTAAGACTTTAATACCACTAGTAGATGCTAAAGATTACTACTTATTAATGGTGAAGGCATATATTTAAATGCCCTTAGTTTTAAATGCTCTTAGTCTTTTCTTTTAACCATGTCTTATCCGATTCATTTAAATATGGAGAAATTTTATCAAATACATTTTTATGATAATTATTTAACCATTCAATTTCATTTTTGTCCATTAATTCCATAACCAAAGGTCTTGTGTCGAAATAACATAATGTAAGAGGTTCAAAACCCAGCCATGTTCCAAATTCATTTTTGCCTTCATTAATACATAGATTAAGATTTTCATGACGTATGCCATACATATTTTCTCTATACATTCCAGGTTCGTCTGAAGTGACCATACCAGCAATGAAAGCTTGATTTCTGTAGGACATTCTTAATTCTTGAGGACCTTCGTGAACATTCAAAAAGTGTCCAACTCCGTGACCAGTACCATGACCATAATTCCTTTTATGTCTCCATAAAAATTGACGTGCAAGTATGTCTAAGTTTGTACCGAGAGTTCCCTCTAAGAAAACAGCAGTACTTAAATTAATCATACCCTTAAATACCAAGGTGTAATCTTCCTTTTCAAGATCAGTAAGTTCACCTAGAGCTATGGTTCTTGTAATATCAGTAGTGCCATGCATATAATGTGCTCCTGTATCCATTAAAAATAATCCCTTATTCTCAAGCATGCTAAATTGCTTAGCAGAAGCTGAATAATGTGGAGAAGCAGCATTTTTGCCATAAGCAGATATATAATGGAAAGAATCTCCCATATATTCAGATTGTTCTTTTCTGAATTCTATTAATTTTTTTTCTGCATCTAATTCCGACAGAGTTCTAAATTTAAGTTCTTCTTCTAACCAATGATAAAATTTTGTTAGAGCTACGCCATCTTTTATAAAAGCAGCCTTAAAACCCTGAATTTCTACGGAGTTTTTTATAGATTTCCATAATTTTATAGGTGATTTGACATTAATAACAGAGCATTTATTTGCTAGTTTATTATATATAGCAGAGTTCAAGGCGTCATAATCTACAGAAATTTTAAATTTTTCATTTAATTCGTCTATGAATAATCCTATGTGATGATAGTCTATAATTTGAATATTTAAATTAGAAAATTCTTTAGCAATATCTTTTGTTATTTTATTCTTCTTGATAAAAAGTCTAGCCGTGTTTTTACCAACGAAAGCATAGCTAATTGCAACTGGATTATATTCAATATCATTTCCTCTAAAATTATATAACCATGCAATATCATCTAGTTCGCTAAAAATAATATAATCTGTATTATTCTCATTAAGATATTCTCTTACTTTTGCTAACTTTTCGGGAGTAGATTCTCCCGTATAGCTTTTGTCTAGCGTGAAAATTTTATCTTCAGGAAGTCCTGGGCGTTCAATCCAAAATTCTCCTAATAAATCATGTTTGCCAATAGCTTTTATATCTTTTCCTTTCAATAAATTTTTAAGTTTATCAGCTAAAGCTTTAGAAGTACAGAATTCGTCATATCCAATTTTTTCTCCAGCTGGGACATTGTTAGCTAGCCATTCTGGAAAATCTATTGCATCTGGAACTCTTAATTTGTGAAGTTTAATTTCACTATTCTTAAGTTGTTTTTCTGCTTGGATAAAATACCTTGTATCTGTCCATAATCCAGCTTCTTTTTCTGTTACTACAACAGTCCCAAACGATCCTGTAAATCCTGAAAACCAATTTCTTTGTTGCCAAGTTCCAGGTAAATATTCACTTTGATGAGGATCTGTGCCCGAAATAATATAGGCATAAATATCTTCTCTGACCATTATACGTCGTAGTTCATGTAATTTTTCTTCAGTTGTCATATTATTATTGTTATTATTTTAAAATCTCTTATACTTTTATAAAATGTTTTTTGGTAACTATTTATTAATAGTTGTTTTTAAATATTTTAGCAAATATTTAATGACATATGCTTTATTGTTTTTTTTTATTTTTTTACTGTGATTTTTGATGTCGTTACTGTTGTAAATTCAATGCTTCTACTCCAAAAAGAGCAAAATCATATTTAATAGGGTCGTTTATATCCATTAATCTTAATTTGGAAGTCAATTCTAATACACTTTTAAAATTATTCTGTTTACGTGTTATAAGACCTAATTTACGTGCTACATTTCCCACATGAACATCTAATGGAATTAATAAAGCAGAGGATGGTATCTTTTTCCATATACCAAAATCTATATTATAATTATCTTTTCTGACCATCCATCTAAGAAACATATTGATTTTTTTTGCTGAAGAATTTTTATCCACATTTGCAATTTGTCTATAGACTCTAGGTTCACAATCTAAAAAATCGAAGGAATGGTGCCATGCTCTTATTGCATCTGCTATATCATAATTTTGTTTCCATGCGTTTGTAAATAAATTTTCAAGACCTCCAAAGTTTCTATAAATATTAATTATAGTTCGAATAATCATCATACAATCATAACTATTCATGGTTCTATAAATAAACTTATCAAATTTCTGAATATCATTTTCCGAAGCATTCATAATAAAATCATATGGAGCATTATCCATAATATCCATCAATAAGTAAGCTTTTTTTATAAAAACTTTTCTTTGTCCCCATGAAATAATAGATGTAAGAAGTCCAGATATTTCTATATCTTCTTTAAGACTAAACATATGGGGAATTTGTATGGGATCACTTTTTATGAATTCTTGAGAACTACATATTTGATGATACTGTTCCTCGAGTAATTTTGTAATGTCCCTAGTATCTTTTATATTTATTTTCATTACATTTTTTAGTATAAAATAATTTTGGGGGAATTTAAAATTTATAATAATTCATCCCTAATAATATTTATTAATTCGTAAACATCATTTTCAGTCGTATCAAAGGAACAAACCCATCTAACTTCTGAAGCATCTTCATTCCATGTATAGAAAAAACATTTTTCTCGAATTGCATCTATTTTATCTCTGGGGATAATAGCAAAAACTTCATTAGATTGAACTTCTTGAGTTATTTGTATATTAGGAATTTGTTCTGCTTCATTAGCTAATAAAGTAGCCATAGCATTGGAATGTTTGGCTGTTTTTAACCATAGTTCATCTTTAAGAATTGTATAAAACTGTGCTGCAATAAATCTGTTTTTAGTAACAAGTTGCATTTGCTGTTTACGTATATATTTTATTTTTTCTTTAAATTTAGTATTAAAAAAAATAACAGCTTCGCCAAACATCATACCATTTCTGCTACCACCTAAGCTAAGTACATCTATACCTGTTTCTAAGACAATATCTTTGGGTTCACAATTTAAATACGACACAGCATTTGCCAGACGTGAACCATCCATGTGAACATACATATTATTTGCGTGAGCATAATTACAAATTTCTTTAATTTCCTTGATAGTATATACAGTACCTAACTCCGTACTTTCACTAATTGATATCAATTTAGCTTGAATATGATGTTGATTTCCAAAACCTTTCATATAGTTTTTAATAAAATCAATAGTTATTTTACCATTAAAAGGTGTAACAGGAAGTAAGGTACATCCGCTTTGTTTTGTTAAAGCTCCACATTCATCTGCATAAACATGTGCTGAGGAAGAACAAATAACCCCATTATAGGATTCTATAAAAGGAGTTATTGCAAGTGAATTGGCTCCAATTTCATTGTAGACAAAATATATATCAATATTGTCGCCAAATATTTTTTTAAACTCTATTTCTGCTTTTTGCGTGTAAATATCATCTCCATAAGATGGTTGATGACCGTAGGATGCTTCTTCTAATATTTTAAATATTTCGGGTAGGACACCCGAAAAGTTGTCACTACCAAAACAACGTATTCCCATTATTTGTTTTATATTATTTATAATTAGATTTATTGGTAAAGATATTTATAATTTCAATTAAAACAAAAAATAGGAGTTGTTTAATTTTAAACAACTCCTATAAATATATAGACTATATTCTAAAGATAATAAATATCTAAAGATATTACATCAAGAAACTTAACATTACTCCTGCAGCAACTGCAGAACCTATAACTCCTGCAACATTTGGTGCCATAGCATGGAATAATAAGTGGTTTGTGGGATCTTCTTTTAGACCCATACCTTGTATCACTCGTGCACTTCCTGGTACTGCTGAAACTCCACATGCTCCAATCATAGGATTAATAGGCTTATCTTTAGGAGATAGCCAATTCATGATTTTAGCCATAATAACACCTCCAGCTGTAGAGAATGCAAATGCAATTGCACCTAATACAAAGATATATACTGAAGACCATTGTAAAAAGACATCAGCTTGAGTTGATGCTCCAACAGTAACACCTAATAACATTGTAATTGAATCAATTAACGCATTCGAAGCTGTTTTAGCTAATCTATTTGTAACAGTAGATTCTTTTAGTAAGTTACCAAAGAACAACATACCAAGAAGTGGTAATGCAGAGGGTGCAATAAATGTTGTTACAAGTAATCCCACAATAGGGAATAACTGTTTTTCTGTTCTACTTACAGTACGAGGTGGACACATACGTATTAAACGTTCTTTCTTGTTAGTAAGAAGTTTAATAACTGCTGGTTGTATAACAGGAATTAATGCCATATATGAATAGGCTGCAATAGCAATAGGACCAATAAGATTTCTTACAGTCTCACCATTAGCCATTACATTTATACCATTAGCAAGTTTAGAAGCAAGGAATATAGCAGTAGGACCATCGGCTCCACCAATAATACCTATAGCTCCTGCTTCAGGTGCTGGAAATCCTAATAATAATGCTCCCATAAATGTAGTAAATACACCAAGTTGAGCAGCAGCTCCTAATAACATTAATTTAGGATTAGAGATTAATGAAGAAAAATCAGTCATTGCTCCAATACCTAAGAATACTATAGGAGGATACCATCCATGAATTACTCCATCATATAATATATTTAATACTGATCCGTGCTCATAAATTCCTAATTCAAAGTCAAATCCTTGAGCCATATAGAATGGTATATTACCAATAATCATACCTACCCCAATAGGTATTAACAACATTGGTTCATAGTTAAATCTGATCGCTAGCCAAATAAAAAATAAGGCTATCAAAATCATAACTAAATTTCCTGGAGTGGCATTTGCAAAACCACTAAATTCCCAAAAATTTAAAAATCCTGCCATTGAATCAGATCTATGTTCTGCATTAAGGGTGGAATTTGAAAATTCTAATATATCGTCTTCGGTATTAATAGTTGCAATTCTAATACCTAAATTAACATTCATTGGAGTTTTTTTTAGCTTACCTGCAACTGCATTTGGATCTGTATCTTTTGATAATTGAGTTACGTTTCTGGGATTAAACGTCATTGTGACTACATTACCAGCTAATTTCCACTTCCCTGTATAACGTTGTTTAATTGAATCCAAAGTGAATGTTCCATTTTCTCGAAAGTCAATTGTTTTATAACGTTTAACAGTTCTATTTGACTCTCCAATGGGGCTGGGAATGTATCCATCAGTCCTATTAAGCCATTTACCCGAAGTAAGTTCTTTCTCTACATTTTGTGCATTACTTGTTAAACTACAACATAAAACAACAAACATCAACGAGAATATAAACTTTATTTTTTTGTTCATAATTATACCTTCTGTTTTTTCTCCTTAAATAAGGAATTGTTTATGCTATTTCAAATAATGTATCTCCTTGAAGAACCGTGTCTCCTACACTTACTTTAACAGACTTAATTAATCCACCTTTTTCAGCTGATACTTTGTTTTCCATCTTCATTGCTTCCATTAGTAGCAAACAATCACCTGCTTTTACTATATCACCTACGGAAACGTTTACTTTTACAATGCTTCCAGGTAGTGGAGCACTTATTTTGACTAGATTGTTACCATCTGAACTTTTAGTATTTTCAGATTGACCTTCAACCGCATCTGACACAGATGTACGTTTTAAAAAAGGTGTTTTAGCTTTATTTATTTTTTTTGTAACTTTCTCATCATCAATTTCTATTTCATAATCTGTTCCATTGACAGAGATATGTGCTATTTTTCCTTCAATATCATTTATATCTACTTCGTATTTATGACCACTGATACTGAAACTATATTTTTTCATTTGTGAATAGTTATTATAATTAAAATATTAAACAGATTGAATCTCTGTTGTTAATAATCTCGAGATTATTTCTTTACGGGAGGGACATTCATAACGCCATAAATCTTTGAATTCCATGGGGAATATTGTTTCGTGGCACTCTCAATCGTTATAATGTTGCTTTCATTGTCGTGTTGATCTGAGAAATATAGATGCAAGCCCATAGCTATCGCAGCTGTAACATTAGCATCTAGTTCATTATTACTTTTTTGACTTACTAATTTCTTCTGAGGATTATTTGATGAGTATTTTTTATGGGCATAATAGTTAATTACTTTAGGAAGTGCTGAAAAAACACAAATTAAAATGACTAAAGCAATAAAAACTATAATATAACCTACAGAAGCTATCGTGTAGCCCCCTACTTCAGAGATAGGGTCCACACTTAGCATTATTAAATTTATCATATTTTGTCTTAAATATTAAAGAGGGATATTACTATGTTTTTTCATCGGATTCGTAACTTTCTTAGTTCTTAAACTTTGGAAAGCGCGAATAACTCTAAAACGAGTGTTTCTTGGTTCTATAACATCATCGATGTAACCATAAGAAGCAGCTTTATAAGGATTTGCAAATGCTTTGTTATATTCTTCTTCCTTATCAGCAACAACTTGAGCTCTTTCTTTAGGATCTTCAATCTTAGCTAATTGTCTTCCTTCAAGAACCGCAATTGCTCCAGATGCACCCATAACAGCGATTTGTGCACTTGGCCAAGCGTAGTTAAAGTCGCCTCTAAGTTGTTTACAAGACATTACATCATGAGCTCCACCATAAGATTTACGTAGAGTGATAGTTACTTTAGGTACAGTAGCCTCACCATAAGCAAACATTAATTTAGCTCCGTTTGTAATTATACCTCCGTATTCTTGAACTTTACCTGGTAAGAAACCTGGTACGTCAACCAAAGTAAGAATTGGAATATTGAAACAATCACAAAAGCGAACAAAACGAGCAGCTTTACGAGAAGATTCTATATCTAATACTCCTGCAAAGAAGTTTGGTTGATTAGCAATAACACCTACTGGCATACCACCCATACGGCAGAAGCCTACTAGGATATTTTTGGCATAATTACGATGAACTTCTAGAAATTCGCCATCATCCACAATATTTTCGATAACCTCTAACATATTGTAAGGACGATTTGGATTATCAGGAATGATTTCGTTTAATCTATCTTCCATTCTATCAAGAGGGTCAGTGCAATTAAGTACTGGAGCATCTTCCATATTGTTAGAAGGCAAATAAGAAAGAAGTTTACGAATAATCATAATTCCTTCGGCTTCATCTTTTAACAAGAAATGAGAAACCCCAGATTTACTTGAGTGAACTCTAGCACCACCTAAATCTTCAGTTGAAATATCTTCACCTGTTACAGTTTTTACAACTTTAGGACCTGTTACAAACATATATGAAGCTTGATCAGTCATCATAATAAAGTCAGTTAAAGCTGGAGAATAAACAGCACCACCAGCGCAAGGACCGAAGATTGCTGAAATTTGAGGAACAACACCAGAGGCTAAAATGTTTCTTTCGAAAATTTCTGCGTATCCTGCAAGTGATGTAACACCTTCTTGGATACGTGCTCCACCTGAATCATTAAGACCAATGATAGGAGCTCCTACAGTCATTGCTTTATCCATAACCTTGCAAATTTTTTGAGCAAGTGTTTCAGAAAGAGCACCACCGAATACGGTGAAATCCTGAGCAAATACAAATACAATACGTCCGTCAATAGTCCCTTGCCCTGTTACAACACCATCACCTAAGAACTTTGTTTTTTCCATACCAAAGTTAGTGCAACGATGTGTTACAAACATATCAAATTCCTCAAAGCTTCCTTCATCAAGTAGCATGTCTATACGTTCACGTGCCGTGTTTTTAGATTTAGCATGCTGTTTGGCGATTCTTTTCTCTCCACCACCTAATTTAGCTTTGTCTCTTAACTCGACAAGCTCACTTAGTTTTTCTTTATTTGTTACCATAATATTATGTTACGTTATATTATATTATATTATATTATATTATATTTCTTTTTATGAATTTTCACGAAAGTTATTTTTTACCGCAAATTTCTGTTAATACTCTATTTGTTGATTTGGGATGAAGAAATCCAATTTTAAGACCTTCTGCTCCATTTCTGGGAGTTTTGTCAATAAGTCTGCAACCTGCTTCTTCAGCATCTTTAAGAGCTGTAGTTACATCGTTGACAGCAAATGCCATGTGATGCATACCTCCGCCTGTTTTAGCCACAAATTTGCCAATAGGACCTTCAGGATCTGTTGATTCAAGAAGTTCTAATTTAGTTTCTCCCACCTTAAAGAAGGCTGTTTTTACTTTCTGTTCTGCTACTTCTTCAATAGCATAACATTTAAGACCTAAAACTTCTTCGTAGAAAGGAATAGCTTTTTCTAAACTTTCCACGGCAATACCGATGTGTTCAATATGTGTTGGTTTCATATAAAAAAAATTGAAGAAGCTGATAAATGTAATATTATTTAAATAAAAAATTTGAAATGATATTACACTAAGAAACTTCAGTGTTATATAAATTTATTAATCCATAAATTTTAAAAAAAAATGTACTTTTTCTAAACATTTGCAAAAGTAGTGATTGTCTTTACTAATATCAAGAAAAACTCAACTTATTTTGTACAATAAATATTTGAAATTAGAGTATATTAATGAATGTTATGAAAAGCTGATCTTTTTTTTGATTTTTAATTATTAATTATTAAATTTGTGAACCATATACTGTGCTTGTCTCTTGATTACTAAGGTTATGCTCGAAATTATAGGCAACTGCTTGTGTATATAACATATTCGGGTTAAAAATTATATAAATTACTAAAAAAAAATACTATGTTCAAATTGGATGTTTACAAAAACAGACGTTTTCGCTTAAAAGAGAAGATGGGGAGTGGATTGGTCTTGATTCTTGGAAATCAGGAAGCTCCAGCAAATTATAAAGATAATTGTTATAGATTCCGTCAAGATAGTTCATTCCTTTATCTCTTTGGTTTGAATTTACCTTCTTTAGCAGGTGTTATTGATATAGATTCAGGAGAAGAGTATATTTTTGGTGATGATGTTACAATGGACGATGTCATTTGGATGGGACCTAAACCTAAAGTTTTTGAATTAGCAGCACGTGTAGGAGTTCAAAATAGTGCACCGCTTGTTAAATTGGCAGATTATCTAAGAGTAGCAATTGCTAAAGGTCGAAAAGTTCATTTTCTACCTCCATATCGTAGTGCGAATAAAATTCTTTTACAAGACCTATTGGGAATAAATCCATCTTTGATTAAAAATTTTTCTTCATTGGAACTAATACACGCAGTTATTACAATGAGATCTGTAAAAGAGACTTGTGAAATTGAAGAGATCGAAAAAGCTTGTGATATAGGTTATGAAATGCATACTACCGTCATGAAAGAATGTAAGGAAGGTGTTGTTGAACAGCTTATAGCTGGTCAAATTGAAGGTGTGGCTTGCTCTTATGGAAGCATGATATCCTTTCCAGTTATTTTATCTCAACATGGTGAAACTTTGCATAATCATTATCATGATAAGGTTCTTAAAAATGGTAATTTGTTGTTGACTGATGCAGGGGCAGAAAATAATATGAATTATTGTTCAGATTTTACTCGTACAATTCCTGTAAGTGGTAAATTTGATGCTAGGCAAAAAGATGTTTATGAATCAGTTCTTAGTGCTCATGATGTGACGCTTTTGTATGCTAAACCTGAAGTAACTTATAAATCAGTTCATCTTGAGGCTTGTAAAGCTTTAGCAACGGGATTAAAAAATGTAGGTGTTATGAAAGGTAATATTGATGATGCTGTTGCAGCAGGAGCTCATGCTTTATTCATGCCTCATGGATTAGGTCATATGATGGGTTTAGACGTTCATGATATGGAGGATTTTGATCAAAAATATGTAGGTTATGATGACGAAGTTCGTCCTAGTACGCAATTTGGTCTTGATGCTCTAAGAATGGGACGCCGTTTAAAAGAAGGTTTTGTTATTACTGATGAGCCAGGATGTTACTTTATTCCTGCTCTTATTGATCAGTGGAGAGCTGAAGGTTTGCATAAGGATTTCCTTAATTATGATAAGATTGAAACTTATAAAGATTTTGGTGGAATTAGAATAGAGGATGATGTTGTTATTACTCCTACTGGTTCTCGATTCCTTGGAGAAAAGAGAATTCCTTCTACTGTAGCTGATATTGAAGAATTTATGCGTAATAATTAGTGATTGTTTCACTGTTATTATGATTTTATAGAAATCCCCATATATTTAAAATATATGGGGATTTTTGTCAGTATTTATTTGCTTACAAAATATAAATAAAAATATTTTTTTAATTGAAGAAAAAAAATAGTATCTTTGAAAATTATAGGGGATTTGCTGTGCATTTTATGGTAGATAATATTCTACAATAAAATATAACAAATTCTATTTTATGTTTGTTTAATAATTTTAAATACAAAGACTTATGAAATTTGTTGTGTCAAGCAGTGAAATGTCTACCTGCCTACAATCGGCTAGTAAAGTCATTGTTGGTAAGTCAGTTATGCCTATACTTGCCAATATACTATTAGAGGCAAAGAATGACGAGTTATATGCTACTGCGTCCGATATAGAAACAACTATAATAGTAAAAATTGAATTAGAAAGCTTAGAGGAAGACGGAAAAATTACTATTCCTACAAAATTATTGTTGGATTTTCTAAGAGAATGTCCAGAACAACCTTTGCATTTTGATATTAATACGGATACAGCTACTGTAAAAATAACCTCTG
>Ga0265294_10006937_pt1 | contig 13529 bp, 10 predicted proteins | sample MunlanPumphouse3_FD_192504 | JGI IMG/M metagenome (GOLD analysis project Ga0265294, IMG submission 192504) | Groundwater microbial communities from a municipal landfill in Southern Ontario, Canada - Pumphouse #3 | ecosystem: Environmental > Aquatic > Deep subsurface > Groundwater | place... | reverse complement strand
ACCGTTTATGGCCAGTGTCTGCTGGTGTGTTCGCATGGCCTGCCGCAACGTCAGGTGCAATTCAGCCTGATAGTCGGCCCCTTTAAACCGGTAACGCCTGCCAGCACTTCCCGTTCTCTGATTAAACCCGCTGCCGAACATGGAATGGAAGAAATCGGAAAAATCATCATCCGAAAAATCTCCTTCGGTATAAAACGTTTGTCCCCCACCGCCGCTCCATTGTTGCCGGCCTCCTGGCTGCTGATATTGTTGCTGATATTGCTGTTGATATTGCTGTTGATATTGCTGCTGCGCCTTTTCATATTCCTCGCCATGCTTCCAGTTTTCACCATACTGGTCATATTTGGCCCGTTTCTCTGGATCGCTCAACACCTCATTCGCTTCATTCAGCTCCTGGAACTTTTTTTGCGCTTCCTTGTCGTTCGGATTCAAGTCCGGATGCAGCTTACGAGCCAGTTTCCGGTAAGCCTTTTTTATGTCGTCGGCTGAAGCGTTTCTGCCGACTCCCAAAGTCTTGTAATAATCAATGTAAGGCATGTTATTATGGACAATTTACAAACAAACCTGCATCCTGGAACTTTATGAGAAGCACAAGATGCAGGACAATTTTAACAACTGTTTTTCATAAATGTTCATTGTTTGAAGACAACGTCGGCATGTGATGCTCCATATCTTCTCCTAATATGCTCCTAATATGGTCCAAATAAAGTCTTAACAGATCAGGCGTTTAAGCGGAATTGGTTGGGACAAACCATACCTTTAGGGAGACAAACCATACCATTTGGAGGACAATGGGAGACAATTGGACCCTTATTTTAGATTCAGCTACAAGTTTGTTTACTTTTGTTTTAGATAATTCATGAACGTTTCGCATGGCATGTATACAGATAAATTCTCGACTGACAATGTTTTGTGACCCATTTTTGTCCTCGATCACTAAAAGAGCAGAACTTGCTACATTTCACTACGTAGATATTTGCTCGCCATGGCATAATCCAAGCAAGCTTGTCTTCTGCTCATTTGGCTTATCGCAAATATTCAAACAGCTGCTCTTTTTACGTTCCTCGAGGCCAATGGGTCCCCGCAAAACATTGATAGGTCTCGCTTTTATCTGTATATATCGCAATTTGATGAACATGCGAAACTTGCGTAATTTATTGTCAATGAATCAACAGGTATAACAATTGTAAAAAAACAGATTATGGCAACAATCATGAATGGTTTGATGGGGGGCATCTCGGGCAGAATAGGCAACGTGGTGGGTGTGGCACGCAACGGCAGTTTTTATTTGAGAAGTCGCCCTGCGCGCGTAAAAAACCCCAGAACAAAGGAGCAGACAGCGCAGCGCAGCAGGTTCTCCGTCACCATGGCATTTCTGAAAACATGTACGCCCTTACTCCGCGTGGGCTTTCGTTCCGAGGCCCTGGGAATGAAGAGTGCATTCAATGCTGCCATGTCATACAACATGCAACATGCCGTGAAAGACGGGCAATGGGGTTTGGAGATCGATTTTCCGAACGTGCTTGTATCAAAAGGTACACTACCGACCTCTCCCATGGTATATGCAGCCATTGTGAATGGGGAGCTCTGTGTGCGGTGGGACGATTCCCCTGAAAAGAAAGCAGGCTCCAATGATGAAGTAGTGATGCTTGCTTATAATCCGGCAAGACAACGTGCGATCTACGATCTGCATGCCGGCAAAAGAAAGCACAACGAGTCCTCTTTGCTGTTGCCCTCGCAATGGCAGGACGAAGCGCTGGAAACCTATATCTCCTTCATGTCGGCCGATGCAAGCAGGGTATCAGACAGTCTGTATGTTGGTAGGCATCATATATATCGTGTCCCATCATGACGAGTTGGATCGCTATTGTGGAGTTTTGCTTTTAATAGTGTTGGTAATCCTCATTGCTGTAGAGTCTCCAGAAATTGCAGTTGTCTCGCCGGTACAATTTGTAAAATAAACGTAATATCCGGTATCCAGAAATCTGTATACTTTGCATCCATCATACTCAAACAAGAATGAAACGTCGTAATCGGCGTTGTTTGCAGGTTTACTTGTTGATACAGCTTGCTGATATTTCACGGCACAAGCATGAAGATTTAAGACGACCGCGAATAGAAACAAGAATTTAAATAATGTTTGAATATTTGGGAGAGGGCCACATTCAAATTGTGTCTGTTCTTAAGATCAAATAAAGATAATAGAAATTATTCACAATGATCTAAAATCCATTTTCAGTGAAAAATATCATTGACACAAATTGTCAAAATGAAGGAATACATTTGACCTCAATTATATTTACGAACATCAGATGTGTTGGTATCGGACACGGAAAGTAGCATAGAAAAACGAGACAGTATTAAAACTTTTGTTTAACTTCGTACGAAGTTTAAATTTAATGTCAATTGATACCATATGGTTGTGGTATGATCAGAATAATCAACAAATGAATAATTTTAAAGAAAAAGCCGATCTGATTTGGCGGGTGGCTGATTTATTGAGAGGCGACTATAAACAGTCGGACTATGGAAAAGTGATATTACCCATGACCGTAATCAGACGACTGGATTGTATCCTTGAGTCAACAAAACAGAAAGTGGAATTACTAACTTAGCCGGGACACAGGGTTAAGCATAAACGCTAATTTTACAAGTCAACCTAAAAGACTTGATAACGGATGAACACGAAGAGAGTAATTCACAAAAAACAACAAACGTAATAGATTAAGCAAATGAGCGGCAGTTTCATAACAAATAAAGTTAAATTCCTCTCGGATATAATCAATGGCATTCTCCCAAAGACTAATGCTGTTGATATACTCGTTGGATACTTCTATTATTCTGGCTATACGCAATTATCAGATAATCTAAAAGATAAAACTATCCGTATTCTTGTAGGGCTGGATGTTGATGTGCAGATTACAAAGCATATACGAGAGGTAGAAAATTTTAAGCAGACATTACCTTCTCGTAGCAATATTAAAGAAGAGTATTACAAGCATTTTGTGAAGATATTCAACGACACTGACTTTTTGGATACGGCCGAGAAGTTGGAACAATTCAAAATGTTTTATGGCAAGATAGTCGATGGAACATTAGAAATAAGGAAAACTCTTGAACCATGTCACTCTAAGATGTATCTATTTGCTTATAACGACCAGATGAATGAAGATGGCGAATTGCCTGGTGTAGTAATTACAGGTTCAAGTAATCTTTCTTACCAAGGTCTCACTGGCAGATTGGAACTGAATGCCCGCTTTGATAGCAAAGGCGACTATGAAGAAGGCCATACCATATTTGAAGAACTATGGAAAGATTCTGTTGTAATCGTAAATAAGGATAATGTAGATGAGTGGAATAATAAAGTTATGGCTCGTATATGGTATGACCAAATTTATTCTCCTTACCTATTATATATTAGAGTACTAAAAGAGTTCTTTGGTATTCCAACTAAAGAGAATGTACTTACCCCATACGACATTACAGATGGAAAGTACTCCAATCTTAAGTATCAAACAGATGCGGTTCAAATGGCTCTTAATGCTTTAGAAAACCATAATGGGGCCATTGTTGCAGACGTTGTAGGACTTGGAAAGAGTATCATCGCATCTACAACTGCCAGAAATCTAAAATTACGTACTATTGTTGTGTGCCCTCCTCACTTGTGTAAACAATGGGAAGGTTATCGCGATGAGTTTGGCTTTACTGCTTCAGTATTTAGTGGGGGTAAGATAGACAGTGCATTATCGCATTATGAAGAATTGGTAAAGGATGGTGAACAATTCCTTGTCATCATAGATGAAGCGCATCGTTTCCGTAACGAATATACGCAAGACTATGCGTTGCTTCACAACCTTTGTTCTGGAAATAAAGTGTTGCTCCTAACAGCTACACCATTCAATAACCAGCCTGCCGATATATATTCATTGGTTAAGTTGTTTCAGATACCGTCTCGTTCTACTCTTAAAACGGTAGAAAATCTTGGTGCGGCATTTAAAGACCTCATAGATAAATATCGACTTCTACGTGAAGCTCAAAGAAAGGGAGAAGCCTCTGATGAACAAGTAAAACAAGAAGTAAAGGAGATATCTAAAAGTATCCGCTCTATTATTAGTCCTTTGGTTGTACGTCGTTCCAGGTTGGACTTACAAGAGATAGATGAATATGCTGCCGATTTGAAACAGCAGAACATTCAGTTGGTGATACCAAATGACCCAACGGAACTAACTTACAATCTGAGTAAGCTCAAAGATTTATATCTGAGTACTCTCGATAGAATAAGCAAATCAGAAAATAGTGATGCCGAGATTTATCGGTTTAAGGCTGCTCGTTATTCTCCTGTGCTATATGTTCATGAGGAACTACGTGATAAATTAGCAAAAGAGCTTGAAGAGAAGACAGGTATCAAATTCGGATTGTTGATTGGTCGACAAGCCAATGTTGCAAGCTTTATGCGTCATCTGTTGGTGGGTCGTTTTGAAAGCTCTGTCGCTGCATTCCAATCATCTTTAGGATATATGATTCAATCATCTGAGCATATTCTGAAATGGATTGATAAACGACATAAGATTCCAATTTACAAGAAAGGTAATCTTCCTGACGTAAGTGATTTTTATGATACTTCTGATGATGATTGGCAAGAAATAGAAGAGGTCTTCGAGAAATACGAAACAAAAGGATTCTTTGAGATAGATATGAAATATGTCAAAGATGAATTTATTTACGATGTAAAGGCCGACATTCAGCTTCTTAAGAATCTTCGCGAGCAATGGTTTGACAAAGACAATACAATCCGCTTTGACCCAAAACTTGACTCGTTTATTGAAATCGTAAAAGAGAAGATGCAGAGCGACCCTAATCGTAAACTTATTGTATTCTCTGAATATGCAGATACAGCAAATTACTTGGGCGAAGCACTGCAAGAAGCAGGATTGCCAATAATGAAATATACATCTGCTGATGCTTCTCAGGTAAACAAAGACCGCATTAGAGCAAATTTTGATGCGGGTCTCAAGCCTTCTATGCAGCAGAATGACTACCATATATTGGTAGCAACTGATGCTATATCCGAAGGTTACAACTTGCATCGTGCAGGAGCAATATTCAATTACGACATACCATATAACCCTACTCGTGTTATACAGCGAATTGGTCGTATTAACCGTATTAACAAAAAAGTTTTCGACGAGCTGTACATATATAATTACTTCCCTACAGATGTAGGTGAGGCCGAAACACGTACAAAAGAAATATCAACACTCAAAATGGCTATGATTCATGCCATAATGGGTGAAGACACAAAGGCATTGACAAAAGACGAGGAAGTGCAGGCTTACTTCAAAGAACACTACCACAAAGAATTTGCTCGCAGCGAAGAAACGTCATGGGATACTCCCTATCGTAAACAGCTAAACGAGCTCAAAGGAACTGATGCTTATATAGCGGCAATGGATATACCACATCGCGCTCGGACAGCTCGAAACATTGAAAAACCAAGACAAGGTGTTCTCATGTTCGGTAAGAAGGGAAATGATTTTGTTTTCAAGATTGGCAGCAAGACAGAATCACCAATCATGATTTCAGCAGAGGAAGCATTATCTCTATTCCTGGCCGAATCTAAGGAAAAGCCTGTTGATTTGAGTAAAGATTTTGATGACGTTTATCAAAGGGTAAAAGCATCACTATTTAGTAGTAATGTGAAAGACCGTAATGAGAAAGATATTCTAAATGCAGTCTCAAAGATTAAGGTTCTACAAAAAGCAAAGCTACTTTCATCAGACTATCTTTTTGATTTGCTATCTGTTGTCAAAGCCGATGCTCTGTCAGGATATGAAATAAGATTTATCAACCAGCTTGCATTGAAAGATGTTGCAAAGCTTCCAGAGAAAATTACAGCAGAATATCTTACCCGCATTATCATTACTCAAAATAAGGTTGATGATAGTGAAGAGACGTTGATATTAAGTGAAGAACTACAATAGTAAAAAATAACATGGAATTCAATAAAGCATATAATCGTCAGGTATTTACCAATTTCCTTCAACATAATTTCTTACCAGAAGATTTTGTTCCAACAGTTGAGCAAGTATCGTTTGCCACCCAAATGAAGTATTCATCTGAGGCAACAAAGCTTGGTTCGTCTCAAGCTCTCGACTTGGTAGTGTATGAGATTAAACATACTTCAAGTCATGATGCTCGTGTGGCTCTTTCGAAAGAGGCATTCCGTATGTTGGCCGATGAGATGGAAGACAGAGCACTCGTTGTGTTTGTACCCGAAGATAATAATGACAACTACCGCTTCTCGTTTATTGAAATAACATTAGACATAACAGACGGTAGCTCTCGTATAGCTCGCAATTATAGTAACCCACGCCGATATAGTTATCTGTTAGGTAAAGGAATTGCCTACTATACCCCGAATAAATATTTGAATGAAAAGGGTCGTGTAGTTAATGATGAAGATTTGCATAGTCGATTCTCTGTTGAAGTTCTTACAAAGGAGTTCTACAATGAATTGAGCGATTGGTATGCTTGGGCTATACAGATAATACGTTTCCCTAATGACATAAATGACGACAAAGATGATGCAATATATAATAGTGAGAGTGTTATACGTCTTATCACACGATTGATATTCGTATGGTTCTTAAAGCAACGTCATCTTATCCCGAATGAGTTCTTTGACGAAAGTTATATAGCTCAAAACCTGCTTTCAGGGTTTGACCCACATAAGTTGGAAGGACTATTTAACCAAAAGTCGTATGAAAGCAAATACTATAAGGCAATCTTGCAGAACTTATTTTTTGCGATGCTCAATAGCCCTATCACAACAGAAGGTGGAACTAAGTTATCTGAGCGTCATTTCCGTAATGGTCGTGGAGATTACGATAACAATAAATTGATGCGCTATGAGGACCTTTTCAGAAATCCACAGCTCTTTGTTGACTTAGCAAATCACACCGTACCATTTCTCAATGGCGGTTTGTTCGATTGTCTTGATGAGAAAGACAACGGAATGTATTATGACGGATTCAGTGACCGCGACATAGTGAAGAAATCGCTTGTTGTTCCCGACTTTCTTTTCTTTGGCGAAGAAGCAGGTAAGAATATCGACCTTTCTGAATGGTATGGCGATAAAAATAAAAAGAAGGTATCGGCACGTGGTATCATCGATATCTTGAAAAGATATAACTTTACTGTTGAAGAGAATACTCCATTTGATAAAGAGGTTTCTCTTGACCCAGAATTGCTTGGTAAAGTATTTGAAAACTTATTGGCTTCTTTCAATCCAGAAACTCAGACTACAGCTCGCAAACAGACTGGTTCATTCTATACTCCTCGTGAGATTGTGCGGTACATGGTCGATGAGAGTCTTGTTGCCCATCTGAAACGCACCGTTGGCGAAGAGTTAGAACCCCAATTTAGACAGCTTCTTCAATATACCGATGAAGAGGTTGTGTTTACTGATGAGCAACGCAAACTGATTTTGCAGTCGCTCTACGATTGCAAAATACTTGACCCCGCTTGTGGTTCAGGCGCATTCCCTATGGGCATACTTCAACAGATGGTTCATATACTTGGACGTATAGATCCGGAAAATGAACAATGGAAAGAGATGATGATGGACTTAGCTATTAGCGAAACATCAGATGCTTACCGTAATGCTTCAGATGAAGAGCGTAAAGAGATGATAGCAGATATAGAGAGCAATTTTGATGAGAATGTTAACCGTCCTGACTATGCCCGTAAGCTTTACTTAATTGAGAATTGTATTTATGGCGTAGATATTCAACCAATTGCCATTCAGATAAGCAAACTTCGCTTCTTTATTTCATTGGTTGTTGACCAAAACACTAATTCAGATCCTACAGACAACTTTGGTATTCGCCCATTACCAAACCTTGAAGCTAAATTTGTAGCTGCGAACACATTGATCGGACTCAAAAAGAATGAAGATTCACTTTTTGATTCAGAGGCAATCAAAGCTAAAGAAAATGAATTAAAGAGTGCCAAGCATAAGATATTCAATGCTAAGTACCGTACCAAGCGCAAATGGCGTGATAGAGTAAATGAATTGCGTCAAGAAATCGCAGATATGCTTAAAGAGTGTGGCGCTGTAGGCAATGCTGAAGCACAGCAACTAGCAGGATGGGATATGTTCAATCAGAATGCATCTTCTCCATTCTTTGACCCAGAATGGATGTTTGGGGTAAAGAATGGTTTTAATGTTGTAATAGGAAATCCACCGTATGGCGTTTCTATAAAAGATAATTATAGAAAGAAAGTCGTATCATGTTTAGGTAATGTTCCTGATTACGAAATTTACTATTATTTCATCCAAATAGCCGAGCGACTAATTATTGAAAATGGAGTGTTATCTTATATCATTCCAAACACTTATCTTTTTAATACTTTTGCAAAAAAATATCGAGAAAACATTTTAAATAAATGGACTGTACTTGAAATTCTTGATTGTACTAAGTTTCCAATTTTCGAAAAAGCTGTTGTCAGAAATACGATTAATACTTGGCAGAAAAAGACGACGGATAACGCTCTTGTTGGTTATAGAAACACAACAGACATATCCTCTTTTGATGATCTTATTTCTAAAGAAAGAGAATATATGACCAAAGAGGGATTGCTAGCAATGAATCAAAATTGGGGGTTGGCGTTTTGTCTAGGAAAGTCTGTTATTGAAATAATTCGGAAAATTAGTAACTGTAAGAGTTCTATTAAAGACGTTTTTCCAATGATTAGTCAAGGTCTTATTGCTTATGATAAATATCAAGGTCAATCAGAAAGTATAATAAAAAGTAGAGCTTATCACTTTACTTCATATCATTCTGGATTAAAACAATGGTTATGGGGTGAGGATGTTACTCGTTATGCAGTAAACTGGAATAATCAAGAATTTATTGATTATTGTGAAGGTATTGCAAATCCAAGAAATCCAATATTTTTTATTGGTAAAAGATTATTGATTAGAGAAATTACAAATCCCTCTATTTTTGCTGCAATTACTGATAAAGAACAATATAACGATCCTGCTATTATTATTGTAAAAGACAATCCTTGCCATTCTCTATCTTGTGTATTGGCTATCTTAAACTCAAAGTTAGCTACTTTTTATCATTTTAATCATTCGCCAAAAGCAACCAAAGGGGCATTCCCTAAAATATTAGTCCAGGATATTAAAGATTTTCCTTTGCCTATCATTAACGAGACTGATAAATACAGAATAGAGGAACTTGTTTCTAAAATACTAGATACTAAAAATACTGATGTAAATGCAGAAACCAGCAAAGAAGAACAAGAAATAGATTGTCTTGTCTATAAGCTTTACGGACTCACTTATGATGAAGTTAAGATTGTAGACCCAGAAACTCTATAATTCCCCCCGAATCTTAGACAACAAGTATCATTAGAAAATAATATTAATTTTGTTGTCATGAAGAAAAGGAAAACTTACAGTGCAGGCTTTAAAACGAAGGTAGTTTTAGAGGTCCTCCAAGAAAGGGAAACAGTCCAGGAGATTGCGAGGAAGTATGAGCTACACCCGAGTCAGATCTCTACATGGAAGAGTCAATTTTTATCCAATGCGGATGTTGTTTTCGAGAAAGGTACATCCAGGACAGAGGATGACAAGGAGAAAGATGACCTCTTCAAGAAAGTTGGGCAACTTCAACTGGAGGTTGACTTCTTAAAAAAAGTATTGGGGAAATAGCCAAAAAAGATCGGATGGGCAAGATTGACAAAACCCACAGTTTAAGCGTTTCACGCCAGTGTGAGCTGTTGAATGTGGCCCGAAGCAGCTTCTACTATTCTCCCCTTGAAGATGGTTCTTATAATGAGGAACTGATGAAGCAGATCGACAAACAATACATGGATACCCCGTTTTATGGTGTGCCCCGGATGACAAATCACTTGCGTGGCCTTGGCTACGCGGTGAACCCCAAGCGCATCCGTCGGTTATACCGCAAAATGGATTTGTATGCCATTGGCCCCCGTCCCAACACGAGCAAACCTCACAAGGGTGAATGCCATGCCATTTATCCCTACTCGCTACGTGGGTTGACAGTAGACCGCCCCAACCAAGTTTGGGCGATGGATATCACCTATATTCCTTTGGGGAGTAGTCACATGTACCTGGTTGGCATAATTGATGTCTACAGTCGCTACATCGTTGGCTGGTCACTTTCCAATACAATGACGACCCGTTGGTGCCGGGAGTGTCTGGATGATGCAATAAAGAATCACGGAGTCCCTGAGATCGTCAATACGGATCAGGGCAGTCAATTCTCCAGTCCCGAGTTTTCGGCCTACTTTTCTTCACATGAGGGTTTAAAGTTCAGCATGGACGGTAAGGGACGTGCAATCGACAATATCTTCATTGAAAGATTCTGGCGCAACATCAAGTACGGGAAGATCTATCTTGAGCCGTCTGATAACGGTTTGGATTTATATTGCAAAATAAAGGAGTATATGACGTATTATAATACGGAAAGGCCCCATCAGGGACTGGAATATAAAAGGCCGGTGGATATCTACCGGGCGGCCGCTTAGTTTCTTGAGATCGCCAAATTGGGCGATCTCAAGAAACTAACTTATCTTTGAATAAAAGTTGTCTAAAGAGAGGGAGAAGTATACTTTGCCATCTAATTGATTATTTCAAATACTCGTTTTCCACTTTTTTTCTTTTGTATATATTTGAAAAATGATTGAAAACTGTGATGGAAAGTTTTGACACTCTAAATTTCAATTACACCCCCATGGGGCAAATATAACAACTATACCACCTCTTTCCTTTCCGTAGCTTTGTAGCAGCAGCCCAAAACACGCGAAAGTGCACTGATGGTCAATTAATTAAAAAAATAACTCCAAGGCTGCTACAAAATAAAAATATGAAATACGTTTATTTCTTCCTACTTACGGCAGCGCTGACCTTCAGCCTGCCATCACAAGCCAAGAAAATGGCAGCAACACCCACCACTTTCTACATTGTAGCCACCGACTACGTTAAAGCCGACGGCAAAACAGATGTAACAGCCACTCTCCAGAAACTGATTGACGATAACCCTAACCGTACCATCTACTTCCCCGATGGCACCTATCTCTTGTCTCATTCATTGCTCACTCCGGCCGACCCTACCAAGGCCGTTCATCTCGTCTTTGCTAACTTTGCTGTAGTGAAAGCCTCATCCGAATGGAAAGAAGACGGAGGCGCCCTCATTCGACTCGGTGGAAAACACCCATACAACAGCATCTACATCAATGGCAGCAACTACGGAATAGAAGGCGGCATCTTCGACGGAAGTGAAGTAGCCGACGGCATATCCATCGACTCTGGTCGCGAAACACGCATCAACCACGTATCCATCAAGCACGTTAAGGTTGGTATCCATATTAAAAAAGGAGCCAATAACGGCTCGTCAGACGCTGACATCGTAGACGTAAACATCGTAGGAAATAACCAAAAAAATTCCATTGGCGTACTCATCGAAGGCTGGGACAACACCTTCACCAATATGAGAATCGCCTCCGTCAACGTAGGCGTATGGTGCAAGACAGCAGGCAACTCTTTCAAAAACATCCATCCTCTCTACATCTTCAGTCCAACTCAGGACTATCCATCCAGTTGTGGCTTCATCGTAGAACAAGGCAACAATTGGCTCGACTACTGCTACAGCGACCAATTTGCCACCGGATTTAAGCTCGGCAAAGGCATCTGCGCTAATCTCACCGACTGCTTCGCTTTCTGGTATTCAGGCAAGGTTCCTTTCCAGACAGTCATCGAATGCATAGAAGGCAGCAAGCTCGAATCTTACGTATACGGCCTCCACATAGGCTTCTCAGGCGATTGCTCCAAAATCACTATTCTAAAGGCTGACAAAGGTGGCAAGGGAACACTCCTAAACATCCAAGCACCTAATCGCCAATATTCTGAAGAAGACGTAAGCGAAGCCTACAATGTGAAATAACATGCCCTCTTCGATAATTATCAAAACCCCACTCTGCAGAAAACGCCGTTTCCAGGTTGTTTCCATTAGACTGTGTAAAGTATTATTATAGTTGATTAGGGCCTTCTGGGAAATTAATATGTTAAGATAATCAACAGAATAGATGAAATTGTAAAGATCTTTGTTCTTCGTTATTATATAAAATGTCCAGTATTTATGCATAAAAACTGGACAAATCTATTATCTTTGCCCCGGATAATAATGTATGAAAATAACTGATTACATATCATTTACTATCGACAGGTTCCCGAAAGGATTTGTGTTCACCTATGCAGATTTTCCTGCAGAGGTGAATCAGAAGGAAGCCATCATCAAAGCATTGAACCGGATGGTGGCTGCCGGAAAGATTGCCAAGCTTTCTAAGGGCAAGTATTACAAGCCGGAAACCACGCCTTTCGGGACTTTGCAGCCGGACCGGTCACAGGTGGTCAAAGATCTGCTGGAAGAGAATGGGAAAACGGTTGGCTACCTCACAGGTTATAGCATTTACAATAGCCTGGGATTAACCACGCAGCTCAGCAATGTCATCCAGATTGGCAAGAATGTGGTGCGGCCCGCTTTCAACCGAGGCCAATATACCATCTCGTTCATCAAGCAAAACAACATCATCACCAAAGAGAACATTCCATTGCTGCAGATCCTGGATGCGATCCGTTACATCCAAAAGATTCCTGATACCACAATCGGCAAATCGGGCAAGCGGCTTTCGGTTATTCTCAAGAATCTTTCCGATACTGAAAAGTCCACCCTGGTCCGATTGGCCTTGAAGTACCAACCTTCTGCCAGGGCATTACTGGGTACACTTCTCGACACTATCCGCGCGGATGCTGTTTCCCAACCGCTTTACAATTCCCTGAATCCTATTACCAAATACAAGCTGCCGGGTCTTAAACTTGCATTTCCGGAAGCCGATAAATGGAATTTCTCATGAATCTGCATCACGACTCACAACTCTTTTCTCAAACCCTGAGAGCGGCATCCCAGCATCTGATGATTAACCTCGGTTTTGTGGAGAAGGATTATTGGATTACTTTGCTCCTGCGAAGATTGTCTGGTAGCAAGTACAGCGATGAGGCGGTTTTCAAAGGTGGTACCTCTCTCTCCAAAGGATACCGGCTCATTGACCGCTTCTCGGAAGATGTAGACCTGGCAATTGTCAACATGACACATAAGACCGGCAATGAAATCAAAACGATCATTCGTCATCATCGTTTTATAAAACTACCCAAGAAAGATTATATCCTTTTACATATAAAACAATATTTTTCTTCTGATTTATATGCAATCAGATATAATTTTATATCGTTACATCAAAATCATTGCAAAAGCATATAATTATGATTCCGAGTTTAGCCACATTTATCAAAACAAAACGGAAAGAAGCCGGTCTCACGCAACAGGAATTTGCCGATAGAGCAGGCGTGGCGCTTACCGTTGTCCGTAAAATAGAACAAGGAAAAGAAAACCTGAGCCTGGCAAAAGTAAATCAGGTATTGATGATGTTTGGGAATA
>Ga0265294_10006936_pt1 | contig 13529 bp, 9 predicted proteins | sample MunlanPumphouse3_FD_192504 | JGI IMG/M metagenome (GOLD analysis project Ga0265294, IMG submission 192504) | Groundwater microbial communities from a municipal landfill in Southern Ontario, Canada - Pumphouse #3 | ecosystem: Environmental > Aquatic > Deep subsurface > Groundwater | place... | reverse complement strand
AATCCCGATTTTCGAATCCCGATTTTCGAATCCCGATTTTCGAAAAATACACCTCATACCTCAAAACCCAGAACCCACACCCCAAAACTCTATTTCGAAGGATACATCGAATCCCACCAACGTGAATCCTCTTTCAGCCATTTTGCAAACCAGGCATAAATAGCATGATTCCACGCAATGCGTTTATCGTAATCGTAAATACCATGATTTTCGCCCTCCACTTGAATAAATTCTACCTCTTTGCCCAATAGCTTCAAAGCGGTATACATTTGGATGCTTTCTCCCATTGGGACGTTAGTATCAACCGTTCCGTGAAGCAGGAGCAAGGGAGTATTTATTTTATCGGCATGAAACAAGGGACTTTGGTTGATGTACATCTCTTGGTTGTTCCAAGGATAACTTCCGGCACTTGCACCGGCGCTGTATGTATATCCCCAATAACCTTCGCCCCAATAGCTGGTGATGTTGCTAATACCGGCATGGGAAACAGCCGCTGCATAAATATCGGTTTGTGTTTGCAGATACTGCGTCATAAAACCACCGTACGATGCACCAATACATCCGATGTGGCTGCCATCTACGAACGAATGTTCCGCTACAAAAGCTTTGGTGCCTTCAATAATTTCATCGGCTGTTTCAATTCCCCAAGCATTTACGTGACGCGCCGAAAATTCTTGTCCGTAACCGGTAGTTCCACTTGGTTGAAGCGTGTAAACAACATAATCTTGTGCTGCATACACATGCAACGGATAAGTACTTTCAAAAATGCGTTGCGTTGGACTGGTGCCGCCATAATAGTATACGATGAGCGGATATTTTTTGTTTGGATCGAAATTTGGAGGAAGATAATAGCGTCCTTCAATTTCGTCACCGGATGAAGATCTGAAATTCCAATCGTTTACTTCGCCCAATGTTATTTTTGATAATCGTTCGTTGTAAGGATCGGAAATTAATTCCGATTTGTCGTTTTTTAAATTTACTACGTAACTTCTGTTAGAATTAGAAGTGCTCACTCCTGTATAAGAAGCCCATTCAGCGTTGTTTGCCAAATCGAACGCACGAATTACATCTTCATTTAAATTTAGTTTTGTATATTTTCGCGATTTAGGATTGTATCTGTACACATTTTCTCTGTCGCGGTCTTGAACGCGAAAATAAATCTGATTGTCTACTCTGCTCCATTGTTGAGAATCGATGGAAGGATAAAAATCTTTTGTGATTGGATCAATTCGCTTAGTTTTCAAATCCATGATGTATGCTTGCGTATCGTAACTGTTAGCAATTTGACCAACATTTACATTTTGACCAATTTTATCAAAAGCTTCTGGAGAACCACTAATGAGAATTTGCTGATTATCGGGCGAAAATTGTGCGTATGAAACAAACGTCTTGTTCTCCCAAAGAGTATCTATCTCCATGGTTTCAAGGTTTAGTTTGTACATGGAACCTTTGCGGAAAGGACGTTCAGATAAGTCTTCGGTGAAAGTTGAGAAAAGTAAATGCTTTGCATCGGAAGAGATATCATTTAACGAAGCAGTTTCTCTACCGAAAGTAATCTGTTGCGAAAGACCTGAATCGAAAAAATATTGGTATATAAAATATTTGTCGCGATAGGTTGGTTGACGATCATCGGGAGCCAATAGTCGTTTTAAGCCACTTGGTGAGCTTACTGATAAAACTTCTTTGGTAGAATAAAACATCGACTTTTCGTCAGGAGCAATGTTGAAGTTTTCTTTTGGTAAATCTTCTGCTATAACCGATTCCTCCATTGTAAGAGGATCGAGTGTAATCATCGATCTGCCGTTTTCTGTGTCGGCAACATAGAATAGCTTGTTCGATTTTGGCATCCACTTTAACTGCGTGCGATTATCAGTTTCATGAATAAGTGTACGATTTTGCTTGGTATCGAACAGTTCAACGTATCGTTTGGTGTCGCCACCACTCAAGGTTTCACTCAATTTCAGAAGAACAAATCTTCCATCGGGTGATATAGTGGATGAAGAGACACGTTTTCCTTCTAAGATATCTTTTATTCCGATACGTCTGGAAGGATCATCAGAAAAAGAGATGGTTAGCAACGAATCTTCTTCGGATGGTTTTACTTCAATTTTCAACGCACCTGCATCAAAATCATTTCTGTTTGATGTTAGAAGTTTAACAACTACGCGCGAATTATTCAACGTGCCATTTAGCGAAGCTTCTGCTGACCCGGCGTTGGAGATACTGTCAGTAGCATTTTTTTTTGAAGCTTTCTTTTCTCCATTCACATATACTTCCAATAAATTAGGAGAAGTAACCGTAAGCTTTGCTTTACCATAACTATCGCCCGAGAGGAAAAAAGAGAGTAAATGGAATGCATATTCGGAATCGGTTTTTTGTAGATGGAAGAAACCGGCTGTGTCGGCTTTTAATTCTTTTGTGAAACGATCGTGTTTAGGGATCGAAATTGCACTTTCAAGCAGTAATTCTTCTGAAAATTTCACATCTTTCAGATTAACGCTATCTAATAAGATAGGTTTATGCAAAACAATGGGTTCGAACGCACGAACATTTTGCAAAGTAACTTTTGACTGGGCAAACAGTCCATTGGCAACAATTAAAAGTGCCAATAATAATTTAAATCTTTGAAACATATGGTCTATTTTTAGTTGATTTAAAGAAGGTTACAAATAATTTTTCCATACAAAACAATTAGGGAATGAAATATCGGGTTTTTTCTCAAAAAAACCGTAAACAGAGGTTCCCGAACCTGTCATTGATGCATAAAGTGCACCTTTGTTGTATAAAGTTTCTTTTATTTCTTTTATCTCCGGGTGTTTTTTAAACAGAGGAGTTTCAAAATCGTTGAACATTGTTTCTCTCCATTCTCCAATAGGCAGCTTAACAATTTCCTTTAAAGAAACTTCTGGTTGTTTTGGAATTATTTGTGCATAGGCTTCTTTTGTAGAAACAGTTATGTCGGGTTTTATCAAAACAAAATAATACTCTTCCAACGATAAGTCAATTTCTTCAAGCTTATCGCCAATTCCAGTGGCAAAGGCAGGAGTGTTATTCAAAAAAAACGAGCAGTCAGCACCCAGTTTCATTGCAAATTGTTTCAATTCTGCATAACTGTATCCCAGCGAAAAAGTTCCATTTAGCAATTTAAGCATAAACGCTGCATTTGACGACCCACCCCCTAAACCCGCTCCATGGGGAATTTTTTTAAAGAGATGTATATCTATATTTGGAATATACTTTTCTGCGCTCAGCAGCATTAGAGCTTTAATAACCAAGTTATTTTCCGCTTTCGTTTGAACATCTATTCCTGTTTGAAAAAAACGATACATCTTATTATCCTTTGATGGCACAATTTCCAAAGCATCTTTCAAAGCAATTGGATAAAAAATTGTCTCTATGTTGTGATATCCATCAAATCGTTTTGATACAATATTGAGGGCTAAATTTATTTTTGCATTCGGAAAACAGATCATCTCTTCATTTTTAAAGGGCAAACTTACATAAAAAACTTTAAAGTATAAAGTTTAAAATAAGTAGCCTGACACATTTTTAATTTTAAGTAGACCGTTTCATTTGTTTATCTCTTATTTTCAATTTGTAATTTAACAACTCATGTTTAGACACATACTTCAGCAAGTTATGTTCAACTCTATACGTCTTGCTTCAAAGAAGAAGAGAGAATATTATATTAGAAAAATGGTGATCTCTTTTATTACTATTCTTGTAAATTTGATATGCTTATATGTATCAATTAGTTATACTGTCAATTTATGCAAGAACAAATATGTTTTCTGAAGATTGGGTGCTGATTGTAAAGATTGTTAATACTTGGAAAACTAATTGTGTGTTTTGAGTTTTTCTTTCTTATCTTTGCACCTCAATAAATTTAAAAGCATGGAATTAAAAGATAGAATAATTTATCAAGCCGGCGAGCTTTTTGTGAAACATGGTATAAAAAGAATATCGATGGATGAGATTGCCTCAAAATTAGGCATCTCAAAACGAACAATTTATCAAAACTTTAAAGATAAAGAAGATCTGCTATTGCAATATATACGCCATTTGGAATTAATGCAAATAGAATATGTGAGAGATTTGTCTAAAAATGAGCAGACAGTTGTTCATGTGTTTCTAAGAACAATAGAAATGCACAAAGAGTTTGATTTTTTTAATGTCCAATTTTTGGATGATGTGGAAAAGTATTATCCAAAAGCAAAACAAGAACTAATTGAACAACAAAAAAGAGGAATCACTTTTATTAAGGAATTTTTGGAAGAAGGAATAAAACAAAGAGTAATCAGAGAAGATTTAAACATTGAAGTGGTTTCCTTTCTCTTACAAGATAGTAGCCGCACATTTATTAATGCTACTCGTGTGACAAACAAATCTTTTTCAAATTGGGAGCTGTTTTTTACAAGCATGATAAATTTCATTCGTGGTATTTCAACGGCACAAGGAATAGAGATAGTGGACAACTATCTCACAAAATATTACTCAAATACAAACGTATAAATAAAACAGAATAAGATAGAATGATCATGAAAGTAAAGTTAAACAAAACAATACGAGCAATATCCTTAACTGTAGGATTGTTCTTGTATTCAGCAATTATTTGTGCTCAGCAACCTTACAATGTAGAAGCAGGCACTACAGGAATCCAAAACATGGGAGGCGACAGCTTGATTGTAGATATTGAAACAGCTCTTTCTATTGCTATGAACGAAAGCCCTACAATTAAAGTAGCTGAAATGGAAATTGAGAAAAAAACATATACCAAAAAAAGTACACAAGCTTCTCTCTTTCCACAAATTGACCTTGTTGGTCAATACACTCGTACTATTAAGAAACAAACCATGTATTTGGATGGTGGTTTTGGTAGTAGCATGGGAATTGATATTGATCCAAGTGATTTTAGCCCAGATGAAATGGAGGTTGTTAAAGTATTGCAAAAAGTATTGGGTGGCTCTGCCGTTGAACCTGAAGAGGAAGAAACGACAGAAGGAATTCAATTTGGCCGTTCCAATATGTGGACAGCAGGTGCCGTTGTAAATTTACCAATCTATGTTCCATCACTTTGGAAAAATATTCAGCTAACCAGTATTGATATAGAACTGGCAGTTGAACAATCACGCTCTTCTAAAATTGAGCTGGCCAATCAAGTAAAACAAGCTTTTTATGGTGTGTTACTTGCACAAGATTCATACAACGTTTATAAAAAAACATTCGATACAGAATCGGAAGTACTTAAAGACATTCAACACAAATTTGACCAAGGATTGGTTGCAGAGTATGACCTAATAACTGCAAGTGTAAGGTTGCAAAACATCATACCAGAAATGTTGCAAACAAAAAATGCAGTTCAACTTTCCATATTGCGATTGAAAGCACTGATGGGGTTAGACTTAGAAGTACCATTAGGTATAGTAGGTTCGTTAGATAATTACGAAGATGAAATGTATGCCCAGTTATTAGATGTTGACTTATCGTTAGTCAACAACAGTGATTTACGCCAAATAGATTTGCAAGTGGAGCAATTGAAGAAAGTATATGAATTGCGTACTTCGCAATACCTCCCTACTCTAACTGCTAATTTCAATTATCAATATATGAGTCAGAATAACGATTTCAGATTCAAAGATTACAGATGGGACCCCTACGCCACAGCCGGTGTAACGTTGGCTGTACCAATTTTTGATGGAGGAAGAAAACACTATGAAATTAAAGAAGCAAAACTAACAGTAGATCAAGTAAAATTGCAACGCGAAGACGCGGAACGTCAAATAAAATTATCTTTGCAAAGCCAAATAAATGAAATTGCAAAAAGCATTGAGCAAATAAATTCGTTGAAATTCGCAAAAGAAGAAGCAGAAAAGGGATATGAAATTGCCCTAAAACGCTATGAAACAGGAATGGGAACCATTGTAGAAGTAAATCAAGCATCACTGGGTGTTACCAACACCGGTTTGCAGTATAACAATGCTATCTTCAATTATATATCTGCCAAATCTGAACTTGAAAGAGTTATAGGAGTAGATCAACCCATATTCTAACAACAAAAAAACAACATTCATCCCGCGGAATAATGCTTTGCATTAAAATCTTCGATTTTATTCCACAGGGTAAAAATAAAATAAACATACTTATGAAAGTTATTAATCTATCACATTTAGTTTTGCTTTTTGGAGCGTCTTTACTTTTCTCATGCGGAACAAAGACCGACGAATCAGCGGAAGATGTAAAACCAAAAGTAAAAGTTGAGACAGCTGTTAGAACAGAGGTTCAACAGATGAATGAATATACAGCAACTGTAGAGGCAAATATTGTAAACAAAATTTCTCCTGCAATACCTGCTCGTATTCGAAAAATATACGTAGAAGTGGGTGACAGAGTAAGAAAAGGACAAACCCTGGTTTCTCTGGACAAAACAAATTTGTCTCAATCTGAAACCCAGATTGCCAATTTGGAACGCGATTTACAACGTTACAGAGAATTGTATGAAGTAGGTGGAATCTCTAAACAGCAATTGGAACAATTAGAAGTAGAACTGAAAGTTGCAAAAACCTCATTGAGCAATTTAGCAGAAAACACAACTTTAGTAAGTCCAATTAATGGTATTGTTACTCAAAGAAACTATGATGAGGGTGATATGCCTTCCGGCATGCATATATTGCAAATAGAAGATTTCAATCCCGTTAAATTGCTTATCCATGTATCAGAAAATCTGTACACTAAAATAAGCAAAGGAATGGAGGTTCAGGTCTCTTTAAATGTATATCCGGACGAAGAATTTACTGGTAAAATATGGTTGATACACCCTACCATCAATCAAGCATCGCACACGTTTCCTGTCGAAATTCGTATTCAAAATCCAGAAATTCGTATTCGTCCCGGAATGTTTGCTCGTGTGAACATAAATTTAGGAAGCAATGAAAGTATTTTGATTCTTGATGCATCGGTATTGAAACAAACAGGAAGTAACGACAGACATGTTTTTGTGATAGATAATAATGGCAAAGCCAATAAAAAGATTATAACTGTAGGACAACATCTTGGCGATCACTATGAAGTATTGTCAGGTATCGATGCCGGCGACAAAGTTGTTGTTGCAGGTGCATCCAGACTATCTGATAATCAGGAAGTGGAAATTGTACAGTAAGATTATGTTTTAAAGTAATGGTTGGATGAACCATTTAAAAATTAAAAAGAGCAAACATGAAAATATATGAATCAGCGGTTAAAAAACCAATTACTACAATTTTAGTCTTTGTGGCAATTGTATTGATGGGTCTTTTTGCCTATTCACGTTTAGCAATAGACTTGCTTCCGGAAATTGAAACAAATCAGTTAACAGTAATGACTGCGTATGCTGGTGCAAGCTCCAGCGATATTGAAACAAATATAACTGAACCTCTGGAAAATGCGCTTAATGCAGTAGAAGGTTTAAAAAAGATATCCTCAAAATCGCAAGATAATATATCTATAATAACGCTTGAATTTACATATGGAGATGACATTGATGAATCGGCAAGCGATATACGCGACAAATTAGAACTTGTAAAGGCAGCTCTGCCAGATGGGGCAGATAACCCAGTCATATTTAAGTTCAGTACTGATATGATACCTGTTATCTTTTACTCAGTTACGGCAAAAGAGAGTATAAATGCGCTTGAGAAAATTTTGGATGAACAGGTAGCAAACCCCTTGCAAAGAATTGACGGAGTAGGTACTGTAATTATTGCAGGCGCTCCTAAAAGAGAAATTCAAGTTAACGCTATACCCGAAAGATTAGAGAGTTATAAGTTGACTATTGAACAGGTTGCTAATGCAATTCAACAAGAAAACATAAATATCCCGGGTGGTACGATGAATGTGGGGAGTCAGACTTTCTCGTTACGTTTAGATGGTGAGTTTAAAGAGAGCGATGATATGCGAAATATTATCGTGTCGTCACATAACGGACAAAATATTTATTTAAGTGATGTAGCCATAGTAAACGACACCATTGAAACAAATGTTCAAGAGTCATGGGTTAATGGTGAAAAAGGTGCAATGATTGTTATTCAAAAGCAATCAGGTTCTAACACAGTAGAAATCGCTAAAAAAGTAAGAAAGGAAATGCTAACAATTCAGGAATCGCTACCTGAAGATATTAAGTTGGATGTTATCATTGACACATCTGAATCGATAGAAAGCTCAATTAATAGTTTGGTTCGGACTATTGCATTGGCACTAATTATAGTTGCATTTGTAGTTCTCTTTTTCCTTGGAAAATGGCGTGCAACATTTATCATTTTGCTCACCATACCGATATCGCTTATTGCATCATTCTTCTACTTGATGGCTACAAATAACACACTCAATATAATATCGCTTTCGGCACTATCCATTGCAATTGGTTTGGTGGTGGACGATGCTATTGTGGTGTTGGAAAATATTACATCTCATCTGGAGAAAGGAAGTGATCCAAGGCAAGCAGCAATACATGCTACAGGAGAAGTTTCAATATCAGTTATTGCATCAACATTAACAATTTTGGCAGTATTCTTGCCAATGACACTTATTACAGGTTTGGCGGGAGTATTGTTTAGTCAGTTAGGTTGGATGATTTCAATAATTATTACTGTATCTACACTGTCAGCTTTGACTCTGACGCCAATGTTGGCATCTAAAATGTTGAGAGCAGACCGTGATGAGAACACATGGTTCGACAAACTGCACAAACCTGTTTTAGGGTGGTTAGGAAAACTGGATAATTTTTATTCTAAAACTTTGGAATGGGCTGTGAGTCATCGTGCAATCACAGTGATTGGTTCATTTGGAATTTTACTGATAACAATTATTCTATCCTTTCAATTTATAAAAACCGAGTTTTTTCCGGCCTCTGACAATGATATGATTGCTATGAGTGTCCGAATGCCTACGGGAACACGAATGGAAGTGTCGCGCGAAATGGGATTGAATATAACTAAAATGTTGCAAGAGAAATTTCCTGAAATTGAGAGATTGTCATTTAATGTGGGTACAGCCAGTGGATCATCGTTTGCTGCATTGGGTGAAAATGCCGACAATCTTATGACTTTCAACATCAATACTGGTAAGCCTAATACTCGTTCAAAAGATATTTTTGAAATTTCAGAAGAAATACGTATCGAATTGGCAAAAATACCAGAGCTCCATGAATACCAGGTTGACCCAGGCGGAAGTGGCGGAGGCGGCTTTGGTGGAGGTGGATCCAATGTGGAAGTAAACATTTTTGGATATGACTTAATAGAAACTGATGAAGTGGCTAATGAGATAAAGGACAAATTAGCAGTAATTGAAGGACTAAGGGACGTTAAAATTAGTCGACCCGACTTCCGTCAAGAATACAGTGTAGCTTTCGATAGGGAAAAATTAGCACTAAATGGCTTAAACGTTGGCACAGCTTCAAACTATATTAGAAACAGAATTAATGGAACAGTGGTTTCACAATTCCGTGAGAGAGGATATGAGTATGATATCCGTGTGAGATATGGTGAAGAATACCGTCAGTCAATTGAGGATATAGAAAATATTATTCTCTACACGCCAACAGGTGAAGCTCTAAGAGTTAAGGAGATAGCGACTGTAAACTTAGCATCATCTCTCCCTGAAATTGAGAGACAAAACAGGCAACGTGTTGTTACTGTTACAGGAAGCATCTACAAACGGGCTCTAAGTGAAATTGTAAACGACGTCAATAGAGAACTTAACAAAGTCTCATTACCAGCAGGAGTGGATGTTGAGTTAGCTGGTACATATGAAGATCAACAAGAAGCATTTGCCGACTTGTTTATACTATTGATGATTTCTGTAATTCTTGTATATATTGTTATGGCGAGTCAGTTTGAATCATTAACATATCCAATGATTATTATGATCTCTATTCCATTCTCATTCACAGGTTCAATTCTCACTCTATTGCTATTTGGACACTCTCTAAACGTGATGGGTATGATTGGAGGAATTATGTTGATTGGTATTGTTGTGAAGAATGGTATTATACTGATTGAGTACATTAATGTAAACAGGGATAGAGGTCGCTCAATTCAATATTCAGTTGTAGAAGCAGGTCGTTCGAGATTACGTCCGGTATTAATGACAGCAGCAACTACCGGTTTAGGTATGTTGCCACTGGCTCTTGCAATTGGGCAAGGTTCCGAATTCTGGCAATCTATGGGTATTAGTGTAATTGGCGGACTGGTCTTTTCTACAACTCTTACTCTTATTGTAGTACCAACATTGTATGCAATATTTGCAAGTAGAGGAGTTTTAAATCAGAGAAGGAAGCATAAAAACATTTATCCTGAACATGCGAAAGAGAGAGTGTAAAACAGAAAAATGCAATTGATAAAAAGTAAAACTTATGAAAACAGTATTTATTGCGTGCAACCAAGCACACTATTATAGAATTACCGCAGAGATGACTCACTTAAATATTCGCGGCTTCTCATCATGGAAACCCTTAACAGGGAGAGGTAGCAAAACGGGTGATCCACATTATGGCTCTAAAGCATGGCCAACACTCAACAATGCTATTATTACTGTAGTTGAAGATCATCAAGTGGATGGCCTTCTCGATTTTTTGAAAAAACTTGACGAGAAAACACCCGAATTAGGGCTTCGCGCTTTTGTGTGGAATGTGGAAAAAATGATTTAGATAACAATAATAATGGGTTGTGAGGTATAGGATATGGGTGATGGGTTACGACAGATGATTGGTGTGAGGATGTGGTGTGGAATCTGTCATGCTGGATGTAGAGAAGCATTTCATCAATATTTGCAGACTCTTCAAAAGATTCCACTTGTTGATTGGAATGATAAAGAGTTGAGGTGTGGGGTTGAAAGGTGTAGTTGATGATTTTTTTGTTATTTACAAAAAGAAAATATGTATGGCTGTTTTGTCATGATATAAGGAGTTTCTTCTATATTTGTTCTATAAAGTAATTTGCAACCAAGGAGTGTTTAGTTTCATATGGAATTATTTAAAAATCATTCTATTTTAGAAGTATGAGTATCATTGACAAAAATATGGACAAAATTCGTAGATTGTGTGAACAGCATTATGTTTCACAATTATCTGTATTTGGATCTATTTTGACTGATAAATACAACAAAAACAGCGATATTGACTTATTGGTGAACTTTTCTAATATCGACTTGCAAAATTATGCAGACAATTATTTCAGCCTTAAACAGGCACTTGAAGAGATATTTATGCGACAAGTTGACTTATTGGAAGACAAAGCCATCAAAAATCCATATTTACGAAAATCAATCGATTCTTCAAAACGACTTATTTATGAATCCTGAAATCAAAACCTGGCTTTTTGATATTCTACAATCAATAAAAGAAATTGAAAGCTATTATAAGGACGGTCCAACACTTTTCATTCAATATCAAAAAGAGATATCAAGACAAAACGGGCGATTGAACGCAATATTGAGATAATTGGAGAAGCTGTCAACCGGATTTTGAAAAAAGATAAGAATTTTAAGATTAATAACGCTCAACAAATTATTGGGACGCGAAACCGGATAATTCATGGATACGACAGAGTTTCTGATGACATGATTTGGAGTATTGTAATTAATCATTTACCATAATTAAAATCTGAAGTTGAATTGCTTTTAAAAGAATAAAAGACAGCAATTAACTGATAAATAAGCCCTCATTAGTTTTCAACCACAAGAGTAATAACTCAGAAGTTAAAAATTTACATCCTTATCAGAGCTATAGCTGTAGATATAAAAACATCAGCGGGACTGATTTATTTCTCTCCTCGCATATTCAATATACGTATCTTTCATTTCGTTTATATCGCTATATTTCATATCAAGTTTAACGTCCGGTTCTACACCAAATTCGATATGTTGTTTTTCGGCATTGAAAGTTGGAGAAGTTGAGAAACGAACCGACCATCCATTGGGCAATTCCGATGAAAAAGGGAAACCGCTTCCACCACCCGTTTTGTCTCCCACAACTGTAACACGAGGTGCATATTTCATGGTACTTACAAATTCGTTTGTTGCACTGTAGCAACCTCTATTGGTTATAATATAAAGTGGTTTTTGGTATCGTATTTGTTTTGAGCTTTCAATATATTTGGGATATAAATCGGAAAAGTCGTTGTGACCGGTACCAATTTTATGAGATATATAACCCACCAGTGTACGCTCATTGAAAAACCGACTGGCAATTCGATCCACATTTGATAAACTCCCACCTCCGTTGTTTCTCACATCCAGAATAATGCCGTTGCAAATTGCCAATCGATTCAATATCTGATTTAAGCCACTATTGGAAGCATCGTTAGAGAAACTTCCATAATAAATATATCCTACATTATCTTCCAATATTTTATACTTCATGCTGCTTGCAATGGAATAATCGGTCGAAAGATATTTATCCACAATATCGATGTTAAAATTTGACGGATATTCTTCTTTCCAACTCCAATAGCGAGATACATCGTGCGATGCCATAAGATTTACGTGCCCATCCCGAAGTTCAGACAACATTTCTCCCATCAATTTAAACAGGGCGTCATTATTCATATTGGGAGTAACACGTGGTCTGTATGAAAGTCTCACAGAGTCCCAATCGATATTTTTGTATTCAAAAAAACAGTAGTTCTTATCCAATATGGTCCAAAGCGCATCGAAATTTCCGTGTGGATTGTTTTCGTAGTTAAACTCATTGCTGTCGCAACTTGTTGAAGCGAATCCAACAAGTAAGATGGTTAACCAAACTAATAAATAACCCGAATTGAATTTCATAGCGTTAAGGCATTAATAGTTCATTAAATTTTCGAAAGGAGTAACGGTAATAATTAAGATCGATATCTCCATTTATTCCATCAATATTTCCGGTGTGCGAAAATTGCCAGATTATCCAGTTAGTGTCGTTTGTGTCGGGCTCGTTGTGCAGATCACTCATCCAAATAAGATTTTCGGGAAAGTTATTTTTGATGTACAGTTTATAGCAATCTTTGTTGCTATAAATAATTGGTCGCACTCCGTAATAATCATACATTTCATGTTCAAGTTTGATCAATTCATCAATCACTTTCTTGATATAATCTTTATCGTTACTATATCTGTTTATAAAAGAATGCTCAACATCAATTGCAGGTATCAAGTCTGCACTCCCAACAGTTGAATTACGTATAAAATGTTGTGCTTGCCTTTTTCCATCTAAACCAAAGGTGTAGAAATGATAGGTACCGGTCTTAATGTCAGCCTGTTTAGCATCTCTATAATTTTTATTATAGTTTCTATCTATGTGAGACTCACCTTCAGTTGATTTTATATAAGCAAATGTGATGCCTTCATTTCTTAATTTAGCCCAGTTAATTGGTCCATTATGGTAAGACAGATCAACGCCTTTTACCATATATTTATGTCCATACTTATTGTCATAAAAAGAATGAAATTGCTCTTTGTTCGACTTCCTTATAGAGTCGGTCACAATAAACAAAACCGACGAGACCAGTATCAACGAAACCATT
>Ga0265294_10006935_pt1 | contig 13532 bp, 11 predicted proteins | sample MunlanPumphouse3_FD_192504 | JGI IMG/M metagenome (GOLD analysis project Ga0265294, IMG submission 192504) | Groundwater microbial communities from a municipal landfill in Southern Ontario, Canada - Pumphouse #3 | ecosystem: Environmental > Aquatic > Deep subsurface > Groundwater | place... | reverse complement strand
TCGATTATTTCGGGAAAGAGCGTAACAATCGTAAATTTCATGACAGCAGCCATGGCTCGAGCAATTCCAGCCGTTTAGCGGCGATGTCGACGTTTCCGATATAGTGTTCCAGAAACGGCACCAGATAGTTTTTTCCATCGATCAGCGAATTGACTTCGAGCAACAGCGCTTGTGCGCCATCGATTGTGGAGACGACCTTCCCAAGTTCGGTATGACCGTCCACCATCATGCAACCGATGAGATCGGCGACATAGTATTCACCATCGTCAAGCGGTGCTGCTGATACACGGGGTACCCATAATTCCCAACCGTTTAGCATTTTGGCGCTTTCAGGGTCGTCGATTCCCGCAAATTTCACCAGAATCGTAGAACCGCTGACCGTAATGTCTTCGACGGCAAGCTTCTTTTCGGCATCGTTTTTACGAAGCACAGCCTCCCCGATATTCTCGAGGTGGCTATATTCCGACGAAAAGGAATGGAACTTCACGTACCCGCGCAAACCATGAGGACTTTTCACTACGCCAGTGGCCAGCATGTCCATCAGTCAATGATTTCCAATACGACCCGCTTGCCGTCCTTGGTCGCCGAAGCGCTCAGGATTACCCTAATCGCATTGGCGATACGGCCTTGCTTGCCGATTACTTTCCCGACGTCGTCGGAGGCTACCTTCAGTTCGAGAATGGTAGACTGCTCACCCTCGATGACATGAACCGATACCTCGTCCGGTCGGTCGACCAACGATTTTACAATATATTCGACCAGATCTTTTTCCACGGCAGATCCTCCTGGATTTATTCCCGGACGCTTCTGTCGATGGTAATCTTGTGCCTGTTGAGAATTCTCCTCACAGTGGTCGAAGGCTGGGCGCCTTTCGCAAGCCAATCCTTGATGCGTTCTTCGTTCAGAACGACCTGCTTCGACTCGTCTTTCTCAACCGGATGATAATGACCCACTTCCTCGATCGTGCGGCTGTCCCGCGCGGCCTGGGAATCGACCACTACCAGTCGGTATGACGGATTTTTCTTCGCCCCAAATCTCTTTAGCCTAATACTCGTACTCACAACTTCCTCCCGCTCAACTCAACTACATACCCATGTGTTTCAACATTGAAGCTTGGTATTTCTTATTTTTAGCGAACTTCTTCATAGTAAGCCGCATTTTTTCAAATTTTTTCAATAGCCTGTTTACATCATATACCGCAGTTCCGCTTCCCGATGCAATCCGTTTCTTCCGCGTCGGACCAATCATGAAGGGGCTCTGACGTTCTTTCAAGGTCATCGACTGGATAATCGCTTTCTCCCGCTTCATCTCGGCAGTATCGATATCGTCTTCGCTCACATTCCCCTTGGCACCAGGAATCATATCGAGAATCTTCTCTACCGATCCCATTTTATTCATGCGGTCGAGTTGGTCAAGATAGTCCTGCAGGTCGAAGGTCGCTTTCGACATCTTTTCCTGCATTCTCTGGGCTTCTTTGAGATCGATAGTCTCCTGAGCCTTTTCAACCAGCGAAACGACATCACCCATGCCGAGGATTCTTGATGCAATACGATCGGGATAGAACGGATCGAGATCTTCCGGTTTTTCGCCAACTCCGATAAATTTAATCGGTTTGCCGACGATCGAACGCAACGAGAGCGCAGCTCCACCGCGGGTATCGGAATCGAACTTACTGAGAATGACGCCGGTGATACCGACCTTCTCTTCGAATTCCTGTGCGATGGTGACGGCATTCTGTCCGGTCATCGCATCGGCAACGAACAAACGCTCGACGGGATCGATCGCTTGTGAAACCCTTTGGATTTCGTCCATCATGAGTTCGTCGAGGTGCATCCGCCCGGATGTATCGACTATCAGTACGTCGTATTGTTCGCGTTTGGCTTTTGCTAGAGCATTGCGCGCTACCTGAACGGGATTTACCGCTCCCGTTTCGGCAAACACGGGAACTGCGACCTTCTCCCCGAGCACCTGAAGCTGCAGTACTGCCGCAGGACGGACCAGGTCGGCTGCTACCAGCAGCACACGCCTACCCTGCTTTTTCAGTCTGAAGGCAAGCTTGGCGGCGGTAGTGGTCTTTCCCGAACCTTGCAGCCCCATCATGAGAATCACCGATGTGGTATCCGGGCCTTTTAGCGCAAGGTTCTGATTAGCCTCGTCGCCGAGGAGCTGAACCATCTTATCGTAGACGATCTTGATGAACTGTTGTCCGGGATTAACGGATTGCAGAACCTTTTCACCGGTAGCCTCTTCCATCGTGCGGTTTACGAATCGCCTGACGACACGAAGATTTACATCGGCCTCAAGCAGGGCGACCTTTATCTCTTCGACGGCATCCTGTATGTTTTTCTCGGTAATCTTCGATTTGCCGGTGAGCGATCGAGCAATCCGAGTAAATTGTGCGCTTATTGAATCAAACATGTATCACCAAAACTATCATCTTCACGGTAACGAGTTATACTGTATTATCGGAACGGATGTCAACCTGTTCGGAAAATATGGTCTCCTTATCGGAGTCCCATCCGAGTTTCCATGCGATGGCTTTTGAAATTCCGTGCTCCTGCATGGTTACGCCTAATAGGGTCTTTGCTCCCAAAACCGTCCGCTTGTTGTGCGTGATGATGATAAACTGAGATTCTCTGCTGAAATCCTCCAATACGCTGAGAAAGTTGCCGATATTGCGATCATCGAGGGCGGCGTCTATCTCGTCGAGTATGCAAAAGGGAGAAGGCTTTACCTGATACGTGGCAAAGAGCAAGGCTACTGCGGTCAGTGATTTTTCGCCTCCCGACAATGGTGCAAGACGATCGAGCCGCTTACCCGGTGGTTGTGCGAGAATGTCTATGCCGCTTTCAAGGACGTGTTCGGGATCAAGCAGCTTCAGTTCGGCTCGACCTCCTCCGAACATGCGATGAAACATTTCCTGAAACCCCACACGTATCTTTTGATACGATTCCATAAACAACTGTTCAGAGCGTTTGGTAATCTCGTCTATGACTCTGAAAAGGTCTTGTTTGGCTTTCGCGAGATCTGCGGTCTGACGGTTGAGGAAGTCGAAGCGTTCTTTAATTTCTGAAAATTCCTCTTCGGCCATATGGTTGATGTAGCCCATCTGCTGAATCTGCTTCTTAATCTCCGAAACGCGTTCCCGTAAAATCGCCGCATCTTCTATGTCGTTTTCCAGACGATCTTCGTATTCTTTCAAACTTTTTCCGTATGAATCGTAAAAATTAGTAAAGATCTGCTGAATCTGCTGATTCAAGTTTTCGATATGGAAGCCGTACTTGTCGATTTCGGAACGCAGGCCGTGCAATTGCTCATAACGGGTATTCATCTGCTGTCGTTCTTCGGCCAGCTGTTCGTTAAAAGCGTCGATTTCCAGAGAAATCCGTTCTAGTTCGTCGTTAAGCGACTGGATCTCTTCTGAAATACGTTTTTGCTCTTCTGTGACGAGATTCATCGAATTGGTAGTCTCGAACGCCCTCGATTCGGCCGTTTCGGCATCAGATTCAGCGTCTTGTTTCGTATACTGCTGTTCGGTCAGGCTTCGCTCGTAGTTTTCCAACAAGGCTTTGGCGGTTGTTTCTTTTGAGCGTTGTTCGTTACAAGCCGAATCAATCTGTACGATCCGTTCTCGTATCTGTTCCATCATAGCCGCCAGGGTACGGTTTGCTTCTCTAAGTTCGGTAATCCTGTTGCGATCAGATTCTATGTTCTTCCTCGTCTCGGTAAGCGATTCGTCAATCTGACGTTTTTTCGTAATAATTCCTTCTGGAGCTATGAAATCGTCGATGAAGGAAGGAATTGTGTTGCGGTAGGTTTCGAACAGATCGGCCAGACGGCGCAAGCCCTGCTCTACTTCATCAAAGATATGCTCCCAGTGCCGTCCGACATCGCGGCCGCTACGCTGTTTTTGCATGATATCCAGCGATCCGACATATTGTGCAGTTTGGGAAACGTGGTCGCGTACATGTTTCATCTGTTCCGTAAAAGCCTTCTCGGCATCCTTGCGGGTTTGCGAGGAGTATGCGCTCGCAACCAGCTTTGCATCAATCTGGGCGACAATCGAGTCTGTGAGAGCTTGCAGTTCGACACCGCGGTCGCGCATCAGGCTGTCATAACCTGCAATCTGTTCTTCTTTTTCTTCGATTTCATGCTCGTGGACGGTCATTAGTTGTTTTGTCTGCTCGAGTTCTTTTTCTGATAACTCTTTCTGTTGCAGTAGAATTGAGATTTTTTTCGATGCGTTCGCGAGACGGTCTTTCTGATCTTCGGATTCACACAAATCTCGATCGATTTTTTCCTGAATTCGTCGTGATCGTTCAAGCGAGTCTTCCTTGGTCTTGAGAAAGTCCCGATAACGCTGCTGAAGCAGCTGAAGCTGTTCTTTTTTTCCGATACGTTGTTCTTCAAGACGTTGGAGGCGTGTTTGTATGGCAATCTTTTGCTCAACCGTACGTCTAAGCAAAGCTTGCTTTTCCTCAAGGGATTCAGTGACTGTCTTGACCAGTTCGTTTACATCCTGATAACGAGCTTGTGTAGATTTCAGCTGTGCTTCTTTCGAAGATCTAAGTAGCGTCAGATTTTTTACCGCAGTGAGTTGTACGTCGATTTCGAGTTCTAGCAATTCTCGTTCGAGTTCTTTGTAGCGGAGCGCTTTAGCCGCTTGGGCCTTGCGAGAGTCGTACTGCCTTTTTACCTCTGAAAGCACGCTTTCGACCTGCATCAGGTTCTCTTCTGTACGCTCGAGCTTTTTCTGGGCTTCGATGCTTTTTGACTTGTATCGGGTGATTCCTGCCGCTTCTTCGAAGATATAACGGCGGTCCTCGGGACGCGTAGAGAGAATCTGGTCGATTTTCCCCTGCTCGAGAATCGAATATGCTGATTTTCCAATTCCGGTATCGAAAAATAATTCCCTGATGTCTTTAAGTCTGACAGGGTTGCGATTTATGAAATATTCGCTATCTCCGGTACGGTAAATCCTGCGCCTGATTTCGACTTCGGTGTGTTCGGTAGGGAGAAGCCCTTCTTCGTTATTGATGCAAAGCGTAACCTCTGCAACATTCAGCGGTTTCCGCGATTCGGTTCCATTAAAGATTACGTCTTCCATTTTTGAAGCACGAAGAGTCTTCGTCGATTGCTCACCGAGTACCCACTTGATCGCATCGACGATATTGCTCTTTCCACAACCGTTCGGACCAAGCAGACTCGTGGTTCCCTCAGAGAATTCTAAACGCGTTCTGTCTGCGAATGATTTGAAGCCAAACAACTCAATGCTCTTCAGGAACAATGGCAACTCCCCCGCTGTTATTTCTTAGCGAGTATACCATAAAAAACAACGAGTTGGCGATAATTAACCGGTTATACTTGAAAAACCCTGTCTGGAGTGTACAATCTGAAGTATGCGAAAACTCATTTGCGGAATTGACGAAGCCGGCCGAGGGCCGATTGCCGGACCAGTGTGTGCAGCCGCGGTCGTCCTCCCCGCCGATTTTCCGTTCGAAATACTTGCAGATTCAAAGAAACTTTCCCCGATAAAGCGCGAATGCTCCGAGGCGATCATTAAGGAAAGAGCCCTGTTTTGGGCAGTCGGATGGGCCAGTCGCAGGGAAATCGACCGCATAAACATCTTGCAGGCCACGCTATGCGCAATGAAGCGCGCTTTTTGGCGCATTCAGGCAAAGACCGACGAAGTGTTTTTAGTTTTAGTTGACGGCAACTACACAATTGATATCGATGTCGACTGTCGTTCGATCGTGCGTGGCGATGCTACGGTCGCCGAAATCATGGCTGCTTCGATTCTTGCAAAAACGGCGCGGGATCGGTTGATGATCCAGCTCGACGCACGCTACCCTCAATGGGGGTACGCAAAGCATAAGGGCTATCCTACCCGTTCACATATCGAAGCGTGCAGGCTGTTCGGTCCGAGTCCGATTCAGCGGCATACGTTTTCTTACTGAGTCTTTGTTCGGGACTGTTTGATAAAATCAAGGGATTTTTGGAATTCCTTGATGAATTCTCCCAAATCTTCCTGATACACGACGATCGACTGGCGGATGAATTTATCGGAACCGCCTTCGACGCCTTTGCTTTCGACGATATTAAGGAAAAGATCACCGTATACGTTCTCTTTCACATTAAAAAAATACGTTCTGTCGCCAGCTTCAAGTCTGCTGGAAAAGACTTCTCCGCGTATCCCCATACTTCACCTCTACAATGTTTGGTGCATCACTTGCACCGGCAGGTACTGCTGTTCTTGCCAATCAAAAGACATTAAAAGCCTGGGCGGACCAGGCTTTCCTTGAGCGCCCGACGGGAATCGAACCCGCCTCTTCAGCTTGGAAGGCTGAGGTAATACCACTATACCACAGGCGCTTGAATCTGTTTTTCTACGACAGTTATATATACAAGAAAGACGAACTATGGTCAAGTACACAATTGGTTTTTACCAAGAGTGCCCTTCCTCTTGGTATTTGCCTCGATTCCGGTATATTATCATAACGATTATGGAATATTCGACTGCCTATTCAGAAGTACTTCTCAATTGTATGCTCGGCCTTACCGAAGGTGACGGCCTATCGATCAACAGCGATATCGAACAACTCGATTTCGCAACCGAGCTTGCTCAAACAGCATGCGAAATAACCCGTCAGCAGGTAAATGTCGTTGCAATCGATTCTGGCGTACCGAAAGACGTACTCCCATTCACTCCTGTAGAGCATGATCAGTTGCTTTCCAATCCTACTGTCTATGCCTTGCTGAGGCTTGACAACGAGCGTTTTCGACGCGAGAAACCAGACGTCTCTCCAGAAACGATTATTAAAGACTTCTCGATGTTGCAGAAGGTGGGAAACCTTGCCCCGCCGCAGTTGGACAAGACCATGGCACCGTGGGCAGTTGCACCCGTACCGAGCGACTCATGGGCAAAAAGCCTGTTCGGCGATACTGCAAACGAACAGCAGCTGTATAAAGCGCTGGCACCAATTTTTAAACTTGATTCAGTCAATCCGGCACAAGCCTGGCGAGAACAGATGGCGTTGATCAATCATCGCACGACACTGCTGAATCGGTACGATTTCCAAAGATTGCGCATCGAACATGAAGAAACAAAATTCAGCATCAGATTTGCACGTTCGTCACAATGGAATAACGGAATCGTACTGCTCGATTCGGGAAGATGGTTCATCCCACATCTGCCTCTGGAACGGGTGACCTTGCTACCCGATTATTCAACAATGGAAGGCGTGTTGACAGCTTCGGGTTCCTTTAAGCTGCTTGGTGAAACAGTTGAACAAGCACGACTGGTCTGTAGGAACGGGAAAGTAGTCGAGACCTGGGCTGAACAAGGATTGGACGTATTGAATCTCGCATGTTCTTTCGACGAGGGCTCCGGTCGTATCGGTGAAGTATCTTTGGTCGACGAGGGCAACGAAATAGGAAGATTCGGTTATTCCAACAGCTATATCGGATTCGACGAAAATGCAACCGGTTCGGTTTTGTTCGGTATGGGAGAAGCTTCTCATATCGAAAACCTGTACCGTTTTGACAATCTGGAAGATGTTCGCCTACAAACCGGATGTAACATCAGCGACCTTCGATTCCGCTTCCCGTTCGGTGGTCCTCTTTTGACGGTAGAAGGAGAAACACCGAGTGGCGAAATCGTAACGATTATCGAAAATGGTGTGTTTATACTATAAATTCTGCATTCAGACATGGAGGAATCATGAAATCCTATCAACATTTTGCCGAAAAATATGCACAATTGGTCGTACAAAGCGGAGTGGCGTTGCGTAAAGGCCAGTCGCTCTTTATCAAGACCGGTATCGGAACATATGAATTTGCCCGAATGGTTGCCAAACAGGCATACAAAGGCGGAGCTCTGCAAGTTCTTATCGATATCGACGACCCTCAACTGACGAAGACACGAATCGATTGTCAAAGCGAATCCGAACTTCAGGAAATCCCCGATTTTCAAAAGATAATCGATTATGAGATGATGGTGAAGGATTGGGCGTTTGTACGCATAGACAATACGGAAGACCGTACATGGCTCAGCGATGCCGATCCGTCAAAATTATCGGCGATGCGCAGCGCGGCAAGCCGTAACAGCAGACTATACCGCCAAAGCCGGATGCGCCATGAACATCCGTGGTGCGTCATCTGCGCCCCCGGCCCAGTCTGGGCTCGAAACGTATTGGGAGAAAAGGCAACCGAAGAGGAATTATGGGATATCCTTATTCCGATTTTACGTCTCGATACCGACGATCCGAATCAAGCCTGGACCAATCATTCGAACACATTGATGAAGCGATGCAGCAAGCTGAACGACCTTCACATCAAGACGCTCCACTTTACAGGCGATAAAACGGATCTGACAATCGGCTTCAGACAAGAGCATCGTTGGTTCGGAGGCGGGGATCCTCTTCCGAACGGAACTTGGTTCCTCCCTAATATTCCTACCGAGGAAGTATTTACGGTTCCGGACCTGTCTGCCGTTGACGGACACGTACACACTACCCGTCCCGTATCGGTCCTCGATTCGCTTGTAGAAGACGTAACGCTCGAATTCAGCCACGGCCTAGTCACACGGTGTACCGCTCGTATCGGGCAGGAGTTGATGGAACGTTTTCTGTCGATAGACGACGGTGCCAGGCGCTTGGGTGAAGTCGCATTGGTCGACGAGTCCTCGCCTTTGGCCAGAAGCAAGAGAGTTTTTGGATCGATTTTATATGACGAGAACGCTTCCTGTCATCTGGCGCTGGGAGCAGGGTATCCGAGTTGTCTGACACATGGAAGTTCGCTTACCACAGACGCTCAGCTACATGAAGCAGGATGCAACACCTCGCTCGTACATACCGATTTCATGGTCGGCTCACATCAGACGAATGTTAGTGCTATCACCCGGGACAATATTGAAGTACCGATTATGGTACAGGGACGGTTCGTCATCTAGTTTTTCTTGAAGCAACCATTAGGCGCAGTCCTTCCAGCGTATGAAGCGGAGACAGAACATCGATTCGACCGATGAGCGGTGCTATGGTGCTGGACAGGCCGCCGGTTGCTATGATTTTTAGTTTGCAGCCGATTTCTTCTTCTGTTTTCGAAATGAGTTCTTTGACAAGCCCGCTGTAACCGAACATGATGCCGCTACGAATCGATTGTTCGGAATCCCGCCCCACGACTTTATCCGGTATTCTCAGTTGTACTTGCGGAATTTGAGCTGTGTTGAGAAACAGAGAATTGACCGCGGTAATCAATCCAGGAGCCAGCGCGGCACCGAGAAGTTTCCCATCCGATGATACGACGGTAAATGTAAGAGCGGTACCGAAATCTAGTACCGCTACAGCCTGATCGGGAAACATCTGCCTGGCTGCGACCGCATTGGCCAGCATGTCGTAGCCTAATTCAGAAGGAATGCTGATGCGATCGATACCCGGGCATGTATCGTGAGATACCATAAACGGTTCACAGCCGGTAAATTGCAGTACGACCTTTTGGAAAGCCCGCGTTAGATTGGGTACGACCGAACAGATGACGGCATGGTCGATATCCGATGGATTACAACCATTATTGACTAGCAACCGTTCAACGATTACGTAATATTCGTCGCTCGTCTTTTTCGCATCACTATAGATACGCCAATTTTTTACCCATGTTTTGCCGTCGTGCACCGCCATCACCACATTGGTATTGCCGATATCAATGACCAAAAGCATAGCGATTCTCCTTTTTGGCCTATATGGTCACTCCGCTGTGTTTGCCGTAATACGTATCACGCAACATAAGGACATCCTCGTTGGCCAGATAGTCTTCGAGACCCATCATGCGGTCGATAATATTACCGTTCGGCGCAAACTCGATGATACGGTTGGCAATCGTCTCGACAAACTGATGGTCGTGGCTATTAAACAGAAGTACTCCGGTAAAGGATATAAGCGCATCATTGAGCGAGCTGATTGCTTCAAGGTCTAGATGACTAGTCGGCTCATCGAAAATCAGTACATTAGCTGCTTCGAGCATCATCTTAGCCAGGATGCAGCGGACTTTTTCCCCTCCGCTGAGAACGGTGCAGTCTTTCAAAGATTCATCGCCACTGAACAGCATACGCCCGAGAAACGAACGTACGAATGTATCGTCTTTCTCTATGGAGAATTGCCTGAGCCAATCGGTTATCGTCAGGTGTTCGGTAAAATAATAGGCATTATCTTTTGGAAAATAACTCTGCTTTGTCGTAACACCCCACTCGATGCTCCCGCTGTCGCTTTCCATTCTGCCACTGATGATTTGAAAGAACACCGTTTTAGAAAAGTGGTTCGGTCCGACAAATGCAATTTTGTCTCCATTATGTACCGTGAGATTGAAATTATCGAGTATCTTTTCCCCGTCTATCGTTTTACAAAGATTTTTTACCTCGAGTATGTTCTTTCCGCATTCACGTTCAGGCTTGAACGCTACGTACGGGAACTTTCTCGAAGAGGGTTTGATATCGTCTATGGTCAGCTTGTCGATCAGCTTTTTTCTGCTCGTTGCCTGGCGAGCTTTTGAAAGATTCGAGCTAAAACGTTGGATAAATTCCTTCAGTTCTGCAATTTTATCCTCGCGACGGCGTTTTTCATCCTTCATCTGCTTGGCTGCAAGCTGGCTCGATAGGTACCAGAAGTCATAGTTACCGACGTACAGCTGGATTTTGCCGTAATCGATGTCTGCGATATGGGTACAAACCGAATTAAGAAAATGTCTATCATGGGAAACGACAATGACGGTGTTGTTAAACGACTCGATAAAGTTCTCAAGCCAGTGAATCGATTCAAGATCCAGGTGGTTCGTCGGCTCATCTAGCAGCAGAATGTCAGGATTACCGAACAACGCTTGTGCGAGTAGGACACGGACTTTCAGATTATCTTCGATATCTGACATCTTCGAATTCTGAACCTTTTCAGGAATCCCCAATCCGCTTAGCATGATTGCAGCTTGCGCTTCTGCTTCCCAACCGCCGATTTCTGCAAAGATGCCTTCGAGTTCTGCAGCCCTGATACCGTCTTCTTCTGAAAAATCACTTTTAGCATAGAGATTGTCGCGTTCTTTCATCACGCTGTACAGACGCTCATAGCCCATGATTACCGTTTCGAGTACGGTAAACTCGTTGAAGGCGAAATGATCCTGTTTCAACACGGCCATCCGCTCTCCTGGCGTAACGATGATTTCACCAACATCAGGTTCGATTTCACCGGACAATATTTTGAGAAATGTCGATTTACCCGCACCGTTGGCACCGATGATGCCATAGCAGTTGCCTGGCGTGAACTTGATGTTCACTTCCTTAAAGAGTACCTGGGTTCCGTACGATAATGAAACATTCGAAGCAGTAATCATCTCAATTCCTTTGCGAGCCAATTTTACACATATTTGCATGAAAAAGCCAGCCCGTTGAGGCTGGCTTTAGTCCCTAGGGGAATCGAACCCCTCTCTAGAGACTGAGAATCTCTTGTCCTAGCCGATAGACGAAGGGACCACGGCAATCTGGGATGAAGGGACTCGAACCCCTAAAGGCAGAACCAGAATCTGCAGTGTTACCATTACACTACATCCCATCGTTGAAATCCTGTTGCAATGTAATGAAACAAGGCGATATTGTCAAGTCCTTCAAGGATACGAGCGCTTGAAGGCGGCAACTCGTGCCGAGACATTCAGTGCATATCCGTCATAGGTTTTGTCTCGTAGATATTGATATCCAAGAGCTGCAATCATGGCGCCGTTATCGGTGCATAATTTCATCGAAGGGAATGCAATTTCAATTCCCTCGATGGCGGTTAATTCTTTTCTCACCAGCGTATTTGCGGCAACTCCACCGCCAGCGGCCAAACGTTTCAGACCTGTGTCCTCAAGTGCTTTTCTTACCCGTTTGACTAATAAACCTACCGCGACTCGCTGGAACGATGCAGCGATATTTTCGGCAGTAATCGGAGCGTTTTTATTTCTGAACTGCTCGAGCTGGTTGATGACCGCAGTCTTAAGCCCGGAGTACGATACATCGTATGGATGAGAGCCTTTTTGCAATACGGGCTCGGTGAATAAAAATGCGTAAGGATCTCCTTGCTTGGCCAGTCTGTCTATCACTACACCGCCGGGATACCCGAGCTTGTAGTGCTTGGCGACCTTGTCGAAAGCTTCACCGATTGCATCGTCTATTGTCGTTCCAAGCACGTCAATGTCATCGTACGAGTTAACCTTGCAGATAATCGTATGTCCACCGGAAATGAGAACCCCCAGATATGGATATTCAAGCGGATGTTCGATTTGTGAAGCGTATAGGTGAGCTCGGATATGGTCGATTCCTACGAGTGGAATATTTCTTGCCGCAGCAAACGCCTGAGCAAAATTTACACCTACCAACAGCGAACCAAGCAAGCCCGGGCGATTCGTGACAGCAACCGCATCGATATCTTCAACTCCCAGTCCCGCCTGGCGAATGGCTGAACGAACTACTTGGGCAATCCATTCAGTATGGAGTCTTGATGCAATCTCGGGAACTACACCTTGATACGGACGATGCAATTCTATCTGAGTGGCAATAACATTGCTTAGGATGACTGAGGAGTCCACCACGACAGCGGCGGAACATTCATCGCAGGAGGTTTCGATGCCAAGAACTCTCATGTGTCGTCATCCTCTTCGAACAACATGGATATGTCGGAAAGCGTAGATCCGTTTTCGATCATATCCGGATATAAATCCATGAAAAAGTCGGCGACGAGAGGGGTCCAGGACTCTCCCTGGACCAGTGGTCTGCGCTTCAGACGAACTTTAAGGACAACTTCTTCGGGTATCGATGACTCGGCTCTTTGCCGGGAAGGTTTTTTATCCAGAATAAACTCCATTTCAAGGGGTTTCCCTTAGGCACTACAGTACGGACTTGCGTGAAGTTCGTCAATAGGTAATGCGCCCCCTTGCATTTCCGAGTAAAATCCGTTACCTTAGTGCCGTTCGCAAGCATGCCAAAATAGCTCAGCGGTAGAGCAGCGCACTCGTAATGCGCAGGTCGTGGGTTCAATTCCCACTTTTGGCTACAGCCCTCGGAGATACGAAAATCCGAGGGAGTTTTATTTATTTTATTGGTATTCGATCAAAAAATATGTTTTTACCTGATATCGAAAGCCCGATACCATATACGATTTTCACGTCTTCTCCAAGCAATTGTAGATCTCTTGCTGCCATCCCTACCGAAAACATGATTCGATTATCGATACGCTCGTCCGATGCGACGGCAGCTGCGCTACATACTGCAGTTCCTAAATCGCTGGTATTGAATACACAGGGAAAATCCGGATGCATCGATTTCTCTTCGCAATTTTTCCATCCGCAGAGGCCGCACGTATCAAAATACATTGGCTGGATTTTTACACCGATGAGAATCAAGCCGTCAGCGGTTTCCAGATTTGCTGCGTCTCGAATAAAAAAATCATCGGCTCTATGCTCATCGACCATAAGGCGCATGTGTGCTACAAGCGTCATTTTTACATCGTCGCTTACGACAG
>Ga0265294_10006934_pt1 | contig 13532 bp, 14 predicted proteins | sample MunlanPumphouse3_FD_192504 | JGI IMG/M metagenome (GOLD analysis project Ga0265294, IMG submission 192504) | Groundwater microbial communities from a municipal landfill in Southern Ontario, Canada - Pumphouse #3 | ecosystem: Environmental > Aquatic > Deep subsurface > Groundwater | place... | reverse complement strand
TTTCACCCTATTATTTTTTCTATACATTGATATTATTATATTATGTGCACCCACAAAATACAAGTGAAACGAAAAAAATACGAAAGGAAGGAATTCTATGAAAAAACAGATTGTGACAGAACTTGCACCAGCCGCCATAGGCCCTTATTCACAAGCCATTCAAGCGGATCGTTTTCTTTTTATTTCCGGGCAATTGCCAATTGATCCCAAACGGGGGCAAATGGAAATTGCCGATGTATCCATCCAAACCAAGCGGTGCCTGACCAACATAGCAGGGATAATGGACACCGCAGGATATCCACGGGAGTCCGTGGTCAAATGCACGGTGTATCTCAAAGACTTAAACTTTTTCAATCAGATGAATCAAGTGTATCAAGAATTTTTTGGGGATCATAAGCCTGCAAGAGCTGCTTTTGAAGTATCGCGCTTACCCAAAGATGCCTTGATTGAGATTGAAGCGATCTGTATTCTATGAGTGTATAAAAAAAGTTGCTTTCGAGCAACTTTTTTAGTCCATTGGACTGAAATTATCTTTGGAGACGCCACAATCAGGGCATACCCAACTATCTGGGATGTCTTCAAAGGCAGTTCCCGGCTCGATACCACCATCGGGATCACCGAATTCGGGATCATAAATATAACCACATACTTCACACACCCATTTTTTCATATTACTCCTCCATCCCTTGAATTTCGTGAATCTGGATTCACAATATCACAGCCAGTTTTGAATGTCAATATGCTTGCGAAAACTGGCGATTATTCGTTTTTATACGCAGCGTACAAATCGTTTGTCCGTTTCCGAAAATGTTCGGCAATTTCATCACGTGTCATACCGGAGGTTAAAAGCGAACTGGTCATTTCGGGTTTACCCACCAGAATGATTCGTTCTTTTTTACTGAAATAGATCGGAATGATCGGTAGATCTATCTGTCTTTTTTTTAAATATGTTTTTGCTAAAACGACAAATCCCGCATTATATTTGGCAAGTACTTCATGATAGCCGTCTTCTGATTCTTCTGGGAATACGAGAACAGGATTATGACAATCCAAATGTTCCATGCTGATAGATATCGATGATAATAGGCGGGAATCCTGATAAGTCGGAATAACGTGCATGCCGTTATATAGCATTTTTGATATGAGGCCAAATAGAGTTGCCAAGATGAAGGCAGGTACTTTTTTATATTTTAATTTCTGTTGATAAAAAATGTAATACAAATATCGCCAACGCGAGCAATACCCTTCAGTCATCGGATGAGCGCCCCAAGGAACAAACAATTTCGGAAAAAAAAGCGATAATGAAAACGGACCGGCAGCTCCACTATGATTTGCGAGCAATAAGACTTGATCTGGAAGCTCGATATTGCCATGAATGGTGGGACGTTTGATGAATAAGCGCAGTAGGGCTTTCAATCCGCGCATGAAAGGACCAGAACGTTCATAATTGCGAATTTTAGGCTTTTTCATGAGTAATCTCCTTCAATAGTTGTCTATAAAAAATAATATCAAATATATTTGTCTTTGACAACAAGATGATTGATATTCTTATTGAAGAAAAAACGCCATCATGATAAAATTGAATAAAAAGCAGTCAGAATGGAGTGATGAACATGGGGAAAATTTGGGCAATGATTTTTAGCATCGTCGTATCAATATCCGCTTTTTTACTTGCCGGATGGCTCTATCAATGGGTTAAAAAACAAGATAGCAACAACGAAAAAATCCACAAAATCAGTGAATTGATCCGTAGTGGTGCGAATACTTTTTTAAGAAAGGAGTACATTATCCTGGCAAAATTTGCCGGCGTGATTGCTCTTTTGATGTTTGTTTTTCTTCCTGAACCGATTTGGAAAACGACGGGCATCGTTGATGTTTTTGAAAACAATCTGACAATCATGTTCGCTTATATTTTTGGTACGGTTTTCAGTGCGATGGCCGGGAAAATAGGCATATTTGTTGCCACAATCGCCAATAAGAAAACAGCGGAAGCGGCGCAAAAAGGAATTCGACCGAGTTTTCTGAGCGGATTCCGTGGCGGGGCTGTGATGGGTATGGCTGTTGTTGGCGCATCTCTCCTTGGGGTGTCACTTGTATTTCTCATCACGAATAACGCGACGATGTTGCTTGGTTTTAGTTTCGGAGCTTCTTCTCTTGCCCTCTTCGCCAAAGCAGGCGGAGGCATTTATACGAAAACGGCAGATATCAGCGCCGATTTGGTCGGCAAAGTCGAATTGGGTATACCCGAAGACGATCCACGTAACCCGGCAGTGATTGCGGATAATGTTGGTGATAACGTGGGCGATGTGGCAGGAATGGGAGCGGATCTCTTTGACTCACATGTCGCATCAATGGCAGCCGCCTTGGTCATGGCTTCTGCCATCGATGTTGTTGCGGGTAACTCGATCAATGTGACAATGGTGTTCGTTTATGCGGCTATTGGCTTGTTGGCATCGGTAGTGGGTGTTGCGGCTGCCCGCATGGGAAAATCCGATGACCCCACCAAAGCATTAAATACCAGCACTTATTTGACAACTGGGATCTTTGCGGTCTTTACAGCACTTGCCACCTGGATTTTTTCTTTCGAATGGCGGATATACGGCGCGGCAATGGTCGGGTTGCTAGTCGGCGTTATTGTGGGAATTACCACTGACTATTTTACCAACGATACAAAATCACCGGTTAGAAAAGTGGCTAAGGCCAGCCAGAGTGGACCAGCTCTGACAATCATTTCCGGCGTCAGTTATGGATTTCTATCGGTGCTTCCGGCCATGGTCGGTATTGCAGTCTCTGCTTTTGTCGCATACAAATTGACAGCACCTCTCGGTGATGGCTACGCGCTCTTTGGTATCTCAATGGCAGCGGTAGGCATGTTATCAATTGTCGGAATGATCATCTCGAATGATGCTTATGGTCCTATTGTCGACAACGCAAGAGGGTTGGCTGAAATGGGCGGTCTTGGCGATGAAGTGATTCAAATTACTGACACCTTGGATTCTGCAGGCAATACGGTCAAGGCAGTGACCAAAGGTTTTGCGATCAGCGCGGCAGGATTGACAGTCATTTCCCTTTTAGGAGCGTTCATCAGTGAGGTAAATGTGGCGGCGCTTTCTTTGGGTAAACCGTTGATCGCGGGTTTTGACATTATGGATCCAGCGGTCTTTTTCGGATTGCTGATCGGTGCCAGCGTTCCGGCAGTCTTCAGTGCACTTTTGATGCTTGGTGTCAATCGAAATGCCGAACGCATGGTCGCAGAAATCCATCGTCAATTTGATGAGATTCCTGGATTGAAGGAAGGAAAAGAAGGCGTTATGCCGGAATCGGACAAGTGCATCGATATCGCCACCGATGGCGCATTGAAAGAACTAATACCGGCGGGTCTATTCGCCATAGTCATCACTATCCTTGTCGGAATTGTTGGCGGCGTGTACGCCATTGGTGGTTTCCTGGCTGGCAATATCGTTAGCGGGTTACTTCTCGCGCTTTTCATGTCTAATAGTGGCGGGTTATGGGATAATGGTAAAAAGTATATTGAAGCCGGAAATTTGGGTGGAAAAGGGTCAGATGCCCACAAAGCAGCGGTTGTTGGTGATACCGTGGGTGATCCATTTAAAGATACTGCGGGTCCCTCTATCAATACTCAGATTACCGTTGTGAGTTTGATTGCCAGTTTACTCAGCGTAATTTTCTTGACTTTTTCACTATTTTAAAACGTCACCCAATTTAAAAAGGAAACCTATGATGAAGGTTTCCTTTTTTATGAATGAAGGTGATTGATCAATTCGGCAACATGCTGGTTGACCTTCATACTGACGTCTTGTTTGAGAGGCCCTTCCGCTGACATCACATGATAACCGATCCCTTTTGATACCAGGTGAGCTCCTCGTTTTTTCAATTGCTTTTCCATATGATCGCAGGCATAGCCAAACCACTTTACAAATCGTTTTAGAATCGCAGAATTGGTATCGTCAGGATCTATCCGTGTGTCAAATACAAAAACGAGTCGATTTGTAAGCGGCATTGCCTTTTTTGTTAGTAATTTGCGAATACCGGGAGTTTCACGAAACGCTCTCGTGGGGGAGCCGAATATTAACAATTTTTTGTTTTTAACATCTTCAGGCTCAATTTTACTGACATGTTTTACCTCAACAGAGATTCCTTTATCGGCAAATACCTGTTGGTACAATTCCGCAACTCTCAACGTATTGCCATAAAAAGAGTCATATATTACCAAAACATCCATTGATATCACTTCCTTCCAAGATGAATAACCGTCTTTTCATTTTAAAAACATTCGAATGAGCGATTGTTTGCTCTTAGTGTAAGGATGATAGCGCATTTGTAGATCAATCGAAGTTGAGCGAAAAAGCACGGAGCGCATATTGGTGAACGTCAAGAAACTGTGATAGCCATGATATCGTCCCATTCCACTGTCTCCGACTCCGCCAAAGCCCATGGCGGAAGAGGCGAAATGCATAATTGTGTCGTTGATGGTAGCTCCTCCGAAACTCAACTGGTCAAACAACCTGTTTTGCAGTGCTTTATTTTTAGAAAAAAGGTAAAATGCCAATGGTTTGGGGCGTTTTCGGATTTCCTCGATCACATCATCTATAGAACGATATGATAATATTGGCAAAATAGGTCCGAAGATCTCTTCTTGCATAACCGGCGAATCTGACTTGACATTGATAAGGATCGTCGGAGCGATTTTCATACCATCACCCAAACCCCCTAAGGCTATCGTTTCATCTTTTATAAGACCAAGCAGACGCTCATAATGTTTTTGGTTGATGATTTTGGGATAGTCAGGATTCTTTAAGGGATCTTCGCCAACCATCTGAGTAATTGCGGCCGTCAGTTCCTTAACGAAAGGCTCTACCAGATGTTCTGGAACAAAGACATAATCGGGCGCAACACAGGTTTGCCCCGCATTTAACAGTTTTCCAAAGGCAATTCTTTTGGCGACAAGTGCATAATCGAGAGAATCATCGATCACACACGGGCTTTTTCCTCCGAGTTCTAAAGTGACTGGCGTCAAATATTTACTGGCCTTTTCCATCACGACTTTTCCTACTGCGCTACTTCCAGTGAAAAATATCGCATCGAATCGTTGATCTAGCAGTGTTTGGTTTTCATTTCTTCCACCCAAAACACAAGAAACAAATTCGGGATCAAAGGCCTCACGAATCATCTGATCAATCACTTGAGACGTTGCCTTGGCATAAGAAGCTGGTTTCACAATACAAGTGTTTCCCGCTGCAACTGCTCCGATCAAAGGAATCATTGCCAATTGAAAGGGATAATTCCAAGGGCTCATGACGAGCGTCACACCAAGAGGCTCCGGATAGAGACGGCTTTTGGCTGAAAAGAGCGCAAGTGGGGTGTGAGCTCGTTTAGGGCGAATCCAGCGGGGCAAAGCGTTGATGGTCGCAGATAACTCCGATAAAACGATACCGATCTCACTCAAATAAGCTTCTGCTTCGCCTTTGTTCAAGTCTTCCATCAGAGCCTGATTGATTGCGGGAATATGGGCTACAACGACCGCTTTCAGGCGTTTAAGCATGGCGATGCGGGTCGCTAGTGGTTTTGTTTTCCCTGTAGCGAAAAAAGTACGTTGCTGTTCAACAAGCATCTGGATTGTCATAGAAGCCCTCCTTGTGATTTTTTGTGAAGTCATTATATCACAATCGTAAAAGATTTGGTATAATGTTTACAAAGTTTACGGTTGAAAGGAGTCAATCATGATACATATTACTGGCGCAACCGGACACATAGGCAATAACCTCGTAAGGTTACTGATTGAGAAAAAGATTCCTTTTCAATTATTAGAACGTCAATCCGGTCCGGCACTCAACGGACTACCCGTGAAAGAAGTGACAGGTGATATTTTTGATCCCCACTTCTTAAATGCACATGTGTCTCCAAAAGACACGATTATTCATATTGCGGCGCTGATTGATTTAAAAAACAAACAATCTCAGGAATCGGACAAAATCAATTATATTGGAACCAAAACAATCATTGATTTCTGTATCAAACAGCAAGTTCGACTGATTTACACCAGTAGCGTCGATTGCATCAATCGTGATAAACAACAAGCGATCATTAAAGAACCGGACACGATTAATCCCGAATTATTGACATCGAATTACGCCGCCAGCAAAGGCAAAGCAACACGTTATTTGCTGGATCAAATGCAAGCAAATGCCTTGGACGCCGTGGTCTTATATCCTTCTGCAGTCATCGGAGTCCATGATTACAAGCCCTCTGCAGCGGGAATCGAAATAATGCATTCATTGAAACGCCGCGTCTATTTCTATATCAAGGGCGGCTATAATTTCATCGATGTTCGGGATATTGCCAAGGCGATCGAAACTTGTATCGAAAAAAGAATCACTGGAAGTTATATCTTAGCCGGCCATAACCGGACTTTACTTGATTTTTACCATCAAATTGCCAAGACATTGGGTCGCCGTGCCTTTTATTGCCCCATTCCCGCGTCCATTGCTAAAGCCTTCGTCCACTTTATCCCACGTTTTTCCCGAATGATGGTCGATGCCGTCTTGGACAACTATCATTATGACAATTCATTGATGTGCCGCGATCTTCTTGACACAGTAACTCCTTTTGAACAAACAGTCGCCGATACCATCGAATGGTTTCAGAGCCAACCCAAACGTTAAAAAAATGATCGTCTCCTGAGACGGTCATTTTTGACAAAGTTCAGCGTATTTGTTTTCAATCGTTCGAATGATCTGGGAAAATTCGTCGGGATCTTCCATGTCATTGATGGGCAACCAGAGAATTTTTTCCTCTGGCACTTTATAAGCTTTGAAAATGCGTTTTAGGACATCGTAATAATTGGCATAATGAAATGTCAAATAATCGTGTTGCCCTTGTTCAATATCTCGTCCACGTTTCCGGACATTATCGAATAGTTGCTCGGTATTTCTCATGATTACTAAATGAATGTCAATATCGGGAAGTCGCTTTAAATGGGCATCCGCTATGGCGTATGTCAGCGCCACTTCCATGGCGGACATAATCCCTTCCAGACGCAATAACTCCGTAAAAACAAGGTTGGAGAATAACGTGGAGTCGCAGACGAGGTTGGTTTCTTGACGCGCTTTCCACATCGATAGAAACAACGAACTGTAAAATGCATTTTGACTTAACAGCGCAAAGGTTTCCTTATCATTATAAAAGAGGGGAAGAAATGGGTTTTTTTCCACCGGTTCCTCAACCAGTGCACAATGATAATATTGCGCCAATTTTGCGGATAACGTTGACTTGCCACTGCCTATGGGACCGATGATTCCAACACGCATAGTAACCCCCTGAAAAATAGATTTGTTGTTAATTTCATTATAACGGATTAAACCCGATGTGTCAAAGACAAAAGTAAATATCTATTGGCTTTTTTTTCGACAAAGCATCGAGCGGAGTGTCATGTCCATTTGGGAAAATGTTCCCCGATAATTGGGAGTTGCCTTTTTATTCGTTTCAGGGATCAAACAATCGATAACGAGATAAGTATGAATTCCTAGCTCTCCTGCTATCATGTCCTCCTTTTCATCGTTTCCCACCATCATACATTGCTCTGGTTTAATTGAAAATCGCGATAAAATGGCTTGATAATAGCCGGGACGTGGTTTGGCAAAGAATGAATTCTCCATGGTGGTGATCCAGCTAAAACAAGAAGGATCCAACCCCGCCCATCCAATCCGTTTTTTAGTTGCCACTTCAGGGAATATTGGATTGGTGGCGAGAATCAGCCGAATGTTTGAAGAGCGAAGATCATTTAGCAAGTTAAAAGCGTTGGAGAATGGCTTCGTTGTGTTTTGTGCTTGACTGAACTCATGATTGTAGAAATGAAGAAAAAGTGGCTCTACTTCGGCTTTTTTCCAATGAGACAATTGTAAAAATCGTTGCCAAAATGCAGATTCATTGCTTTGACTCCCTTGGTTATTCCGCACCGCGTCCAATCCGGACCAGATAAAATCAAGCAGATGGCTACTTTGAAAACCGGCTTGTTCAAACTTGACTTTTAACGCGGTAAAATACGTTTGGATGAAGCGTTGTTCATCCATCCACAAGAGAGTTCCATCCAAATCAAACAGCACTGTATCTATCATCGAGTCACTCCTCAGTCAGTCATTTTTTATAGTATAGCAATATGCTTGAGAAAAGACAATAAAAAAGGACGGGAATTCCGTCCTTTGGTTTGAAATCAATACATGTCGGGTTGAGGCATAGCCGGTTTTTCTTCTTTGACTTCGGCAACGCCTACCTCGGTTGTGATGAAGAGCGATGAAATCGAAACCGCATTGAGAAGAGCGCTTCGGGTTACTTTGGTTGGATCAACGATTCCGCGTTTGAACATATCCACCCATTCGCCTTTCTTGGCATCAAATCCAATGTTTTTCTTGGCCTTCTTTTGGATTTCAACCACTTCCAAGGCGTCATATCCAGAGTTTTCAGCAATCTGATATATCGGTGCCAAGAGAGATTCCAGAACCACGTTGATACCCTTTTGGATATCAATATTGTCAGATTTCAGTGACTGTTTTACTTCGTTATAAATTTCAACGAAAGTTGCACCGCCACCCGAAACGATTCCTTCTTCGACAGCTGCTTTTGTCGCATTTAATGCATCTTCAATTTTCAATTTCTTTTCTTTTAATTCGGTTTCGGTAGTCGCACCTACTTTTACAACAGCAACACCGTTCGTCAGCTTTGCCAACCGTTCGCTGAGCCGTTTCTTATCATAATCTGAAGTGGATTTTTCGATATGAGTTTTGATTTCCGCAACGCGATCTTGAATAAGACTCTTATCTCCCGATCCATCGATGATTGTGGTGTTTTCCTTGGCAACGATGACTCTTTTTGCAACGCCTAGATCCACCATCTTTGCATCTTTGATTTCAAGATTCAAATCTTTTGCTAAAAATTTCGCACCGGTCAAAGTGGCAATGTCCTGCAACATTTCTTTTTGATTGTCTCCAAAACCAGGAGCTTTGGTCGCAACCACATTAAAGGTCCCACGCAGTTTATTGACGATCAAGGTCGAGAGTACTTCATTCTCTATATCATCTGCGATAATCAAAAGCGGCTTGCTGGCTTGGACGATTTCTTCCAATAAGGGCAATATGTCTTTGATGTTCGAGATTTTTTGATCGGTGACCAACACATTCACATTCTCGAGCACCACTTCCATTTTTTCCCGATCAGTCACCATATAGGGAGAAATGTAGCCTTTATCATATTGCAATCCTTCAACAACCTCCAAATAGGTATCGAAGCCTTTGGATTCGTCGACACTGATGACGCCGCTTCTGCCCACTTTATCCATCGCCTTGGCGATAATTTCACCAATTTCCAAAGAACCGGAAGACACGGTTGCGACGCTGGCGATATCTTCATTGGTTTCAATTTTATGGGTTTTCTCCAATAACTTTTTCGCTACTTCTTTTGCTGCCATTTCCATGCCTTCACGCATGAACACAGGATTGGTGCCCTTTTCAACATTCGCAAAACCTTTATGAATCATGGATTGCGTGAGAACAGTGGCGGTAGTGGTTCCATCGCCGGCAACATCATTCGTCTTGTTGGCAGCTTCATAAACCAATTTCGCTCCCATATTTTCGAACGGGTTTTTCAGTTCGATTTCTTTGGCGATCGTCACACCGTCATTGGTAATCATCGGCGACCCATAGCCTTTATCCAAAACGACATTACGGCCTTTGGGTCCCAACGTCACTTTGACGGCATCTGCTAACGTATCGACGCCTTTTAACATTGATTCTCTTGCTTCTTTAGAAAAACGGATTTCTTTACTCATGATTTCACTCCTATTCCAGAATGGCAAGAATATCTTTTTCTGCAATGATCAGATATTCTTCCTCTTCGAATTTAAACTCAGTTGTAGAATATTTTTTGTAGACAACTTTGTCACCAATTTTGACGGAAAGAGGCGTGAGTTTGCCATCAACAATAGCGCCTTCTCCGACGGCGATCACACTGGCGAAGCTGGGCTGATCTTTGACATCCCCCGTCAGTATGATACCACTGGCGGTTTTCTTTTCAACTTTTTCTTTCTTCAGGACAACATTGTCATGTAACGGTTTTAACATTTATTTCACTCCTTTTTTGTCTCGTCTGGCACTCTTGTTATTTAAGTGCTAACATTATTATATCACACTTCTTGGCACTGTCAATAATTGAGTGCTAGAAAATGTGAAAAAATATATAATGATTCTGATTACTCGGAAATGATTGCCTTGACCTGCTTGTTTCAAGATACGAAAAACAGGTCTTAGGACCTGCTTTTCTTGATATATCTAAAGCATAATTACTCATACACTTGAAGTTTTTCTTCTTGAGCTAATACGCGAAGTGCGCCTTCTGCCAATGCCCGCATTTCATCTTCACCCGGATAGACCACTACCGGTTTGATTGGTTGGATTTTATCCTTGATAAGTTGAACAAAGAATTCGTTTCTAGCCAAACCGCCCGTTAGAATAACGGCATCGACATTTGCTCCAGCAGCAAAATAAAGACTGCCGATTTCTTTGATCACATTATAAGCCATTGCTCTCATATAAAAATCTGCTTCGAGGTCACCGGATTTGACTCGTTTATCTATTTCGATCCCATTAGCTGTACCGAGATATGACACTAATCCGCCTCCGCCAACCAGCATTTTTTTAACTTGCTCTTGGGTGTATTTGCCCGAAAAACAGAGATCGATCAAGGGATATGTCGGCAAAGAACCGGTTCTTTCGGGTGAAAATGGACCGTCGCCACCCAACGCATTGTTGACATCCACAACCCGTCCTTTTTCGTGCAATGCGACGCTTATTCCACCCCCGAGATGGGCAATAATCAACGTAAGCTCATCATACTCTTTTCCGACCGCTTTTGCATGGCGTCTGGCAATCGCTTTGTGATTTAGGGCGTGGAAGATACTGCTTCTTTCAATCCCTTTTAGGCCAGAAACGCGAGCGATATCGTTCATTTCATCAACAGACACAGGATTGACCGTAAAGGCAGGACGATTATAAGGACGGGCTAATTCGTACGCCAATATCGCGCCTAAATTAGAGGCGTGTTGCCCATATTTCGCCTGTCTTAAATCAGTCACCATGTTTTCGGTGATTCGGAAAGTACCGTTTTGTTTCAATGATTTCAACATGCCGCCACGACCGACAAACACATCGATATTCTCAACTGAATACCGGTGTTCCGCTAAAAAATCAATAATGATCTGTTTGCGAAATTCGAGTTGGTCTACGATTTTTGGAAATGGTTTTAAATCAGCGACTTCGTGTTTTAACACTTGTTCTTGGATCAACTTATCATTAATAAAAATCGCGACTTTTGTTGATGTGGACCCAGGGTTAATGACCAGCAATAAGTAATCCATCTTGATTCACCACCGCCAGTAAAATAGAATAGAGTTTTGCTTGGGAAGAATCTGCCCGACTTGTTAACACAATCGGGACTTTCGCACCGATGATTATTCCAGCAGAGATTCCATTTGCTAAGAAAACAGTCGTTTTATAAAAGATATTTCCTCCGTCCAGATTCGGAAAGATTAAGATATCGCATTCTCCAGCAACCGGGCTTTGGATTCCTTTATGTTTAACTGATTCCAAGGAAACCAAGTTATCGATAGCAAAGGGGCCGTCAATTAGAAAATCTTTTGGCGGATTCGCTTGATAATATTGAACGATTTCTCCGGCATCCACTGTCGATTGGATTTTTGGATTCACCTTTTCAACTGATGATACCAATCCAACTTTTGGCATGGAATAACCTAGAGAATGGGCCAAAAGCACCGCGTTTTCAATAATCAGACGTTTTTCTTCCACGGAAGGTTGGATGTTCATTGCACCATCGGACGCGAACAACACACGAGGATGACCAGGAATCGATACTAAGCCTACATGGCTTAAAAGCGGATACAACCGAATTCCGTAATCCTTGTTTACGACGCCCTTCAAAAGAATCTTGGTGTCAATCAACCCTTTCATCACGATGTCAACGTCACCTTTATTGACAAGATCCATGGCGATTTTGGTTGCTTCTTCGGGATCGATGCAATGGATTATGTCGGGAGACCCTTGACAGCCTTTTTCCCGGATGATGGAGTTGATCATTTGTTGATCCCCAATCAATATTGGCTTGATCACACCCAACTTGGCTGCTTCATGCACCGCATCAATGACAAATTCATCATGAGCAAAAACAACCGCTATTCGTTTCGGATGAATTGTTTTTACAATATTGACAAGATCTCCAACAGACTTAAGCATACTGTATTCCTTGTTCTATAATATAGTGTCTTCCAGCCGATATCGCGTCGATATTTAAGTCGAACAAATGAGCTTTTCGTTCTCCCAAAAACTTCTTGAGAACCTTGGCGATAGTGTCATTCGAAAACAGATTGCTCAATTGCATATAAGCTCCCAACATCACCATGTTAGCGACTTGGGGATTTCCTAGTTCCGAAGCGATATCGTTGATGGGAACACCCACAACAAGACCGTTTTTGGAAGACACTGTTGATTTTATCAACGATGAATTGTAGAGAATTAATCCGTTCGGACGCAGGAAATGTTGAAATTTAGTGAGAGATGGTTCGTTAAAAGCCACCAAATGATCCGCATCGCGAAAAACCGGCGAATTGATCGGTTTCTTGGAAATGATTACGGAACAATTGGCGGTTCCACCTCTTGTTTCTGGGCCATAAGAGGGAAACCAGAGACTATTCAACTCGTCGTGAGTCGAGCAATATGCCAATAGTTGCCCAAACATCATAACGCCTTGGCCTCCAAAACCAGCCACTTTAATATTTTTCAACTCAGACATGGTCTTCACCCTTATCTTTAAAGACGCCAAGCGGATATATCTGAGTCATCGTGTCTTTGATCCATTTTAAGGCATTAATGGGCGTCATTCCCCAGTTGACTGGACAGCTTGATAACACTTCAATCAACGTAAATCCTCGTTTTTCTTTTTGATACGAAAATGCTTTTTTAATAGCTTTTTTAGCTCTCAAAACTTGTTTGGGATCGGTTGCGCTCACACGCTCCAAATAGGCTACTCCCTCAATTTGAGAAAAAATTTCCGATATTTTGATAGGATAGCCTTGAATCAGAGTGTTTCTTCCTTCGGGGGAGGTCGTTGTTTTCTGCCCAGGAAGTGTTGTGGGAGCCATTTGTCCTCCCGTCATTCCGTAGATAGCATTATTAATGAAGATCACGGTAATGTTTTCGCCTCGATTGGCTGCGTGGATCGTTTCTGCGATTCCGATCGACGCCAAGTCCCCGTCACCTTGATAGGTGAATACGGTATTTTGGGGCAACACCCGTTTCAATCCGGTGGCTTCTGCACAGGCTCGCCCATGAGGAGCCTGAATCATATCGCAATTGAAAAACTGATAGGAAAACACTGAACAACCGACGCTAGCCACGCCGATAGCCTCATCCAGCAATCCCAATTCTTCCAAGGATTCCGCCACTAATTTA
>Ga0265294_10006933_pt1 | contig 13534 bp, 13 predicted proteins | sample MunlanPumphouse3_FD_192504 | JGI IMG/M metagenome (GOLD analysis project Ga0265294, IMG submission 192504) | Groundwater microbial communities from a municipal landfill in Southern Ontario, Canada - Pumphouse #3 | ecosystem: Environmental > Aquatic > Deep subsurface > Groundwater | place... | reverse complement strand
CAGATCGGAAGAGAGGGGAGATGAGAAGGATTATTATTGGATATTGGAGAAGGCGGGATTGCCATTCCCTAAAAAAGTGGACAAGCCTGAGGACATAGACGGCCTCACGATCATCAAGGTCCATCATAAGGTCAAGAAACTGGAGCGCGGATTCTTCACCGCCCAGAGCTACGACCAGTTCCTGGAGAAATCCGAGGACCTGATCAAACAGGGCGTCATAGAGCCCGACTTCCAGAAGGATGCCCGCATGGAGCAATACATCATAGGTCCCGTATTCAACCTGGACTTCTTCTACTCCCCGTTGGAGGAGAAGGGTGAGAAGATCGAGCTCCTGGGTGTGGATTGGAGGTTCGAGAGCTCTCTCGACGGATTCTGCAGGCTGACCGGGAAGCAGCAGGTGGAGCTTGAGAATGACGGGATCCTGCCCGAGTATACGGTCTGCGGACATAACTCGGCAACGCTCAGGGAGTCTCTGCTTGACAAAGCCTTCGAAATGGCCGAGAAATATGTCGCGGCCACCAAGAAGCATTACGACCCCGGGGTGATCGGCCCCTTCTGTCTGCAGACCTGCGTTGATAAGGACCTTGATTTCTACATTTACGACGTGGCTCCGCGCATAGGCGGCGGGACCAACGTGCACATGGCTGTGGGCCACCCCTACGGCAACGCCCTCTGGCGCCGGGAGATGAGCACAGGAAGAAGGCTCTCCATGGAGATAAGAAGGGCTATAGAGCAGGAGCGTATTGAGGAAATAATCACATAGAACGGTGTCATCGATGAATCTCAGGAACTTCTCTTTTGTACTGGCCCTTGCGGTCTTGATGATGTCCCCTCTGGCTCTTTCCGTGGAGTCGGATGCGGACGTAAAATTCGGCGATGCGCCCGTGACGGTATCGATAAATTTCGATGATATGGGCTCCGGAGCGGTGACCGTCCATCTTGTGAATGACGGCACAGAGGATCAGATCGTCAATATAACTGTCAGGGAGTACCCGTCAAGGACCATGGCAACGGCAAATGATATCCTGATACCGGCAGCTGAGGACGGCAAAGTCAGCAAAGTTGACAAAGAACTGAGATTGGGGTTCAATTCCCAAGGTGAGAAGTACCTTCAGATCGAGATAAGCGACGGAACGGATGTGATCGACACCATAGGATTCAACGTATCGGTCTCCCATTCGATATGGAAGGACAGCAGCACCTATATCCTGATCATAATCGTCGTGATAGTCATAGCCGTAGTGATATACCTCAGAATACGCGGTACGGCCGGTAAGAAGACCGCGGATCAGCCTTCCAAGACCTTCACCGAGATGGAAGCTGAGAGGAAGGCGGGCAAGGGATCAAAACAGTCCGGCAGCCCGAAACGGCAGAGATACGACAAGGGCGACAGGCGAAAGTGATTCATGCTCTTCTCCGACCTTGGATGCCTGGAACCCGAGGACAGCGTCAGGAACGATGACCTTCTGCTGAGGGCCCACTCCTCCGGAGATGTGCCTGATGCCGTATGTGTATACTCAAGAACGGTTCCTGCAGTATCCCTGGGAAGATCATCGGTCACGGAGGAATGTGTCGATCTCGATTACGCCGATAGGAACGGGATCACGATCGTCAGAAGAGCCAGCGGCGGCAGCGCCATCTTCTCGGACACGCATCAAATGACGTATGCGGCGGTGTTCCGGGACAACGGGTCCCCCCGTGAGGACGTCTTCGAAAGGGTCTGCAGCTGTATCATAAGTGCTCTGGCTCATATGGGGATTCCCGGGGAGTACAAACCTGTGAACGATGTTCTCGTGAACGGGCGCAAGATATCGGGCAGCGCACAGAGACGTTTCAGAGGCAGCATCCTTCAGCACGGAACACTCATAGTCTCCGATAACAGGAGCGTGGTGGAATCAGTCCTTATACCTCTCAAGGAGAGGGCCCCCGTGACGTCCCTGGAAGAGGTCATCGGCATCATCCCCGACAGAGAACGCGTCGTGGAAGCTCTCAGGATCGGTTTCTCATCCTTCGACGGATCGCTGGAAGAACGGCCTCAGAGCGATTTATTCTTCTTATAATCGTTCATATCGAAGAGAGCGATCTCTCTGCGGTCCATGAAGAATCCCAGTTTCTTATGCAGCATTATGGACGGCTTATTATCCGGCTGTATGGCACTGTGTATGATGCCTGCACCCTGCTTATGGCCCTCTTCCATCATCGCCTCCATGAGCTTGTAACCTATGCCCAGGCGCCTGAAGTAGGAATGCACCCCCATGTTGTCGATCCAGACTATGTTCTCCGCATCGTATATGTTGTGGAGCATCTGAGCGAATATGAAGCCGATGATCTCGCCGTCCTCCTCTGCCACGAAGCTGAGGCCTGAGGACAGATAGGTCTTGAATGACTTCCTGCTCGTGGATCCCAGATTGTCCTTCCAGTCCTCCGGAAGGTCCTCCCATTTATTCTCCAATATCTTGGAGAAGTACTCCCTTATGCAACTTATCTCCAATTCCCTGACCTTCTCCAGGTCCTTCAGCTTAAGCGGTCTGATCTCCATCTACATCTCCTCCGGAGCGCCCATACCGAGGCACGTCAGCACATTATGCAGGACGATCCTCGTGCACATGACCAGAGTCAGCCTCTCGTTCCTCTCGTCATCGGATGACAGCACCGGGACCGAGGCATAGAACTGGTTGAAGGCAGAGGCCACCTCGTGACCGTACGCAGGAATCATGTGCACCCTGCCGTACTCCGTCACCTCATCTATCACAGAGCTGAATCTTGAGAGCGCCTTGACAAGAGCCACCTCATACTCGTCGGTAAGCTTCGACGGGTCTGTGGAGGGCTTGAATTCTCCCGCCTTCTTCAGCATGCTGCATGCCCTTGTATGCGAGTATTGAAGGAACGGCCCGCTGTTCCCGTCGAAGTTGAGTGCATCCTCCCATTTGAAGACCATCTGCTTCTCCGGCTGGACTCTCACTATGTTGTATCTTATGGCACCCACGCCGATGGTGGATGCGATCTCCGTCATCCTCTCCTCGCTTAGGTCCGTGCGTCTGGATCTGATCTCCTCATATGCTCTGGATACCGCTTCGTCTATCAGGTCGTCCAGGTATACAACTATGCCCTTCCTCGTGGACATCTTGCCCTCGGGCAGAGAGACGAATGAATAGAACAGGGCTTCAGGCTTCCTGTCACACCCCAGTATCTCCAGGGCGGAGCACAGCTGCTGGCTTCCGAGCTTCTGATCCTCTCCGAGGACATCGATCACCCTCTCAGCCCTCCTGAACTTGTCCAGATGATATGCCAGATCCCTGGTTGTGTAAAGGGTCGTGCCGTCTGTTCTTGTGAATGTGAATTTTGTGTTCTTGCCCTTGATGCCGAAATCCTTGAGATCGAGATAGCACGCACCGTCATCTTCTCTGCCCGCGTATTTCGATTCCCTGAGCTGTTTGACCACGTTCTTGGTAGTACCGTCCGCTATGTATTTCGATTCCCATGTGTAGACGTCCAATTCAACGTTTATCTTGTCCAGAGTCTCCTTCAGCCCGTTGATCATGCGCTGGGCCGTCTCCCTTACCTCGGATATCACTCCGTTATCCCCTGCCTCGAATCTTCTCAGGAGATCGGCTATCTTCTCCTGCACCTCAGGGTCGGATTCCATCATCCTGTTGGCTGCGCGGTAGAACGCTACGAGAGCGTGGTCGGTCTTCTCCCTGTCCGCCTCCTCAACGTCCTCCGGCGGTATGTTATTGACGCCCCATGTCAGTATGACGACCTGCTTCCCGACATCATTGACATAGTATTCTGTGGTGACATCGTAACCGCTGAGCCTCATCGCCCTCGCAAGAGTGTCACCTATTATCGGATTCCTGGCTCTTCCCACGTGGATGGGCCCGGTGGGGTTGGTGGAAGTGTGCTCCACATTCACCCTGATGCCGTTGCTGCCGTGACCGCCGTAGCGATCGCCCGATTCCAGTATCTCATCAAGGGTCCTGCGCATCAGGATCCGGGGGTCCATCGTGAAATTTAGATATCCGTTCAGCGCCTCTGCCGATATCATCATACCGGCTGGCTCTATGGCCGCTGCCAGTTCCTCGGCTATGTCCTTAGGCGCCTTCTTAAGGGCTTTGGACATCTGGAAGCACGGGACCGCCAGATCCGCATTCCCTGCGGATGGCCTCTCGATCCTGTATTCCGCACCTGCCGCCCCTATGCTCTCAAGGGCTGTCTCAGTCGCATTCCTTACTTCTTTCTCGAAATCGTCGTGAAGGGACATCATGCCACCTTATACCTGAGGATGGCCGCAATACCGCCGAAAGCATTCAGCAGCATCTGCCCTTCCTCCGAATCCATGGATATTATCTCAACTCGGGAGTTGAACATCTCTGCATTCTCGAACATGTCATCCACTATATCCTCGTTCTTGAGGATGGTCGTGTTCTCCCCGCACTCCCTGCATGCAATATCCTCATCTCTGCCTTCGGGCACTGTGGCCTCGTATCTGTGGCCGTTGTCGCATTCCACTTCTATTCGCCTCTTCCCGAGACCGTCGGATATGAGCAGCGTGTCCACGGCCCCCATCGAGAGCGCCGATCGCACCTCCTCCTCACCGTACGAGGACAGACCGCCGTCCTGCTTCCTGATCTCACTGAACAGCTTCTGGACCAGATCTTTCTCCTTGACAAGCCCTATATCCAATATGGCATCTTTAGCGTTCTCCACCAGCTCTTTGAGACCGTACTCGTCCGTGTAGCCGGTATCGAAGGTATCTATCACGATCTTCTGCAGCTCATGGTGGAGGTAGCCCTCTTTGACGAAGAAATCCTTCGTGTATCCGGGACCTCCCACCAGGATCCCTTCCATCCCGGGTCTGTCAAGGAACAGGTCCGTTACCGAATCCGATACCTTCTTGTAATATTCATGAGCGGCTATCTCGATGAGCCTCTCAAACCTGACTGATGACTGGCCTCCCTGACGATGCTTTCCCATTATGAGGGAGTCGAAGTGCTTCAGCGGCTCGATCCTGCTGCCGGTGAGCAGACCGAGCGTGCATTCATTCCTGTCTATCACGATCAGGCCGTAGGATTTCTTGTCCAGCAGCATCCCCTTAAGAGGATCCAGATAGAACTGGGAGTCACATCTGTAGAGGAAGGCAGTTATCATCTCAGGAGGATTGATCACGAATTGGACCATCCTCGTCTGATCCCCCGCCCTTGGCACCTCTCCGCAAAAGATCGCGATGCCGTTCGGCGGGACAGACTTGAACGTCTTGAGGCGCGACATTATCGAGTCGATGGCCCCCTGGACATTCTTCATCGTGCCCTTGGATTTGATGTTGGAGGACTGAGAATACTCATCCCTGAGGTAGGCCATCACCTCGAAGATCTGCTTAGATTGCGGAATATAGAGTGAGATCAGCTCTGTGCCTCGCCCCCTTATGTCCACGATTTCCTGCATCGCCTTCTTAAAATCATATCTGGCTCTTTCTGCCGAGACTACCTCATCCATTTCATATCAACCCATGGTTTTTTATGAGTAAGTGCCCTTCCTAATAAAACATATTGGTGGTTCTGTTGGAGAGAGTTGTTATTTCTGTAGGCGGTTCTGTTTTAATACCGGAGAAAAATGACTCCGAGTACATACTTGCACTGGCTGATGTTCTGAAGAGGTGCGGGAAGACCGTCGATATAGCGGTTGTGTGCGGCGGCGGGAGGATCTCCCGGTACTATGCGGGGATCGGAAGGTCCCTGGGAGGCACAGAGCATCAATTGGATGAACTGGGTATCGCCATAACCCGCGTGAACGCAGGGCTTCTGTCCATCGCTCTCGGCGATTCATCGGCAGGGATAGCGGCGAACCCGAAGGAATGCGCAGAAATGGCGGGAAGGGGGAGGATCTCGCTTATGGGAGGTACGGAGCCGGGGCATACGACCGATGCCGTGGCAGCCATGGTGGCGAGGGAGATGGGAGCAGACCGCATCATCAACGCCAGCAATGTCGATGCTGTGTACTCGGAGGACCCGAGGGAGAACCCTGATGCCGAAAGGTACAGTGAGATGCCCATCAGCCGTCTCAAGGAGATAGTCTACGATGAGCACAGCGCATGCAAATCCTGCGTATTCGACCCGTTGGGCGTTAACATATGCACAGAGGACTGCAGGGACATATTCATGGTGAACGGCCGCGACCTCGGAGAGCTGGAGAACGCCATCATGGGGCGCCCCATCAAGGGGACGAAGGTCAGCGGGAGATGATTGGGTCCAGGTCCTTCGAGGACACAGTCTCCATCCCTTCGGATTCCATAAGAGCCCTTACTCTTCTCTCCTCAGGTCCTTTGAGGGATTTTTTGTGTACGTAGGCCACCTTGGTGCCGGTCATCTCTGACGCCTGCTTTATCATCCTCACGATCTCATCATCATCAGAACCGTCGATCTGATACTTCGGGATCATATGTCCGAAGTCTATCCTGTGGGAGAGGGCGACCTCAGAGAAACGCGGCGCATAGTGTCCTCCGCCCACCCCTATGGCCGTGAGGTTATCGCCGTCCGCCTCCGCTGCAAGCAGAGCATCCGTCAATATCTCCGCCGCATGGAGGTCACCCCAGTGACTCTCATCACTCCCTATCTCTATGAAGAATGCAGGCGTTTCCGTGAACGGACCGTGATGTGTGACTTCGAAGGACACGGTGTAGACGTCGGTATCGTTCAGATCCTGCATCGCCCTCAGGGTTGCCGACATGAGGTGCGGGGAGGCGGGGCACAGAGTCCCGTTCCTGCCGCCGAAATCAGCGGTCTTGTAATTGCCTACCGGATGCACCGTCAGAGTCGGCATCTTACTGGCTGCCTTATGCCTGCTCAGGAACACCATGTTGTCAAAATCTGCGATCTTACGGGCAACAGAATCCGCATCTTCAGCGTATATGTGCAGCCCCGGAACGGTCATCATGATGTATCTCTCGGACAGAAGATATGATGCGCTTCCGTCCGAGCCTCCGTCCTCCCACTCCCCTTTCCTGAGGAGAGCCGCCTTCATATTGACCGACGGGGTGTCGGGCTCACTGCATACCAATAGCGTCCTCATCACCCCTGAATGGGCATTCCTCATTTAATCGATTAACGGATGTAGTGCTAACGTAGTCACAGGGCTTTATATTCCCGTTCGGATTTTTAAGAGCGATAACATGGTCACCCTAAGCATAGGCCAAAGGATCATAATGCATCTGAACAGATTCAAGATGACTGATCCCTCCGAGATTTACAACATACCGTGGGACCTTACTCAGGACGGTATAGCCACCTCAATAAGGATCTCCCGGGCCCATGCTTCCATCGAACTGAAGAAGCTCAGGGAGAGCGGGAATGTCGAGGAGAGACAGACCCACATCAAAGGGGGGAAGGTCAAGAGAAAATCCTATCTTCTCACACCCGCCGGGATGTCGGAATCCGTCAGGATACGCAAGTACGCTGAGGACAACGGCATCGATGTGGATGCGCTCCTGGATCTCAAAAGACAGGATGCGAACATAATCCTGGAGAATCTGGATGCGACTGATTCCTATGCACTGGGCACCGCATGCGCTTTCAGAGTCCCGGTTCCAGTATCCTCCCTTCCCAGATCCGTCAAGCTGGTGATCCCTGCGGATGTTTCCGGTCTGACCGTGATAGACGAGAGGCTCAGAGACAACATGATGAGAGCCGCGGATCCCGCAGCAAAGGCATCCTGGCACAGTTATGCGGCCGATTATTGGATGGAGGACACGGAGATCTTGGGATCTGACATCGAAAGGCATCATGAACGCCTCTATCACCTGGTCGAGTCGGGACGCACCAGAGAAGCTTGCAAACTGATAAGCGCCAATATGTACGATCTTATTGCAACGGCAAATGATGATCTCCACGACACTTTGCTGCGGCTCGATATCGTGCCGGCGAAATTCGCAGTGGATGTGCTGTCGGCAAGGGTCGAGACAGACCTCATCTCAGGCGATATTGATGATGCAGAGAACACCATCGAGAAGATGAGGGAATACGACAGTGCACTGGCCGAGATATACGGTTCAGATCTGATGCTGGCTGAAGGGGATGCGGAAGGTGCGCTGAACCTGCTCAGGGGGATGGAGGACTCGGTCTCGGCAGATCTCCGCATAGCCAGGATACTGTTTGACCTCGGACGTTTCAACGAATCGGAAAAAGCCCTTGAAAATGTCAGGATCCCTCCGGGGGATATAAGTGCCAGCATAGAACGTTTCGTTCTTATGGCCAAACTGGATGTCAGGAACGGGAATCCGCAGCAGGCCGTCGTCAGGATGATGAAGGCCCGTGCTACAGCACCGGACAAGGAGAAGAAGAAGATCGATCTGATGATGAAAGAGCTCGGATTGAATTAGAATACTCTGCTGTTCTTCAGATCATCTATGTCTGATATGTAGAGGTCCCGTATGTCCGTGATACCCCATTTCAACATGGCCAGCCTCTCGAATCCGAACCCCCATGCCAGAACCGGGTGCTTCACGCCGAATGGCGCCACGACCTCAGGTCTGAATATCCCTGCGCCTCCGAGCTCCATCCACTTGCCGTTGAAGAACACCTCCAACTCCAATGACGGCTCGGTATACGGGAAATAAGCAGGCCTTATGCGAATGGTATCGAATCCCATCCTTGAATAGAATTCCTTTATGACGGAGACCAGCATGTCAAAGTTGCCGTTCTCATCGATGATTATGCCCTCGATCTGGGTGAACTCCGGAAGATGCGTGGAATCGATGGATTCCTTCCTGAATATGCGGGACAGGGAGAACGCCTTGGCAGGTGCATCCGGATGCGCCGCGACATAGGCTATCGTGTTCACTGTCGTGTGGGTCCTGAGCATCGCCTGCTCCGCCATGTCCCTGGACCATTCGCCGCCCCATCCGGCAGATCCGGTGTCCCCGCCGTGCTCATGTATGTCTCTGATCTTACCGATCAGTTCCTCATCATCCACCGGTATCCTTGACGGCTTATCCAGATAGAATGTATCCTGCAGCTCCCTGGCCGGATGGTCCTGAGGTACGAAGAGAACATCCATGTCCCAGAATGCAGGCTGTACGTACTCTTCGTCTATCTCTGTGAATCCCATATCTGTGAACATGCGCCTTATCTCATCCCCGAGCCGGGAGAGGGGGTGCTTCTTCGCCGGATATACGGCAGGTGCAAAGGTATTGATATCATACTTCCTGAACTCCGCATTCTTCCATGCACCGCTCTGGATGATGATGTCCGTCATCTGGGTTATCTCTTCCTTGAGCTCTATTCCCGATGCGAGCGCTTTCCTGCCGCCGTCCGTAAGGGATATGATCCTCTCGGTTTCGATGATCTCGGATATCATGCCCTGCCTGCCTTTGAGGTCCTTGATCACCTTCGGATCCGCATCGCTCTCAGGGATGCGCCCTGCAGCCAGTTCCCTGAGCAGCTCCTCATCCGGCATCTCACCCTTCAGCACCGCACTGCCCTGATCCGTGAGCGACAGGATACTGCTCTTTATCTCAGTCAGCCCTTTCCTCTTGAGCCACCCTATGGCTATCCTGTCCTCTCCTTCGGGCAGCGCCTTGGCAAGATCCGCCATCTGCATTTGGCCTCCGGCCTCATGTATGGCCCTCAGGGCCTTTCTCTCAGGGAGGCCTTTGAGCAATACCTCCCGATCCGCGAGCGCGTAATACTTGGTCTGTTCCTCTGTGATGGTCACTAATTCCTTGGTGGAGAGCCATGATGCTGCGCCCATCACCTCTACTTCGAGGTCGAACTTCCCGGATCCGATCATCTCCTCCGGAGTGGTGCTGCCTCCCACCTCATCAAGTGCCAGCAGTAGCTTCTTCTCATTGTAGCTGAGACTTTCGATAACGTTCATGCACTCACCATTCGAATCCTTCGAAGGTCATGGAGCCTATAATCTCCTTTGCCTCTTCCCTCTTTGCCTGGTGATCTTCCAGGAACACGTTTATCTTTTCCGTGAGCGCCGCCTTGCATTCACCGCAGAGGATCTCCCCTCTCCTGCACCTCTCGGACATCTCCTCGACCTTACGGTCGTCCTTCTCGAACATGCAGAAATTATATTTGAAGACGGCGCAGACCTCCGGGTTCCCCCCCAGTTTCCTCTGCTCATCGACGGAGACACGACCTCCGGTGAAAGCGCGGCCGATCTTGGATTTGACCTCTTTAGGCGTGTCCGTGGTGAATATCGTAGCATTCGGGTCTGAGGACGACATCTTATCCCCGCCGCCCAGGCCGGGGAACATCTTACAGTACAGCATGCTCGGTTTCGGATATCCAAGGCCGGGCGCCACATCCCTGCTGACCCTGAAATGCGGGTCCTGATCTATGCCGCAGGGAATCAGGCACGGGACCTGCTTCCCCTGCTGCTCCGTGGCCAGGAATGCAGGGGCTGACTGTATCGCAGTATAGAATATCGCTCCGATGTTCGTGCTGTTCTCGAACCCGAAGACCGCTCTCGCAGTAGAGAAATTAACCTTCTTGGACACCTTCAGAGCTATCGGATAGAGCGTCTTTATATTCTCGGTGTCCAGGATTATCTTGGTCTTATCCGGATCGAATCCGAGCGCTATGAAATCGAGGGCGTTCTCGTACGCCATGCTCCTGGTCTCCTCGAGAGAGAGGTCCTTGAACAGGAACTTCTCATCATCAGTCATCTGGAAGTACATCGGTACATCGAAGACATCCTGGATCCATTTGTTCAGGATCCACGGCATTATATGGCCCAGGTGAGTGTTCCCGGAGGGGCCGCGGCCTGTATAGAGGACGAATCCGTTCCCTTTGTCATACTCGTCAAGAAGGATGTTCATATCCCTGTGGGAATAGAATATACCCCGCCTCAGCATCATATGAAGGTCGCCGTACCTCCTGAATCTCCCGAGAAGCTTCTCATCGACGGGTGTTGTGCCGAACCTCCTCTGAAGCTCTTCATAGTCTATATCCCCGGTAACCTCCCATGGAGTAACTGTGAAACTCTCGGCCATTTGCGCTCGTCACCACAAGGCCGTGGCATTATTAAACATTCCTTGGACCGCGGCAGTGAATAACTAATTAATGGCAGAAGACAGATACAGCGGGCATGTGGAAGATCCTGGGCGAGAAGGCCCTGTACCTTGAATTCGCAGATGTCTGGAAAAGACGTGTTATGGAGATAGCCTCTGAAGGGGAGAACGGCAAGAGATTCTGTGAGCTAATGGAGCCCAGGGAGGTACTTTACCTTTTCAACGGAACGAACGGACTTCATTCCTTCAACGTACAGTTCCCGGAGGATACTGACCCGGAGGATCTGCAGTTCCTTGCTGACGTCATACTCAGCATAGCTGAGGACACCGACCGCCCATTCGTGTCGCTGTCCGGCGGATATCAGAAGTGCCAGGTGATCTTCACCAGCGACAGGGAACCGGAGCTGATCGGAGCTGAGAGAACCGACGGATTCGCATCCGGCAAGATATTCATGCCCATACTGGAATCCCTCACCAAGCCGGGCAGGGCCAACGACGGGATGTTCTAATCGATGAACTCCAGCTTCCCGTAATCATTCCTGTCCCTTTTGGGAGTCCCGGGGAGCTCCTGCCTCATGCCGGCAGCCTCGTCATCGACCTTCATCAGCAGGGATACCGGACGGAAGACCCTCCATTTGGATACGATATCATCGACGATCTTACTCTCGAAGAATTTGTAATAGACCGCCGACGTCAGAACGATGATGACCACGTTCACCACGATAGACAGTACTATGAACAGCAGTACGGATTTTATGCCGGTCGTGCTGGCTGCCAGGGCTATGAACGCAACGGTCGCCAGTATCGGAACTACCATCCTCTTCAGCGTATCCTTCACCCCGTCATAGAGCATGAAGTCCCTGTACCTGGTCTCGATGCGCACCTTAAGGGATCTGAATATGGACCACGGCATGACCACTATCGGCATGTAGAGCAGCAGCAGGAAGGCATAGAGATGTTCAGCGGATATGCCGGTGACAGACCTGAACGACGGGTTCATGGACATATAGATCCACAGGAATGTTCCCACCATCAGGCCCATGTAGATCGTCTCTGCGACCTCGTTCCATGGGAAGGACGCACGCTTCATGTTATAATCCATCGTCAGGCTCCTGGAATCCATATCGTGGGGGATGTTGAACATGAAGGATACTATCTGATCCTTGATCGACAGCCTCTCCTTCACATTCATATATTCCACAGAAGCGACGATACTGTAGAACATCCTCTTCTGCAGGACTGACACTATCGCCGCAACGCCGACTGATCCGACGAGGATGAAGCCTATTATCAGCAGGATCGTGAAGCTGACATCGAATATGACGTAAAGAAGAATCAGGACCGCTGCTATGATTAAGAGGAGGAACCTTTTCGAGGTGTTCAGATAGACGAGCAGGCCCACTATGAGCAACGGCGCCGAGATCAGTGGTGCCACGTCAATGAAGCCAAAATCTGTAAAGCTCAACAACAGAACGGATGTGACAAAGCATACGATCACAGAGAGGGTGAATATGAACATCAGAAGCTTGTCATATTTCGACAGGATGTCCATCTTCGGCCTGTTATCCTGCACCAGAAAAACCGTCCTGCCGCCTCTGAAGAGCTTCATATCATTCCATCCAGGCTGATACTTTCACATTCGACCTGTTCCCAGGATATGTTCCCAGGACAAGCGACATGTTACCTTTCTCCTTTATCGGAAGGGGGCCTATGGATAAATCCGTAACGCCCTGATTAAAACTGAGGTTGAATCCGTCAGTGCCCATGACCCCTACGTCTATGGGCGAGGATGCTTCCACCCTGGCATAGAACCCTCTGTTCGGCCTGACATCGAAAAAATAAGCCTCCACATTGCGGTACATGCCCTCGGCTTCCATATCGAACTTGCCCAGCTCGAACTCCGTTTCCTGCAGAAGCACCTTCTTCCTTTTCAACATAGCTTTCCTTCAGGAACAAAGGGCTTCCAAGTTATAACGGTTATTCGTCCCCAAGGTCTGTGGAGTATTTCCACATCCGAGGATAGTGACCTGCATCCATCATGACACGCTCTATCTTGACGGCCACTCCCTGTTCGGAGGCCATTATCTTCGATGTTGACATCTGCATATGACCTATCGCCACCAACTCCCCTCTGGCCGTCATCACGGCTGCCAGGGCATTGCGCCTTATGTCCTCATCCAGCATATGTATCCCCTTCACGGTGAGATCGGCACCGTGACACAATGCGTCCACCGCCGTGGCCTTGACTATCACCTTGGGAAGAGGCTCCGCAAGAACCTCCACGGGCATCACGATCGACCTGAGCCACGCATCCCTGCCGTGCTGCTGCCAGAACACATAAGCATCCCTCAGGTCCTGAAGCGATGTCGCATTGCACTCCTCCATGGACCCGGACCGGGACCTTCTGAGCTGCACCATATGCGCTCCGCAGCCCAATGCTTCCCCGATATCCACGCACAGGGTCCTTATGTACGTGCCGGCATCACAGGACACTTTGAAGAGTATCTCCCTTCCTTCGATCTC
>Ga0265294_10006932_pt1 | contig 13534 bp, 12 predicted proteins | sample MunlanPumphouse3_FD_192504 | JGI IMG/M metagenome (GOLD analysis project Ga0265294, IMG submission 192504) | Groundwater microbial communities from a municipal landfill in Southern Ontario, Canada - Pumphouse #3 | ecosystem: Environmental > Aquatic > Deep subsurface > Groundwater | place... | reverse complement strand
TTCACTATCAACCGTCAATTCGATTCCGGTCGGAATATAGACCAACCCTTCAATGGCGCTCGCAATGTCGAGGGCCAACTGATCAACATCGTTTTGAAGCGCGTTGTCATTTTCGTTTGCCGCCTTAGCTGTTACCAACAAAATATCTAAGATGTAAAAAGAAGAAACAGTATATTTTTCTTCTTTGATATTATCTCCGCTATTAATGGCGCTTTGAAGTTGCGTTTTATTTGCTAAAGGAACTAATAAATCATATGAAGTAATTAAATCACTAATTGTTTGGGCACATAGGGTCTGATTGGTATCGTCACCAATCATAATTAGGCGAATTCGCTCTAACTCGGCAGTAAACATTTCGATTGAAGCTGGAGTATTACCGGTTAAATCAAAGCTAATCGCTGTATCATAGGCGTCTTCGAGTAAAGTTGTGTCAGCTTTCAATTCTAACAATGATAGAGCATTATTAATCAGTAACACAAAAGTGTCTACTGCTGCTTGCGTCACGTTTAAATCATCAAGCAAATCATCTGTGGCTTGATAGTTTCCATACGCAACCACCGCGACGACAAACTGAGAATATGAAGATGATGTATATAAGTTGCGGTCGCCATAATATGCGGCAATTGCTGCATTATTGGCCGTGTTCAATAAAGAAGTATCCGCTCGCAAAACCAACAAACTTAATGCGTTATTAACCATTAAAATTAGGTTGTCAACCGCCGCTTGTTCCGCCAACGGGTCATCTATCATCGTTTGTATAGCGCTTTGGCCACCAAGATTATCGATGGCATCGACAAATAACGCAAATGAAGATGGTGTATATGAATTTTCAGCATTGACTGCGGCTTCAACTGCGGCTTTGGAGGTGATTAAATCGGTTTTGATAGCATCAGCCTGAACCAAATATGAGGGCATAATCAAAAAACCGGCCACAATCATCAAAAACAAGAATAGCGGTTTTATACTTTTTTGCATGAATAACCCCTCCTTAAATGTATCAATTTTCCTCGCGTCGATATACTTCTTCCATCCGTGCTAACATCTCTTTAACGTTTTTGCGGGGAGTTGCGATGTTGATTCGATAGAATTTAGCCCCGTTATCACCAAATAGAATTCCATCCTCGCCAACGACTTTAGCTTCGGTTTCAAAAAAATCGCAAACACTTTTTTGCAATTTCCGGCAATCAAGCCACAACAGATAAGTTCCTTCAAGCGGTGGTAAAGCTATTTTCGGCATTTTGGTTTCTATTTCTGTTTTAACTAATTGATAATTACTCTCAATATAACCGATAACCTGGTCAAGCCATGCGGCGCCATATTGAAAGGCGGCTTTGACCATTACCGGCGCAAAAACATTTTGCGATCCAAGGTGGTATTGACACATTGCCTCATTGATTTTCTGAATATGTTCGCGATTTTTTGAAACAATAAACGACATCCCCGCTGCGGCAATATTGAACGTCTTTGTTGCCGAAAAGAGCGTGAACACCATATCATTAATCTTTTCGTTAACCGCTAAAAATGGAACGTGTTTTCTGCCGGGCATAATCAAATCCGAATGGATTTCATCGCTAATTACCATCACATGATTTTTCTCGGCTAACGCAGCTATTTTTTCTAATTCTCCCTTGGTCCAGACTCGTCCTACCGGATTGTGTGGCGAACAAAGTAATAATACCTTTGATTTTTGCATACATAAATCTAAATTTGCAAAATCGATTAAATAATATCCATTGGAATTGATGAGCGGAGACGCAATAATGTTTCTTTTGGCGTTCTTAATTGCCGTCCAAAAATAATTATATACCGGACTCATAATGGTAACGTTGTCATTTGGTTCTGTAAACGTATTTAGCAACAAGTTTATCCCCGAGACGACGCTGTAGTAGGGCAAAATTTCTTCTTTTTTGATAGTTAACCCATTGCGATTTTGTTGCCAATTAATAAACGCCTCATAAACATCATCGGATATATAAGAATATCCATATATTGGGTGTTTAACTCGTTTTTTTAAGGCTTTAATAATTTCGTCGGCCACGGGAAAATCCATGTCCGCGATCCACATTGATAAGCAATCGTTGCTTTTTCCTAAATCATATTTGACGCTGTTAGTGTCTTTTCGACAAATGATTTTATCAAAATTATACCGTTTCACAATTATTCATCTCCCTAGTAAAAACCTGTGTGTATATATGATTAACATATTGTTTATAAAAATTTAAATCGAAAATGACTTCAATATCGTTTGGTGTTAATTTTTCCTTTATCAACTCGCTGTTACAAACTAAATATTTAAAAGAAATGCGTTCTTCAATTGCTTTTTTTGCAACAGTTTGTGTGAAATCGTATGCCGTTTCACGCGATAACCCCTTGTCAACCAATGCTGTCATAACTCGTTGTGAAAAATGCGTCCCCAAGGATAAATCAATGTTTTTTCGCATTTGTTCGGGATATACTTCTAAATGTTCAATAACACTCGTAAACCGATTAAGCATATAATCAATCAACTGGGTCGCATCTGGCAAAATAATCCTTTCAACTGATGAATGAGAAATATCCCGTTCGTGCCACAAGGCAATATCTTCGAGGCTTGAAAGATTATATCCGCGCAATATTCGCGCTAATCCGCAGATATTTTCGCATGATATTGGATTGCGCTTATGCGGCATCGCCGATGATCCTTTTTGTGTTGTTACAAAAGCTTCGGAAACTTCTTTGATTTCGGTCCGTTGTAAGTGCCGAATCTCCGTCGCAATTTTTTCTAAAGTCGCTCCGATTATTGTCAAAACCGAAAGATAATATGCGTGTCGGTCGCGCTGTAAGACTTGGGTTGAGACAAGTGCGTGATCTATTCCAAGTCGTTGGCAGATATATGTTTCAACTTCTGGCCCGGTAAAGGCATAATTACCAACAGCTCCAGATATTTTTCCACATTCAACATCGGAAGCGGCATCCTTAAACCGACGAATGTTTCGTTTCATCTCTGCATACCACAAAGCCCATTTTAAACCAAAAACTGTGACATCCGCATGCATTCCATGAGTCCTTCCCATACAAAAAACATCCTTATAAAGGAAGGCTTTTTCCTTTAAAATATTAATAAAAGCCTTTAGGTCTTTTTCAATAATCTGGTTAGCTTGTTTAAGCAGACATCCAGTTGCGGTATCGATAATATCCGATGAAGTAAGCCCATAATGAATAAACCGTTTTTCGGCTCCGAGAGTTTCTGAAACAGCTCTGGTAAAGGCAATGATATCGTGCTTTGTTTCTTGTTCAATCTCGGCAATTCTGGTCAGGGAAAAACTGGCATTTTGGTTTAATAAATCCATTTCCGTTTGTGATACAATTCCTTTTTTCTGTAATGCTTCTGCATTTAGTAGTTCGATTTTTAAATAGGTTTTAAATTTGTTTTCATCAGTCCAAATCGCCGCCATTTCTGGTCGGGAATATCGCTCAATCATGGTTTTCCTCCATAAGTGTCTGATAACATTTAAGGCAATTTTCTAAAAGGCAAGCAATCGTCAAAGGACCCACTCCCCCAGGAACTGGAGTAATAAAAGCCGCTTTTGGATATACCGATTCGTAATCAACATCGCCCGAAATAACCCCATCAATTTTGGAGATTCCGACATCAATGACAACCGCCCCTTCTTTAACATGCATTCCGGTTATCATCTTCGGCTGCCCTACCGCCACCACAAGGATATCAGCTTGATTAGTTATCGCTGGCAAATTGACAGTCTTCGTATGACAGATTGTGACCGTTCCGTTTTCGAGTAACAATAAAGCCGCCATCGGTTTTCCGACAATCGTGCTTCTGCCGACAATAACACAATGTTTTCCCGCAATCGGAATCGCATACTTTTTAAGAATTTTAATAATTCCAAGTGGTGTACAAGGAACAAGCCGTGGCCGTCCATTGGTCAAGGCGGCGACGTTTTCCGGCGTGAACCCGTCAACGTCCTTGTTTTTGTCTATCAAGGCAATAATCTTGTCTGGATCAAAGCGTTTGGGGATTGGCAATTGTAAAAGGATTCCGTGAACCGTTCTATCAGCGTTCAATTCGGTTATCTTCGCCAATAATTCTGTCTCTGTTACCGTAATTGGCATCCGTATCACCGAACTTTTGATTCCCGCTTTTAAACAAGCAGATTCTTTACCTTTTACGTATGATTGGCTGGCAGGATCTTCACCGATTAAAATCACAACTAAATGAGGAACAACGTTAAATCTTTCGATTAATGTATCAACAGTTGTTTTAATCTCGGATCTAATTTCTGCAGCAAAAGCTTTTCCGTCTAGAATTACAGCCACTTCACTCACCGTCCTCAAAAAGATAGGTATCGATAATTTCTCCAAAATAAAGCGTATGATTGGCTCCGGTTGGATAATAACGATTTTTTATCGCTTCGGGAATATTATCTTGGTTTAATGGCTGCTTGTATAATACTCGGCATTCATAGTGCAATTCGCATTCACCAACCACTGGGGTTTTGATTTTTCGCCCCGGAACGGGCGTTAGATGGCAATATGTAAACTTATCATTTATTTCTCGCATTGATTTTGTTCCACATATTTTTAACGCTTCCGATAAGTCGTGCTTTATCGGAACACTAATTGTAAATTCGTTGGTTTTTTCAATTAAATCCCATGTTGCCCGAACTTTCCGAACCAGAATCAGCATCATCGGTTTTCCCCAAATAACATTAATTCCGCCCCAGCCAATGACCATTGTATTAACAACTCCGTCGAACGCCGTAGTCAGAAACACACCGTTTGGCAGTTTATTCAGTAAAACCTCCGCATACTCATTGCTACCACATGTTTTTATCAATATCGCCACATCCCTTACTTGGTAATTATAACACAATCCCTTTGAGCAGAAAAGACAAACCGAATCAATCTGATTAAACAATTCTATAATTGTCATTTATGCTATATTAAGGAAATTTAGCATTAAGAATCGTAAAATGTGATAAAATAAAGGAGAATAAATGCATGTTCTTCATATACGGTTAAATTAAGAAACGAGTGATATGTAAATGGATGTTTTAATTACTCCCGGAAAACTATCCGGCACCGTCTGTATTCCTCCGTCGAAAAGCGAATCAATCCGCGCCATAATTGCCGCCTCGATAGCGAAAGGAAAGAGCGTTATTTCCAACGTTATCTACAGCGATGATATTATGGCCACCATCGGAGCTATGGAAAAAATTGGTGTAAAATTTATCAAAAACGCCCAACAACTGATTGTGAATGGCGTCGGTCGAATTTTCTTATCTGACGATAATTTTATCGATTGCAACGAATCAGCTGCGACACTTCGCTTCTTGATTCCGCTTATGTCGTTAAGTCGCCAAAAAGTCGTTTTCACCGGTAAACCATCTTTATTTCGCCGCCCAATGTCGGTCTATGACAACATGTTTAAGCAAATGGATATCTCATTTCAGATGAATGATCGTAGCGTTATCATGAACGGATCTTTGGTTCCGGGATATTATGAATTGCCCGGAAATATTAGTTCTCAGTTCATCTCTGGTTTACTCTTTGCTTTACCCCTTTTAAAAGGTGATTCTGTCGTCAAACTAACAACGGTTTTTGAATCTGAAGAATATGTTACTATGACCGTATCGATGCTAAAACAATTCGGAATTATAATTGATGTCGTGGGTGACGAATTTCGCGTTTCCGGAAATCAAATGTTTACTCCTGCCAATTTTACCGTATCAGGAGATTTTACACAAATGGCGGTTTTTGCGGCCGCCGGTATGGTACACGGCGATATTACTTGCTTAAATATCAGTCTCGATACAACTCAGCCGGACCGACGGATTATTGATTTTTGTCAACAAATGGGGGGGCTTGTGGAAGTGCTCGAGAATGGGTACCTTTTCCATAAATCCGATTTAAAAGGGATAACCGTCGATATCAGTCAATCTCCCGACTTGGCAACCGCCTTAGCTTTATTAGGGGCGGTATCCACTGGAACTACTGTGATTGAAAATGCCGTTCGTCTACGCTATAAAGAATCCAATCGTTTGCAATCAATTTATGAATCATTGAAAACCCTCGGTGTTGACATCGATTTAACAGAATCGAGTCTGATAATCAAGGGACCGTCTTCATTCATTGGCGGGACAATGGAATCTTACAATGACCACCGAATCGTGATGATGGTTGCCGTTGCGTCCACCGTTTGCCAAAAGCCGGTCATGATCAAAAACGCCGAAGTCGTCGCCAAGTCATATCCTGATTTCTTCGTTGATTTTGCCAAAATTGGCGGTAATTTTACGTTAATCGGAGGATAATTCCATGCCGAGTTTTGTCATCAAATCATCCCAAAAACAATATGAAATCGTGATTGAAAACGGCTTGTTGAACCATTTGGAATCCCATTTGGATCCCGCCGTTTTTTACATCGTGATTGCTGATGATCAAATTCCCGATCTTTATCTAAACCAAATCACTAACACCATTCCCAAACATCTGATTATCCGCTTTCCTGCCGGAGAAACAAATAAATCAATGGCGATATTTAATCAAATTATCAATCAACTTGTTTTTCACAACGTACCAAAAAGCGCTTGTGTTCTCGCTGTTGGCGGGGGCGTAACTGGCGACTTAGCCGGTTTTGTCGCATCTGTCTATATGCGCGGCCTTCCTTATATGCATATTCCGACAACTTTATTGGCTCAAATTGACTCATCAATTGGGGGGAAAGTTGCTATTAATCTCGCTCAAGCAAAAAACGTTATCGGCTCTTTTTATCCTCCCGATAAAGTATTGATTGATCCGCAGACATTAAAAACGCTACCCCCTAGACAACTACAAAACGGAATGGCGGAAATGATTAAATATGGCATGATTGCTGACGATGCTTTTTTTCATCGCCTTCAAAATGAAGATGTGTTCGCCAATATTGAGTCATTTATTACTGCTTCGATCGTTATAAAAAAACATTTTGTCGAAATTGATGAATTCGATAAAGGAATTCGCCAACACCTTAACTTTGGCCACACATTTGGCCATGCTCTGGAATCGTACTATAAATATCAAAAATATTTACACGGGGAAGCAATCGCGATTGGAATGGTTGCGGCCGTTACTGATACAAAAATTAAAACCGATTTAATCAACTGTTTACACAAATATCAGTTGCCAACAAACGATCCGGCTTTAATTGCTGATTTAAAGCCCTTTCTTCAGCACGACAAAAAGGGAAACGCTAAACAAATGAATTTTATTACCGTCTCCAAGATTGGGCATGCGGAAATTATCCCCTCACCATTTTAAGTAAAGCGAGGAAAAGCTATGAATACCTTTGGTCAAAACGTAAAAATCACGATTTCCGGAGAATCGCATAGCGATTTTATTTCGATGGTCATTACCGGTTTGCCGGTTGGTCTTCATATTGACGAATCTTTGATTCAAGATCAACTTGCCAAGCGGCGTCCTCACGACGAGTTGACAACCGCTCGCGTGGAGAAAGATCGATATCAATTTACGACCGGTTTGTTTTCTAAATCAACGACGGGCGGCCCGCTTACTGTTGTTGTGCCAAATGAAAACGTCCGAAAAGATGATTATGCAAATTTGCGCGGAATTCCCCGACCAGGACATGCGGATTATCCGGCAATGATTAAATATCCGGACTTTATGAATAAAACCGGTGGCGGTATGTTTTCTGGAAGAATGACGGTTTTATACGTCATAATCGGCGCTATCGCTAAGCAGATATTGAATGGAAAAGGTATCTTTGTTGGTTCTCATATTCTCCAAATTCACAAAATTAAGGATCGAGCCTTTAAACCGGAAAACGTTAAAAATAATATAATCGACAAATTGGAAAAAACTGATTTTCCGGTTATTGACGAAAGCAAAGAAATAAAAATGCGTGCTGAAGTCCTTGAAGCGAAAGCTGCTAATGATTCCATCGGCGGCATTATTGAAACCGCAGTCATTGGTTTGCCTGTTGGTGTCGGGGAACCCTTATTCGATTCCGTTGAAAGTACACTTTCACATTTGCTGTTTTCCATTCCCGCTGTCAAAGGGGTTGAATTTGGAGATGGATTTTCTTTTGCTAAATCATTTGGTTCAGCAGTAGCTGATGGATATTTATATAATTCTGAAGGAAAAATCGTGACCTTTACCAATCATAATGGCGGTTTGCTTGGGGGTTTATCGACGGGGATGCCGGTCGTTGTTCGAACCGTTATCAAACCCACCTCATCCATCGGAATTACGCAAAAGTCGGTCAATTTAATTACAAAAGCTCCCGTAAACGTCACCATCTCTGGAAGACACGACCCTTGTATTGCGATTCGTGGTGTTCATGTCGTCAATGCCATAATCTATTTCGGAATATTAGATTTAGTGCTTGGTTGGGAAGCATCCAAGGCGAGAAAATAATATGGACGGATTATTAGGAAAAAAATTAGTTCACAGTTTCTCACCCATGATTCATAAAGCCTTCGGAAACCATGATTATAAATTGATCGAAACCACTAATCTAAATGCTTTTTTCGCCTCCCAAGCTTTTTCGGCAATAAACGTAACAATTCCCTACAAAGAAAAAGTGATTCCTTACTTAACGTCTCTTGATGAGATTGCTAAGAGGACACAAGCCGTCAATATGATAATCCGAAAAGACTCTGCTTTGTTGGGAATGAATACTGATTATTATGGCCTTGAGGCTATGTTGGAACATTATCATTTGTCTTTGACGAATAAAAAAGTTTTGATTATTGGTAACGGTGGCGCCGCTAGAACCGCTTGGATTTTAGCGACCGATGAAGGTTGTCGGTCCGCGACTAAAATTGCCCGTCGACATCGCGATTCTAGCGACTTGCTGTTTTCTGATATTGACAAAGTCCTTGATTGTGAGATAATCATCAACGCCACTCCGGTGGGAATGTTTCCCAATAACGCCAATTGTCTTCCCTTTACGCTTGCAAAATTTATCCATCTTGAGGCGGTTATCGATCTCATATATAATCCTTTGGCAACTTCGCTTTTAATAAGCGCCCATGTCTTGCACATTCCGATATATAATGGTTTATATATGTTGGTGGCTCAAGCTCGCAAAAGTCATGAATTGACTTCTGGCAATCTGCTTCCCGACAGCTTAGTTGAACAAACATTTCATCAACTTCAGAAACAAGCTTGTAATCTTGTTTTGATTGGCTTGCCTTTGGCGGGAAAATCATTTTTAGCCCGTCAACTTGCGACAAAATATCACAAAACCTTAGTCGATACTGATAGTCGCATCGAAATGGCTTCCGAAATGCCGATTTCCCAGATTTTTCAGTCCCATGGCGAGCCCTATTTCCGAGCTTTGGAAATCGAAGCCATCGAACATATTTATCGTTTAGGAAACCAAACTATCGCAACCGGTGGCGGAATGATAGAAAACCCCGACATTATGAATAAATTAAAACAAAACGGGGTTATCATTTTCTTAGATAAGAATCCTGAAGAAATTATGAATCTTCATATCGTTAACCGTCCTTTGATTCAATCTCCCGATGCGATAATTAAATTAGCAAGCATTCGCCGCCCATTGTATCTAAAATACGCCGACATAATTATTAATCCCAATCAACCATTAAGTGCTATTTTCGAAGAAATCGAGGCCAAACTAAATGAATATTTTAATAATTAATGGACCAAATCTTAATTTACTTGGTCTCCGTGAACCGCAAATATACGGAACCGCATCCTATGTCGATTTGTGCGAACAACTTCTTGCCTATGCAAAAACAATCAATGTGACTCTTGATATTCGTCAAAGTAATCATGAAGGCAAAATTATTGATTGGATTCAAGATGACTGGAGAAAATTTGATGGCTTAATTATCAACCCCGGAGCCCTCTCCCATTATTCGTATGCCATCTTTGATTGTCTTAAAGCTGTACCAATCCCGACAATCGAAGTTCATCTATCCGATATCGAGGCTCGCGAACCTTTTCGAAGGACTTCCGTTATCAAAGACGCTTGTATCAAACAAATCAAGGGTTTGGGCTTTTTTGGATATATTAAAGCAATTGATTGTTTTGGGAAAAGAGATGACATAAAATGATTATCAAATTTCGTGAAAAAACGATTCAACAGGATATTGATTTTCTTCGCGAATATTTATGTAATTTTGGCTTTGAAGTCCACGAAACCAATGGCGATGCTTATACAATCTTTAGCATCGTTGGTGATACTACCCGTTTTGATGCTAATAGTCTTTATGCTTTTAAATTTGTCGAAACCGTCGTCCGAATTCAAGAGCCATACAAAAAGGTCAGTCGCAAATATAAAACAACCGATACGATTGTCGATATCGGCGGCGTCAAGATTGGTGGAAATAACGTGGTGATTATCGGCGGACCATGCGCCGTTGAAAGTCGCGAACAGATTGATTTAATTGCCGGCTTAGTCAAAACCGCGGGAGCAAAAATCCTTCGGGCTGGGGCATATAAACCGCGTACTTCTCCATATTCGTTCCAAGGTTTGGAACAAGAAGGACTGATACTTCTATCTGAAATCAGGAAAAAATATCAGTTTCCGATTGTTAGTGAAATTTTGTCAGCTACTGATATTCCTTTGTTTCTTAATTCTGTTGACATGATTCAAGTCGGAGCGCGAAATATGCAAAATTATGCTCTTCTAAAAGAACTTGGCAAAATTAAGTTACCAATTCTTTTAAAACGTGGTTTGTCTAATACGATTGAAGAATGGTTAATGTCGGCAGAGTATATTCTGTCTGGAGGAAATGATAATGTCGTTTTATGTGAACGCGGAATTCGAACATTTGAGTTATCGACTCGCTCGACATTAGACATTAGTGCCATCCCGGTTATAAAAAAACTTTCTCATCTCCCAATAATCGTTGATCCTTCCCACGCATCAGGATCGTGGGAATACGTCGAGTCCCTTTCCAAAGCGGCTATCGCAGCCGGCGCTGACGGTTTGTTAATCGAGGTTCATCCGGACCCGGAAAAGGCATTGAGTGATGGGCAACAATCACTCAAACCGGAACGCTTTGCCGAACTAGTAACCCACTGTCGAAGCATTGCTGAAGCAATTAATCGCACTTTAAAATAAAAGTTATTTCTCCGGAAACAATTTTTCTTCAAACCTATTTTAATTCTTTGAGATTATGTTATACTGAATAAAAGGAGTGTGATGTGGATGAAATCAATAGTAAAATTTTTTGATGACCTGCCTTTGATTTTAAAGATTGTCGCTGCTCTACCTGGTATTGATGGCATTTGTTATGGTCTATACCGAATTGCCAAGGGTCACTTAGTTGTTGGTATTATTTGGATTTTTATTGGGGCTACAATTGGCTGGATTATTGACATTGTCACTATCGTTTTAAACGGAAAGGTTACTTTCTTAGTATAATCAAAAGCATAAAGGTCAAAAAAAGGATTCGGAATTTCCGACTCCTTTTTTGTATGGTTTAGCAGTTTTTCTTAAGAATATTGACCATTTTTTCGATTTCAACGAGCGGTACGGAACTGATTGCGATGCGAACCATTCCTTTCATCGCAATGACAAAGAGGCCATCTTTGACCAAATCATCATAGATATTGGGTTTATCAGTGGGAACGCCAATGAAAAATCCACCACCATAAGGCATTATTTTTAAATTTGCTTTTTTCGCGCATTCTTGGAATAATTCAACGCGTTTTTTAAGTGTTGCCCGGGCAATCATCAATTCAGCTTTAAAAGCTTGTTTTTTATCCTCATTGCTAAATATTTTACCAATAGCGCTCATCGCTGGGCGATTGACGCTCGAAAAGCGTGCCCGAACGCTATAATCGCCAACCCGGATAAAATCATCAATCACTTCTTGTGATTTTGATAATCCGACTTGCGCTCCGACCCGGAATCCATATAATGAAAATGTTTTTGAGCCGCTAAAAGCAATAACAGCTAAAATCTTTTCATCCATTGCCAAGTAAGTATCAAAGATATCACGAGCGTTCTCCCAGCCGGACATGTCATAATCTAAGTATGCTAAGTCGTGCATGATGATTACTGGATAATCTTTGCCCGCAATTTCATTGAGGACTTTGATTATCTCCACCCAATCCGTTTTTTTTAGACACAGGCCGGTAGGGTTATTACAAGGATCATTTAAAACTAAGAATAAACGATGTTGTTTTTCTGCCAAAGCAACAGCTTTTGTTCGAAAATCATTGATGTTAAAATTATATTGTTCATCATACATCAAAAAGGTTTCGACGCCTAGGTTGGCTTCATATGCGATGTTTTCATAAGGTGTCCAATAATTGTTCGGAATTAGAACTTTCTGCCCGAAATCATTGAAATTATACATCGCGTTGCTTATCGCTCCGCTTCCCCCGGTGGTGGGAATGACATTAACGTGAAAAGCATTTAAAATCGCTGCTTTATGTTGTCCAAAAATCCAATCAATGATTCCGTTCCGATATTCGGGAGTCCCATTAGCAGGAGCGTAATGATAGGTTTCCGCATCCGTCAATTGAGCGAGGGTCTCTGATACGGTTTTATATTTGCATACTTGCCCATTTTCTTGATTGAGCATCCCGACCGTCGCGTCAATGACGCTCGGATCAAGCCGCTTCGCCGCTTTGGCTTCTTGTGATGTTTTCAAAATATTTGACACCATTTTCTTTGTTAATGCGTGTTTCCCGACAATCCGATTTTCCAATTTCATTCCTCCGTTTTGGTTGTTTTTTATTTAAAAAATGCTTTTAAGGCAATTGTTTGGGTTCGGTCCGGTCCGACCGAAAAAATAGTGATTGGTAGCCCGGTGTATTTTTCAATCGCTTTCAAATAATTTTGCGCGTTAATCGGCAATTCATCAAATTGCCGGATTTGGGTTATATCTTCGTTCCATCCGGGCATAGTAATATAGATGGGGTGACTTCGTGAAAAGTGGAGATAATTACTGGGAACCCGATCAATTATCTCCCCGTCTAATTCATAATGAGTACAAATCTTGATTTGGGGAATCCCAGATAAAACGTCTAAGAGCATTAACGATAATTCTGTTATGCCACTGACGCGTTTTGCGTGTCTCAGAGCGACCGTGTCTAGCCACCCGATTCGCCGAGGCCGTCCGGTTGTCGTTCCATATTCGTGACCCTTTTCGCGAATGTATTTAGCAAAGTCATCTTCAAACTCGGTAGGAAAGGCTCCGCTTCCAACGCGAGTAGTATAAGCTTTGGTAACGCCGATGACATCGGTAATTGCCATTGGTGAAATCCCACAATTCATCGGTACCGATGCCGCTGTCGGTGAACTACTGGTGACATAAGGGTACGTTCCATGTTCGATGCAAAGCATAATTCCTTGAGCGCCTTCAAACAAAATTTTACTACCATTTTCAATCTCAGCATTTAATAGGATTGAAGTATCAGTAATGTATGGTCTAAGTCGATTGCCTAAAGTTAGATATTTGTGGAATAAGTCCTGAAGCTCATACGTTTGGCGATGAAAACATTCTAAAATCGGATTAGTAATCGCAAGGCTGGCTTTTAAACTAGCCAAAAG
>Ga0265294_10006930_pt1 | contig 13537 bp, 8 predicted proteins | sample MunlanPumphouse3_FD_192504 | JGI IMG/M metagenome (GOLD analysis project Ga0265294, IMG submission 192504) | Groundwater microbial communities from a municipal landfill in Southern Ontario, Canada - Pumphouse #3 | ecosystem: Environmental > Aquatic > Deep subsurface > Groundwater | place... | reverse complement strand
TTTTTCCCTCTATTCCTATCGCTCCCTGATGTGTTCACACGCCCTTCATTACCATTCTTTCTTTTACCTGTTTCATATCGATATGATGTGAATTTCATCAATCGAGCGCCATACATTCTTCGATCTCTTCCGAGTGAAAGAGGGAATTGAAGTTTCTGGAGATATGTAAAATAGGGCCAATCCTCTCTTTCCCACTCTCATGGTTTCGTCGAGGCATGGGCAAAGAGCGCCATCTCCACATCGGCCGGCAGCCAGACACCCGGTTCTCTCAGGTTTGATTCGATCATGGGCACGGGATGCGGGCATTTAATCTCTCCCTCGTTAAGCGTATCGGCAATCCGGTGGAGGATCGCTGTCCATGTCCCGTACTCCCGGGGCCAGGCCTCTTGGTTGGAGGGGATTGCCCACCCGGAGCCGGAGCAGGTGGCCTGGAGATCGAGCAGATGGTACTTCTGCGCCGTGGGATCTCCAGCACCATAGGCCCGGACGATCCGGGTATCGATGGCGCCGAAGACCGATGGGACAGCGAACCTCAGCATTTTGCTGCAGTAGGTCGGCCCGAACCCCCTGATCTGGCTCTCCAGCATACTCATTACAGTGTCGGCGCTGTCCCTGAGCGAGGGGGCGGGTTTTCCGCCGTTATAGAGCGTGAGGTTGAGCGGCTCATGGCACCGGATACTGAGGGGATTTGAAAGCCCGCCCCAGGTCGCTACGTTCCGGGCGTGGAAATACCCGAGCCTGTTATCCCGGGCCGCACTCGAGAGGCTCCTTTCCAGATTGCAGATCTCCGGGAAGCCCGCCATCCATGAGTCGGCCTTCCAGCGGTAGGCCCGGTACTCTCTGACCATATCGACCTCCACCAGCAGGCGATCAATCTCAGCGGTGATCGTATGGGACAGACCCACCATCAGGCTGACATCTCCCGAATGTCAATGGTGCCTATCTTCTGGACGTTCCGTGGATACTTCAGCCGGTAATCGATCGTGACCGGCCTTGCCAGACGATCGTTGATCTTCGGCCCCATGTAGCCCCGTACGTATTCGCCGACGGTGGCGGTGAATTGGACGAGATCCCCCTGCTGGAAGGTGCCGGCGGCGTCAAAGCCGGCAGTATAGTTGATCCAGATGTGGTCGGCAAGCCGCCGGCAGCTCAGGTCGTGTACGTCTCTGAGCAGGATGGTCTTTCCGGTGACTCCTCCCTTCCGATAGGTGCCATATTTCCAGAAAACAGCGGTAAAACGAGTTTTTCTCTGGTTCAAACCTTGAAGCGTTGTTCTCATACACGTCTCTCCTGGTGCAGAGAGATGTTGGTCAATACAAAACCTTCAATAACTTCACATGAATATTGTGACCATTGTGACTCAGGTGAACAGGCTCCCTGGCCTCCGCGAAACCGTCCACATCATCCCTCTCGGTCACGAGATCGACCGGGCGGTCAAGCCCTTCACAAAGACCAGAGCAGACCGCGCCTACGTGCTAACGGTCCCAAAAGAAGCCGATCTCGACCCTGAAATGACTGCAAAACAACAGTTTTTCCTGGAACGGGTGATCGAAGAGCTGCAGGTGTTCGGGATCCCGGTCACCTTTGTGCCGGTGAACATGTTCTCCATCCCCGACGTGCTGCGGGTGATCTCACGGATCATCCGCACCGAGCATGAGGCGGGCAACAAAGTGCTGGTGAATATGTCATCATGCGGCCGGAAGACCTCGGTGGCGGTCACCCTTGCGGCGATGGTCCATGACGCCGGCGTCTATTACGTGAGCGCCGACCGCTATGCATCGAGCGGGGACACTGAGGACGAACGACTGCACGGCCTCTCGGTCGTGAACGATGTGAGGACCGAGATGTTCCAGAACTTCAGGATCATGATGCCCAAACAGGAGAACCTGCTGTTGCTCGCCGAACTCTTCCGGCGCCGCAATGAAGGGGGCGGGAGGATGGAAAGCGATGCGATCATCGATTTTTTCCATGAAAATGGGGTGTACGGGTTTTCAACCGAGAATCTTCCACCGAGGAAAAATCACGGGTATGAGCCAGGAGGGCAGAAGCGGGCTCTTTTAAACCGGATCAATCGGGGCTTTCTGGAGGAACTGGAGGGGCAGGGGTATGTGGAGAGGATAAAAGAGGGGCGACGCTTTTTTATCAGGATAACAGAGTCAGGAGAGTATATTGCGTGTGTAAGCGGGCTTCTGTAACAGTGGGTGCTATTTCTCGGACATGGGACGTATGATCGGTAGCGATGGGAATCACTCCGATTCAACACGGTAAAAGACCAGATATCTGTCATTTCCCACTATTTTCACCATGACTGAGGCTTATTTCGGCCGAACTGATACATCGACCGCTGTTCCCCCCATCGCAGCCAATGCCAGAGGAGAGGAAGGGACGATAAGCGGCGGGCGGGGGCTATCATTCTGCAGATGCTCGGGTGGGGGTGAAGGACCAGCCGGGCTGGACGTTCAAAGCATCAGTACCGGTTTTCAGGTCACACAACGAAAGCGTCAACCCCCGTCGTACAGAGATTGGATACCGTCCAGGAAGGTCTCCACCTCTTCTTCATTCGTGAAGAAGCCTTTAATCCACCGGTCGCCCGGGTGCTGACCATTCCTCCATGGTCCGGCTACGGCATTGTGCGGGACCAGGGCGGTGATCGTTCGCTCGTCGGTATGGAGATGTGTCGCAAGGATGTAGGGGAAAACATAAAATTTTACGCCTTTTTTGCTCCCTTTTGTGGGTTTAAACAGAGATATCAGATCCAGATCCGATTTTCCGGGATATCCAATCACGTTCTTCCCGCGGATATCGATCTTCGCCCTTTTGTGTTCTTTGACACTAATTCCTGGAATCAGTTTCAATGCTGAGAGAAGGCGATGATACCTTTCGTCTTGAGATGAACCGGGCTCATGGGCTCTGGATATGGACGGCCTCTTAGGGCTCCGGGGTTTTTCTGTATCTACCCCACGAACGGCATCCGCCTGCTCCGCCAGGGCATCAAGGTGATACACATCGACGCGGGCAGAACCGTGGGACAGGGCCACCGGATCGAGCGTGCACTCAGGCAGGATGCTGTTCTCGTCGGTTGAGCATTGGATGGGGTTCCTATCCCATGACCCATAATACATACCCGACCGCCATTTCTCCGTGATGTCACGCCTGAAGAAAACAACTGTACCGAAGACCGGGCACTTCCAGGCCTGTGATGCCGTCCCGAATCCAACGCGAACGAGGTAACTGCCTGTGGGTCCGTCACCCCGTTGATAACATCCATGGACAAGATTCAGGATATAATCAACGCCTTCTGGTTTTGCCTCTCGGGAGAGTCCCTTGATATCATTGCAGACAGCAAGGTAGAATTTCTTCTCGCCGATCGCAAAGATGCGGTCCCATTGTTTCCCGAGGGCCGTCTCGAACGAGAGGTAGTCCGTGGCACAATCGACCAGGTTCTTTTCAATCGCATCGGTCGGGTAAAATTTCCTGGCAAACGCAACGAGCCCGTCCCGCGAGACGACAACGCCCACCTGGTTCAGGTCATACCGGTTCGAGGGCCCTTCCCGGAGATCAACCTTGCCGTCAATGCCGATGACCGCATAGATCGGGGCCGGATGATGCGGGAGAGCATTTATCAGACCGGCAACTCTCTCCACCGTGGCCCGCAGATAGGAGTTCTCCGGGGCATCGACCTCATCGGTACCTGAGTGGAAATAGCCGCCCGGGAACACGACGACCCCGGGCCCGGGATACCTGTGCGAGAGGTCGGTGATGATCCGGCTGAGGGCGGTGAAGCGGTCTTCGTTATTCTCTCTGTTCTTCTCGGGGTCGTCATCCGGGTATTTGTAGGTCTCAGAGCGGAGCGTGACTGTGGCGAGCCAGAGGGGATCTGCAGGGTGTTCGTCTTTCATATCTGATCGTTCCTGTGGAGCGTTTTCAGTGAGCTCATCTGAAGGGGAGGCCATGTGCGAGATCTGCGTTTCGAGGATGTCGAGAAACGCCGGGTCATAGGGCTCCCGCACATGGTCCGAGTTCCAGAGGCCCGATTCAATCATGTCGGGATTCGGGCAGGCGTATCCCATCCGGGGCCTGGAGGGAGCATCCGGGTTCCCGTTAACAGCGCTGAGGAGTGCGATCGCATTCCGTTCGATATATTTTCTCAGGCTTGCCGGGCCAGGTTCGTCGTCGACTTCAAGCCAGAGAAACGGCATCGAACCGATATACCTGCTCACATCGAGTTCAATCTCTTTTTCCTTCTCCCGGATCTCCCGGCCGGCCGAGTTTCCCTCCCCCCACCGTGCCGTCGCTGATTGGGGGTAGGCGCCCTGGCGGATAAGCGCCGAGCCCACGAGGAGACGGAAGACCGAGCCGCGGTGGTTGCCGGTCCCGGCGGCGGTGCCGCGGTGGGTGATGAGGCGGTTCCAGAGAGTTGTTCTGGATCCCCGCGAGACAGCATGGGTGCCCACCCGTACCACCCGCTGTTGTGTGCCGTCGTTTCGGTATTCACCGGGTTCAAAGAAGAAGTAAATGCCCCGTTCGGGCCAGTCCATCTTCCCGTTGCATTCCCGGAGGTAGCGGTACCCGCCGAGGGCGGCGTTCAACCGGTCCATCAGTGCATAGAACCGGTCGAGGTCGTGCTGCCTGCTGGTGGTGGTGCTCATATCCTGCCCCATTCAGGCATCACCAATCATCCCGAACCACGCCCCCCTCAGCCCGACGTTGTAATATCTCATGATGGTACCTTTCCGATCGCATCCACGGGAATGGCCGCGGCGCCAGAACAAATATCAACGTGCTAACTCTCCAAACAGGCAGAGGGAACCTCCCGTGCGCTGGTGTAAGTATAATACCTTCATGCATAAAGGTGCCGGAATGGTTCGATCTGAGTGGTCTTCCCCCGCGTGAAAGCCCGCCGTCCACTTTCAGACCGCACACGCCTCCTCCATTTATATTTCAGGTTGCATGGATCTCTCCATGGCACCCTCCCCCCTCATGGCCGACCAGACGCTCTTTAGTGACCCGGACATCTTCGAGACCACCCACCTCCTCGAGGTCTTCAACTACCGCGACCCCCAGGTCGAAAACCTCGCCTTCGCCCTGCGGCCGGCCTTTCTGGCCGAGCGAGAGGTGACGGCTGCCGGATCTGGGTGGTCCTGGTGCGGGAGGGGTGGAGGAGGTGATGGCCGGGGGTTGCCCTGCGGGGATTGCCCTGCGGGGAGAGGGCCGGTATGGGCGGGAGGCATGATGGCAGTTTTTCCGGCCCCATAGGGACCAGATCGAAAAATAGTGCAGCCGGGAGTTTTACTGTGGTGCGGCCCGGCAGGAACATGCGCCCTCACCATTCACCCACCGCCGGGGCGTCACCATCACCTCAACATCTCTCTAAGGAGGCCGTCCATCCTCCCTTCCAGGTCCTTCCGCTCACGTTCGAGATCGGCCAGCCGGCCATATTCCCTCTCAAGATCGACCTCCTCCTCCCGGGGTATCACATAGAGCAGGATGTCCAGGTCGTAGCCATTCGAGTCCATCTCATCCCTGGAGGCCAGGTGCAGGTACGGCTGTTCGTCATGAGTCTCCCCCCACACGAAGCGGGGGTAGGTCTCGACGGCCTCGGAGAGATCAGTGCCCATTTTTCTGTCCCTGGCCTGCCCGATCCCTCCAAGGTCGGCAAAGAGCACGGTTTTCTCTTTCTCCCGGCCCGGACGGACGATAAGGATATAGCCGCCCGTCCGGACCTTCGTGAACTGCTCCTTTGGCACCCGCATCACGGCGTCGAGATGCCCACTCTCGACCAGGTCCCTGCGGAGTCGGGCAAAATTCTTGCCCGAGATAACGTCGGGGGAGACCAGGGCCAGAAATATCCCGCCATCCGTGAGGAGGGAAAGCATCTCTTTCAACGCTGCCAGGGTGAGCAGTTTCTTTGGCCCTTTCGGGTGGGCATCGGCACAGATGAGGGAAAACGGCCCATGGATCTCATCAAACGGGACAGGGCCCTTCCTATTGAAGAGGGCGGCCCTGAGCACAAGGGCGCAGAAGTCCTGGTCGTCTCCCTCCGCCGACCAGGTCAGGGATACGTCCGGAGCGCCGGCCACCGCCGCAAGGAGCCCGCCGGAACAGCAGAAGGGGACGAACACCTTTCCTTTGGGTTCCGCGAGACGGACCATCAGGTCTGCCAGGGCCGGCGGGGGGCCTTGAACGGGTTGATTTTGCTTGGTTTTGGTCCACGGCGGGCAGATGTCGGCAAGGTATTTTTGGACCGTGTTTCGGTGATAGCCCGTTATGCATGAGATCTGGCTGATGTTCAGCCCCTGGTGAAACACGTCTTGTATCATAAAGAACTCCCCCACGGTGAACATTCCCACAACCCTCAAGAACGTGCTTGAGGGTTAGCAGGTGTACACTTTTAGACCGCCGAAAATGCACAAACTTAAACCGCTGATGACAAGAAACCGCAATTCCGAGAGCTCCCATTCGAAACACAGATCTTTAAACTCTACTCCCTGGTCGAGAAATCTCTTGTGAATGTTATCTTTGAATCCGTGAGACAAGAAGTTGTATCGAGGATTGCGGGTCGAATCGCCATCTTATCTGTTTAAAATGTACCTACCACGGCATGCGCCCCCGGTAACGGGAGGGTGTGAAGCCCGCGGGAAAATGAGGAGAAGAGCGGAACCCTGATCTGCTCCATCCGCCAAGAGCGGATGCTCTGGACCACCAACCAAAATGCTCGGGGCTGTTATTCATACCAGAATATCTGAGACACTATCAATCGGTCTACTAGATGGTTTCAACGAAGCCGGATAAATGAAAATTGAGATGTGTTCCTGATAGTCCTGTGCTTATTGGGTGGGAACTTAGGTTACAGAGGTTAGCTGAGGATTAAAATTTTGAGGGAACAATATAATATAGCACAAGCATGTAATGGGGTTGAAGCGGCTGGCGATGCACGCTTCATAACCAGCGAATACAATATTCAATCTGGTCGACAAGCAAGCTTGCCTTGGGGCTCATAACTGACCCACAATATTGACATTATCATCATAGAGCATAGATTGCGTGGTTAAACTTACCTGTGTGTTGCCACCGTTTTCAAAAACTTTAACGGAGGTAGGGTATGGAAACAACACTATTACAACTGCGGTCAGCTTCCATTCCAGAATGGGATGCAGAAGATGAAATGGCCGCTGTGCTGGCATACGAAACTGTGGAAAAGGCCAGTGACACAGAGGCCAAAGAAATGCTCGATGCCATGCGTCTTGAGCTGCCAAGAGTAATTGATCAGGTCAAATTGCTCGAATATGCGCAAGAGCATAATACGCCCCTAGATCAGGCTATCATACCGGACAGCAAGCATTATGATTACTACCTGATTGAGTTGCCGCTCAATATTCTCGCGCCTAACCAGAGCCTAGTTCGGTTGCGCTTGCTGCTTGAGTTAGAGGCGAGCAAGCAAAAGACCAAAGACGTCGTAGCATATGACATATTTCCTAACGATCAAACTGACGTGAATGAGATTATGACGGGAGAGGTCAGTTTGGATGTCTCCAAAGCGCTAGGGTTTTGCTTGGCTGCGACCGGGGCAGGCGCGGTCTTAGTGCCATTGACAGAGGCTTTCGGTTTTAAGCTGGCTCTTCCCTTCAAGTGGACCAGTCAATACGCAAGAGTGCAAACTACAGATCGGATGTCTAACCCGCTTGAATGGTACATTATCGACAGTTCTATTCAGAATGGGTTCACAGGATACGCCATCATCCGGGCTCCTAAAAAATCCCGCGTCCGGGTCAACGCTACGATTGCCGGTGAAGTTCGAAAAGCGGGCCTGCTCGGAAAAGTTCTGAAAGCTCAGTATATGTCTGATACCCGCACCTACGACCTCAAGAACTGAGAGAGGTCCACATGATATTCTATCCACCACCGACAGGGGATCTCCTTACGCCCGTGCAGCGTAATGCACTGCAGAGAATAGAGTCATCTCTGAAACAGAACGAATATGACAGACGCAGGATTAATCCCCATCTGTCAAACCTGGTTAATCAAATGGCGGCGGCATGCACGTCTGAAGATGATCAGAGACGCATGATGGAGGAACTGGATCGTGTCGTGCACTGGCAGCGCTTGCCTGGCTACTGGCTCACGTTTCTTTTCCAAGGCGCCATGCGTCAGGTGAAGTCTCTCTATTTCATACCTGCCTGCCAGCTCTACGCAGACGCGCAAATCAATTTGAACGAAGATTTGTTGCTGTCATCCCTGGAAAATGCGTACAACACCATAGCGCAATTGCTGCGCGAGAACGAAGGCGAGCACCTACACCATCTTGCCGATAATTTTCGAGCACGGATGCGTTTGGTGTATGGATATTATCGGCAGTGGCACACGCCTCGCCCTTACAGTGAGATCAATCCCCTAACAGAACACCTGTACACAGAAAAGACACATTTTGATCTTCTAGAGGCTTTTCCAGAACTCAAAAAAAAACCTCGTTCCCATCTCACTCCAGATGACTACCTGAAAGTTATTGCTCAGAGCAAAGAAAAAGAGGACATCTATTTTTGTATCGTAGCGCGACGATTTCTTGGCATTCTATACCAACAACAAGAAGAACTAGAGGCGGCGTGTGAGCAGTTTCGGCTCGGCTTAGAAGAAGCCCAGGAAATCTCGCTGGAAACAGAAATTGGACATTTTTATCGACTCTACGGCTATGCATTGAGCCTGGATGGTCAGTTTCCGGAGGCGGCACAACAGTTTGAGAGGGCAATCGCTTTTGAATCAAACCCAGAGTTTAGCTACTGGCAATCTCTCTCGGCGCGGGAACTCGGCGATGTATTAATAAAGATGGCTCCGTTTGAAATGGATCCGGCAAACCCACCAGCGGTGATAGAACGAGCAATGAAAGCCTATAACTTTGGTCGCTTGATGTTCGAGGGAAACATTGGCATGGGAGTAGTGCCAGTATCACGCGCAGTCAAGCAGCAAATGTTTCGCTCTTTTACTGACAATGTTCTGCAAATTGCCTTGATGCTCGGAGATATTCTTGAAGTCCTTGCTGAGATTGAGGCTGCAGGTCCACGTTATGCTACGGAACTGGTGGCAGAGGGTGCAGAGATCAGTGCATTGCCTAAAACTGATCAGCTGCAATTGCGGCAGGCGCGTGCAATTTTTCATACAAACTTGACGACTTTTAATGAAAAGAATACCCTGGACCAAGACTTCTCCCAGTACATTGCCTCTGTTGAGAGCAATCGTCAGGAGCGCCATATGTACATGGAGAAACGAGTCGGAATGACCGTTTCCTTGACAAATGTCCAAAAAAGTGACATAATTGCACAAAAGATCCTGGCACTAAACTTACCAAATGTTATGTTTCTGCTCTTCCATATCGGAGAGAGGCAAACATTTGTCACTCTGGTAGATTACGACTCGGGGAAAATGCGGGTAGTTAAAATAAACAAAGGTGAGGAATACTGGCGAGAGCAGCATGAGGCGTATCATAAGGCGCTGCAAGAAATCAGGGGCTTGCCGATTCCATTTATTGGGATGAGTAGAGTGCTCGACAATTTGCTTGGCTTTTACGAGGATGCCCTTTGCCCACTACTGGAACCTTTTCTGCCATTATTGAAAGGCAAGCATCTCAAGATATTTCCACGCCTGTTCCTTAACGAGGTTCCCTTTCACGCCCTGACCATAGGTGGCAGGCGGTTGATCGAGTACTGTGATGTAAGTTATGCCCAGACGCTCGGCTTGTTTCTTCAGGTTCATCAACATTACGATCAGCAGCATAAAAGCACGCCTTCGACCAGAACGCTGACGATGATCTGCGATGATAAAGGCGCGCCATATTATCAGGGGGCGATTCAATTATTAAGCCAAATCTACACAAATGACTTACATATAGTGCTGAGCCCCTCGTGGCAGGAATTTGCTACCTCGCTCCGCAATTATCCCACTGATATTTTATTTGCCTGTCACGGAAATTACAATCCTGACGATCCTGCAGCCAGCTGGCTATCCTTTAGCAAGTCGGAAGAGACGTCATTCTCCAAGTTTTTTTCCGAACTTGACCTCGTGGGATGCGAATGTGTGACTATGGGCGCCTGTGAAAGCGGATTAGGGCGTAATATTGTTACTGCAGAATACTTGGGGTTGCCCATCGCGTTCTTTACCGCGGGTGTGCGCTATGTGATCGGCAGTTTGTGGAGCGTCAATCAACTCTCTGCAGTAATGCTGTTGAGCCATCACTACAAACTTATCCATACTGGACAGTATTCCGTGCCTGCTGCCCTGAATGAGGCACAAAGATTTATTATGCAAATATCTCGGGAGCAGGTGATCGATTGGATTAGAACCAACCTGCCCGATATATCAAAGACCGAGATTCAGAAAATAAGAGACCCACCATTTGCACATCCGTACTATTGGGCTGGTTTCTATGTAGCGGGAGATGTATAGTTTACACTGTCAATGGGGCTTGCCTATATGTATTCTCTTATCAGGTGTTCTTCTCAAATATCTTCTTTTTGCGCTCTGAAATCGGAGCAAAGCATTTTAGCACTCTTTTTTGCCAGATATCTCCGTATTCACAGAGATACTCGCGATAGGTATACCGTTCATCTGGCTTTCTACAGGAGAGGTTTGGAGGATCAGGAATTACCTCACAAACTCCGTGAAATTAGTCGCTGATACAGGTGGGGTACACTCTCGTACCATGCCCCAATATTTCCCCTTTGATTGACCTGGACGACTTTCGAATTTCTATATTCAGATCTTCCCGCCCGCCCCAACCCAAAATAATAACAACGCCATTCGTCCTTGATGCCCAAAAAATTCGTCAAGTTAGCGGGTTTGACTGTCAATTGTAGGATTTCAAATTTCCATCACAGGAAGGTCAGGTGTCGTATCAACCAGCGGAAAAATATTCGAACCTGGGGATTATCCTTGACGTACCCCGACGATCCCCGAAGATGGGCCCAATCCTCGATGAAACATCGATCCAATCCAGGAAGGGTTTTGTATATGGGGTTACCGGCCCGGATCTTCGCCACCGTCAGGTTGCTCTGGAGGGGGCCGGAACCGATGATCTTGATGCGGTTGTCGAGGCCGGGCAGGACGCGTGGGCAATGACCATAGAATCGATCCCATTACAGTCGCCATACTCCTATTGAATGCCCCTCTTATACCGTCTGTGGAGGACGATATCGAAAACGCCATTAACACCGAGACGATAACAGGAACTGTCTATATCTACCCTGTTTCAACCTCGACCCATCTCTGGAGGCCCCCATGAAACACCTCTCAGCATATGAACTGGAATATCTCGAGCACCCGGAGCGTTTCACCTTTGACTATTTCAGGGAGCAGACGCTCGACCCCCATCCCCTCCCGGTCGCCCTGAGCCTGGCCGATGAGGAGCTCCTCAACCATTACGATAACGAATACCACCGCCGCAACTTTCATCACACCCTCTTCTTTCCCAGGCTCGATCCCGCCGGGCCCGACTACCAGCGCCTGGAGGATTATGTCGCAGAGACGTCTACCGCCGTGCTCTCCGAGCGGTTCATAGAGGGATCTGACGCAGACTATGCCTGGGGAGAATTTTCAGAGTTCAGAAAACACCTGGTCACCGCCCTCCACACCTACCCCGAGATCCAGAAGGTCCAGATCCTCAAGAAGATCGCCGTGAAGATCGGGTTGCCGCCGTCACCGATCGACGAGAGCGCCCGCCTCTTCTCTGTGGGGAGTTCGCTCTTTGCGATGGAGTTCTATCTCGGCCTGAAGAACGCAAAAAAGTGGGGCGAGTACCTCGGCGCCTGGCCCCCATCCGACGAGGGCCTCCGCGAGATCGCCGAGACGCCCGAGGTCCTGCTCTCCCTCTGGAAGCACCAGGTCCAGGCCCGCGACCGCTGGCTCGGTGCCGGCGGGAAAGGGGTGCTGGAGATGGCCACCGCGACCGGTAAGACCCTGGTCGGCCTTGCCACGGCCTATCATCTCTTTAAAATACATCGCTCGCTGAAGGTGCTGGTGCTCTGCCATTCGCGGGCGATCCTGAACCAGTGGCGGCGGGAGGCGATCGAAAAACTGGGTTTTCTGGGCGACCCGGACGAAGATTATACGGTGCCAGTCTCGTATAAAGGAAAGTTCGAGATCTCGTTCAATACCTTCCAGATGGTTATGAAAGATCCAGGGGAGTACGGCACAGAACTCCTCATCGTCGACGAGGTCCACCACGGGGCTGGCCTGAAGTTTCGAAACGCTCTCACCGTCCCCTGCCAGTGGAGGATGGGGCTGTCGGCGACGGTGGAGGGGCGGGAGCGTTCGAATGTGCTGGACCGCTATCTCGGGAATACAATATTCACCTATACGCTGGCCAATGCACGACGGGACGGGATCGTCCCTGAGTTTAACCTGACGATCCACAAAACGTTCCTGGATATTGCAGAGGAGGTCGAGTTCGCGTCGATCACCGAGAGCATCAGAAAACTTCTGAATTATATCAACGCCACCCAGAAAGAGCGGATCAGGGTATTGTCGAGGAACCGGTTTGAACGGTTTGAGAGCCTTTCGGACTTTGTACGCCTGATGACAGACCTCCGGTACCGCAGTGTCGATATCCCGGATGAATGGCTCCAGATGATCGGCCTGATCAACAAACGCCGGTGGGTAATCCACCGCTCGTCGCCAAAACTCGAAAAGGCGATCGCACTGGCAAAAGAACTCGCCGGGACGAAGAAGTGCGTGCTGTTTGCGATGGATATTCCAACCTGCGAGCGAATCTATGAGCGTATCTCTGGGACGGTGCCGGCGTTCATCGTTCATTCGCACCTCAAGGACCAGGAGGTGAAGCGGTCGCTCCAGGCGTTCAGGGCGGCCCAAATCGGTGTCCTGATCGCTCCGAAGATGCTCGACGAGGGTATCGATATACCGGATGCAGAGGTCGGGATCAACGTAGCCTCGTCCAAGACAAAACTTCAACTCATCCAGCGTCTGGGTAGGATCTTGCGGAACGGGCCGAATAAGCGACCTGTGTTCCACCACTTCGTAGCCATCCCCCGCCAGTATATCGTGTCTGAGGACTCGTTTACCTACCAGAACGATCTCGCGTGGATCACCGATGTGGCCCTGAAGATGGGTATCCCGATCACGGAGGAGGTCTCTGATGAGTCAGGTGTGTTCTCCGCGTTTGAGCAGGAGTCCGAGGAGGCAGTCAGGACGTACTATGCCAGCCATGACGGCCTGACGACCGACGACTTCGGCGTGATCAAGGTCAGAAATATCGTCGATTCTATCCTGCCGGAGGCGCGGGAGCGGCTGGTCTCTCTCCTGGGCGGGATGGATGGGCCCCTCACCGATGGGGGATGGGCCCGGGTGCTCAGGTCAGCGTACAGGAACGAGCAGATGCTGGAGATACCGAGCCAGCGCTGGCTCCTAGTCATTGCCGGGAGGGAGCCAAAAAGGATCAGGGAGTTGATCGGGCGGTATGGGGACGGGGCGAGTGCGCCCTTGGGTGTGCAGACCGTTGCGGTCCCCCCTCCCGCCGTGCCGGCGGATCCGCCGG
>Ga0265294_10006929_pt1 | contig 13538 bp, 8 predicted proteins | sample MunlanPumphouse3_FD_192504 | JGI IMG/M metagenome (GOLD analysis project Ga0265294, IMG submission 192504) | Groundwater microbial communities from a municipal landfill in Southern Ontario, Canada - Pumphouse #3 | ecosystem: Environmental > Aquatic > Deep subsurface > Groundwater | place... | reverse complement strand
TAAATATTAGGATTGTTTGTATCACAAATTCCCACTATTTTACCAACATTTACCCCTGACTTCGTGCAATTCAATCCCAAGAATTTTTTATAATCTTCTTGTTTATTCACAGCTCCACCTGCTTGTAAAAGCATATTGTAGCCAAAAATGTCGTTTTCTGCTAATTTGTCGATAATCCACTTATCAACAACAATTCCTTCTTCGCCATCAAGACGATAAAGATAATCTTCTTCTTCCAACAATTTATTAGAAACAACCCCAAAAGAACGAAAATATACATTCATTTCTGTTGTTTGTTCGAAAAGATCGAATTTAAAAGACTCGATAGTTTGATCATAACGATTCCCATAGAAACGATCGATTTGCAATGCTGTTTGAAGCGCTACTAAATCCTCTATGGTAATTTTTTTCTCTGGAACAACCTCAATTAAACGGCGATCGCTATAAAGAAAGTCGCTTTCAACAACTTCCGTTGCTTTTGAAAATGTAGCAAAAGAAAGAACCACCAATACAGCAGATAAAAACATCGTAAACAACAACAATTTTTGTTTGGCTTGTAGTGTATTGATATATGCAAATGCCATTTTCAATGTATCTTTCAACTTTACAACATTGCGCTTTTTATGCTTCTTTAAGTTAAGTTTTGGTAAATTGTAGTCAAATCTTGCCAATGCTTCTTTGGTCATTACCGGTTTGTGAGTATCTTGAATTTTAATCTCATCATTTTCTTCCACATACTTAATAGAGATATTCTTATCATTACTAGTGATATAAAAAGTATTGTTACGGAATATTATATTTAATTTTAATTGTTCTTTTTTTTCTTGGAAAAAGTAATTAATATTGATGTCACGATTGCGAATTTCTTCCCTATTATATTCCTTTAAATATATGTTCCGATCTTGATTGGCTACTAATTCTGTAAGATTTCCTGTTTTATTATCACGATCATTAACAATTTTACCATCTAAAATTTCAATGATTCGATCACCATAAAAATCTGCCAGTCTTCTTTCATGGGTTACCAAAACAACTAAACACTCTTCTGATATTTTTTTAATAATATTCATGATCTGAGTTGTGTTTTTCTCATCGAGATTTCCCGTAGGTTCATCTGCAATAACAACATCCGGACTTTTCACCAATGCTCGTGCAATAGCGACTCTTTGTTGTTGTCCCCCTGACAATTGTTTGGCCTTTCGTTTTTTATATTTTTCCATTCCTACAGCTTTTAAAGCATATTCAATTCTTGTTCCCGCTTCAACTGCGTCTACCCCTAGCATTGTCAATACTAATTCTAAATTTTTCGCAACTGAAATATCATCAATTAAACCATAATTTTGAAAAATGTATCCTACCTTTTCGCTTCTTATTTCATCCCATTTTTTTGCTTTATACTTATCAATAACAATATCATTAAACGCAATTGAGCCACTATTTACGCTATCTAATCCGCCAATGGCATTTAAAAGCGTTGTTTTCCCACAGCCTGATGGCCCAAAAAAACACACTAATCCCTTTTCAGGCAATGTTAGAGTTGCATTATTAATAACATGAATTTCATTGCTCTTGTTTTTGTTATAATATTTGTTTACTTTGTTTAATTTAATCATCTGCTTCACCTATTCGACTTTCAAATTAACTAGTAAAGACTTTTTCATTAACAGTTTATTGTACCTTCTCGCTATTAAATAACCAAAAAGCATATTAACACCAAAAATAAGAATATAATAGTCAACTTTAAGAGACCCTAAAAATGTTTTTGCAAATTCTCCTTCAGCATTCGCTTGTAAGAAAATAAGTACAATTGCAACAATTACATATGAAAATAAAAAACACAATATGATTTCTATTTGACTCATTTTCTTGATACTGTTGGCATCTATGCCGATTGTTCTTAAGATTGTATAATCCTTTTTCTTGCTCAACATAATTGTCTTAACCACCAAATAAGCAATGATGTAGACAATTATAATAATTGGCGTAAAAGCAAATAAAGAATAGATAATCAAAATAATGGTCTCCAATAAAGAAAAACTACTACTGTTATCATAAGGAGAAAAAATATAATAATTATTAAGATTTCCCACTTGATTCATGACTTCATTATAATAATCATGTGAGCGAACATTTAAAGTTACTTGCTTTGTTTTAGATGTTATATAGGCTTCTGCCAAATCAGCACTTATGTATATCGTTGGATCATAGCCTTCGTTATCGATTACATTAACTTTTGTATTGTTAAAATAAAAATTAGTTCCCTCGTTTCCTAAAAAACCACGGGATATTTTTATTGTACTTGCTGGCAAACTTGAATCTACCACAGCGCTTCCATAAACTTCAATTTCCTCACCGAGGCTATCTGTGAATGTTATTTTGTTTTGCTCAGCATTAAGCGAAAAAACTTTATAATATTCATCAAATATGTGTTGAGAAATATATAAATAATTTAAATAATCATCAAGATTCGGCTCGATAATTCCTGTTATCTTAATTTCCATCAAATAAGCTGATGGATTATAACTGTTCAGCCCTGGTGTCCCATATAAGTAAACTGTTTTTCCTATTATTTCTTCTGCCTCTTCTTTTGTAAAGCTATCACAAATGATAACATCATTTTCTTCTATGGGAAGCGTTCCATATTTCAAATCTTTTTGGCTTAGACTATCTAGTAGTAAACGCGGATAAAAGTTTCCTATTGGTGAAGCTATTTCTTTTTCCTCACGATAATATAAACGATGATCCAAAATCACACTATATTTAACAAGAGAATCGACATAACGTAAGTTTACCAATTCTTCTAGTTCTTCATCGCTGAAGTTACTTTGATCTTTCTTTATAACCACCAATCGCTCTTCATAATTATTTGGAAAATAATTGTTAGTGGATTCTCCTCGCAAAAAACCACCAAACAATCCATCAACAGAAAAAAACGACATAAAAACAAGAAACACAATTAATGTTACAGCTAAAGAAACCATCATTAGTAGCGTTGTTTTTTGTGGTTGAGATTTTAAATTCTTGCTAGCAAAAATCAATGCTTGAGGAATCTTTTTACGTTTGATTTCAAGTCTGAATTTTTTTGAGTCTTCAATGTCTAATCCCTTTTTTGCTTCTTTGTCTTCAACAACCTCACCATCAAACAAACGAATTGTTCGATCCGCATAATCTTTTGTCTCTTCATAATTATGAGAAACAACAACCACTAATTTTTCTTTGGAAATCTCATGTAATAATTCAATAATTTGTTTTCCACTTATGCTATCTAAATTGCCTGTTGGCTCATCAGCAGCAATAATATTGCTATCTTTAGCCAAAGCTCTAGCTATTGCTAACCTTTGTTTTTCTCCACCCGACAATTTTGTTGCTTTGTGATGCACATGCTCAGTTAATCCTACCTTTTTAAGTAGCGCGAGTGCTCTTTTTCTACGTTCCTTTGCTTTAATGTTTTGAATGATTAATGCTGCTTCAACATTTTCCAAAACAGAATAACTATCAATAAGATTATAGCTTTGAAAAATAAATCCTACGCTTTTTCGGCGATATTCTTCCCAGTCACTATCATCAAAATATGAGGTTTCTTCACCATTGATATACATTTCTCCTTCTTCATACGTATCTATGCCACATATAACGTTTAATAAAGTTGACTTTCCTGATCCGCTTTCTCCGGTTAGAACAATAAATCCTTTGTTGGGAAACTCAAGATTGACCTTTCTAAGACCCAGAGCCACAGTTCCTTCACTATGATAATATTTGGAAATATTCTCTAGTTTTATCATAAAACTTTCCTCCAATTTATGCTTTATCATATCACAATTCATCGTTTATAGCAATATATCCTCATTTAGAGCAAATAAAAAAAGCTATTTGACTGTAGCTTTTTTTATTTTTTCATAGGTTTTTAAAAAGTTTTACTGATTTTTTTAAATCTTCACTACTTTTTACTTCCAAAACAACATAAGCTTGATCTCTTTCTGCTTGTTTTTTATATTCTTCTAGGTTTATATTTCCTGTTCCCAAAGTTAAATGACATGTTTTACCATTCCCGTCATGCATGTGATACTCTTTAAACTTAATTGGTGTTGTTTGCAATACGTTTTGAAGGCGATCATTGTCATTATTGTCGTGTCCTATATCATAATTAAAAGAGAATCCTTCTTTCCATAACTCTATATATGTACGTTGAATGTGTACTGGCACATATACGTTTTCTAAAACCATCTCAATATTGTTTTGCTGGCAGAGTTTTCGTGCTCGCTGCAATCTCCTTTTTATGTTTTCTATATATATAGAATATTCTTTTTCATATATATAATTTTTTTGCCCCGAAATGGTTACAATTGGTCCTTCATTCAAATGGATGTTGATTAGTTTTACTTGTGCTTTTGCTCCCAATACTGCAAATTTTTCTAACAGCATCATATAGGCTTCTACCACCTCTTCATAAGATGCAAAGTCTGCTTCATCATAAAAATGTAGGGTCGCTTCTAGATTGTTCATAACCAATAAATTGTTCAGCTCTTCAGGACGTTCTAATTGCTGACGACAATAACCAAAATTCAGATTCAATTCTATAAAATCTAGTCCCAATTCTTTTGCTAGTTTGATGTTTTCTAAAACAGAATTATATTCATACAATACTGGCATTCCAATTTTCATACAATCACCTACTTAACTATCCTGATTTTAATGACTCCAGGCACTTCTTCTATTAATTTATATATCTCTAAAATATCGGCTCCATCAATATCAAAGATGGTATATGCTAAATCTTTTAAGGATTTATTTGTCATATTGGTAATATTTCCTTTATGAAGATTGATAATCGATGTAAATTTATTTATCATTCCTGGAATATTTTTATGATTGATAGAAATTCTGTTTTGAGAAATACAAATACCTGCATCAACATTGGGGTAATTTACTGAATTGTTAATGTTTCCATTTTCCAAATAATCCATGATTTGTCTTACTGCCATTTGCGCACAGTTGTCTTCTGCTTCTCCTGTTGATGCTCCTAAATGAGGAATTGCAATCACATGATTCATCTTCGCTGTTTTTGCATTTGGAAAGTCTGTTACATATTGTTTAATTTTTTCGCTTTCTATTGCTTTTTCTAAATCTTCATCATTAACAATTAAATCACGAGCAAAATTTAATAATGTTACCCCTTTTTTCATGATAGAAAAAGCTTTTTTATTCACCATTTGCTTGGTTTCTTCCATTAGCGGCACGTGTAAAGTGATATAATCACATTCGCGATATATATCTTCAATTTTTTTCACATAGATGATATCCCGTGATAAGTGCATTGCATTGTTAATAGAAAGGAAAGGGTCATATCCATAAACATCCATTCCTAAATCAGCGCAAGCATTTGCCACTAAGACACCAATAACACCTAGACCAATAACACCAATTTTTTTATTAATTATTTCTGTTCCAGCAAATTTGTTTTTTTCTTTCTCAACAAGTTTATCGATATCAGATGCGTTTTTATTCTCGTTCACAAAGTTTATTCCTCCGACGATATCGCGAGCTGCTAATAGCATTCCCGCAAGAACGAGTTCTTTCACTCCATTGGCATTTGCTCCAGGAGTATTAAATACCACAATTCCTTGATTGGCAAATTTATCTAAAGGAATATTATTTACTCCCACTCCTGCCCTAGCAATTGCGACCACTCTATTTGGAAGCTCTAATTCTTGCATTGATGCGCTACGAACTAAGATAGCATCCGTATTATTGATGTCATCAGCAATTCGATAGCTATTAGAGAGCAATTCCATTCCTTTTTCAGAAATTTTATTCAAGCATAGTATTTTTTTATTCATTGGTTTTCCTCTTCAAATTTTTTCATGAATACCACCAATGCTTTAACACCTTCTAACGGCATTGCATTATATAAACTTGCACGCATTCCTCCCACCAGGCGATGTCCTTTTAAATTTACTAATCCTTGTGTTTTTGCTTCTTTAATAAATTTATCGTTTAGTTCTTCTTTAACGGTAACAAAAGTAATATTCATGAGTGAGCGGCTTTCTTTGCTAACGGTTGGTTTAAACAATTGGCTTTGGTCTAAATAATCATATAATATCTTTGCCTTTTCTTGATTGATCTTAGCTCTTTCTGTTAACCCACCATTTTTAAGTAACCATTTAAATACTTTCCCACAAATATAGATTCCATATGCAGGTGGAGTATTATATAAGGACTTATTATCACTATGTATTTTATATCGAAGCATTGTTGGTGTTGCAGGATATACCTCATCAGTTATCAAGTCTTCGCGAATGATTACAATAACAACTCCAGCAGGCCCTACATTCTTTTGTGCTCCTGCAAAAATTAAACCATACTTGCTAACATCGACCGGCTCTGATAAAAAGCAAGAAGATTGATCAGCTACCAAAATTTTTCCTTTTGTATCTGGTACGTTCCAATATTTGGTTCCATAGATCGTATTATTTTCACAAATATACACATAATCCGCTTTTTCATTTATTTGTAAATGATTAACCTCAGGAATATAATTAAAATTCTTATCTTCACTGCTAGCAATGACGTTTACTTTTCCATATAATTTCGCTTCCGCACAAGCCTTTTTTGCCCATACTCCTGTTAAAATATAATCGGCTTCCTTGTTTTTCATTAAATTCATAGGAATCATTGCGAATTGTTGACTACCACCACCCTGCAAGAATAACACTTTATAATTGTTAGGGATATTCATCAGTTTCCTTAAGTTTTCTTCAGCTTCATCTAGTATCATCTCATAATCTTTGCTTCGATGACTCATTTCCATAACTGACATACCAGTATTTTTATAATTCAACATTTCTTCGGCGGCTTCTTTAAGCACTTCAACTGGTAGCATTGCTGGACCAGCAGAAAAATTATAGATTCTTTCCATTTTTTCTCCTTTTTCTTATTAATTATAGTAAGAACAGCTATTTTCTTAATAGCTGTCTTCTTTTTCATTTTAGATAATTATAAATTGTTTGAACCATTACCCCTGTAGCACCATAAAACTCTTTATTGCTTGGAGTGGTATGAAATGCTGTTCCTGCAATATCTAGATGAATCCATTTGGTCTTTTCTTCAATAAATCCTTCAATGAAGGCTGCTGCTCCACTAGCTCCCATATTTCTTCCTGTGGAGTTTGTAAAGTCAGCTACTTTGCTTGAACGCACTTGCTTCTTAATGTGTTCTGTGATTGGTAATTGCCAAGTGCTTTCTCCTGTTTTTATTGCAACATCCAAAAACTTATTTATATTGTCCTGATGATTACCAAATATACCAGTTGTGTATTCTCCTAATGCAACAACACAAGCTCCTGTTAAGGTAGCAATATCTATTACTTCTTGACTTCCTTCTTTTTGGGCAAAGTAGACACCATCAGCAAGTGTCAATCTTCCCTCAGCATCCGTCGATACAATTTCAATCGTTTTTCCATTCATAGCTGTAACGATATCATCAGGAAGCAGCGCTTCTCCATTAATACGATTATCTGTAGCACAAATGATTACCATAGCATTCACTTTTACTTCATTTCTAACAAGGCACTCAAGCACTCCAAGTACGGTAGCAGCTCCTGCCATATCACATTTCATTGTATTCATCGATGTTTTAATACTATAACCACCAGTATCATACATGATTCCTTTTCCTACCAAAGCTATTGGATCTTTCCATTCATCCAAGCCTTGATATTTGATATAGATTAAACGAGGTTCACAGGTTGATCCTTTATTGACTGCTAAGAAAGCTCCCATTTTCAATACTTCGATTTGTTTTTTATCATAAGTATGAATGCTAATTCTTTCGTTATCTAATGTTTTAACCAATTCTTGTGCATAATCTGCTAGGTCTATTGCGGATAAATAATTGTATGGTTTATTGACCAAATCCCGGGTATTGTCAATTGCCACAGCCAAATTCATTGCTTCAATGATTGTTTGCTTTACCTCATATTTGGTAACAAACTCCCAACTTACATCATTTTCAATCTTTTTCGAAAGAAATTCATCATATTTATAGTTATAATAATGCGCATTTAAAACAAACTCAAACGCTGCTTCTAGTACATCAAGATTACCAATAAAACTATCAAATTGAATCACTAGTTCTTTCCCTAAACTAGCAGTAAGACTCTTGGTTACTTCCTTTAATTTTTCTTTTGTATATTCCTCTTTCGCTCCTAATCCAATCAAATAAATAACTTTATTCTTAATTTTAGAAAATGTTGTAATTTTATTCGTTTCTCCTAGTTCTAGTTTAATCAGTTTGCTTTTGATTAACTCTTCAATGTCGTCGTTGATTTTATCATCAATTTCTACTTTTTGATTGATAAAAAGCCCTAAAACCAGGGGTTTGTCACTATCATTTTGTTGTAAACATATGTTTATATCTAGCATAGATCCTCCTCTATTTGATTACATCTACTCCCATATAAGGGATAAGTACTTCTGGTATTTTGATTGAACCATCTTCTTGCTGGTAGTTTTCCATGATTGCCACTAGGGTTCTTCCTACAGCTAATCCTGAGCCGTTTAAGGTATGTACATACTCCAGTTTTGCATCTTTGTCTCGCTTGGTTTTAATATTTCCTCGTCGTGCTTGATAGTCTTCCGCATTAGATATGCTGCCTATTTCACGATACGTGTTTTGGCTTGGTAACCAAACTTCAATATCATATGTTTTTGCCATTCCAAATCCCATATCACCACTACAAAGAGAAATCACATGATACGGAAGCTTTAATTGTTTTAATACTTCTTCTGAATCTAACAACATTTTTTCAAGTTCCATATATGAAGTTTCAGCACTAGTTAGTTTAATTAGTTCCACCTTATTAAACTGATGAGTTCTAATCAAACCACGCGTGTCTCGCCCTGCACTCCCTGCTTCAGAACGAAAAGCCATTGTATAACTACAATGATATATTGGTAATTTACCAAAATCGATTACCTCATTGCGATACATATTGATCGTTGGCACTTCTGCGGTTGGATTTAAAAACCAGTCGCCATTTCCGTTCACCAATTTAAACGCATCTTCTTCAAACTTTGGTAATTGCCCAGTTGCTGTCATGCTTTCACGATTGACAATATATGGTGGTATTATTTCTGTATAGCCATGCCTTTTGCTATGCAAATCCATCATAAAGGCGATCAAGCATCGTTCTAGTCGTGCCCCCAACCCTTTATAAACAACAAATCTACTGCCTGTAATCTTCGCTGCTCTTTCAAAATCAAGGATGTCTAATTTTTCCCCTAATTCATAATGAGCTTTGGGTGTAAAACTAAAGGTTGTTGGTGTTAAATATTTACGTATTTCAACATTTTCACTTTCGTCTTTACCAATTGGAACCGATTCATGCAATATATTCGGAGTCATCAACAAAGAAAAAGTGATTTCCTTATCTAGCCGACTCACAACTTCATCTAATTCTGCAATTTCATCGCCAATGTGCGCAACGCTTGCTAAAATTTCTGTAGCATCTTTTTGTTCCCGTTTCAATTGCCCAACTAATTTACTTTTTTCGTTTCTTTCCTTTTTTAGGTTTTCTACTTGAATGAGTAAATTTCTTTTTTCTTCATCTTTTGCTTTTACTTCACGTAAATAACTAAAATCTTTTTGTCTTGTTGCTAATTTAGCAATTACTTCTTCAACTTGTTCTCTAATTAATCTAATATCAATCATATTTCCCTCCTAAAATATAAAAAACCCTTATATATAAAAATTATATATAAGGGACGAATTTCTCCGCGGTACCACCCTAGTTAGACTCTAGTATCTCGCTTAAATAATTGGTAACGGTAATTAACCGGAAGTTTTACTTCTCCTCCAAGGTAGATTCTAAAGGCTACTCCTTGATTTTCACCAACCATCAAGTCTCTAAAGTGTAGTTTGCTTTATACTATGTCTTATCACAGGTTATGTAATTACGCATATTATATATGCTTTATTTTAGTTTGTCAAACATTATTCGTTTTTTTAACAAATTTAGCGAGACTTATAAGGTTATCTAGTGTTGCCTTCACAATCACAACTTCCCAAAAACTAAGTAATATGAGAATGATTATCGCTGTATTGGGATTTTTCTTATACAACCAGAAATACGAAATATAGGCAGTAACTAGATCAATGATAAAAGGAACCATTGCCACGATGTCTATTTTAAATTTATCATATGCTTTAATAATAGTTACATTGTTTTCTAATCGGCTATCATAATCCTTCGTAACGACGAGTAGTTTCTTATTAATGATACTTGTTAATAGGATTGCTAAAACAAAACCACTACTTTTAAGAACAACATACAATGTATTAACAAAAGAAACTCCACCTAAATAGATAATATAAATGCTTTCCGTACAAAACCAATTAACTCCGATAAAAAAAGTTAAGGCTGGAACTGTCATAGTTAAAATAATAATAACATATATACTATAAAGGGCAAAAAGCCCATTATGTTTAAATAGTTTTATCACAAATTATTCCTTTTCTTCCTCATCACGGAAAACATAATCTTCATCATATGTGAATCCTTCATTCTCTTCTTCTAAATCATCTTCAACTTCTTCACTTCGTGGAACAATAGCTATTGAAGCGACTGTATGACCATCATTAAGCTTGATAATGCAAACTCCTTGCGTGTCTCTTCCAACGGTTAAGATTTGGTCTAAGTGCGTTCTAATGATCATTCCTTTGTCAGTAACAACCAGTAAATCTTCATCTCCTCGCACTGTTGATAAAGAGATCATCTTACCGTTTTTGGCAGTTATATTTAAAGCTTTTACTCCTTTTCCTCCACGAACCTGAACTCTAAACGCATCAACATTAGTACGCTTACCATATCCTTTTTCTGTAGCAATGACAATTTCATCACCATCTGTGTTAACAATTGCCATTCCTACCATTTGCTGCCCTGGTTCAACTTTTAATCCGCGAACTCCAGCAGCAATTCTTCCCATTGGACGGATATCTGATTCACTAAAGCGAATTGCTTTCCCATTTGAAGCACCCAAAATGATGTCTTTTTCACCATCAGTAACGGAAACTTCAAATAGTTCATCATCTTCATTTAAAAGAATCGCTTTTATTCCGTTGGTTCTAATATTACTAAATTCTGAAATTTCTGTCTTTTTAACAATTCCACGACGCGTTGCAAATAATAAGTACCCATTGGTCTCATCTTCCCTAACGTTAACAACCGCTGCTAATTTTTCATTATCATCAAAGTTTAAAATGTTAACGATTGGCAAACCCTTTGCGATACGACTTGAAATTGGAATTTGGAACGCCTTTAAGCGATATATTTTTCCAAAATTACTAAAGAAAAGCAAGGTATCATGTGTTGAAGTAAATAAAACTCGCTCAACATAATCAGCATCCGAGATTTTAGCTCCAGTAATTCCTTTACCACCACGATTTTGCGCACGATATGTATCAACTGTCATTCGTTTTACATACCCTTTACTAGTAACCGTAATGATGACATCTTCAATTGGAATCAAATCGGCATCTTCAATGACCAAATCATCACTTAAGCTAATTTCGCTGTTACGAGCATCGCCGAATCTTTCCTTCATTTCTGTTAGTTCCCCAACAACAATCTCTAGTTTTTTTGTGTTGCTTTTTAACACTTCTTTATATTCTATGATTGCTTTCTTTAAAGAAGCCAATTCTTCTTTTAACTTATCGATTTCTAACCCTGTTAACCGCTGCAACTTCATATCAAGAATTGCTTTTGCTTGAATTTCTGTTAAGTTAAATGTTTCTATTAAACCCTTCACAGCATCTTCTGTTGTTTTAGAACGCTTAATTAGTTGAATAACAGCATCAATATTACTCAAAGCAATTAACAATCCATCTAAAATGTGGGCTCTAGCTTCTGCTTTTTCTAAATCGTATTGTGTTCTTCTTGTAATAACTTCAATTTGATGCTCTAAATAGCATTCCAATACTTCTTTTAAATTGAGTACTTTTGGTTGTCCTTTGACTAATGCTAAAATATTGATACCAAATGTCGATTGCAATTGTGTATGTTTATATAGATTGTTTAAAACAACATTAGGATTCGCATCACGGCGTAATTCAATTACTATTCGCATGCCTTTACGGGTTGACTCATCTTGCAATCCAGTAATGCCTTCGATTATTTTTTCGTTAACAGTAATAGCAATTCTTTCCATTAACCTGGTTTTGTTTACTTGATAGGGAATTTCTGTAATAATAATTTCTTTTTTTCCATTGTCTAGTTCTTTGATTTCACACTTCGCACGAACTGTAATGGCCCCATTACCAGTCATGTACGCTTTTCTAACCTGACTAAGACCCATGATACAGCCTCCTGTTGGGAAGTCTGGACCTTTTATGTAAGCCATTAATCCTTCAATTGAAATTTCTGGATTTTTAATCAAAGCAAAAATTCCATCTATGACCTCAGTTAAATTGTGAGGAGGAATGTTTGTTGCCATACCAACGGCAATTCCTGTTGCTCCATTTACTAATATATTAGGAAAGCGACATGGTAAAACAATGGGTTCTCTTTCACTTCCATCATAGTTGTCTTGAAAGTCAACTGTATTTTTACCCAAATCACGAAGTAATTCCATTGCGATTTTACTCATTCTTGCTTCTGTATAACGCATTGCTGCTGCTTCATCGCCATCAACAGAACCAAAATTTCCTTGTCCGTCTACCAACGGATAGCGATAACTAAAATCTTGTGCCATTCTAACCATTGAATCATAGATTGCTGAATCCCCATGAGGATGATATTTACCCATTACATCACCGACGATTCGCGCTGATTTTTTGTATGGTTTATCTGACGCAACACCTAATTCATCCATTGCATATAGAATACGGCGATGGACTGGTTTCATTCCATCACGAACATCAGGTAGTGCTCGTGCTACAATAACGCTCATTGCATAACTTAAGAAGGAAGTCTTCATTTCTTTTCCTAAATCAATTTCTTTGACTCCTCCTAAATGATGGCCATCAACAACGTGGTCAACGATTTCAAGATCCTCTTCTAAGTTTACCTTTTCTACTTCCTTTTCTCTTTCAGGAAGTTTTTTTTCAGTTTCTTTTTCCACTCGTTACACCACCTATACATCTAAATTCTGAACATAAACAGCATTTTCTTCAATAAAATCTCTTCTTGGCTTTACATCATCACCCATTAGCATACTAAATATCGTATCTGCTTCAATTGCATCGTCTAGTGAAACTTGCAATAGGGTTCTTGCTGCGGGATCCATTGTTGTTTCCCACAGCTGTTCATCGTTCATTTCTCCTAATCCCTTATATCGTTGAAGATTGGGTTTTGATGCTTTAGGGAATGTCTCTAGAATCTTTTGTAATTCCAAATCACTATAAGCGTATTCTAGTCTTTTACCTAAAGATATTTTATATAGTGGCGGTTGGGCAATATAGATATACCCTTTTTCAATCAGTGGTCGCATAAACCGATAAAAAAACGTTAATAACAAGGTTCTAATATGCGCTCCATCGACATC
>Ga0265294_10006927_pt1 | contig 13541 bp, 8 predicted proteins | sample MunlanPumphouse3_FD_192504 | JGI IMG/M metagenome (GOLD analysis project Ga0265294, IMG submission 192504) | Groundwater microbial communities from a municipal landfill in Southern Ontario, Canada - Pumphouse #3 | ecosystem: Environmental > Aquatic > Deep subsurface > Groundwater | place... | reverse complement strand
ACAACATTGGGACGGGCATCCGCTATTTTTTGTTTGCCTTCCCGACATCCGCCCAACAGTGTTGATCCTGCCAGCAGCCCCAACAATATTCGATCGTTCATAGAGTCAAGGGTTCTATTTTACAAAAGAGATCAGAATTGGTCATGAGTCCTATATGACCAATTCTGATCTGTAATGTTTAGTTCACGGTGAGCGTGATGTTCACCACTTGCTCCTTTTCTCCCTTATAGTTGGTGTTTCCTCCCACAAACGTGATGTTGTAGGTCCCCGGAACAGTGTAGCTATAGGTATAGGAAAAGAGTTCATTGGTGATGGACTTGATGGCAATGCCATATGCATCAGGATATGCCTTGTTCTCTTCACCCGAGTAAAAGGTGACCCAATCGGGTGCGTTGTCAAAAGTGAAAAGAATCTCTTCTCCCGTCGCATAGGTTGTCTTTTCCGTTGCTACGGTAAACTTCACCTCTTTGAGGATATCCTCGCAGGAGCTCAACAGGAAGAGCGAGATGATAAATAGAATGGTTGATATCTTTTTCATTGTTGATGATCGTTAGATGGTTGAATATTACCACAGCGGGTTCTGTTTTAACTCGGTATTGATGGCCAGCTCCTTCAATGGGATGGGAAGGTACTCATGCTTCTTCTGCGTCCTTTCGGCAAAAGCCCTGGCTGTGGAGTAGTTGCTTCCGCCCGGCCATCTGCCGTCGTAGGTGCTCTCGCCCAATGCCTGGATGGCTTCGGTATAGATACCCCATCTCACCAGGTCATATCTGCGAAGGGATTCAAAGGTGAGTTCCCTGCCTCGCTCGTCACGAACCTCCTGCCGGAATTCCTCATAAGAGAGTCCTGAAAGTGGCTCTATGCCGGCTCTTTCCCTTACCGTATTGATGGCCTCGTATGCCAGGATGGTAGGCGACTGGTTCATCTCGTTCTCTGCCTCGGCCAGCATCAGCAGGACATCCGCATAACGGAGAACCGGGTAATTTTCCTGGGTATAGTTTTTGTGTCTGGGTGTCAGCGTCTCCCACTCTCTGCGGTATTTGCCGCATGCACGCTGAACGATCTGATTGTCTTTCCAGTAGATGTAGGCATCCTTGGCATCAATCTGGTAGGGAGCCATTGTGAGATCCCTCCGCATGTCATTGCTGTCGAACAGGTCCCAGAGCTTCAGCGATCCGCCATAGAACCAGTAGCTGTAACCCAGTCCCTCGGTAGATCCGTTTTTCTGGATGTTACCGATCACGTTTCCGATCCGGCCGTTGGTCCAGTTTCCATCCAGCTCGCGGGCACCAATGAATTCCACTTCCCACATTGATTCGTTGTATTCGGTGTCGTAACGATCACTGGCCATGCGCTTCCACATCTCATACACATCGGGATTGAGGTTATGTTTGCCGCTCTCTTTCACCGCGCGGGCATACTGGGCTGCTTTCTCGTAATAGGGTTTGCCACCGTTGGTGGGGTAGCCTGCCCTGGAGAGTGATACCCTGGCAAGCACTCCCTGTACCACGCTTTTTTTCACGCGTGAGGGACTCAGGTCATACTCCTTGTCATCCACCATTGTCAGGCTTTCTTCCATCTCGCTGATGATCCAATCGAGCGCCTCGGGCTGCGGAGTGGCAGGCAAGGCCGATTTCGATACATCTTTGAATGACTCTTTTCTGAGGGGGACATCTTTCCAGGTTTGCACCGCGAGGAAATGGAGGTAAGCTCTCAGAAATTTGGCCTCACCCACGATCCTGTTTTTGACTGTCTCATCGATGTCGCTTTTCTCCATCCGCTCCAGCAGGATGTTGGCGCTCTCGATTCCCTTGTAGATGGCTGTCCAGGCGTTGTAGATATCGGTATTGCTGGTGTTGTGGTCATTGCCATAGACATGCGATACGGTTTGTGTGGCGGGACGCACGTAGAAGCTGAGGTCGTCCACGTTTGAGATCATACAGGAGTATCGGTTGCCATAGACATCTTCCGTGGCGAGCGCTGAATAGACACCCGCCAGTGCCATTTGGGCATCATTCTCCGTTTGGTAAAACTCTTCCGGTGATACGAAGTCGTAAGCGCGGGTATCGAGGTAGTCGCTGCACGCCCCCAGCGTGAACAGGAACAGAAGTACGTAAATTATATTTTTCATCGTTGTGTTGTTTTAAAATGTGAGGTTCAGTGACAGGGCATAGTTCCTGGAACGGGGATAGGGTGACCAGTCGAAGCTGGGTGTCAGCACGCTGTTACGGGTCGATACCTCCGGGTCGTTACCGGAGTAGGAGGTGATGGTAAACAGGTTTTCCGCAGAGAAGGAGACCCTTGCTGCCGCCAGATGGAGACGGGCGAGCAGTTGTGGAGCCAGGTTGTATCCCAGAGAAAGTGATTTGAGCCGTACGAACGAACCATCTTCAATATAGAGGCTACTGTACTCATATGAACCGACCGCTCTTGAGCGTGGGATGTCACTGTTGGGATTTGACTCGCTCCATCTGTCGGCATAGGTAGCAAACATATTGGTATGCCGTTTACCTGCAGGGTTTTCAAAGACCATCCTGTTGGCGTTCAGAATGTTATTTCCCAGACTGAACTGGAAGAAGAAACTGAAGTCAACATGCTTGTAGGTGAAGCTGTTGTTCAATCCTCCGATGGCATAGGGGTGCCCCTTTCCGATGATGGTTTTATCGGCATCGTTGATCACACCGTCGTTGTTGATGTCGGTATACCGGGGATCACCGGGTCTTGACTCGTTGGAATAGAGAACCACCCCTTCCCGCGGTGTGTAAACCTCGGTACCGTTGTTGTCGGTAATATCAAAATCCTCTCTCTTATAGGTACCTTCGTAGAGGTAACCATACATCAGGCCGGCGGGACTGCTGATGGGGCTGATATAGGCGGGCATTGTCCTGTAACGGTTGTCCCAGTAAACCGAATTGGTCATGGCGATCTGGTCATCGTTTAGCTTCGTGATCTCATTTTTGTTCAGTGAGATATTGAACGCACTGCTCCATTGGAAGTTATGGTTCTTCACGTTGAGGGTCTGGAGCGAGAATTCAAATCCACGGTTCTGTAGCTCCCCGATATTCATCATGGCGGAAGCATAGCCCGAAGAGGGGGCCAGGTCAGCCTGTAACAGCAGGTCGCGTGTTTTCTTGATATAGTAGTCGGCGATGATGCTGACCCTGTCATTCCAGAAGCCGAGATCGAGCCCCACATTGTATTGTTCCGTGGTTTCCCATTTCAGGTTTTCGTTCTGCATACTGGTGGGGATATAGGCGATGTATTTGTTGCCGTCGTAGGGGTAGAAGCTGTTGTCGCCGGTTTCCAGCTTGCCCCTGAAAGCGTAGTTGTCGACCCTGTTGTTCCCCGTCTCACCATAGCTGAGCCTGAGCTTTCCGTTGGTGAGGATCTCGTTCTCTTTCAGGAAATCTTCCCTGTTAAAGGCCCATGCGAGCGATGTAGAGGGGAAATAACCCCATCGGTTTTTGGGTGCAAATTTCGATGAACCGTCGGCTCTGAAGGAGGCAGTCACGTAATATTTTGACCGGTAGTTGTAGTTCACGCGTGCAAGATAGGATGTAAGCGTGTTCTCACCCTTAGATGATCCAACAGAGGGGATGCTGCTGCTTTTTCCGAAGCCGGCCATTTCAAAGATCTCGTTGGTGATGAACGTACTGCTCATGTCGTGTGAGTAGTAGCTTTCTTTTTGGAAGGTAACACCACCCAGGAGGTTCATGTTATGTCCGTTTTTACCAAATTGGTAGGTCAGCGTGTTTTCATTCAACAACCTGTTGGTGTTGGATTGGCTGTAGTAAGCGTTGATGCCCCTGTACTGGGAGTTCTTGTCGTGGTAAAATCCTGTCTTGGTTTTTGAATTATTGAACTGCTCGTTGGTGTAGTTTACCAACTGATAGCCTCCTGTTGCCCGCAGTCGCAGGTTCTTGATGACCTCATAGTCTGCCATTCCGTTGATGCTCATGTTGTCGGTTGTGGTCTTACGCATCTCATTGTAAGCCGACAGTACCGGATTGAACCGGTAGTCTTCAGTCATTTCAATGGCGTCATCATAGAGCTCGGTCATCAGGTCGGCACCGGTAGGGGATACCGGGCGGTAACCCCATACGCTGTACATCAGCGCATTACTTACCGATGTAGATCCACCGGTGGGGTCCACACCGTTTCTTTCCGTGCGGGAGGCGTTTGAGATAATTCTAACGCGTAGCTTGTTGTTGAGGAGCTTCTGGTCCATACTCATACGTCCCTGGTACTTGTTGAGGTTCGAGTTGACAATGATCCCTTCCTGGTTGAGGTAGGATCCGGATGTGGAGTATTGCAGATCGCCCTGCATACCCGACAGTGAGAGATAGTGGTTGTTGGTGATGGCCGTTCTGTAAATGGCATCCTGCCAGTTATATTCCCGGTCGGTTCTGTAGGATTCCAACGTCTTTCCGTCACGTAGGTAGTTCATCGTGAAATCCTCTTCGTTCATGATCTCCTGTTGCAGTTCCACAAACTGATAACCGGTCAGCAAATCCTGCATCTTGCCGATGTTGCTTACAGTCACACTCCCGTTATACTCGATCCTGGGTTTGCCGGCAGATCCTCTTTTGGTGGTGATAATCACCACACCGTTAGCCCCGCGTGAGCCATAAATTGCGGTTGCAGAAGCATCTTTCAATACGTCGATCGACTCAATGTCATTGGGATTCAGTGAACCCATGTTGCTCGACTCCAGGGGGAAACCATCTACCACGTAGAGAGGCTCCGTGCTTTGGGTCAGTGAACCCGCACCTCGGATGGTGATGCTGAAATTGTCACCCAGGCCGCCATCTTTCGAGGAGACCTGCACCCCGGCAATGCGTCCTCCGAGCGACTGGGCGATGTTGTTTACCGGCGTTTTGATGATCTCGGTCATGTCTGCCTTGGCTACCGATCCGGTCAAATCCCTGCGTCTGACATCACCATAACCGACGGCAACCACTTCCAGTTCCTGTATTTGTACGGTAGACTCAACCATGGTAATCTGAAATTGGTTTTGCGTTCCAACTTTGACTTCCTGCGGTTCAAAACCCATAAAGGAGATCTCCAGGATATCCTTCGGTGCAGCCTGAATGGTAAATTTGCCATCGTAATCAGTTACAGTACCTTTTGAAGTTCCCTTGATGATCACGTTCACTCCCGGCAGGGTTTCCCCTCTTTCGTCCGAAACGACTCCGGTGATGTTAACCTGTGCCCATAATGCTATTGGAAACAGTAGAGACAAGGCAATAACAATGGTTTTTAGATTGATCCCTTTCATTTAGATTTGTTTTAGATATGAATTTTTATAAACAAGATTTAAAGTTTTTAGGCTTTGTCCATCAATTTGTGAGCAAAAATAGCGGGTAGAAAGGGATGAGAAGGTGCAAAAATGTACAAAAAAAGTCTTTTTTTGTACGATCGCAGAAGTTTAACATTCGCGCAGTGGTCAATGATTCAGGAGAATGGTCAGGAGGTTGCCTGGTTGCTTCTGAACTCGGAGGGGGTCATCCCGAATTGATCCTTGAAACATTTTGAAAAGTATTTGGGAGAACTAAATCCCAGCCGGTAGGTCACATCAGCGATGTTGAGTTCGGGGTTGTTAAGGAGCAGGAAGGATGCTTTCTTCATTTTGAAGGTCACAATAAACTCATTTGGGGTTTGGCCGGTAATCCCTTTAATTTTCTGAAAGAGGGTGGTTCTTCCCAGGTTCATCTCCTGAGAGAACTCATTGACCCCGAATTCGGGATTTTCCATCTGTTTCTCTATCACGTTATTGGCTCTCTCAAGGAATGTCCGGTCGATCTCATTTGACGCAATGGCCAGTGAATCATGATCGGGCGACTTCGCAAATTTTTCCTGGAGGATTTTCCTCCCCCTAATCAGGTTGTTGCAGCGCGCCAGGAGCAAGTCCACTTCGAACGGTTTTGTGATATAATCGTCTGCACCCAGTTTCAGCCCTTCAATATTCGCCTCTACGGCTGTTTGGGCGGTCAGCAGAATCACCGGAATGTGACAGACGGCAAAGTTTGACTTGATTTTCAGGCACATCTCACTTCCGCTCATCACCGGCATCATCAAATCACTTATCACAATATCGGGCTGTTGTTCCATGGTCTTCCTCAATCCTTCTTCTCCGTTGCGGGCTGTGATTACCTCGTAGAAAGGATCGAAAACAGACCTCAGCACTTGTAGCAACTCCTCGTTGTCTTCAACAATCAGGATGAGGCTTCCACTCCTCCCGATTTTTCTTTCCGGATCATTGACCGGGAGCTCATTTTCCCCGGGGAAATGTGTGATTGTGTGAATGGCTTGCATATCTGCGGTTTGTGCAGTGCCTTTCTCATGGTCAGAAAAATGGGCCGAACCTGTAAGCAATGTGACCCTGAAGCTGCTTCCCTCATTGATGACACTTTCTGCTTTGATCTTCCCATGGTGTGCATCCACGATCCATTTTGTCAATGCCAGTCCGATACCGGTTCCAGGAGACAATTGTCTCCCTTCCCGATCGCTTTCGATCTGATAGAAACGGTCAAAAATTCTATCGATGTTCTCCGGTGAAATACCCGGACCGGTATCACTTATGGAGATCAACACTTTTTCCTCATCCTGACCGATCTGGATGGTGATCTTCCCCTCTGCAGGGGTAAATTTGAAAGCGTTCGAGAGCAGATTGACAAATACTTTCTGCAACTGCTTGCGGTCAAACCACAGGGGGATTTGATCTGCAGTGGTTTGCATCCGGTAGTCGATTCGATTGTCGTTGGCGTACTCCACAAAAGAGGTGTAGATCTCCCTGATGAATTCAACGATATCCTGTTCTGAAGCTTGTATTTCCAGTTTATCATTGTCGATTTTTCTGAAATCCAATAGTTCATTGATGAGGTTTTTCATCTGGGTGGTGTTCCGGAAGATACTCTGTAGCCGTTTCCTATCACCTTGCTGCAGCCTGCCCTGTTGCATCAACATCTCCGCCTGCGTGGCAATAAGGGTGAGTGGTGTCCGGAACTCATGCGATATGTTGGTGAAAAATTGTAGTTTTGACCTGTTTACCTCTTCGATGTGCTCTTTTTCCTTTTTTTCATAAGCCAGCGATGATTCCAGTCGCACCTTGTCGGTGATATACCTGACATAGAAAAAGATCAGCAGCAATCCAGCCAGGATATAGATCAGATAGGCCAGCGTGCTTTTATAGAAGGGAGGGGTCACCTGAAAAGGGATTTCTGTCGCGCCCAGCAGAGCCTTTGAGCCGGGTGAGGCAGCTACCAGCTCCAACCAGTAATTGCCCGGCTCAATGCTGATCAGATTGATCTCATTGATGCCTTCCATCAGAGAAATCCACTCATTTGAGAGGCCTTTCACCCGGTAGGAATATTGATATTGTTTCTGTGAAACAATCTGATCGGATGCAAACTCGAACTTCAAGATGGATTGTTGGTGATTGAATTTTAATCTTTTTGTGTATGGGAGCAATGCTTCCAACAGTTGGGTTTCATCGTTTGCCTCCACCTCCTGATTGTTCACCCATAAACTTGAAAAATAGAGCCTGATGGGAGGCAAGTCATTCAGTATATCCCGCTCATTGAATGATACCATCCCATTCATGCCGGCAACAAAGATTTCTCCGTCGGGGAGTATGGTGATTCCACCGTTGAATAGTGAATTGAGCGAGAGCCGGGTGTCATCGCTAAGGTTGATCACCTCCCCATTTTCGGGATTCAGATAGGACAATCCCTGTGTCGTTGTCAGGTAGATATGCCCCATGGGTGATTCAGCAATGTTACTCAGATAATCATTCTGTAAATGGCTGTTCCTGGAGGTGGTACGGATGAATTTTCCGGATGCCCGGTCGTAACGGTTGACTCCCCCTCCACCCGTGGCAATCCAGATTCTCTCATGGGAATCGACCAGCAACTTGGTCGCGTTGTTGTTGCTGATCGAATGGAGGTCGGAGGGATCATGAAAAAAAGTCCGGGTTTCCTTTGTGTCAATATTGTAGAGATATACCCCCCGGCTGGCAATCCAAAGTTGGTTACCTCCATCGATCGCTACATCCACAAAATAGGTGACATGCTGGTGGAGTGCTTCGGAGAAAACCGAGAAGCTCTCTTCCTCCTGGTCATATAGGTATAATCCGTTGTAAGTTGCAATCAGGAGATCATCCCGGTAGGGAAGAATTTTTCTGACGATGTTTGACTGATTCAGCTCTGTTCTGATCTGGCTGAATCTTTTTAGGTGACCGCTATTGAGATCGAGGATTGCCAATCCTCCCAGATGGATACCCAGGTAAAGCTTCTCTTTTTTCCTGTCGTAATAGGCAGTTTTTATGTTTTCATTTTTCAGTAAGGCGATCTCACTGTAACTCTTATCCTGGCTGTTGTAAAGTAGGAGGCCGTCACCTTCCGTGCAAAGAAGGAATGAATGTGGCCTGTATGGCACAATTTCGCTGATCACCGGGAAAGGTCTGGTTGCGAAAATCCCCTGCCTCAGGTTGTGAGAGGTGAAAGTGTTTGATCTGGGATGGAAATGGTTGACCCCACCGAAGTAGGTGCCAATCCAGATATTGCCTTGTTTGTCTTTATACAATGCCCAGATTGACTCGTTGCTGAGACTTCTGTCGTCGTACAGCTCCGAGTCATAGTGTGAAAAGAGTTGTTTTTTTCTGTCGAGCTTATCCAACCCCTGTCGGGTACCAATCCACAGGTCTCCCTCATTATCCTCGCAGACGACCCTGACAAAATCGGAGGATAATCCTTTTGCAGGATTATCCTTGTTCTTCCGGAAGTTTGTGATCTTCCCGTCGGTTCCGATGCGGTATAACCCCTCATCCCAGCTGCTGACCCATATATTCTTCCGGGAATCCTCGTAAAGATGTGAGATGCGACCACAATGGTCCAGTATCTGCGCGATGTTCGCCTTCCGATCTGCCCGGTAAATGCCTGACGCAACCGTTCCGATATACAATCTGCCATCTGAGGTGGGTAGGAGCGCAGTGATTTGCTCCTCTTCCCCAACTTCTGCCACCAACAGGGGTGCTCCATCCGGATTATATTTGTAGACACGGTTTTGCAGAGCATACCAGAGATGGTTCTCTTCATAAATCATTGCATTGACCTGTATCTTGATGATTTGTGAGATGAATCCACTCCTGAGCTCATAGAGGTCGATACCATTCTGCGTGTGGATGTAAACATTGCCCATGTCGTCACCGTCAATGTTTTTAATCAGGTTACCGGAGAGTGTATGTTTCGCTCTGCTGTCTGGTTGCAGCACTTTCATCCGGTTGCCGTTGTAGATGTTCAATCCTTCACGGGTGCCAAACCACATGTTTCCCAGCTCATCCTGATAGATTGTCATTACGGATAGCTGGGAGAGTCCCTTTTCAATGCCTATTTTCGAGAATAGGATCTCATCGGCGCCATGAAGAGGAGCCAGTAGTGCGATCAGTGCTGTAATCAATAATAACAATGGGTAGACCCTTCGGGTAGTCATTTTCTGAATTGGATATTTCACGCTTTCTTCACCATGGTTATTCTATGCGTCATGGGTTCAAAGTTACATTTTTTTCAGTACTGACCGACTAAAAAAATACTCAAAAAATAATAGGGACTTAACCGAAGTCTCGTCCCTAAGTTGTAAATTTGGATTGTCTAAAAACTAATTTTCCAACCATGGGCAAGGATACGTCAAAAAATTTTGTCGGCCAGTCACTGTTCAAAAGCCTATGATACAAGGATATGATCCGGGAGGGGAAGAGTCAGATGATCATTGATATCCGCTCAGCATGAAAAGGTGAAATATCCTTTTGCTAAAAACAAACATACAAACAAACAACAAAATTATTATTGCATGAATAACCTCTGCCAAACAGCAATCCTGATTGCATTCCTTTGTTCCTTCCCGCATCTCTCCTGTCAGACCTCTCCTGAGCATGGGAGTCATCTGAGCGAAACAGGCGACTCTACCCACAAAACGAGTCTCTCAGCCGAGGATATCGAAAGAGTTGTTGCCAATGGCTGGGTCTCCTACACCGATTTTGGCGCGAAAGGGGACGGGAGGACCAATGACATCGCTGCCATCGCCGCCACCCATGCATTTGCCAACCAGCATGGTTTGACTGTAAAGGCGGATGACAGGGCTACCTACTACATTGGTGGCGACAAATGCACTGTGAGTATCAAGACCAACACCCAATTTGGCGAGGCTCAGTTCATCATCGATGATACGGCCGTGGAAGCGAGGAATGCACATGTTTTCTCGGTTAATTCTGACAAACAACCTTTCAGGCCGGACAAGGTGACGTCATTGAAGCGAAACCAGAAAACCTTGGATCTCCCTCTTACAGGCTCCTCTCTTGTGACGGTTACCGATTCCAATGTGAAACGCTATATCCGTTACGGGGCGAATCAAAACAATGGTTCTTCCCAGACAGATGTATTTATCGTCGACAGAGACGGCAATGTGGATCAAAATACCCCCATCATTTGGGATTTCGATCAGATTACAGAGATGACCGTTCTTCCGCTTGATGAAACAGTGCTGGTTGTCTCCGGAGGCAGGTTTACCACGATTGCAAACAGAGAGAACTCCCAATACAATTACTATGCACGTGGGATCGCAATCAGACGGTCAAATGTTGTTGTTGAAGGTTTGCTGCATCTTGTTATCGGTGAAGGAGACCATGGCGCACCCTATGGTGGGTTCATCAATATAAGCAATTGTGCCAACGTGACTGTCAGAAACACAGTGTTGACCGGCCACAAGGTTTACCGTACCATCGGAGCGGCCGGTCTACCGGTATCAATGGGAACCTATGATATCAGCGTCAATCGTGCTCTCAACATTACATTCGAAAACTGCAGCCAGACGAATGACATCAACAATACAGCATATTGGGGAATCATGGGTTCCAATTATTGCAAAAACCTCCTGTATGATCGTTGCACCTTTTCCAGATTCGATGCCCACATGGGAGTTGCCAATGCCACAATCCGACATTCAACACTGGGACACCAGGGAATAAATGCCATTGGCACGGGTTTTTTTGTTGTAGAGAATTCTACCATACATGCTACAAGCCTGATCAATTTGCGTTCCGATTACGGCAGTACCTGGGAAGGAGAGTTTCTGATCCGCAATTGCCTCTTTGTTCCCAGAGGCGTGCAGTCCGGTAATGTAAACCTGATAGGTGGATCCAATTCCGGGCAGCATAATTTCGGCTACACATGTTACATGCCGACAAGAATCACCATCGAGAATCTGACAATCAATGACGCTGGTCATCCAGAAGATTACAAGGGTCCTGCCATTTTTGCGAATTTCAACAAAGAGATGATAGATGAGGGTTATGTGGAAAAATTTCCGTACATCAAAACAAAAGAGGTTGTTCTGCATAGCATAACCACGGCAAGTGGTTTACCCTTGAGAGTTAGTGACAACGCCTTTATGTTCAGCGATGTCTCCATTGTCAAGTGAGACATTGTCTGATTGACGCTGCAAATGCGAAAAAAGGAATACCTGTTTTGCAGGGAAGGAATAAATCGTTAACTTTGGATCTTTGAGCCCTGTTGAAAGAAACCTCTGCACGAGAAGAATATACATCGATTAGATATTAAAATTCAGATCCAATGAAGCCATTTATCCACGAAGATTTTTTATTGCAAAGTGATGCCGCCCGCCAACTTTACCACGAGCATGCCGCAAAACAGCCGATTATTGACTACCATTGTCATTTGAACCCCGCCTACGTCGCAGTTGACCACCGGTTCGACAACCTGGGAGAGATATGGCTAGAGGGTGATCACTACAAGTGGCGCGCCATGCGCACAAATGGGATAGAGGAGAAATACTGTACCGGAAAAGAGAGCAGCGACTGGGAGAAATTTGAGAAATGGGCGCAAACGGTACCCTATACCATGAGAAACCCCTTGTACCATTGGACGCACCTCGAATTGAAATCCGCCTTCGGAGTGGAGAAGCTGTTGGATCCCTCTACCGCAAGGGAGATCTACGACAGCTGTACCGAAAAGCTGCGTACTCCCGAATATTCAGCCAGGGGACTGATGAAGATGTTCAACGTAAAGGTTGTTTGTACCACTGATGATCCGATAGACAGCCTGGAGCATCACCTCTCTTTGAAACAGGAGGGATTTGAGGTCAAAGTATTGCCTACCTGGCGTCCCGACAAGGCGATGGCGGTAGAGAACCCAACAGAATACCGCAAGTATGTGGAGAAATTGTCCGAGGTGTCAGGAGTGGCCATCCGCAACTTCCGCGATCTGATAGAGGCTTTGCGCAACCGCCATGAATTCTTTGCCTCTGTGGGTTGCAAGCTTTCCGATCACGGTCTTGAGGAGTTTTATGCCGAGGAGTTTGGTGAGAAGGAGATTGCAACCATCTTCGACAAGGTGTATGGCGGGAACGAGCTGACAGGCGGAGAGATCCGGAAATTCAAGTCGGCCATGTTGTACGAAGGAGCACTGATGGACTGGGAGAAAGGGTGGACCCAACAATTCCATTATGGTGTCATACGCAACAACAACACCCGCCTGTTCAACCAACTGGGACCCGACACCGGTTTCGATTCCATGGGTGATTTCACTGTTGCCAAGTCGATAAGCCGTTTCTTTGATAGCCTCGATATCCACAACAAACTGGCGAGGAGCATCATTTACAATCTCAATCCGCGTGACAACGATATGATCGCCACCATGATCGGCAACTTCCAGGATGGCTCTGTGGCAGGTAAGATACAGTTCGGCTCGGGTTGGTGGTTCCTCGACCAGAAGAGAGGTATGGAAGCACAGATGAATTCACTCTCCAACCTGGGTCTGCTGAGCCGTTTCGTAGGGATGCTTACCGACTCACGTAGCTTCCTTTCTTATCCGCGTCATGAGTACTTCCGCCGGATTCTGTGCAATCTTATTGGTGATGATCTGGAAAAAGGGTTGTTGCCAGCCTCCGAAATGGCATTTCTGGGTGAGATGGTAGAGAATATCTCCTATCACAACGCAAACAAGTTTTTTAATTTTTAATGTGCTGCCGGTATGAAATTAGGGAAATATGGCATTGGTGTGGGCAAGTATGCCGATGTGACTGGTAACTGTGTGGAAGAGAACATCTACGAACGTCACCTGAGAAGGCTGTTTACCATTTGAACCGATCGACCCAGATTTTTGTTGCAGCCTGCTCTCGAAAAGCAGCTTATAGAGGTGAATTGTCGTTTTTGGAAACACAATTTACGGGAAATGGTAATTTCATTAACCGAATTCGGCTTATATTTGTCAACAGAAATAAATATTGAGAGAGTATGTATGAATTGTTCGACATCACTGACAAGGTGATTGTTATTACCGGAGGGACCGGCGTGCTTGGCAGCTCCATGGTGGAATACCTGGCTGCGCACGGAGCGAAAGTGGCTGTACTTGCCAGGAACAAAGAGAAGGGTGACCAGCTGATAACGAAAGTGAAAGCTGCCGGTGGCGAGGCGATGTTCCTGCAGACAGATGTTTCGGATGAAGCAGTGCTGAAGCAGAATGCCCGCG